>ERZ1292633.308-Hain-H41-02um-R1-308-length-61816-cov-9_pt1 | contig 61816 bp, 47 predicted proteins | sample MGYA00564406_ERZ1292633 | MGnify/ENA primary metagenome ERZ1292633 (study PRJEB36523, sample SAMEA6512639) | groundwater metagenome | collected 2019-01-08 | study: AquaDiva: Metagenomics assemblies of 32 groundwater samples | reverse complement strand
AAATTAAACGCGCATAACTACGGAAAACTGGTCAATATTCAACTAGCGGCAACATTACTGACTTTAGATAGTCACAGAAGCCAAGTTGAATGAGCTTTGAATGAATAGGCACCTTACGCGAATCCCCCGTTTTTACGGACTTATCGATCCCTGCGTCCGCTTCCGTCTCTTTGGTGATCCAGAAATACCAAATGCCGCTGTCAGGTTCTTGCAGAATGTCTGTCTGTGGATTGAGTTGGCAAATTTCATTCACTCGTGCGCCGGTGAAAAGCCCAATATGAGGTAACCAAAAGCGATGAGCCAGATTTTTATCGGCTGCGAAGCCCCGCATTTCTTCGCCCTCGAAGAGCCGCTTAAGCTCTGACGGCGTAAAAGCTCTCTGCTTACTCTCGCCCGCCTCCCTATCACCTAGATACTCGTTCCCATCGGTAGTAAGTCCTAAAGGAAAGCCCTGATCCTGCCAATCTTTCTTAGCGGCCTCTAAAAACGGACGCACCGAAGCGATGTAGGTGTATTCAATGGTTTTGGGGCCAAGTTTTTTGGGGAGATTTAGCTCCGCAAGCTGTCGAACAGTCAGCTTGCGTTTTCGACATTCATCATCCCATCGTGGCGGTAGGTTTTTGAGTAGATCAAAAAATTCGTTAATGTCAGCTTGCTTGAGTTGCGTTATGGGCTTATTCCCGACAACATCAAGCAGCATCGTCAAAACTGGCTTATGCTTTTTGAACATAGCCAATTTTTTCCCCTGTGAATATTTGCTCAAGAACCCATCAACAACGGTTTTGAGCATGGGCGCCGGGGGCGTTCTAAGGGTCGCTGGCGAATCTTGGGGGGTAGGGGGTGGGGCTGTTGCGGGTGACGTCCCGGCACCCGCCAAAACGCGTTTTAAGACTTCGTTCTCGACTTCGAGCTTTACTTGCTTGAGTTCTTGTAAATGCTGCTTTCGTTGTTCATGCAGTTCTTCTTGGTTCTGTTCCCGGAGTTCATCAAGCTGTAGCTTTTGCTTTGCTTGCCGCACAATCGCCCGTAACTTTTCCTCGTCCGGCGATGTCATGTGCGCTCTAAGCTCGCAGAATAACCGCTTAGCTGTGGCCGCAAGTTCAAACGCCATAGGAACGGCTTGATTCTTGTGTGCAGTAGGCAGAGCTTTTGTGATCTCACAGCCGCCCACGATTGAGCGCAGGTCGGCAGGAACGGCGATGCGGAAGGTGAGGCCGTAGCCCCGTCGCTGAATGTAGGGTGCCAGTCGTGGCATGGTTCCGTAGGCGGAGTGCGTTTGTAGCACTCTCTTGTAGCAAACACTAAAAACCTACGGATAATCAATGGTGCACCTCTTATATCAGGTGCTTATCTTATCATGGCGGAGAGAGAGGGATTCGAACCCTCGATGCAGGTTTAAGCCCGCATACTCCCTTAGCAGGGGAGCGCCTTCGACCACTCGGCCATCTCTCCGAAAGGGCGCAAGGATACTAGCGAATCCTTGCCCCGGTCAAACTCAATTGGCTTATTTTACGCCGCTTGCTCTAAGTTGAATGCCTTGTGCAGTACGCGCACGGCGAGTTCCAAGTATTTTTCGTCGATCACCACCGAGATTTTTATTTCAGAGGTGGAGATCATTTGGATGTTGATGCCTTCGGCGGCGAGGGTTTTGAACATATTGGAGGCGATGCCGGAGTGAGAGCGCATGCCCACGCCAACCAGGGAGACTTTCGCGGTCTTGTCGTCGCCTTTGACTTCGCGTGCGCCGATCGTGCTTTGTACATCCTTCAGTATCCCCATCGCCCGAGTAAAGTCGTTGCGATGCACGGTGAAAGTAAAGTCGGTGGTGGTGCCGTCGGCGCCGACGTTTTGGATGATCATGTCCACGTCAATGTTGGCATCCGCCACGGGGCCCAGGATTGCGTAGGCGATGCCGGGGCGGTCGGGCACGCCGAGCACGGTGACCTTGGCTTCGTCGCGGTTGAAGGCGATACCGGAGATGATAGGTTGTTCCATGGTGTCTTCCTCGAATGTGATGAGCGTGCCTTCGCCTTCTTCCTCGAAGCTGGAGAGCACGCGCAGCTTAACTTTATATTTTCCGGCGAATTCCACCGCGCGGATTTGCAGTACTTTGGAGCCCAGGCTCGCCATCTCCAGCATTTCTTCAAAGGTGATGGTTTTGAGCTTGCGCGCCTCGGGCACGATACGCGGGTCGGTGGTGTAGACGCCGTCTACGTCGGTGTAAATCTGGCATTCGTCGGCCTTGAGCGCGGCGGCGAGCGCCACACCGGTGGTATCCGAACCGCCGCGGCCGAGCGTGGTGATATTGCCCTTTTCATCCACGCCTTGGAAGCCGGCCACCACGACCACATGGCCGGCATTGAGATCGCGCCGCAAGTTTTCTTCGTCGATGGATAAAATGCGCGCCTTGGTATGGGCGGCATCCGTGAGAATGCGCACCTGCGCGCCGGTGTAGCTCTTGGCCTTGAGCCCCATTTCCATCAGCGCCATAGAGAGTAGCGCGATGGTAACTTGCTCGCCGGTGGAGACTAATACATCCATCTCGCGCGGGTCGGGATGGGACTGGATTTCCTTAGCCAAGCCGATCAGGCGATTGGTCTCGCCTGTCATGGCGGAGACCACCACGACTACTTGATGGCCTTGCGCCTTGAAGCGGGCAACCCGCTGGGCGACATTTTTAATGCGCTCGATGGAGCCTACCGAAGTGCCGCCGTATTTCTGTACGATCAGAGCCATGCACGTTCCAAAAAAACTGAAATTATACCGAAATTGGCCCGCTCTAGGTATTCACGGGGCGCGGGGGGCTGGTGATATCTGAGGGGAAGAGGGTGCCTAGCGGCATTTACTGGATTGAGGCAAGGCGCTTACTTGGCGATCATACCCGCCCATTCAATGGCGGCTATGTGCGCGCGACTGGCAGCAGTCAGATCAATTTCCAGTGCTGCGCACAGGCGCTCGGCGTGGGCTAGGTTGTTGGATTCGAAGGCCAAGGCGAGTTCGAAATAGGGGGCATATTTGCCTTCGCGCTGGCTGATGGCTTGGCCGATTTCCTGGGGCAAGTTCAAGCGCGCTAGGGCTTGTTCGATCGGGACGCCCATGAGCGCGTCGAGTAGGGAAAATATGCCGACCACGAACAGGGAATTCGCCTCTTTCTCCGGCAATTTCATTTGCCCCAATAACTCAGTCAAGCGGCCGCGGATAATGGCCGTATTGAGCAGCACGCGCTGCGCGGCGGAGAGGTCGATGCCGGCGTAGATCAACAGCGACAACCAGCGCCACAGAAATTCGTAGCCAAGCAGCATGACCGCGTTTTTGATCGAAGATACTTTGTATTGCAAGCCGATGCCGACCGAGTTGATGTAACACAGCAGGCTATAGCAGAGCGCGACATCATGCTTAAAGGCGTCTTCGATCTGGGCCACATCGGCCTTGTTCATGACCAGGTTAAAAATATCCACCACCCGTATGCGCCCCGGATCAACGCGATTGTTGGCGAGGGTCTCGGGTTTGGCGAAGAAATTTCCCTGATATAAGTCGAAGCAAAATGCTTTGCAGGCATCGAAATCGCTGCGGGTGTTGACGTTGCGCACCAGCCGTTGCAGACCATGTGGTTTGACCGCACGATCAAGTTTGGCAATATCTTGAAGATTTTGCTGCGCGAGGTCATACACGACATAATTTGCAAAGTTGGCCACGTTGCTGAGTTCATTCCCCGCACTTTGGCAGGTATAGGCCAGGTTAAATCCTTGTTTTAATAGATGCGCACAGCGCGCTTCTTCCTTGGCAGAGACAAGATACGCAGCCGGGTATTCCAGAATAAATTTAGCCTTCGGTAGCAATTCGACCATATCGCTGTCGAGCGATTGCTCGGGCAGCGTCACCCAAGCTAAGCGATCGCCCATGGCTTCGGCCGCGCCAAAAGTATTTAAGGTATTGACGATCAAGTGCGCGGCGGACTCGGCCGACTCGGGCGCGGCTTCGGGCGTCAAGCCGGTTTTGCGCACCAGTAATTGAAATGCGCGCACTTTCTCCGTCGAATCGAATATGGCTTGGCGTGCGAGGAACAGGGTACTCTGACGCGCCTCGGTGATAGCGGAATCGTTTGCGGTACATGCTGCATGCGGTGTGGGTGTGGCCTCGACATGGGTCGAAGAGGGCGCATCTGCTTCGCGGCGAAAAGGTCGAGGGATAAAATTCCAGCTCATAATCATGCTTTTAATGGAGTTGAATTTATGCGTGAGTCATCGTTATCGCCGCTTCTAATCGATACTTTAATTAAATAAAATACATACTTTTGTCATAAGGCCCGAATTTGGTGCATAAAGTAATCGTGCGCACCAAGTTTGTGCTCAGTAATTGAATGTAGATTTGTGAAAATTAATAAATAGCATATAAAACAATATGATAATAATTTGGAATAAAAATTGCTTTATATTAACGATTTTATTCAGATGAGGTGAGCAATGGAAACGCTAAAAGTCGGAACGGATTCCTTATTTGTTTTGTTAGGTGCGATCATGGTGTTGGCCATGCATTCTGGCTTCGCATTTCTGGAGTTGGGTACGGTGCGCCAGAAAAATCAAGTCAACGCGCTGGTTAAAATCTTGGTCGATTTCTCCGTGTCGACGGTGGCGTATTTCTTCATCGGCTATGGCATCGCTTACGGCATGCATTTCATGACCGGCGCCGAAACCTTGGCGCAGAAAAATGGCTATGAGCTGGTCAAGTTTTTCTTCCTGCTCACCTTCGCGGCGGCGATTCCCGCCATCGTCTCCGGCGGCATCGCGGAGCGCGCCAAATTCTATCCGCAGTTAATAGCGACCTTTATGTTGGTGGCCTTGGTGTATCCGTTTTTTGAAGGGATTGCCTGGAATAAAAACTTCGGCGTACAGGCCTGGCTCAGCGCGCAATTCGGCGCCGAGTTCCACGATTTCGCCGGTTCGGTGGTGGTGCATGCGGTGGGCGGCTGGGTCGGCCTGGCAGCAGTGCTGTTGCTCGGCGCGCGTCATGGCCGCTATCGCAAAGATGGCGCCATGGCTGCGCACCCGCCGTCGAGCATTCCTTTCCTGGCGCTGGGCGCGTGGGTGCTGACCGTCGGTTGGTTCGGCTTCAACGTCATGTCGGCGCAATCGATCGACAAGATCAGCGGCCTGGTCGCCATCAACTCGCTGATGGCGATGGCGGGCGGCACACTGGTTGCGCTGGTGGTAGGCAAAAACGATCCGGGCTTCGTGCACAACGGCCCGCTTGCCGGGCTGGTCGCCGTGTGTGCCGGCTCGGACATCATGCATCCGGTCGGCGCGCTGGTCACCGGCGGCGTCGCCGGCGGCCTGTTCGTCTACATGTTCACGCTCACGCAAAACAAATGGAAGATCGACGATGTGCTCGGGGTGTGGCCGCTGCATGGCTTATGTGGCGCATGGGGCGGCATCGCCGCAGGCATCTTTGGTGCAAAGGCGCTGGGCGGCTTGGGCGGGGTGAGTTTGAGCGCGCAATTGATCGGCACGCTGCTCGGGATTGGGATCGCGCTGGTCGGAGGCTTTGTGATTTATGGCGCGCTCAAAGCCGCGATCGGTATTCGCCTAGATCAGGAAGAAGAATTCATGGGCGCCGATTTGGCCATCCATAAAATCTCGGCGACGCCGGAAAGAGAATCGGCGTAGTAGTGCAGGATTCAAGATCCCTGAATCCTAGCTTCTAGGTTGCCACAGCACATCCGGCACCCCTAACGACTTGCTGATCGCGCGGCACATCACGAACAGCAAGTCGGATAGGCGGTTGAGATATTTCATCGCGGCGGGGGAGATGGATTCTTGTTGATTCAGCGCTACCAAGCGCCGTTCCGCGCGGCGGCACACCGCGCGCGCCACATGACACAGCGCCGTCGGGCGCGAGCCGCCCGGTAGGATGAATTCCTTTAACGGCAACAGCGCGTCATTCATCGCATCCAATTCCTGCTCCAGTTGCGTCACCATCGCATCGCTTATCCGCACATGGTTGGGGATCGACAGTTCGCCGCCGAGTTCAAAGAGTTCGTGCTGGATGCGGATTAGGGTGATGCGTAGGGAATCCGGCAGGGTAGTTTCCGTCAGCAGCAGGCCAAGCTGACTATTCAACTCATCAATGTCGCCGATGGCTTCGATGCGCGCGCTGTTTTTTGCCACGCGCATGCCATCGCCCAGGCCGGTGCTGCCATTGTCACCGGTCTTGGTGTAGATCTTGGAAAGGCGGTTACCCATGATTCGCTCGCTTTGGAATGATTCCAGCGAGGATAGCATTTTCCCATCGGGCAGGTTGGCCTGCGCGGCAAAGGTTAAGGCAGCGTTTTACTTATCTTTTCCGGCAGAGGCGACTGGAATAGCGCAAGGCAAAGCGCGTTCATCCGTGCGGCGATCGGGCAGGATGCGCAGCTTGTTGCTGCGGGCGAATTCCATTACGAATTCATAGGCGGCTGGGTTGCTCTCTTCCAGGCAGCGCGCCACCACGAGGCACTTCTCGCCATCGATCAAGCAAGGTTGCACGCTCACTGAATAGTGCAAGCGGTGGTTCTCATCAAAACACGCCAGGGTGGAGGAAATGCGCTCAACCCAGTCGGTCGGGCGTAGTTTTTTTCCGTCTTCCTGCACGCCTGAAATGATGAAGAAATCTGTCGGGGAAGTCATATGCGGCTCCTTTCGCGAGAAAATTGGTCCGCAGGAGGTATTTCGGCAAGCTTAGGCTATTTCTTTAGGCGGGATAGATGAAACTTATGGAAATCAAGCTCATCCCTATTGCGAAAGAGGAACGCCGGCTTATTTACCGCCGCTGATCGCGGCCAGGATGCCTTGCATGATGGCGATGGGGGTGGGCGGGCAGCCGGGTACCGCGACATCCACCGGGATGACATTCGACACGCGGCCGCAGCTTGCATAGCTCTCGCCGAAAATGCCGCCGGTGCAGCCGCAGTCGCCGATGGCGACCACGAATTTGGGTTCGGGTGTGGCATCAAAGGTACGCTTGAGCGCAACTTCCATGTGCTTGGCCACGGGGCCGGTCACTAGCAGCATGTCGGCGTGACGCGGGCTGGCGGTGAATTTGATGCCGAGCCCTTCGATGTTGTAGTAAGGATTGTTCAGCGCGTGAATTTCCAATTCGCAGCCGTTGCACGATCCGGCATCGACATGGCGAATAGAAATGGCTTGGCCGAACACGCGCAGGATTTCTGCTTGCAGGCCTTGTGCTGCGGTTCTGAGCGCGTCGTCGGCGACGGGATGCGGCTCAGTTTTGATGCCGGTTTTCAGAATTTGTTTCAGGATTTGGTACATGGCTACAAGTCCTGTCCGGTATAACTCAAGTTGAACGATTTATTGATCAGTGGGAAATCGGGCACGATATTGCCGATCACCGCGTGCTCCAGCACGGGCCAGTTTTGCCACGAGGGGTCGTGCGGATGCATGCGGTCGATGCGATTGTCGGCACCGGCCTGCAAGCCGATTAACACCTCGCCGCGCCAGCCTTCCACCATGCCAATACCGAAAGCACCAGCCGCTGCGGGTGGCACGGGTGTCGTGAGCGGGCCTTCGGACAGCTTGTCTAGAATCAGCCGCGTTAAGCGCAGCGATTCCAATACTTCCTCGATGCGCACGATCGCGCGCGCCGCCACATCGCCGTTGCGATGGGTAGCCATGCGCACATCCAATTCATTGTAAGGTGCACAAGGATATTGCGCGCGCAGGTCCCAGGCTTGGCCGCTGGCGCGTCCCGGTAGGCCGGTCAGCCCCAGCTTGGCGGCGCGATCAGGCGAGACGCGGCCGGTGGTCAAGAAGCGGTCTTGCACCCCGGCGTGCTCTTCGTAGATGGCGCGCAGCGTGCCGATTTCCTGCTCCAAGTGCTGCGCTTCCGCCAGCAAGCGCGCCTTGCCCTGTGGCGGCAGATCGCTGGCCACGCCGCCGGGGATGATGCGATCCATCAGATAGCGGTGGCCGAACAATTCGCCGTTGGCGCGCAGCACGTCTTCTTTCAAAATCCAGAATTGCGCGAAGCCGAAGGACAGCGCCACATCATTGCCGAGATAGCCCAAGTCGCCCAGGTGATTGTGTATGCGCTCGCGTTCCAGCCACAAGGCGCGCAATAACAAGGCGCGCGGCGGCGGCGTGACGCCGGTCATGCCCTCCAGCGCCATGGCATAGGCCCAGGCATAAGCACAGGTGGAGTCGCCGGAGACGCGGCCGGCGAGCTTAGCGCCTTGCATCACATCCATCGTCTCGGCCAATTTTTCGATGCCTTTGTGTTTGTAGCCGAGGCGTTCCTCCAAGCGCAGCACGCGCTCGCCCACGATCGAAAAACGGAAGTGGCCGGGTTCGATGGTGCCCGCATGTACCGGGCCGACGGGGATTTCATGCACGCCATCGCCGACGACGGGGATGAAGGGGTAGGCGTCCAGCTCCGCCGTCATTTTCTGCATGAAGTCGAATTCCTTGCGCAGCGGGAATTGGCCCTCGGGCCAGCACCCATGACGCAGCCATTTACGCTGATCCACCGCGTCTTGCGCGAATAGGCCGAGCAGGTCGTAAGCGGCGCGCTGCATGCGCTCGGCCTGAGGAAAGATCGCGCTGATATCTGGGTAGGCGGGCTGGTTCGCGTCGAGCGCCAAGTTCAACACCAACAAGCCAGGATGCGTAGCGAGCGCGACGTGCAAGGTGAAACCTTTGCCACTCGCGCGTTCGTCGCTGCCCCACAGGGCGAGCAAGCGTCCGCCGCTCTCGCGCACTTGTTCACACACTGTGGGCAAACGGTCAGCGGCGATCTGCGCGCGCCAGGCGGGAATCGCTCCCGGCAGCGCTTGCGTTTCAATATTCAGGTCATTGAGTTGCATGATTCAGTCTCACTTACCGAGCAGTGCGGCAGCCTGCTGATACCAGCCGGCGAGATAGGGCGGAATGAACAGCCCCAGCAATAACACCAAGGCCAGGTGCACAAACACCGGCACCAGTGCGGGCGAATGGGGCAAATGCGGCGCATCCGTTTCACCGAACACCATCGGCTGCACCTTGGCGAAAATCGAGGCGAAGGCCACGCCCAGCGCCAATAATAAAATCGGCGTCGCCCACGGATGGCTGTGCATGGCGGTGGTGAGAATCAAAAATTCGCTGGCGAACACGCCGAACGGCGGCATGCCCAGAATCGCCAGCGTGCCCAGCATCAGCCCCCAACCGATGGTGGGGCTTTGCTGCATCAAGCCGCGAATATTTTCCATGAGCTGGGTGCCGGTGGTTTGCGTAGCATGACCGACGGCGAAGAAGATCGCGGATTTGGTGAGTGAGTGCACGGTCATGTGCAGCAAGCCGGCGAAGGTGGCCACCGCCCCGCCCATACCGAAGGCGAAGGTCACCAAGCCCATGTGTTCGATCGAGGAGTAGGCGAACATGCGCTTCACGTCTTTTTGCCGTGACAGGAAAAACGCCGCCACCACCACCGACAGTAAGCCGAAGCCCATCATCAGATTGCCCGCGAAATCCGTACCGAGTGCGCCATCGGCCAACACCTTGCTGCGCACCACGGCGTATAGCGCCACATTCAGCAGCAGGCCGGAGAGCACCGCCGAGACAGGCGTCGGGCCTTCGGCATGCGCGTCCGGCAACCAGTTGTGCAGCGGCGCCAAGCCGACTTTGGTGCCGTAGCCCACCAGCAGAAACACGAAGGCCAGCGACAGTACGGTCGGCTCCAATTGTGTCTTCACGGCATTTAAGTGCGTCCACAAGAGCGAGTTCCCGCCCGGTCCCAACACCCTCTCCGCCGCGAAGTAGAGCAGGATGGTGCCGAATAGCGCTTGCGCGATGCCCACGCCGCACAGGATGAAATATTTCCACGCCGCTTCCAGGCTGGCCGGGGTGCGATACAAGCTCACCAGCAGCACGGTGGTCAGCGTCGCCGCTTCCATCGCCACCCACATGATGCCCATATTGTTGGTGGTGAGCGCCAGCAGCATGGTGAAGGTGAATAACTGATACATGCTGTGATACAGACGCAGCATATTGATGGTGAGCCGGCCGTGATGTTGCTCGATGCGCATGTAAGGACGCGAGAAGAGCGAGGTGGTGAAGGCGACGAAGGCGGTCAGCGCCACCAGGAACACATTGAACGAATCGATAAAGAACTGTTCGTTGAAGGCCGTGATCGGGCCGTCATTGATAATGCGCGTGGTCAACACCGCTGCAGCGATGAAGGTGGCGAAGCTGAACACCGCATTCACCTCGGGCGCAAAGCGGCGGCAGCCCACTGTCGCCAGAAAAATCCCGCCAAACAAAGGCGTGCCTAAGAGCCAGAGAATTTCCACTTCATTCGTCCTTGAGTTTTTCCATGTGCTTCAGATCGAGACTGTCGAAGGCTTCGCGAATCTGGAAGAAGAAGATGCCGAGAATAAACATCCCCACCAGCACATCCAGCGCAATACCGAGTTCCACCACCAGCGGCATGCCGTAGGTGGCACTGGTCGCGGCGAAGAACAGACCGTTTTCCATGGCCAAAAAGCCGATCACTTGCGGGATCGCCTTGCGCCGCGTCAACATCATCAGGAACGACAACAGCACGATGGCGATGGCGATACCCAGCGTGCTGCGCGTGATGGTGCCGGCAAGCTGCGTAATCGGCAGCGCCAGATTGAAGGCGAAGATCACCAGCATGATGCCGACCAGCATGGTGGCGGGAATGTTGATGAGCGTTTCTACATCCCATTTCACATTCAACTTTCGGATCAGGCGATGCAGAATCCACGGCAGGATAATGACCTTCAATACCAAAGTCAGCGCGGCCGAGTAATACAGATGCTGCTGCTGCGTGCTCATGGCGACGACCAGGGTGCTGATCGACAGCACCAAGCCCTGCCAGGCAAACAAATTAATTAAGGACAGCACGCGCCGCTGCGACAGCATGGCGAACGAGATCAACAGCAGTAGCGCCGCCAGCAGGTTGATCAATTGTCCGCTTAGGGTTGCCGACATCTCAGGCTCCCAGCAGAAAATGGATGAGCATGCCCAATACCGCGAGCAGGAAAGCGGTGCCCAGGAATTCAGGCGCACGGAAGATGCGCATCTTGGCCGAAATGGTTTCCAACAGCGCGAGGCCCGCGCCGGCCGCTACCAGCTTTATGCCGAGTGCGGCCAGAGCCAGCGGCAAGGCGGCCCAATTGCCCGCCTCGGCAATGCCATAGGGCACAAACAGCGCGAAGCCGATGGTGGTATAGGCCAGCAGTTTAATGCTGCTCGCCCATTCGATCAGCGCCAGGTGACGCGCGGAGTACTCGAGGATCATCGCCTCGTGGATCATGGTGAGTTCGAGATGGGTGGTCGGATTGTCCACCGGGATGCGCGCATTTTCCGCGAGCAGAATCATCACGAACGCGATCGCGGCGAACGCCATGCTGGGGTAAAGCGCGAATTGTTGATGCGCCAAGGCTTCGACGATGGTCGGCAATTGGGTGGAATGGCTGATCAGTGAAGCGGTGAAAAAAACCATCAGCAGCGCCGGTTCCGCCAGGAAGGCGACCAACATTTCGCGCCGTGCGCCTAGGGTGCCGAACGAGGTGCCGATGTCCATCGCGGCGAGCGCGATGAATACGCGCGCCAGGGCGAAAATGCCGACCAGCGCGATCACGTCGGCCGCCGGTGAAAAAGGCAGATCGGTTGCGAGCATCGGTACCACACCCGCCGCCAGCCACATGCAGGAGAACAGAATGTACGGCGTCACCCGGAACAGGGGCGAAGCGTTGTGCGCGATCACCGCATCTTTATGGAACAGCTTGCGCAGGGTGCGATAGGGTTGCAGCACGCCGGCGCCGGTGCGGTTTTGCAGCCAGGCGCGGCACTGATTCACCCAGCCGAGCAGGAGCGGAGCGATCGCCACCACCAGCAGCGACTGGAACAGCTGAAACAGAATGCCGGAAAGGTGCGCGCTCATGACCATCTCACCAAGACCAGCATCAAGAGCAGTGTGACGAAGCTGTACATCAGGTACAGATGAATCCGTCCATGCTGCAGGATGGAAATCCAGCCTGAAAGTTTGTCCGCTGCTTTTGCGATCGGCAGATAGAGTCCGTACCACAACTTATCCTCGCTGCGGCCGTGGTAGCGCGGCTCGCGGTCGAAGGGACTGGGCACTTCACGCTCGATTAAAAAGAACGGCTCGAAAATTTGCCGGATCGGTTGGCCGAAACCCTCCGCCGTATCTTGCATGCGCGGCGTTTGTTCCGGAAAACCGCAGTCCCAGGCCGGGCCGCGGCGCAGCCGGCCATGATAGAAACGGCGCACCGCGAGGAAGGTGATTGCGAGCACCACCAGAATCGCCAGCAGGAAAAACAGCGGGCTATAGCTCGCGCGTTCCGGCGCGATCGGGGTCAGGAAAAGCCAGCCGGTTTTGGCGGCGGTCATGCCGAGCGAGTCGCCGATCAGCGCCTGCGTGACGTGATCCAGCTGCAGGATGACTTGCACCGGGAATAGTCCCAGCAAGACACATCCAAGCGCGAGCCATGCTAAGCCGAGCCGCTCCCACCAACCGGCGTCGTGCGCTTCCATGAGCTTTTCATCACGCGGCTGGCCCAGGAACACGATGCCGTAAAACTTCACCATCACATACGCGGCCAGTGCGGCGGCGAGCGCGATGGCCGCAGTCGCTACCGGGATCAGCATATTCAGATAAGGCTGCGGCAAATCGGGCGTGAGCAGGAAGGCTTGCAGCAGCAGCCATTCGGAGACGAAACCATTCAGCGGCGGTAGGCCCGCAATCGCCAAGGTGCCCACCAAGACCAAGGTGGCGACCCACGGCATGCGCCGAATCAATCCGCCGAGGCGGCCCAAGTTGCGCTCGCCGGTCGTGTGCAGCACGGAGCCGGTGCCGAGGAACAGCAGGCTCTTGAAGAAGGCATGATTAATCGCGTGATACAGCGTGGCGGTCAAGGCCAAAGCCGCGAGCGACTCTTTGCCATTGGCGTGGAACAGGATGGCAAGCCCGATGCCGACCAGCAGAATGCCGATGTTCTCGATCGAGGAATATGCCAGCAGGCGCTTCATATCGGTCTGCACCGCGGCGAACATCACGCCGAACAAAGCGGTGAGCAGCCCCAGCGTGAGTGCGAGCACGCCCCACCACCAAATTTCTCCACCCAGAAAATCGAAGGTGATGCGCAACAGACCATAGATCGCGGTCTTCAGCATAATGCCGCTCATCATGGCGGACACCGGGGAGGGCGCGGCCGGGTGCGCCTCCGGTAGCCATACATGCACCGGCAGCAGACCGGCCTTGGCGCCGAAACCAAATAGCGCGAGCGAGAATGTGATCGAGGCCCAGAACGGCGTCAGATGCGCGGCGCGCATGGCGTCGAAGGTGTACGCCGCAATGCCGTGGCCGCCTTGCATCACACCAAAGGCCAAGAGGATGCTGATGGCGCCCACATGCGCGATGAGCAGATAGAGATAACCCGCTTTGCGAATCTCCGGCACCTTGTGATCGGTGGTGACCAGAAAATAGGATGAGAGCGCCATCGACTCCCACGCCACCATGAATAAATACGCGTCGTTGGCCAGCAACACCAGCGCCATGCTCGCCAGAAAGAGATGATATTGCAGTGCTAACAAGGCCAGCGCGCGGGCTTCCATGTGCCGGAAATAACCCGCGCTATAGAGGGAAATAGCGAAACCGGCAGCGCCCAGCAGCATCAGGAAAAACGCCGACAGCGCATCGAGCCGCAAGTGGAAGGGCAAATCGGGCAGGCCGAGCGGGAGTACCGCGACACTCGGCGCTTGGCCGAGTGCTAACAAGCCAGTACCCGCTAACACCAGCGCGCCGAGCGCGCCCGCCGGGAAAATGAGTTGCGTGATGAGCTTGGGGGAGCCGATCAGCAGCAGGGAGAGCATGCCCAGCACCAGCCAGTACACGACAACTCCGCCCGCGATATCGATGGGAAGCAAGGTCAACAGGATTTCCACGGTTTGGTTTTTTTTCTTTCAGCCTGAGCTGTATTCAGGCCGCGCCGCTCGTCGGGCGCAGCAGGCAAAACTCCGCATCGGCATCAGTTTCGCACAGATTGCGATAGACCATATCGAGCGCCCTATCCTCGGTGGCAAAGATGTTTTCTTCGCCGATCAATTGACGTAGGCCAGTGTGCTCCATGACATCCAGCACTTGTTTTTTGAGGCCGCTGAACAGCAGCGTCACGCCGTTGTCGCGCAGCCGTTCCACCAAGTGATGAATGACTTCCTCGCCGGACGCGTCAAGCTGGTTGATGCCGTCGCCCACTACCAGAATGTGCTTGGCCTTGGGGTGATCCGCCGCCGCTTCCAGAATCGCGTCTTCGAAGTAGGCGACGTTGGCGAAGTAGAGCGAACCGTCGAAGCGGATCGCCACCACATGCTCGCTGGTGGGCAGATTATGCACTTTGACATCGCGCAGCGTGCCGTCGGCATGGCGGCCGAGAATGGCGACGCGCGGCGTCATGGTGCGCAGCAGATAGAGAATGATCGCGAGTCCAGCGCCAACCAGGATGCCGTTGTCCAAGTGCGGTGCGAATGCGAGGGTCGCGACGAAGGTGACGACGGCTGCGATGCCGTCATGCTTGTGCGCATGCCAGGCATGTTTGATTGCCTTGAAATTAATCAGGCCCACTACCGCCATCATGATCACCGCTGCTAACACCGCTTGCGGCAAGTGATACAGGAGCGGCGTCAGGAATAGCAGCGTCACCAGCACAATCAGGCCGGTGAACACCGAGGATAGACCGGTCTTTGCACCCGCATTCAGATTCACCGCGGAGCGTGAGAACGAGCCGGAAGCAGGGAAAGATTGCGACAGGCTACCCACTAAATTGGCGAGGCCTTGGCCGATAAGTTCTTGATTCGGATCGATGCGCTGCTTGGTTTTGGCGGCCATGGCTTTGGCGATGGAGATCGCTTCCATGAAGCCCACCAGCGAAATCACCAGGGCACTGGAGAGCAGGGTGCCGATCAACTCCCAACTAATTTTTGGCAGTTCGAGGCTGGGCAAGCCGGAGGGAATGCTGCCCACCACTTCGCCGCCACCGACGAGCTTGAACTCGCCTTGGCCGATCTTTTTGATGCGCCAGCGATGACCATCGGATTTCAGCTCGCGTGGCGCCTGGCCGTGAAGATAAAGGCGATCAGATTCCCCCGCAGCGCCGGGCACGCGTTCGAGAATGAATTTGCGCAGCGCTCGGTTGCGTTTGCGGTTCTCCGCTTCCAGATCCGTCAAACTCAGGCGCAGCAACTCGACTTCATAATGCAGCGCGGCAAGGTGTTGATTGCTTTCCTTCTCGGCTTTTTCCTGGGTTTTAATCGCAGCCGATTTAGTGCTGATTTGCTGATTAAGCTCGCCGATTTTTTGTTCAGTGATCGAGAAGTCGCTGGCGAGGGTGCGGACTTCGCTGTCCATAATCTGCTCGACCTTGCCCGTGCTGTTGCGCTCGAAGCCGATGGAAAAACTCACGACCGTGGTCAGCGTCACCGCGATCAGTACGCCGGGTAACTTCGGCGCGTATTTCTTCAGCCCCCACATGATGGCGAAGGCGGATACGCCCATGAGCAGGGTCGGCAGATGGGTTTCGCCGATTTGCATCAGCACGCCCCAAATATCATTGATGAAATGCTCGCTGCGCCCCATGGAGACGCCGAATATTTTATTCAGCTGTGACAGGCCGATGATGATGGCGGCGGCGTTGGTGAAGCCGACAATCACCGGGTGCGAGAGAAAATTTACCACCACGCCGAGCTTGAATACCCCCAGCGTCAGTTGCACGATGCCGACCAGCAGCGCCAACAGAATGGCGAGCGCGACGAAAGCTTCGGAGCCGGTCGCGGCCAGCGGCGCGAGTGCGGAGGCAGTCAAGAGCGAGGCCACGGCAACCGGCCCGGTGGCCAACTGCGCCGAAGACCCCCACAGGGCGGCGATGATGCCCGGCAGGAACGCCGCATACAAACCGTAATAGGCGGGCAATCCCGCCAGTTGCGCGTAGGCCATGGACTGCGGAATCAGCACCAGCGCAACCGTAATGCCGGCGAGCAAGTCGGCGCGAACCAGGTTGCCGCGCAGCGGAAACCATTTCAGGAAGGGCAGGAATTTAGCGGGTGACATGAGCTTGACTCGGGTCGTTGGAAGTTTTTCGGCGATTTCGCTGGGCATGTTTGTCCAATTTCATTTGCGCGGTGTGGCGGTAACCAAGGGGCATTCCAATTTTTTCCAGGGGTCGCTGCTTCGGTCCTGGGCCAGGGTTTCCCAGCCCTCGAGGGAATCGATCACCACGGCGGAAATGCATTCATGCGTATTGGCGTAATCCACGATGTCGCGGCGGCGCAAGTCCGGTTTCCGCGTCAAGTTGAAAAATAGCCCTTCCTCGCGCAGCGCCTCCAGCAGCACCTGCAAGGGCTGGGGCAGTGTCTCACCCTTGACGATAGCTAAAATCTCCAGGCCCGCATCCATTCTTTTGCACAGATTGAGCGCGGAGTTGAGCAGGCGCTGGTCGATGCAGTCCTCACGCACGGCAAGCAGCACTTTTTTTTCGGGTTCCTGGCAGGACATGAGTTTTTACATAGCGGTTTTTGTGCCAGTCTTTAAAATCATCTTCAAGTCACTGAATACTATAAAAATAGTGTTTTTTGGTTTTGATTTATTTAAGTCATAAATTGTTGCATATAGCAACAATTAGAATAAATAGATCTACCTGACCCATTAAGTTTTAGTCTTTTACACAGTGTTGCATCGAATTGGCCGTATGTTGCAAAATGCAATTTATTGGATTATCTTTCAAGCCCATGAATTCTCTGCGCCAAAAAATCACTTTCGGTTACTACGCCGTCGGCACCCTGATCGTCGGCCTCTCCCTGTTTGCCTTTGTGGAGCTGCGCCTGATCGAGGACAAGATTCTGGCCGGGGGGCGGATTTCGGAATTCTTCGACGCCACGCTGGAGATTCGCCGCTTCGAGAAAAACTATTTTCTCTACCGGCAGGCGGCGGATATGAGCGAGACCCGGCGTTATGTGCTTCAGGCGCAGGCGCTGCTGCGGGAGAACCACGGTGTGTTCGACGCCATCGCCAGCGCTGCGCGGATCGCCGTTCTGCAAGACGAGTTGGCGCAGTATGCCGCCCTGATGGGGGAATACGAGAGCTTGGGCGAAGCGGGCACGGCGCGCACCGATGCGTTAGAAATACGCATCCGCAAGGCCGGCAAAGGGATCGTCACGGTGGCCGAGGAAATCGCCCGGGCCGAGCGCGCTACCCTGCAATCCTCGCTCGACCGGCACCGGCGCGTGCTGCTCATCTCGATCGTGGTGCTGGTGTTGGCGGTGGTGGTCATCGGCCAGCTCTTGTCGCGGCGCGTGGCCCGGCCACTGAAAAATCTGGAGGACGATATGGAGGCGGTGGCCAACGGCAAGCTGACGCAGCTTGACCGGGTAAGCGATGACCGCGAGATCGTCTCGCTCACCCACGCCTTCAATCATGTGCTGCGTGAATTGGAGTTGCGCCAAACGCATCTGGTGCGCGCCGAGAAGCTGGCCGCGCTGGGCACGCTGCTCTCCGGCGTAGCACATGAGCTCAACAATCCCTTGTCCAATATTTCCTCATCCTGCCAGATATTGCTGGAGGAGGGCGATCAGGCCGATCCGGCGTTCAGGCGCGAGCTGCTGGGGCAGATCGACGAGCAGACCATCCGGGCGCGCAACATCGTGCGCTCTCTGCTCGATTTTGCACGTGATCGCGAATTCAAGACCGAGCCTTTGCATCTTGCGCAATTGGTCGAGGAAACCCTGCGCTTTCTCAAGGGCCAGGTGCCGACGCGTGTCATGATCGAGACCGAGATATCGAAAGATCTGGTGCTGCATGGCGACAAGCAGCGCCTGCAGCAGGTGTTTCTCAATCTGATCAAGAACGCAGTGGAAGCGCTGGAAGGTGCGGGGGAAATCCGCATCACCGCGCGCCGAGGGCGCGCAACGGGCGATTCGGCTCCCTCCGGCAAGGGCGCGCACTTCCTCGCCTTCGGCCGCTGCGAGGGCCAGGGCGAAGTGGTGGATATCGAAATTCGCGACAACGGCGTGGGCATTCCGCCCGAGATTTTGCCGCGTATTTTCGATCCCTTTTTCACCACGCGCGAGGTGGGCAAGGGCTCGGGCCTGGGGCTATTTATCGTATTTGAAATTATCGAAGAACACGGCGGCTGCATCGCGGTGGAGAGCGAGCCGGGCCTGGGCACGGCGTTCTTTATTCGCCTGCCGCTGCCCTCAGGAGAAAACATTCATGCCTAGCCAAGGAAAACTGCTGATCGTGGACGACGAAAAAGTCGCCCTCAAGAATCTGGAACACGTCATGAAGAAGGAGGGCTATGAAGTCACCGCCACTCAGAGCGGCGCCCATGCGCTGGCCTTTCTGGAGAAGCAGCCCTTCGACGTGGTGCTCACCGATCTGCGCATGGAAAAAGTGGACGGCATGCAGATATTGCGCAAATGCCGCGAGGCCTGCCCGGATACGGAAGTGGTGCTGATCACCGGCTACGCCACGCTGGAATCGGCGGTGGAGGCGATGAAGCACGGCGCTTTTTATTACATCGCTAAACCGTTCCGGCTGGACGAAGTGAGAAAAGTGACAGCGGAGGCGATGGAGAAAACCCGCCTCAAGCGCGAAAACCGCAGCCTACGTGAGCAGGTGGAAAGCTTTCAAGGCAAGGTGCGCATCATCACCCAGGATCTCAAGGTGCAGCGTCTGCTGGAAATGGCGCGCCAAGTCGCGCCTACCGGCTGCAACATTCTGATCACCGGTGAATCCGGCACCGGCAAGGAGTTGTTCGCGCGCTATCTGCACGCCCACGGCGAACGCAGCGAGGGGGCGTTTCTGGCGGTCAACTGCGGCGCTTTCAATGAAGAATTACTTTCCAACGAACTGTTCGGCCATATCAAGGGCGCCTTCACCGGTGCGGGCACAGACAAGAAAGGGCTGCTGGAAGCCGCGACCGGCGGCACGCTATTTTTGGACGAAATCACCGAGATGTCGCCCGCCATGCAAGTGAAGTTGTTGCGCGTGATTCAGGAGCGGGAAGTGCTGCCCCTGGGCGGCACCGTGCCGATCAAAGTGGACGTACGCTTCATCGCCGCCACCAACCGCGATGTGCAAGACATGGTGCGTCAGGGCGGCTTCCGCCAGGATTTATATTTTCGATTGAACGTAGTCAACCTGCACATCCCGCCGCTGTCGCAGCGCAAGGAAGATGTGCCGCTGCTGGCTTACCACTTCCTCAGGAAATACGCCGCGCTGATGAAAAAGGACGTGACGGAAATCGCGCCCGACGCCCTGGATCTGCTCAAGGTTTACGAGTTTCCGGGCAACATCCGCGAGCTGGAAAACATCATCGAGCGCGGCGTGGCCATCAGCACCGGCGCGGTGATCGAAGTCGCGCACCTGCCCGAGGATTTGCGCGACCTGTCCATCCGCACGTTCCGCAAAAAAGACGGCCGCATTCCTTCATTGGAAGAGCAGGAGAAAGACTACATCCGCTGGGTGCTGGAAGAAGCGGGGGGCAATCAGACGCAGGCGGCGCAAATTCTCGGCATCGATCGCGTCTCGCTCTGGCGCAAGCTCAAGCGTTATGAGCTTGAGGCGGAGTGAGGTGTCTTGTTAGGTCCGCTCTTGATATTTTGCGATCATTCCGCGTAAGGTGTAAAAGGCAATTTACTATTATCTTGTTTGATGCATGAAGAAACTGCCAATGACTTCGCAAAAGAAAATTGTCATCATCGCCGGGCCGAACGGGGCGGGGAAGACCACATTCGCCCGCGAATTTTTGCCTTTCGAGGCGGGCTGTCCGGTGTTTATCAACGCTGATCTGATTGCCGCCGGCTTTTCACCCTTCCAGCCGGAAGTTGCGGCTTTTCGTGCCGGACGCTTGATGCTGGAGGAAATTGCGCTCAATGTTGCGGCAGGCAAAAGCTTTGCCTTTGAAACCACGCTGTCCGGTCTGACATATGCGCGTATGATTTCCAAGTGGCGCTCGGCAGGCTATGTGGTCAAACTGCTGTTTCTTGCGCTGGCCAGCCCGGAAGAGGCGATTGGCCGGGTAGCGACACGTGTCCGGCAGGGTGGGCATAATGTTCCGGAGGAAGTGGTGCGCCGCCGCTATGCCGCGGGCTTAAGGAATTTCCACGACGTTTATCGCCAACGTGTCGATTACTGGCAGTGGTTCGATAATAGCGGGCCTGTGCCTCGTCTACTGGAAGAAGGAGTCAATTCATGAGCGATCAACCGGTTTCAAAACTTCCGGATGCGGATATGCAGGCCGCGCCCAAGGCGCTGATGCGGGCCGCCCTGCGCGCCCGCGAAATCGCGCGGCAGACCAATACGCCCCTGGTGCTGATACGCGACGGCGTGCTGGTCGAGGAGTTGGTGACGAATGAGCTGACGGTAGACAACCCGGGTAAGGTGTAGGGCGCAATAACCAACGGGCACCCCAAGAGTACTTCACTGCGGGACGCATTGCGCCGGATGTTTTCCGAATACGTCGCTATAAATTAAAACTCGTTCTGCAATTTCTTATATCCCTTCACCAACTCATGATTGGCGCGCGCCACGGACTCGGAAAAATCCGCGACCTTCGGCGTGACTTGCTGAATCGTACTCAGGTCGGATTTGGAGTTGATATTGGTGGTGGAGGGGATGTAGAAGCCCGGCGGGATGGTGCAGCCTTCCACCACCGAGTTGTGGCGCACCACTGAGCGCTCGCCAATCACGCAATTGAATAGCACCGAATTAAATCCAATGAACACGTGGTCGCCCACCACGCACGGGCCATGCACGATGGAGCGATGGGCGATCGAGGTGTACTTGCCGATTTGCACTAAGCCCCCCGCCTTGGAGTGGATCACCACGCCATCCTGAATATTCGAGTTTGCCCCGATCACGACCGGCTCCATCTGGCCGTGTTCATTCACTTCGTCGGCGCGGATCACTGCATAGGGGCCGACGAACACGTTCTCTTCGATGATGATTTTGCCGCAGATGATCGCGGTCTGGTCCACATAGGCGGATTCATGGATTTGCGGGATGTCGCCGCTGGGGTTTTTTCGGATCATGGTGCGTACCGGATCAATAATTATCAGAAAACTGCGATGCAATCAGTGGTTTATTGCATGCCCAGACTGGTCAGCCCTAACGATATGAATTAAAATTGCAATTTGTATCGCATGTGTTTAATTTTGCATCAATCAGACCGGGGCCGATTCTGCCGGAAAAGCGCAGAGGGGTAAAGGCCGATCCTGGTTCCGCTGTTTCCATCGAGCTGGTTTTTTCCGTGTCCCGGCTTTTTTCGCCGGGTTTTTGTCGTGCGCATAGGAAGTTTTGATGATCTCCAAAAAGTTGTTGCAGCGCTTTCTCCCCTTTCTCTCCTGGTTTCCCGTCAATTCCCTCGTTCTGCGCGGCGACCTGATCGCCGGCATCACCGGCGCCCTGGTGCTGGTGCCCAAGGCCATGGCCTATGCCCAGCTGGCGGGGCTGCCGGTGTATTTCGGCCTCTATACGGCCTTTATTCCAGCCATCTTGGGTGCGTTGTGGGGTTCGTCGCGGCAATTGGCTACCGGCCCGGTGGCCATCGTGTCCTTGATGACCGCCGCCGCCGTTGCCCCGCTGGCTGTGCCCATGACGGAGAGCTTCATTGGCCTAGTGCTGCTATTGACCTTCATGGTGGGTTTGATCCAGTTCGGGCTGGGCAGCTTGAAGCTCGGCACCATCGTCAACTTTGTTTCACACCCGGTCATCCTGGGCTTCATGAATGCGGCGGCCATCATCATCGCCGTGTCCATGCTCGATAAGCTGCTGGGCATCCCCAAGGGGCGCAGCGATTCCTTCTTGGTGGATGTATGGGAGATGCTGGGCTACTTGCCGCTGACCCATCTGCCGACGCTCGCCATGGCGGTGTTTGCCCTGGCGCTGATGCTGGGTCTGAAGAAAGTGCCGGTGCTGGCCAAGCCCAGCGTGTTGATCGCTGTGATCATCACTACCCTAGTCAGTGTGGCTGTGGATTATGAGCACAATGCCAAGGGAAAGCCTGATCTGATCGCCGATTCCGCCGCGCGTGAGCTGGTGACGAGCTATGCCACTACCGAGCAGCGCATTAACACCCTCCTGGCCGATGTAACTGCCAAGTCGACTCAATTACGCGCCTATGAAAAAGCCAATAATCCGCGTGCCGCGGCAGATTTGCGCCATGACATAGATCTCCTGAAGCTGGACAGCGCGAGCCTGGAAAAAGAAAACAAGCAGCGCCTGCACTACATTCGCAAGCTGCAGTTTGATCGCGCCCAGGTAGCCGAGGGTCAACCCGCCGCGCTGTATCTGCAAGGCATCGTGCCCGCCGGCGCACAGACCGACGGCTATCACTGGCATATCAAGAAAATCGAGAAGGGTGAGATGAAACTGATCGGCGGCGGCGAGGTGGTGGGCAATATTCCCCAAGGCCTGCCTTCCCTGCGCGCGCCTACCTTGAGCTTCGATGCCTTTATGTCTTTATTCTCGGCGGCGATCATCATTTCTCTGGTGGCCTTCATGGAATCGATCTCCATGGCTAAGGCCATGGCCGCCAAATCGAAACAGAAGGTTGATCCCAACCAGGAGCTGATTGGCCAGGGCTTGGCCAACCTCGGCGGCGCTTTTTTCCAGGCCTACCCGTCGTGCGGCTCCTTCACCGGCTCCGCCATTAATTTGCAAGCCGGGGCCAAAACCGGGTTCGCCATGGTGTTCAACGGCGTATTCGTGGCCATGACCTTGCTGTTCCTCACGCCTTACCTGTACCACCTGCCCCAGGCGACTTTGGCGGTGATCATTCTCTTGGCTGTGGTTGGTCTGGTGAATATCCCGGCGCTGAAGCACACTTGGCAGGCCAGCAAATCCGACGGCATCGTCGCCTTCACCACCTTCGCGGTCACCCTGATCGCAGCACCGCATCTGGACAAGGGCATCATGGTGGGCGCGATCCTGGCCATCGTGCTCTACCTGTATCGCACCATGAAGCCGCGCGTGGCGCAGCTCGGCCGGCACAAGGATGGCACGCTACGCGACGTCAAGGTTCATCCGGACATGCCCACCAGCGAGCATTTGATTGCGATGCGTTTCGATGGCTCGCTCTACTTCGCCAACGTGTCCTATTTCGAGGACACCGTACTCGAAGCGGTGGCCAGCAAACCCAATGCCAAATATCTCTTGGTGGTGGGCGACGGCATCAACCAACTCGACGCCACGGGTGAGGAAATGCTGCATCACCTAGTGGAGCGGTTGCGCGAGACGGGGGTGGAAATCGTGTTCTCCGGCCTGAAAAAACAGGTGCGCGACGTGATGCAAGCTACTGGTTTGAACACGCTCATCGGCGAGGCCAATCTATTCCCCACAGAGGATTCGGCGATTGCGGCGATCTATGAGCGTCTGGGGGTCGAGGCGGAGGATGACCTGTTCTGCGCGCTGCCGGCCCGCGCCTGACTGTGTGAATAAGCCAAAAAAGGCTTATAACCACGGGGCACACGGGGTTCACGGGGAAACACCAAAGACTTTTGCGTATGGCTACTTTCACCCGCTGGGCGCAATGGTTCGAACACATAGCACATGGGGTTTCCCCGTGCTCCCCGTGCCCTCCGTGGTAAATGATTTTTCCGCGATTAACCGATGCGCGCTTCGCCGTTCGGCAAGGCTTGCTGGCATTCGGGGAAAATGCGTGCCTGGCAGTTGCGGCAGAGATCCGAATCGAGCTTGGGGTAGATCGCTTCGATCGGGCGCGCCTTGATCGGGAAAATATTATCGCGCCCGATGTCACCGATATATGGCCCTTTGCGCAGGGTGCCGCACACTGATTCCTTCACCCGGTAGAAATACAGCCCCCCACCCAGTTTCTCGCGCCGCCGCGCTTCCTGCGCGAGCATTTCGGCGCCGGCGATGTCGATGAAATTGACACCGCTCGCGACGATCAGCACATGCTTTTGCCGAGGATGCTGCTCGTCGATCTCATGCAAGGCTTGCTGCACATGATCCACCGCGCCGAAGAAGACGGAGCCGTTGATGCGCACCATCTTCACTTGTGGGCATTCATCGTGACCTTCGGCGCTGATGTGGTGGTAGCTGCCTGGCGCGGGGTCGGGCACCACCGCTTTCACTTGCGGGCGCGAAGTGCGGTAAAGATAAAACATGAGCGAAAGCAGGATGCCGAAGAAAATGCCCTTTTCCAAGTTGATCAGCGTACCGATCAGCGTCACCCATAAGATCACGCTTTCGGCGCGGCTGGCCTTGGCAATTGCGATGATGTGGTGAAAATCGATCAAGCCCCAGGCCACCAGAAACAGCAGCCCGGCCATGGCGGCATTTGGTAAATAAGCGGCGAGCGGCGCAACCAGCAGCAAAACCACTAATAGAAAAATCGAGGCGAATACGGCAGCCAGCGGGGTCTTGGCGCCGGAAGCGAAATTCACGCCGCTGCGATTGAAAGAGCCGCTGGAGGCATAGCCGGAGAAAAAGCTACCGATGAAGTTGGACAGGCCTTGGCCGATGAATTCCTGATTGCCGTCGATGCGTTGTTCCGATTTCACCGCGACCGAGCGCGCGATGGACACCGCTTCGGTCAAGGCGAGCATGGTCACCACCAGCGCCGGGAAGATCATGTGGCGAATGGCGTCGAGGGAGAAATCGGGGTGCGAGAAGGGCGGTAGATGCGCGGGCAGCGCGCCGATGGTTTTAATGCCGGTCTGTGCCAGCCCGCCGAAGAAATCATTTAACAATAGTGCAGCCAGACTACCGATGATCATCGCCACGATCATATAGGGAAGCTTGGGCATGAATTTTTTGACCAGGATGCCCGAAAGCAATGTCAGTGCCGCCACGCTCGCGACATAGGGATTGATGTTGTTGAGGTGCAGCGCAAACAGCTTCAGTATGTCGAAGAAGGGTGTGCCGCGCGGAATATCGACCCCGAAAAAATTGCGGATCTGGCTCCCCGCAATCAACATTGCCGCACCGGCGGTGAAGCCGATCACCACGGTGTGCGAGATGAAATTCACCAACGCCCCCATGCGTGCCAAGCCCAAAATCAATTGGAACACGCCGGTGAAAAAGGTCAGCGTCAACACCATGCCGATAAAATGCTGGCTGCCTGGTTCCGCGAACGGGCTGACCGAGGCAAACACCGCAATCGAAATCGCGGTGGTGGGGCCGGAAACCAAGTGCCAACTCGAACCGAACAAGGCGGCAATGATGGTGGGCACCATCGCCGCATACAGACCATATTCCGGCGGCAGCCCGGCGATGGTGGCAAAGGCCACGCCTTGCGGTAAAACGATCAAGGCGCCGGTGAGGCCCGCTGTCAGATCGGCACGGGCCGTCGTGCGATTGACCATCGGCCACCAGCGCAAGAAGGGGAGCAGCTTATACAGCCACAGGGGGCAAGCCGGTAATGCGTTTAACTTTGACAAGTAAGGAACCCTGGGAAAATTTGGTCAGCGACAAGGAAGTGAGCTAACTACAGAACTTTATAATTATCTAATATTGCGAGGCTTTTTTCAAATTGCTGTCATGTTTTTGCGGCTTGACTCATGCTATCGTCTTAAAATGGCATGTACTCGAATACGGCTGACTATAATGAAAATCGGTAGACGGGGCGATGTTCCCAGCCGACACCTGTTTCCCTCATTGATTTGCTCATGATGTGCTGTGCGGGGTTATCCCTTTGCAGCAGTCATCATCCCATGATGTAGCGAATGCGGACGAGAGATGATCACAGAAACAAACACAGTCAACGTCGCGTCCACCCCTTTCTCCCAGGTTTTTGCTGCTGAGTTGGCAGCGATCGCACCAGCCGAAGGCGTCGCCTCGGGTGGCCCGCGCCCCTTATGCGGCTTGGCTTTTTCGGGGGGTGGCATCCGCAGCGCGACGTTTAATCTGGGCATCATTCAGGCGCTATCCGAATTAAAGCTACTGCGCCATTTTGACTATCTTTCCACTGTCTCCGGCGGCGGTTATATCGGCGGATGGCTGTCCGCCTATATCCATCGTTGCGCCAATGGCGATGTAAAAGAAACCGAAGCTCGACTCCACACCGGCGGTCAAGAATCCGCCATGGTGCGTTTCCTGCGCAGTTACAGTAACTATCTGACGCCGCGCATCGGTTTGCTTTCAGCTGACACATTGACGGCGGCGGCAACCTATATCCGCAATCTTTATCTCAATCTTTCGCTGCTTCTGTTGTATTTGTCCGCGTTGTTGATTGCGCCGCGCATCCTGGTGTGGGGCGGGCGCTGGTTGGCGGGATGGGAGGGCGAGGCTGCGGTGATAGCGGGGCGCACCGATCCTTTATTCATCCTTTCGGGTGTTTGTATCGGCGTGGCCATGCTGTTTATCGGACTCAATCTGGGCGGCGGTACCAGGCGCCATGTGCGGCCCCCGTTCTACACGCACCAAGGCTGGATCTTGGCGCTGGTGGTCGCACCGATTCTGTTTTCCGCTTGGTTTTTAGCCTATGGCCTGTATGTAGGATCGAGCCGCTTAGCCACGATATCGAACCTGGAATGGATCGCGTGGGGGGCGGCCGCGTATCTATTTCCCTGGAGTCTCGGCTGGATTGCGGGGCGCTGGTGTAATCGCAACGATCCGGATCAACTTCATTTCGGCGCCGGCCGCATGCTGTGGATGCTGCTGTACGCCCTGGCTGCCGCCGCCCTCGGCGGCTTGCTGCTGTCGGTATTTGCGGATTGGGCAGATTGGTTGCACCAGTATGGCTACAGCGGGTCCTGGATTGTCTCCGCTCTTGGCACCGCCCTCATGCTGAAGTTTTTTTCGTTGACAGTGATGGCGCATATTGGCCTCATGGGGCGCGATTTTTCCCATGAGTCGCGTGAATGGTGGTCGCGGCTGGGCGGCTGGATTCTTTTCTTCGCTTTTGCCTGGGGCCTGGTGTTCACCATCGTGTTCATCGCGCCCGCTTTTTTCAAATGGGCGCAATTTTGGCTGCTCAGCACCGGCGCCGCTACCTGGGTAGGCGCGACCGCAACCGGTATCGTATTGGGGCGTAATCCACACACGGGTTTGCTGCACAATAAAAGTTGGCGCGATCGCGTGGCGACCGTTACCCCTTACATTTTTATTATCGGTCTTTTAGGGTTGATGTCGTGGGGGCTGCAAGAGCTGCTGCTGCGTTTTTTCTGCAGCAGTTGCGCGCTCATGCAATATGAGCCGAATGCGAACTTTTTAACTATCTTGCTCAAGGAAGCGAGCTATTTTAAAGCGGTGCCGATTGAGACCCTGGTTTATTTTGTGGCCGCTTGTCTGCTCGTCGCGACCTTATTGGCACTGCGCGTGGACATCAATTTATTTTCGATTTATTACTTTTATCGGCAGCGTTTAACGCGTTGCTTTCTGGGGGCCTCGCGTTGCGAGATGCGTGAACCGCATCCCTTTACCGGTTTCGATCCCGACGACGATTTGCCTTTGGCGGCATTGTGCAGGATCGAAAAGGGCAAGACCGTGTGCCAGCGGCCCTATCCGATTCTCAATACGGCGATGAATATGGTGCATGGCAAACAATTGGCGTGGCAGGAGCGGCGTGCAGCCGCGTTTGCGTTCACGCCGCTGTTTTGCGGTTACGACTTCTTGCTGCCGGACGAGAAAGGCCAGCTGGTCAGCCACTATCGTCCCAGCACCCACTACCTGGAAGGGGTCAAGCTGGGGTCGGCGATGGCCATCTCCGGCGCCGCCGCCTCGCCCAATATGGGTTATCACAGTTCGCCCGCGCTGACTTTTTTGATGACGGTATTCAACGTGCGGCTTGGCCATTGGAGCGGCAACCCCGCGCATCCCGAGATGTGGCCGTGCCAGAGCCCGCGTTCCGGTAGTAAATATTTGTTCAAGGAGTTATTGGGGCTGACGGATTACGATTCGCCGTTCATTTATCTTTCCGATGGCGGGCACTTTGAAAATTTAGCCATCTACGAGTTGGTGCGGCGCCGCTGCCAAAATATTCTGGTGGTGGATGCCGGCGCCGATCCGAACAACACTTTCGATGATTTGGGCAACACGATCCGAAAATGCTATGCCGACTTTGGCGTCGTCATCGATATCCAAGTAGAGCCCTTGAAACAAGATAAGTCGGGCCAAGTGGCCGGCTATTGCGCGGTGGGCGAGATTCGTTATGCCGACACCCCACCCGGCACGTTGATCTATATTAAACCGGGTCTGATCGGCAAGGAGTCCGCCGATTTATTGAACTATGCACGCACCCATCCCGGTTTTCCGCATCAACCCACGACCGATCAGTGGTATGACGAATCGCAATTCGAAAGCTACCGGAAATTAGGACATAGCATCGGCAAACACGTATTAGAGGCAGCCTTGATCGATACCCATAATCGTCGCAAGCAAAGCGGCGACAGCACGCCGCTCATGCCTTATTTGTTTGACGTGATGCGCGAACGCAGCCGGGCGTGAAAATGATGCGCGGCTTGCATTGTGAATAATGTCTTCTAAGGTTTGAATAGACAGGTTCTAAGGCAATCACGACAGGAGGTGGGGGATGAAAATGAAATCGCCTATTTTGTGGGCAGCGATCGCGGCCACGGTGCTCATCGCCGTGAGTGTCGCCGCAAAAAAGCCGGCAGGAATGGCCGTTGCGGCCAATGCGCCGCCCGCCACCGCCACGCCTGTTGCCGTGCCACCGGTAGCGAATCCCCCTGCCGCATCTGAATCTGCAGCGACGCTCTATACCGAAACTGGGTTCTACGAAGGCGAAGCAGGGCTCACGCCGTCGCAGCGTGCAGGCCGCGAAATCTGGTATAAGGCCACGGCAGGGAACGACCGCTTCCACACCTACACGTTTCAGCAGCGCATCGGCGTATTGATTGATTGGTATCGCGTGTTGCGTGCCGACGCGCGCGATCAGCGCTTCAAGACTTGGGGCTTGATCAACGATCCCAGTTGCTGCACACCCGGCAGCCCCCAATGTCCGGCCAAGAGTCGCGACGAAACCTACGGTTTCGATTGGTGCCCGGGGGACGAAACACTGTTGAAATTTGTGGGTAAAGAAGGTTACCGCGATCCCGCCTGCGATTTTAAAGACGCGCCGCCGGAAGCGAGCGACCCGCAGGGCCACCGCAATGGCCGGGAAAGCGCCTGTTATTTGGCCTTCGGCACCTCGACCGGCGCCATGGGGCTGCGCAAATTTCCCAATCCGCGCTTCGACCCGGTTGCCTGGAAGAAATTGAACGGCAGCCTGGGAAGTTGGGAAGGCTACAACAGTAAGTTGAGTAGCGACGCGAACCGGGCCGACGCCAAAGTGAGCCGCTTAGGGGACGGCTCGATCGAGCCACCGTTTAGAATCGGCATGGCTTGTGGCACTTGTCATATCGCCTTCAATCCCGCGAAACCGCCCGCGGACCCGGAGCATCCGCGGTGGGAAAATTTGCGCGGCTTAGTCGGCAATCAATATTTGCGCATGTCCGAGGTGATGGTTTCGGGCATGCATCCTCAAAGCCTGGAATGGCAAGTGTTCGCCCATGCCCGCCCCGGCACCTCCGATACCTCAGCCGTGCCGACCGATCAGGTGAACAACGCCGGCACCATGAATGCGCTCATCAATACCGCGCAACGGCCTACCTTCCCCAATACCCAAGTGATCGCTTGGCGCAAAGCGGGTGCCTGCGCCGCCGGGGCCAAGGAGAGCGAGTGTTGGTGCGAACCGGGTAAGCCCGGCAAGTGCTGGCAACGCGGCTTAAAAGCCGAAACCGTGCATCACATTCTGAAAGACGGCAGCGATTCGACCGGCGCCCTGGGCGCGATTCAGCGCGTCTATTTCAACATCGGCTCCTGCGCCGAAGCTTGCTGGCTGAATCATCTGACCGATTTGCGCCAGCTGGATTCCACCGCGCGCAATTTTGGCCAGACGCCGTTCAATCTCGGACAGTGCCGGCGCGATTGCCCCAACTTCCGCGCCATGGAAGACCGCTTGCAAAACGTTTTGGATTTCTTCCTTTCGTCCGAGGGCAACGCCACCGATTTGCAGGTCGCGCGGGAAAATGGCCTCAAGCAAACCCAAGCCACGGCACGTTATGAGCTGGACGATCTGATTGCCGATCTCGAAAAGCAATTCGGCCAAGGCGCGGTGAGCCGCGGCCGCACGGTGTTTGTCGATAACTGCGCGCGCTGCCACTCCAGCAATAAAGAACCGTTCCAAGCGGTTGATTTCCACGCCCTCGATCCCAAGAGTGGGCTGCGTGCCGACTGGCTGGGTAACGATGTGCCCGCACCGGTGTCCGAGATCGGCACCGATCGTTGCCGCGCGCTGCATTCCAATCATATGCAAGGCCATGTGTGGGAACAGTTTGCGTCAGAAACCTATCGCGCCAAGCCAGCCGACCCCAATATTCCTGAGCCGAATGGCGGCGGGCGCGGCTATTATCGCAATCTATCTTTGTTGAATCTGTGGGCGCATGCGCCTTTCATGCATAACAATGCCATCGGTCCGGAGCTGTGCGGCTGGGGCGAGCCCGGTCCCTATGAGCTCTACCGTTCCAGCTATGTCGATGCCAGCCAACCGGGCAAGCCGCCGCTGGCCAAAGACCGGCAGCCCGCTTGCTGGAAATACGATCCGTCGGTGGATGGGCGCTTCAAATTGTATGTGGCGTCGATGCAGGATCTACTTAATCCCAGTCAGCGCATCCCCAAGGCGCTGAAATTGGATCAGGACATCGTGCTCGATATCGGTCCTCGCATCTGGGACGGTCAGGATGAAAAGCGGCTGGTGGGCTTTACCGTGCGCGTGCCAGCGGGCGCATCCGCGGGCAACGTGGGCAATTTCCAGCATAAGCCTTTCATCGGCGATCTGTTAGCGGCGAAGCTGAAGCCGCAAGAACTGGAAAAGCGCCTGAGCACGCGCGTGGGCCCGGCAAAAGCCAAGCAATTGGTGTTGGAATTACAAACCATCGGCAAAAGCATTGCTACCGATCCCAGCCAGTTGGTGACGGCGGTAAAAGCCGCACGCGAGCGCATGCCGATTTTGTGGGAGGTTTATTCCTCTTGCACGGCCGAGCTGGAAAATGAGGGCCATCGCTTCGGCGAAGATTTATCGCCGGCCGATAAAAATGCGCTGATCGCCTTCCTGGCAACCCTGTGAGGAGACCTAATTATGCGCATCCATAAAATCAGTGTCCTGCTCCTGGCACCGTTGCTGCTTACGCTCCCGGCTTGCGACAAAGTAAAAAGCCTATTCGCTGCTAAACCGCAGATCAGCTATGCCGCTGCCGGCGAGGCTTATGCAGAGAAACCGGATTTGGCGCAGGTGGAGTATCAGTATCCAATTGCCTTAACTGAACTGACCAAGGTGACACCGGCTTATTTAGCCTCGCTTAACCAAGAGCAGTTGGATCAACTTTATGCACGGCTGAGCGCAGGACCGATTCCAAATGGGCCGTTCGAGGGCGCGGTGGTGTTCTATAAGGGCAGTTCCGGCCGCTTACGCGTGGCCGAAATCGTGGGCGGCTTAAAGGGTTTGGCCTTAGAGTTTAAGGCGAAGAAGGCCGAAATCATCGCCGAGACTTTATGGAAGGGCAAGGTGTTTTACCGCGACCAGCGCGTGTTGCGCAACCGCATCGAAGATTTAGCCGTGCTGCGGCCGATCATCGGCACCGGCGCCATCGCCAAGATCGATGTGGATGGCAAAGATGCGTGGTTGTTGTTCCCGGCGAAGCTGTATTGCGGTCAGAGCCTATTGGATTCGCGGCGCGAATCCGTCATCATCGATTACGCCTATTCCGATGAGTTGCCCGGATACCGCGAGGTGCCCGATTTCCTGGCGGGCCGCAATGGCCTGAAAGTGCGCGACGAAATCCGCATGGTGCGCCCCGGCTTATATTTAGGCCGGGCCTATATGGATCGCGTCTTCCTCCTGAACTTCATTCTCTACAACAAATCGCTGGCCGAGCTGGGCGAGGCCGATTTCCTCGCCGGAAAAGTGAAAGAAGACTGTTGGCCCGGCACGCAGCCGCGCATCACCACTGCGGCGAAGTAGTGCGCAACTGGCAGCGCGCTCAATTCACGGCTCGCGGATTGACCATACGATGCGTCGAGAAAATCGTCCTATCGCTTACCGCCGCGCTTTGGCGCCCGCTGCCGCGCCGGGTCGCCCTGTTGTTCGCAAGCTGCGCGATGTTGACGGCGATGTTTAGCCACGCTGAAGCGGATGAGCCGCCGCTGGGGCGTTCGCAGTTCGACTATCTCATCGGTCAAGCGCCAGTGCCATTTCCTTTTGCGCGCTTATTGCAGCTTATTAACGCGCAGTTGGCGCCCGAGCTGGGATTGCCGCCGGTAAAAGTGACCTTTATCCCCTTGGGCCGATCCTTACAACGCGGTGCGGGCGCACCGGATTTTTTTCGTTATCCGCGCGTGGTGTTGGCGGTAGATGGCGAAGCCAAACCGGGGCAGGTGGCGCTCAAAGATCGCATGTTTCTTGGCTATCACGAAAAAGCCGGGGTGTTGGAAGTGATTAGCTACAACGAAGCGGCCGGCCGTTTTGAGTTTCAAGTGGTGCAGGATTATCGTGCGGGCGCGCGCCCGAAAATTTATTATGCGCGGCGTGAAATTTGTCTCTCCTGTCATCAAAATCAAGCACCGATGTTCGCTCGTCCACTGTGGGATGAAACTTCCGCTAATCCCGCTATCGCGGCGCGCTTGAAAGCAGCCGGAGGCGATTTGTATGGATTGAAGTTAACCGGCACTGACGTCGCGTATTTAATCGACGCTGCGACCAAACGCGCCAACTTGATCCCCGTGTGGCAGCGCATCTGGCGCGAAGGATGCGGGGAAGGTGCAGCCGGCGATGCCTGCCGCAGTGCCTTGTTCACTGCGGCATTGCGCTATGGATTATCCGGTGTGTTGCCCGACTCGACGCTGGTAATGCAGATTGCGCCCGGCTTGGATCAACGCTTTGCACAGCGCTGGCCAAGGGGATTGGCGATTCCCAACGCCGATCTTCCTAATCGCGATCCGCTCGCATTGCTTGCGGGAAGCGACATTGACTTAGTGCGCGAACGGCTACCCATTGAGCTGGCGACACTCGCGCATATCCCGGCGCGGGTCGAGCCGTTGAATCCGCGGCCGCCGCTTGAAGTGTGGGCAGGGCCGGAGGAAGCGCGCTTGATCGTAGGGCTAGCCAGTTTGTTGGATCGCAGTGATCTGCAGGCGCTCGATCAAAACTTGGCTGCCAACGCGAGCAGCCAGCCGCGGCAAAGCTTGGCGCTCGCCTGCCGCATCCGCTACAAAGATGCGACGCGACGCGCCACCTTGCACTGTGCGGGTCAAGGTGCGCGCTTATCGGCCGCGCTATATTTTCAAGGACGTAAAGCACAGGGGAGGGTCAGCGAGATGATTGTGTCCGGCGCGCTTGCACCGACTGCGCTCACCCTCTCGGGGGACACACCGCGCGCTGGACGTGCTGCGCATTTTGCCTTGCATCGCGACGGATTGCGCGCGCGCCTAGCGGATGGCCGAGTCTTGGAACAATTGATTCTCTCGCCAATCGCAGCAGGGGAAGCGAGCGCGACATTGCATCTGGGCGACGATTTTTCTCGCGTTAACGCAGCCCTACAGAAAATGACACCCGGCCCCAGCGGCCCGTTTCAGGCGCGGCTATGGATGGCGCAACTGGCCGAGGCGCTGGGGTTGTCTTATCCGCAGCATACAGCGCGCGCCTTGCCAGCGGTCCAAGTGCAGCCCAGCGCTGCCGCCCTAGTCGGCGGGTCGGGTATGCAGGGCAGTTTCCGTCGTTACTGCGGGCAGTGCCACGACACGGGCGAGCCTTTCCCCCCTAACTTCTTACAGGGCGACGCGGCCCAGGTCACGGCCAACATCGATCACTGCGCCGAGCGCATCTTCTACCGCTTGAGTATGTGGGCGATCCCGGAGAATAAGCGCGGCAAGACGCCGATGCCGCCCACGTCCGCATTGCGCCAGCATGGATTTGATGCCGAGCATTGGGCGCGCGCGCGCGAGCTGGCCGGCTTGCGTGCTTATGTGACGCAAAGGCTAGCGGCCGAGGGCGATCCGCAACGCTTGTTGCGCCAGCCGTTTGAAAGTTTGCGCCGCTGTTTGCCGCCGGGCGTAGTACATGGCGTTCCCTGATTTTCTTTCACTCGCTCACGACTGAGGTCCGCTATGGAACCATCGACCAAACCTTCCACGCCCGGCTGTGTACGGTGCAAGACGATTCTGATGCTACTGCTGGTGGCCTTGATACTGACCGGCTTCTATATCTATATGCGCTTCGGTACCGATCGCGCGCTGCAATTCGACGATCCGGTCATGCACTTCAAGTATGGCTCTACCGGCGGCGATCGCAATATGGGCTTCCCTTATTGGGTATGGAAAGCCTTGCCGCAAGTGTGCAGCGAATTTCTGCCCGGCAAAGGCTATGCATCACTCGGCATGCTGTTTGAAGCGGGACACGATTTACCGGTCGGCATGTCGCGCCGCCATCACTTGGGCATGGACCGGGTATTTCTGAATTGTGCTGCATGCCACACCGCCACCGTGCGGGTTAAAGCCGACGCCGCGCCGATACTGATTGCCGGCATGCCCTCGCATCAACTGGATTTGATGGCGTTTCAGAAATTTTTCCAACGCTGTGCCAGCAGCGCCAAATTTACGCCGGAGCGGATCATCCCCGAGGCGCAACGCCTGGGGGCGAAGCTGGATCCGCTGGACCGCTATGTGGTTTACCCAATCGCAATCCATCTGATGCGCGATCGCGTCATCGCCCTCATGGATAGGCTGCGATTTATCAACACTGAGCCGGATTGGGGGCCGGGTCGGGTCGATACCTTCAACTCCGCCAAGGCGATTTTTAATTTTCCCATCGAACGCTTGCCCAAAGAAGAGCTCTTCGGCGCGTCGGACTTTCCCGCGATTTGGAATCAAGCCAAAAAACGCGGCATGCAATTGCATTGGGACGGCAACAACGACCGGGTCGAAGAGCGCAATCTCTCGGCTTCATTCGGCACCGGTGCTACGCCGCCGATCATTGATCATGCCGCCATCGAACGGATCGAAGCGTGGTCCGCCACCGCCGCGCCGCCAGCTTTTACGCAATATTATCCGGTGGACGCGACGCTTTCCGCCAAGGGCGCCGCGCTCTATCAACGTTACTGCGCCGATTGTCATGGCGCGAGCGGCAGCGATTTTAGCGGCAAGCTGGTCGGACAAGTCACGCCGTTAAAACACATTGGCACCGATCCCTATCGCGTGTATTCCTACAGCCCGGCGTTGATGGTGAACCAGGGCACCTTGTACGCCGGATACCCCCAGTATCAATTCACCCATTTCCGCAAAACCTTCGGCTACGCCAATATGCCGCTGGATGGATTGTGGTTGCGCGCACCCTATCTGCACAATGGCTCGGTGCCGACGCTGTGGGCGTTGCTACAACCGTCCCAGCAACGCCCCAAACACTTCTATCGCGGTAACGATGTTTACGATCCACAGCAAGTCGGCTTTGTCAGCAACATTGCCGAACAGGGCACGCAGCGCTACTTCAAGTACGACACCCGCCTGCCGGGTAACGGCAACCAAGGTCATGACGGGCCGGCATATGGCACCGCTTTGTCCACTGCCGACAAATGGGCGCTGATCGAATATTTAAAAACTTTCTAAGGGAACGATCATGACAATCTGCAAATGCCCACGTTGGCTAAAAGTTACGCTCATCGTATTGCTGGTGCTAGGCGCGGTAGGGGGCTTTACTGCTTGGTATAAATTCTTTCGCGAGGTGCCGCAGCCGGCCTTCGCCAACGCCGAGGAGCGTTTTAAATACGGCTCGATTGGCGGAGAAAACGAAGCCGGCCTGCCTTACTGGCTCTATCTGGTACTGCCACGGCTTTTTCCGGAATATTTGCCGGGGCCGGGTGGCTACGCGAGTTTAGGGCTGCCGTGGGAGCCGGGCCACGACACGCCGATCGGATTTACCAAAAAAACGGTGGGCTTTCTACGCGTGTCGCAAACCTGCGCGGTCTGTCATACCACGAGCTATCGCGTGAGCCATGATGCCAACCCCGTCTTTATCCCTGCGGGGCCGGGACATACCACCGATATCCAAGGCTTCTTCCGCTTTCTCAAGAAAGCGGTGAACGATCCGCGCTTCAACCCCGACAACATCATGAGCGAGATCGCGATGGTGACCAAGCTGTCCTGGTTGGATCGGCAGATATACCGCTTCGTGTTGATTCCCATCACCCGGCAACGGCTGCAACAACAGAACTTCGATTGGATGGAACGGCCGCATATGCCGGGCTGGGGCCCCGGCCGCGACGATCCGATGAATCTCACCAAGTATTTCATGCTGAACCTGCCGGAGGACGGCACCTACGGTCCGGCCGATATGCCCTCGATTTGGAATCTGGATAAATACAAACCGGGCATGGCGCTGAATTGGGATGGCGCCACTTCGGTGCCGCGTTCGGTGATTATCGACTCTGCGCTCGGCATTATGGTCAAACCGCAACGCGATTTTAAAGAGCAGATGGATTGGATGGAGAATTACCTGCGCAAGCTGCCGGCACCCAAATATCCTTTTGCCCTGGATACCGCGCGCGCTGCCGCCGGCAAACCGGTGTTCGATCGGCACTGTGCAAGTTGCCATGCATCGGAACGCACCGGACACTCGGTGCCGCTGGCGGAGATCGGCACCGATGATGAGCGGCTGAAATCCTGGAATAAGGAAGCGGCGATCAAGGCGAATCAAGTGGTGCGGGAAAAAGGCGTGATTCGCGAGGGCATGGTGGAGCAGACCTTGACCGGCTATGTGGCTCAGTTCTTAGATGGCATCTGGGCGCGTGCGCCCTATCTGCATAACGGCGCGGTGCCGACATTGCGCGATTTACTCACTCCGCCGGCGCAGCGGCCCACGGTATTTTGGCGCGGCTATGATGTTTACGATCCGGTGCAGGTAGGTTTTATCACCCAGGGCCCGCAGGCCGAGCGCAATGGCTACCGCCACGACACGAACGCGCGCGCCAATAGTAATCGAGGCCACGATTTTGGCACGCGTTTACCTGAAGTCGAAAAAAATGCACTAATCGAATATTTGAAAACCTTATAAGCTGCCTGCCCCCCAACCTGGGGCAGCACCGCGGCGTGGCCGCGGCTTGCGGCAAGCTGGCTGGGCGTCTAAAATAGCCCGCAATGTCACGCTCGGCTTTAAAAAAATCATCAAAAACGCGTGCTACCCGGTTTTTAAACCATCAATAAAGAGTGAGGAACATGAAGAAATACGCTATAGCCAGTCTGGTTCTCCTGGCTGCTGCGAGCGGCGCCGCATTTGGCGCAGGCGATGCGGCGGCAGGCAAGAACAAAAGCTCCATGTGCGCCGGTTGCCACAGCATTCCCGGCTACCGCACGGTTTATCCCGATACCTACCAAGTGCCCAAGATCGGCGGCCAGCACGCGAGCTATATCGTGAGCGCGCTCAAAGGCTACAAAGCCGGCGACCGCAAGCACGCCACCATGCGCGCCATTGCCGGCAGCTTGACCGAGCAAGATATGAACGACCTCGCGGCCTACTACGCCGAAGCCAAATAACAGGACGAATAAGATGAAAATACAAACGCTACTCGCAGCAACCTTATTCAGCGTGGCGATCAGCAGCCCAACTTGGGCCGCAGGGGACGCAGCAGCCGGTAAGGAAAAATCCGCAGCCTGCGCCGCGTGCCACGGCCCGGACGGCAACAGCACCGTGCCTGATTTTCCTAAGCTCGCCGGTCAGAATGGCGATTATCTGAGCCACACCCTCAAGGCCTACAAAACCAAAGCGCGCACCAACGCGATCATGAACGGCCAAGCGGCGAACCTGTCGGATCAAGACATCGCCAACTTGGCAGCGTACTACGCCAGCCAAAAAGGGCTGTCGATTAAGCGCTAAGCAGGGTGTAGTTATTTAAAAAGCCCGAGGTTTTTGCTTCGGGCTTTTTTGTTTTCCGAATATGTTATCTTCGGCGGTATTCGGAACCATTGTTTCGGGGCTAAGGGTGAGCGCTATCCCATGAATGAAAACATTCTGATTGTCGAAGATGATACGTTCATGGCGGAGCAGCTTTCGCTGCTGCTGCGTAAGCTGGGCTATCGCGTCGCCGGCATCGCGGTCTCGGGGGAATCGGCGCTGGCGCAAGCGGCCCAGGCGCGGCCCGATCTGATCATCATGGATATCCTGCTTGAGGGCGCTGTGGATGGTATCGAGGCCGCGCAACGCATTAACGAGACGCATCCTACCCCGGTTCTATTCCTGACCGCCCATGACGACGAAGCGTTCTTTCAGCGCGCTAAAATCACCCGCACCTATGCCTATCTGCTCAAGCCGCCGAGCGAGCGCGAGCTGGCACTCGCGATTGAGTTAGCACTTTACCGCCATCAGGTCGAGCAACAACAGGCGCAGGATGCCCTGTTGCGCTATCGCACTGCACTCGATAGCTCCGCCGATGCGATTTATTTGATCGATCGGGAGTCGATGCGGTTTGTCGACATGAATGAAACGGCGTGCAACACGCTGGGTTACACGCGGGAAGAATTGCTGGGCATGGGTCCGCAGCATATCAAGCCTTTTTTTAACCGCGATATGCTGGCGGCGCGCTTCGACGAGATCATTGCCAGCGGGCGGGACGGCGTGATCGAGACCGCGCACCAGCGCCGTGACGGTTCACACTTTCCGGTGGAAGTGAAACTGCGTGCGAACGAAGCGAGCGGTCGGCGTCTGATGGTGGCCATTGCGCGCGATATTAGCGATCGTGTCGAGGCCGAGCGAACCCTGCGCGAAAGTGAGCAGCGCTTTCGGCAACTGGCGGACAACATCAACGAGGCATTTTGGATTCGCGATGTCGCGTCCGGGAACATTCTTTATGCCAGCCCGGCCTACGAAAAAATCTTCGAGCGCAGCCTGGAGAGCCTATATGCCCATCCGCGCTCTTTCGTCGGCATGGTGCATGCGGATGATCGCGAGCGCGTTTCGGCGTTTGTGGAGCGCCTGTATACCAAGCCCGCCGTGGATGCGTTGGAATACCGGATTATCGGCAAGGATGGACGGGTACGCTGGATATGGGCGCACGCGTTTCCGGTGACGGACGAGAACGGAAAAATCTATCGCATTGCCGGCGTGTCGGAGGAGGTGACCCAACGCCGCGAATCCGCAGAGCAGTATCGCACCATTGTGCAAGGCTCCATGGACGGTTTCTGGGCTACCGACGCTGGTGGGAGGTTTCTTGATGTTAATGATGCATATTGTCAACTGACCGGCTATACCCGCGAAGCACTCCTGGGCATGACCATCAGCGATATCGAAGCAGCCGAGACCCCGGAGCAAACCGAGGCGCACATTCGGCATGTGATCGAACTCGGCCATGACCGGTTCGAAACCCGGCACCGCCACCGCAACGGCAATCTCATTGATGTGGAAGTGAGCGCCAAATTCGTCGATACCGCCGAGGGCGGCCGCATGTACGTTTTCCTGCGCGACATATCGGCGCACAAACAGCACGAAGAGCGCCTGCGCCTGAGCGAGGAAAAATTCCGTATGCTGTTCGAGCGCGCGCCGATCGGCCTTGCTATCGCCGGCAAAGATTACAAGTTTGCCGAGGTCAATCGTGCCCTGTGTCGCTTGTTGGATTATTCACCGGCTGAGCTCACTACTAAAACCTTTGTCGAAATCACCCATCCGAGAGATATCGAAGCGGACGTGACGCTGGCGGGCTTATTGTTTGCCGGGGAAATTCCCTTTTATACTTTGGAGCAGCGTCTCTTGAAGCGCGACGGTAGCCCCGTCTGGGTCAACCTGACCGTCACCGTGATTCAAGATAGTGAAGGCCAACCGATGTGTGGCCTGGGCATGATCGAAGACATCTCCGCGCGCAAACGGGCAGAGCGGGAACGGCTGGCGCACGAGGCCGCTCAGCGTGACGCCCTGGTGCGCGAGGTACACCATCGCATCAAGAACAACTTGCACGGCGTGCTGGGCTTGCTGCGTCAACATACGGCACGGCATCCGGAAACCGCAGCGGTGATTGAGGAGGCCATCAATCAAATCGGCGCAGTTGCGGCCGTGCATGGCTTGCAAGGCAGCCACACCGGGGACAACATCTCGCTACAAAATTTGTTGCGCGAAATCATCAAGCTGGCGCGCTCAACAATCGGCACCGGCCAGCATCCGGAACTGCGCAATACCTTGCCCGGACCCGTTTTGATCGCGGCGCATGAAGTTGTCGCCATCGCCTTGGTCTTGAATGAGCTGCTGCTCAATGCCATCAAGCATGGCGCGGCCGATGCCACGCCCTTGGTTGCATTGCATGGCGGCGGGGGAAAAGCGTACATTGAGATCACGAATCACGGACCTGGGCTGCCCCCAGGATTCGATTACGATAAAGGGCGTGGCTTGGGTGTCGGACTCGGCCTGGTCAAGGCCTTAATGCCGCGCAAAGGGGCCACGCTATCGTTGCGGCAGGAGGATGATCGGATCATCGCCACCATGCACCTGGAGGCGCCAGTCGTCGTGCTCGACGGCCGCGTGGAGGGGGTATGAATCACCTAAATGCGCTGGGCTTTTTATCCCCCCTTTGCAAAAGGGGGGCAAGGGGGGATTTGCGGATGGTGGTGTGCCAACCCAACGTTTTTCAAATCCCCCTCATTCCCCCTTTGTTAAAGGGGGAGGCGAAGATTGCAGTCGCCTTGGGAGCATGACATGCCGCGCATATTGATCGCCGAAGACGACCGCCTCGCCCTGTACGCGGTCGCCACCGGCTTGCGCCAGGCGGGGTTTGAAACCGTCGAAGCAGAATCGGCGGAAGAGGCCATGACGCTGTGCCAGGAACCGCTGCCGGATTTAGCTTTGCTCGACATCAAAATGGGTAAGCTATCCGGTCTCGATCTGGGGCAATGGTTGCATAGCCAAGTCAACGTTCCGTTTCTGTTTCTGACCGCCTACAACGATGCCAAAACGGTAGACCGGGCGGTGCAGGCCGGCGCGCTCGGCTATCTGGTGAAACCGCTCGATGTGGCGCAAATCATCCCCTCCATTCGCGCCGCGTTGGAGCGGGCGGCGGAGATCAAAGCGCTGCGCCAAACGGAAACGCAATTGTGCGAGGCGCTGCAAAACAGCCGCGAAATCAGCACTGCAGTCGGCTTGATCATGGCACGGCAGGGTCTTAGCGCCGAAGCGGCGTTCGAAAGTTTGCGCGTCTGTGCCCGCAGCAATCGGGTGCGGATAGGAGAATTAGCCACCCGTCTCATTGCGGGTGACCCCAGCGTGCCGTTTCCTGACTCAAGCGACCATTAGCATTCCATAATTAGCAGGTTGCATACCCGAGTAAATCGCTTTACTATCCCCTTTTTCACAGTATTGTTTTGGTTTTACTGCTTTCTGTGAGCTAACAAAGTCCGCAACCCAAACCCCGTTGCGTGCGCCGTACCAGACCGGGCAGGTACCCGATCTGGAAGCTGGCTAATGGGGAAACAATTGCGGAATCTCAACGAGCAAGTCAATCAAATCCGGATCGAAGCGGGCCTCTCTCCCGAGGAGATGGCGGCCCGCAAAGCCTACCTGGAATTCACGCCAGACGATGCGGCCTCCCTGCAGGCGATGCACGATGCGTTGACCGCAACGCAATCTGGCTTCATCAATACTTTTTACGAGCACCTGCGCGCTTTCCCCGAGTTGCGCGAGATGTTGTCGGACCCCGCCACTTTCGCGCGTTTGCAGCAGTCGCAGAGCGCTTACTTCAACGAGCTGACCGCAGGCGAATACGGCGAAGATTATTACGCCAATCGGCTGCGGGTGGGCGTGGTGCATCAACGCATCGGCCTCTCATCCAAGTGGTATCTCGGGGCCTATCGCAAATATCTCGCCGAGTTATTGCCGCGCGTGTGGGACTTGGCGCAAGGCCAGCCGCAGCGCTTCCTCGATAACTTTGATTCCCTGCTCAAGATCGTGTTTTTCGACATGTCGATCGCCTTGGACACCTATGCCGCGGCAGACCGCGAGGAATTGAACCAACTCAAATATTACTCAGAACAAATCGTGAGCTATATGCCCACCGGCTTGCTGGTGGTGACAGACCAACTCACGCTGCGCTCGGCCAACCGTGCCGCGCAAAAAATGTTCGGCATTACCGAGCAGCAGGCCATAGACAAACCACTAGCTGCACTGCTGCCGTGTCCGGTCGTGGCGGAAGCGGCGCGCCATGTGCTGGAAAGCAGCGAACATCTGTATGACTTGCATTGTTCCCTGGCCAATGGGCGCCATTACCAGTTGGATATTTCCAGCACCGTGGTCGGTGAGCAGCATTTGCTGCTGGTCATGGTGCAGGACATTACCGAGCGACACTTGGCGGAAGCGCGCTATGCCGAGATTCTCAACATCGCCGCCGATGCCATTCTTGCCGTGGACGAGCAGCAGCGCATCGTCATTTTCAACCAAGGCGCGGAGCGCATGTTCGGCTATACGGCAAAAGAAGTGGCGGGCCAGCCGCTGGATATGTTGTTGCCGGCGCGCTACGCCGCCGCACATCACCAACACCTGAAAAATTTCGCCTCCGCAGCGGCCACCGCCCGGCGCATGGGCGAGCGCTCTGAGGTGTTTGGGCGGCGCAAGGACGGCAGCGAGTTCCCAGCCGAAGCTTCCATCTCGCGCATGACCCAAGGTGGCAAGACGATGTTCACCGCCATCGTGCGCGACGTGACCGAGCGCTATGAAGCCGAAGCCGCCATTCACAAGCTCAATGAAGAGTTGGAGCAACGGGTTCAACGCCGCACCGCGCAATTGGAAACGGCCAACAAGGAGTTGGAATCCTTCAGCTACTCGGTGTCGCACGATTTGCGCGCGCCGCTGCGTGGCATCGATGGCTTTACGCGCATGCTGGAGGACGACTACGCCGACAAGTTGGATGACAAAGGGCGCAGCCATCTGCACCGCGTGCGCGCAGCAGCAGGGCGCATGGGCGAATTGATCGACGATATGCTGCTGCTCTCCCAAATCACGCGTAGCGAAATGAAGTTAGCACCCGTCAATCTCGCCGCGATCGCACGTCTCGTCGTGCGTGATTTGGTTCATGCTGAGCCGGGACGCTCAGTGGTCTTCATCGCAGTCGATCAGGCACCCGCCCAGGCCGATCCGCGCCTGCTGCGGATCGTGCTGGATAACCTGCTCGGCAACGCCTGGAAATTTACCGGGCAGCAGCCCGAGGCGCAGGTCGAGTTTGGCACTGAAACGGGCGAAGCGGGGCTGGTGTATTTCGTGCGCGACAACGGCGCGGGCTTCGACATGGCCTACGCCGATAAATTATTCGGTGCGTTTCAGCGCCTGCATGCACAGGAAGAGTTTCCCGGTACCGGCATTGGGCTCAGCATCGTGCAGCGCATCATTCACCGGCATGGCGGAAAAACCTGGGCAGAAAGCCAAGAAGGCGCCGGCGCCACATTTTATTTTACTTTGAGCGGGGCAAAGCACCCCGCTCAGCAATAACACAAAGGAAAAAGCGTGCGAGCACAAGCAAAAGCAAAAGCAATAGCAAAAGCCAAAATCATCTTGCTGGTAGAGGACAATCCGGATGATTTGTTTCTGGCATTGGAGGCGCTGGAGAAGAACAACATCCGCTCGGAAGTGGTGATCGCGCGCGATGGTAGGGAGGCATTGGATTATCTGTTCGGCGCCGGGCCTCATGCGGGCCGCGATCTGAGCGTGATGCCGGCCATGATTCTACTCGATCTCAAGTTGCCCAAGATCGATGGCTTGGAAGTACTGGCCCAAGTGCGCGCGCATCCGCTCACAGCGCTGCTGCCCGTCATCATCCTGACTTCTTCTGGCGAGCAGCAAGACATTCTCAGCAGTTACCGGCTGCGTTCCAACAGCTATATCCGCAAGCCGGTCGAGTTTACGCAGTTCAAGGAATACATGCGCCAGCTGGGGGCCTATTGGCTGGAATTGAACGAAGCCCCGCCGGCGGTGAGCGTGTAAATGGAAAGTAATAAATCTTTACCCCCCCTGCGCGTGCTCCTGGTAGAGGATTCGGAGGACGATGCCGAGCTATTGCGGCTCGAATTGCGCCACGTTTATGAGTTCAGCATGGATCGAGTCGAAACGGCCCAGGCCATGCAGCGTGCTTTAAACGATCAGGAATACGATATCGTGATCTCGGATCACGTGATGCCGCGATTCAGCTCCACGGCGGCGCTAGCGGTGTTGAAAGCATCGGGCAAGGATCTGCCGTTCATTATTGTTTCAGGCACCATCGGCGAGGAGCTGGCGGTGTCGGCAATGAAGGCGGGCGCCAGCGATTATGTGCTGAAGGGGAATCTCGCTCGCTTGTTGCCGGCGATCGAACGCGAGGTGGCGGACGCCGCAGTGCGCCGTCGCGCTGAGCACGAAGCGAAGGAAAGCGAAGAGCGTTTCCGCGCCACCTTCAGCCAGGCAGCGGTGGGTATCGCGCAGGTCGCACCGGATGGGCGCTGGCTGCGGGTCAACCAGCGCTTATGCGACATTGTCGGCTACAGCGAAGCGGAGTTGTTGGGCAAGACTTTTCAGGACATCACCTACCCCGATGATCTGGACACAGATTTGGAATATGTGCGGCAGATGCTCGCCGGTGAGATTCGCACTTTCACTATGGAAAAGCGCTACATCCGCAAGGATGGTGCGCTGGTGTGGATCAATCTCACCGTGTCGCTGGTGCGCGCGGCGGACGGTAGTCCAAAATACTTCATCTCCGTGATCGAGGATATCTCGCGCCGCAAAGTGACCGAGGCACAACTGATGCACCTTGCCACCCATGATCATTTGACCCACCTGCCTAACCGCAGTCTGCTGCAAGACCGCATCACGCAAGCCATTGCACACGCGGAGCGCGCCGAGCGGCAGATGGCGGTGTTATTCCTCGACCTGGATCGGTTCAAGAACATCAACGATAGCCTGGGCCACGATGTCGGCGATAAGCTGATTATCGTCTTGGCCGAGCGCCTGCGCGGCATTGTGCGAAGCGGAGATACCGTGGCGCGGGTGGGCGGTGACGAGTTTGTGATCGTGATTACCGAGCTGCAGTATGAAACGCAGGCAGAGAATGTCGCGCGCAAAGTGCTGGAAGTATTGGCCGAGCCGGAAGTAGTGGATGGCACGGAACTATTTCTTAACGGCAGTATCGGTATTAGCCTCTATCCGCGCGACGGCCGCGACTGCCATACGCTACTCAAAAACGCGGATGCCGCGATGTATCGCGCCAAGGAAGCAGGACGCAATCAGTTCCAATTTTTCACCCAGGCAATGAATGCGAACGCCGTACATCGCCTGACGCTGGAAAACGAGTTGCGTCATGCCTTGGAGCGCGAAGAATTCAGCCTGCATTACCAGCCGCAAATCGATCTCGCCAACGGTGCGGTGGTGGGCATGGAGGCGCTGCTGCGCTGGCATTCGCCCACGCGCGGCATGGTATCCCCCGCCGAGTTCATTCCCCTGGCGGAAGAGTCGGGCCTGATCGTCCCGATCGGCGAATGGGTGCTGCGCACGGCCTGCGCGCAAAACAAAGCCTGGCTGAATGCGGGCATGCAAAGCCTGCGCGTGGCCGTCAACATCTCCGCCCGGCAATGCCGCTTCAATAGCCTGACCAAGCTGGTGGAGCGCGTGCTCGCCGATACCGGGCTCGATGCTTGCCATCTGGAACTGGAAATCACGGAAAGCTTGTTGATGGATAACCCGGAAGAGTCGGCGAGCACGCTGCACGATTTGAATCAAATGGGCATCCAGCTCGCCATCGATGACTTCGGCACTGGCTATTCCAGTCTCAGTTACCTCAAGCGCTTCCCCATCCACACGCTAAAAATCGATCAATCGTTCGTGCGCGACATCACCAGCGATCCGGACGATGCGGCCATCGTCAAAGCAGTGATCGCCATGGCGCGCAGCCTCAAATTGCGTGTCGTGGCGGAAGGGGTGGAAACCGCCGAGCAATTGGAATTTTTGCGCGCGCACGACTGTGAAGGCATGCAAGGCTACTACTTCAGCAAACCGATGCCCACCGAACAATTCGTGCCTTGGCTGGATCAGTGGCAAGGGGTGTGAGCCGTGATCTTGAAAAACAATTAAGAAAGAAAAGGCGATTGATCCACGAAAAACACGAAAGACACGAAATAAATCAATACCTCGCGTTGAAAAGTCATTCACCCTTCGGATAGCGATCTACAGCTTGGTATCTCTTTGAATTTTTCGTGCTTTTCGTGTTTTTCGTGGACCAACTGATTTTTCTGGGTGGATTGATTGCCACGAACTGAGCGGAGAATAAATGCAACGCACGATTTTGTTGGTGGATGATGAGCATCACGTCACCGAGGCGATCATCCGCGTGTTGCGGCAGGATGGCTACCGTATCCTGGTCACCAACGTGCCGGCACAGGCCTTGGAAATCCTGGCTAGTGAAACGGTGCAAGTGGTGCTTTCCGACCAGCGTATGCCGGGGATGTCAGGTGTGGAGCTGCTCACCCAAGTGCGCGAGCGCCATCCGGATACGGTGCGTATGGTGCTCTCCGGCCATGCCGATCTGGATTCCGTAATCGATGCGGTGAATCGCGGCGCGGTGTACAAATACCTGACCAAGCCGTGGGACAACGAGGCGCTGCGCGCCACGGTGCACGAGGCATTTCATCACTATGAACTCCAGCAGCAGAAAGCCGGTCTGCTGCGCGAGATCGAGCTGGCCAATCAACAGCTCACCGAGCTCAATCGCGAATTGGCGCGCGGGCTCGAAGCCAAAGCCGAGCAATTGGCGCGCATCGCCAATTACGACGAGGTGACCGGCTTGCCCAATCGCGTGCTGTTCAGCGACCGGCTGCACCAGGCATTGGTGCATGGCGAGCGCAACGCCAGCCTGGTGGGGCTGATGCTTCTGGATCTGGATCGATTCAAGTACGTCAACGATTCCTTGGGCCATCCGGTGGGCGACGAGCTGCTGCGCATCATTGGCGAACGCCTGCAGCAAGTGCTGCGCAGTGGCGATACGGTGGCGCGCGGCGGCGGCGATGAGTTCATGTTTGTGCTGAACGATCTGCGCGACCCGTCCGACGCGGCGGACATCGCGCAGAAGCTGCTCGAATGCTTGTCCGGCGCTTACCAATTGGCCGGCAGCGAAATATTCATGACCGGCAGCATCGGCATCAGCATCTATCCCAACGATGGAGTGGATGCGGTATCGCTCACGAAAAATGCCGATGCCGCGTTGTTCCATGCCAAGAGCGAGGGACGCAACAACTACCAATATTACACAGGCAGCATGAATGCCAGCGCGCTGAAACGGCTGACGCTGGAAAGCTCGCTGCGCCGCGCCGTGGAGCGGGAAGAATTCGCCTTGCTCTATCAGCCGCAACTCGATCTCATCACCGGACGCATCATCGGGGTGGAAGCGCTGCTGCGCTGGAACCATCCCGAACGCGGCATGGTGAGTCCGGCCGATTTTATCCCCCTGCTGGAAGAGACCGGCCTCATCGTGCCGGTGGGCGAGTGGGTGCTGCGCACCGCCTGCCGGCAAAGCCGTGCGTGGTTGGATGCCGGCATGACGTCGATCAGGATGGCGGTAAACCTGTCCGCCTTGCAATTCCAGCAACCCGATCTGGTCGGCATGGTGGCGGGCATTTTGACCGAAAGCGCCATCGATCCGGCTTGCCAGGATCTGGAGCTGGAACTCACCGAAAGCCTGATCATGCGTGACGTGGAAAAAACCATCGTTACGCTTAACCACTTGCATGAAATGGGGCTTAAGTTGTCCATCGACGACTTCGGCACCGGTTATTCGAGCTTAAGTTATCTCAAGCGCTTTCCGATAAGTACCTTGAAGATCGATCAATCCTTCGTGCGCGACCTGGAATGCAATCCGGATGACGCCGCCATCGTGGCGGCGGTGATATCCCTCGGGCACAGCCTCAAAATGAGCGTGATCGCCGAAGGCGTGGAGACCGAAGCGCAGCTTGATTATCTGCGCCATGCCGGTTGCGACGAAATGCAAGGTTACTTGTTCAGTCGCCCGGTCAGCGCACCGGAGATCGAATCGATGATACGCACGGATCGGCGCTGCGCCGTATTGGAGTCTTAAATGGAACGCACCTTACTCTTGGTGGATGATGAGCAGAATATCGTGTCGGCGTTGACCCGGTTGTTCCGGCGCGACGGCTATCGCATTCTCACCGCCAACGGCGGCAGCGAGGGCTTGGCGCTGCTCGCGCAAAACAAAGTGGGCGTGATTCTCTCCGACCAGCGCATGCCGGAGATGTCCGGCTCGGAATTCCTCAGTCAGGTGAAAGCGCTCTATCCCGACACGGTGCGCATCATGCTTTCCGGCTACACCGATCTCTCGTCGGTGACCGACGCCATCAATCGCGGCGCCATCTACCGATTCCTCACCAAACCCTGGGAAGATGATCTGTTACGGGAAAATGTGCAGCAGGCGTTCGAACACTATGAAATGGCTTATGAAAACGAGCGCTTAAAAAGCGAATTGACCGAGGCCAATGCGCGGCTTGCCGCAACCAACCAGGGGTTAGAGCAGCGTGTAGAAGAAACCTCGCTCGAATCCGCACAGCAGGTCACGGTATTGAATGTGGCGCACGAAGTATTGGATGCGCTGCCGCTCGGCGTACTGGGCGTGGGCGACGAGGGCTTGGTGGCGGTCGCCAACCGGGTCGCAGTTGGCGTGTTGGAAACCCTATCGCCGCTGCCGCTGGTCGGCGCATTCGCCAGCGCGCGTCTGCCACGAGAGATGCTGGATTGTTTGGAGCAGGTGGGGCGCACCGGTCAAGAAGCTCGCGGGGTGATGGAGGCCGGCGCGGGGCAAGGTCAATGGGAAATCATAGGCAGCCGGATTGGCCTCGCATCGGAAGGCCGGGGCTATGTGCTGGTGATGATTCCAGCGGGAGCGCCTGAATGATGAACTCTGTAGGGGCGAGGCATGCCTCGCCCGATGTCAACAGCGGGTCGGGCATGCCCGACCCCTACGCAGGTACGCCGCGTTTCAGTGAAGGTTTTTTGTGATGAGTAAATCAATGGAACTTGACCTCGCCGCAGCCCAAGTCGGCATGGTGTTGGCGCAGGATGTGGCGAATGCGACGGGCCAAACCTTAGCCGCTACCGGCATGGTTTTAACCGAGAGTCTGATTGAGGGGCTGCGCAAGCGCGGAATCGAGCGCTTGACGGTGTATTCACAAGAAGATGCAGCTTCCGATGCGGCAGCCCAGGCCGAGCGCATTGAATATTTATTCCGCAAAGCGGAAGGTGATCCGATACGCGCCGCCCTGCGCCGGGCGTTGGAGCAATACCGGCGCGGAGGGAATCGGCCATGTTAAGCATGGCGCAGGCACTGGAACGGGCGGCGCGCCTGCCATCGATATCGGCCGTGCTGACCCAGGCGCTCGAAGAGATGAATAAGCCGGAGGCTGATATCAGCCGCCTGGCCACCTTGCTCGCGCGTGACCAGGGCGCGGCAGCACGGCTGTTGCGCGTGGCGAACTCGGCGTTTTATGGTTTGTCGGGCCGCGTCTCTTCCTTGAGTCAGGCAGTGACCTTGATCGGGCTGCCCACGACGCGCACCTTGGTGATGGCGGCGGCGGTTATTGATCGCTTTCCCAAGCGTGATGGTGGCACATTCAATTATCTCGGTTTTTGGCAACACTCGCTCGGCGTCGCGGCCGCGTCACGCTACCTGGCGCCACGCGCGCGGGTGAACCCGGAGACAGCATTTCTTGCCGGGATGCTGCACGACATCGGGATTGCCGTTTTGGGGTGTTGCTTGGAGGAAGAATATCGCGCCGTGCTCGAATGCGCGCACGCACAGGATTGCGCAATTACGGAAGCGGAATTGGCTACCCTGGGCTTTACGCATAATGATTTAGGCGCGGCATTGGCCGCGCAGTGGAAGTTCCCGTCGGCGATTCAGGAAGCCATACGCGGCCATCATGATCTCAATACAGAGACGGCCCCGCTGGTGCGCGTGGTGCATGTGGCTAATGTGCTCGCATTGGCGCTCGATATCGGCGACGTTGAAGGCGGTTTTGTACCCCCGATCGATCCGGCCAGTTGGGCGGCTTTGCATTTCACCGAGCCGGAGTTGGTTGGTGTGCTCGAAGCGATTGATATACAGGCGCAAAGCGCCATGGATCTGCTGAGCGAGGTGCACTGATCATGGCATTCGAAAACATGGACAGGTTGTCCTGGATTTGCGATTTGTATCGCATGGGGCAATCGGCCGAGTTGCGCGACAACCCGCGCAAAGTGCAGCAGCAGATCATGATGCACATCGTAAAAGGCATGGAAGCAGTGAGCGGCTCGCTATCCTTGCGCGAGGGCGAGACTGATACGCTGGTCGTGGTGGCGGGGATCAGCATCCCGGAAAACGTGCTCGGATCAAAGCGCAAATTCGGCGAAGGCATTATCGGACGCGTGGCGCAATCGGGTGAGTCGCTGCTGCTCGATGGCGTGGATGCGGGCAAGCGCCATGGCGCCCTGGATAGCGGCGAGCGCAAAGTCACGCCGACCTCGGCCATCTGCTGGCCGCTCAAGCATGACACGCGATTGCTCGGTGTGCTGTGCGTCAACCGCGACGCGGGCCAGCCGGTTTTCATTCCGCAGGATGAGGAATACGGCAAGGTCATGGTCAACCTGGTCACCATCGTGATCGAGAACATGCGCCTGCACACCGAGCAAGATGCGCGCATCAACAATCTGTATGAGCTGAACCGCAAGCTGGAAGATACCCAGGCGCAATTGGTGCAGTCGGAGAAGATGGCGTCCATCGGCCAATTGGCGGCGGGGGTGGCGCATGAGATCAACAACCCGATCGGCTATGTCAATTCCAATCTGGGCGCGCTGGAGAAATACCTGACGGATGTATTTCAATTAGTAGATGCCTATGAACAAGCCGAATCTCACCTTGGCGATCAGACAGTACTGGGTAATATTCAAGCCATCAAACAACGTCTGGACCTGCCCTTCTTACGCGAGGACACGGCGGCGCTGATGAGCGAGAGCAAGGAAGGCATTAGCCGCGTCAAAAAAATCGTACAGGATCTCAAGGATTTTTCCCACGCCGACGCCGGGGACGAATGGCAGGAAGCGAGTATGCAGCATGGCTTGGACAGCACGCTCAACATCGTCTGGAACGAGCTCAAGTACAAATGCGAAGTGAAGAAAGAATACGCCAAGCTTCCGGACATCGAGTGCTTGCCGTCCCAACTGAATCAGGTATTCATGAACATGATGGTCAATGCCGGGCATGCCATCGGGGAAAAGGGCATCCTCACGCTGCGCACCGGGACGGAGGGCGAAATGGTGTGGGTGGAAGTTGCCGATAACGGCAAAGGCATTCCGCCGGAGATCGTGCAGCGGATTTTCGACCCTTTTTTCACCACCAAGCCGGTGGGAACGGGGACCGGCTTGGGGCTTTCACTCTCGCTGGGCATTATCAATAAGCACAATGGCCGCATCGAGGTGGATAGCGAGCTGGGAAAAGGCACTACGTTCCGCGTTTGGCTACCCATCAAGCATTCACCGCCGCAAGACGAGGCCTCGCCAGCGACTTCGGCCTAGGGCGACATGGAAACGAATCAAAACAAATTTCGGCTCAGGGCGCTCACGCTGGGCTTTCTGGCCATGCTGGTGTTGATAGTGCTTGTCGTTGGCTTGGGTATGTTCGGCCTCGAGCGTTTGTCGCTGAGCCTGGACAGGATCGTGTCTGGGCATAGTTTGCATAGCAAGCTGGCCGGCGAGATGCGCCAGGCGACGCGCGATCGCGCAATCCTGCTGGGCAGGATCGCGCTGGAGGAAGATCCCTTTGCGCGCGATGAATTGATGTTGCGTTTTACCGATCTGGGGCGGCGTTTCGGCGCCGCCCGTACGCAATTGCTGGCCATGTCTAGTTTGGTGCAGGAGGAGCGCGCGCTGCTGGAGGAGCAGCGCCAAGGCGTGGCCCAAGTGTTGCCGCTGCAAATGCAACTGCTCGATCTGATGGCCGAAGAGCGCCATGCGGAAGCCGCAAGGCTGCTGCTGCGCGAGGTGATGCCATTGCAGGAGAAGGTGATCGAGACGCTGCGCCGTTTCGTCGAGTTTCAGGAAATGGAAACGGCGGAAATCGTGCAAACGGCGCAGCAAGAGCGCGTCCGTTTCACCCGCTTGCTGGTGGGCGTGGGCGCCCTGGTTTTGCTGCTCGGCTTTGGCATCGCTATTTTCGTGACGCAGCGCGTGAACGACCTGGTCGAGCGACTCGATCACCGCGAGCGGGAGGCGCGCGCGTTGCTGGAAAACATCCCCGATCTGGTGTGGTTCAAGGATTGTCAATCGCGCTTCCAGTGGGCCAATTCAGCGTTCATGCGCCTGACGAAGGTGGCAGGAGATAAGCTTGGTATGCTGCGCGACGAGGATATCTGGTTGGGGGGGCAGGCCAAACAGTGCAAATCCGACGACCAAGAGGCGATAGAAAATGGGCAGATGGTGCGGATAGAGAAGACGTTGTCCACCCAGGGCATAGCGCGCCGTTTCGATACCAGCCGCACGCCGCTATTTGATGAGCAGGGCCGGTGCATGGGCGTGCTGGGCGTGGCGCACGATATCACCGAGCAGCGCCGCCTGACGGATGAGCTCAAAACCGCGCTGCACGAGTTGGAATTTCAGAAATTTGCACTAGACCAGCATGCGATCGTCAGCATCGCCGATGTGTACGGCAATATTACTTACATCAACGACAAATTCTGCACGGTGAGCGGTTATAGCCGGGAGGCGCTGCTCGGGCAGAATCACCGGCTGCTCAAATCCGGTAAGCACCCGGAAGCGTATTACACCGACATGTGGGTCACCATTTCCTCGGGCCGGGTATGGCGCGGCGAAGTGTGCAACCGTAGCCAGAGCGGCCAATTCTATTGGGTTGATTCGACCATCGTGCCTTTCTTGGATGAGGCCGGGCTGCCTTATCAATATGTGTCGATCCGCACTGAAATCACCCAGATCAAGGAAGCGCAAGCATCCTTGCAACGGGGCAAGGAGGAACTGGAGCGGCTGGTGGTGGAGCGCACGGGCGAACTAAGCGAGCAATTGCATTTTTCGACCGAGTTGATGGAGGTATTGCCCACCCCGCTCTACTTCAAGGATAAGCATGGGATTTATCTTGGCGTGAACAAGGCTTGGGAAGAATTTTTCGGAATTCGCCGGGAAGCGATTGTCGGTAAAGTGCTGGATGTCATCTACCCACAGGCGAAAGCGGTGGCGGCCAAGCATGCGGCCATGGACCAGGAATTGTGGCGGCATCCCGGTAGGCAGTCTTATGAAATATCGATTCCGGTAGCAGATGGAAAGTTGCGCGATACGCTGTATAACAAGGCAACCTTCACCAAGGCGGATGGCAGCGTGGCGGGGCTCGTCGGCAGCATCGTCGATTTCACCGAACGCAAGCAAGCGGAAGTGGAATTGAAACTGCGTTACGAAGAAGTACGGGAATTGAACGACAAGCTCAAGGAAGCGCAAAACCAACTGCTGCAATCAGAGAAAATGGCCTCGGTGGGCCAACTGGCGGCGGGTGTGGCGCATGAGATCAATAACCCGATCGGTTATGTGTATTCCAATCTGGGCACGCTGGAAGAATATGTGCAGGATCTCTTCAGTATGGTGGCCTCCTATGAAGAATTGGAACCGGTCATTGCCGATGGCGAGGTGCTGGAGCGGGTGCGCGCGGCAAGGGAAAAAATAGACCTAAAATTTTTGCGCGACGATACACGCGCACTGATGAGTGAGACGCGTGAAGGCATCACGCGGGTGAAGAAGATTGTGCAGGATCTCAAGGATTTTTCCCGCATCGATGCGACGGACGAATGGCATTGGGCCGATTTGCAAAAAGGCATCGACTCCACGCTCAACATTGTATGGAATGAATTGAAATACAAAGTTGAAGTGAAGAAGGAATACGCCGATATTCCCGAAGTGGAGTGCCGTCCATCGCAACTGAACCAAGTATTCATGAACCTCTTGGTCAATGCCGGGCATGCCATTGAAGAAAAGGGCGTGATCACGATCCGCACCGGACAGGAAGGCGAAGCAGTATGGATAGAAATCGCGGATAGCGGCAAGGGCATCGCGCCGGAACACTTAACGCGCATCTTCGACCCATTCTTCACCACCAAGCCGGTGGGTCAGGGCACGGGGCTGGGCCTGTCATTATCGTATGGCATTGTGCAGAAGCACGGCGGGCGCATCGAGGTGAAGAGCGAGCCGGGAAAAGGGACGACTTTCAGCGTATGGCTACCGATCAAACAAAGCGCCTAGAAGATAAACCTGCACACCTCGGGTGCCACGTACTGCGTGCCTTGTTGGGGCGCGAGCGCGAGGAGCGCCGCATCCGCTTGACGGCGATGGCCGTGCTGCTGGTAGCGGTGTTGGGTTCGGGCGCCGTGATCCTGGCGCAAACGGCCAAAAACACCCAGAAGCAATTGGAGCAGGCGCTGAGCGAATCTCTGCGCGACCGCGCGCGTATCGTCAAACTGACCTTGGAGCATGCTTCGGAAGCCGGCGCTTCCAATGCGGCCGATCGTCCGCATCTGAAAACGGTGCTGGGGCGCATCATGGACGGAAAGGCCACGTCGACAGACCATGTGGACCTTTCGCGCATACTCGATAACATGGCCAAGCGCGCCAATATGCGTGCGATTGAACTGCGGGACGGTCGCGGGAACGTGCTCGGCAGCCGCGGCGAGTTTATCGCCAATCCACGTTTTTCCGCACCTGTGCTCCTGCCTTACCCGGCCATGCTGCTGTGGGATCGGAGCTACGCACTGGTGCAATACGTTCCGATTATCGAGGGCGGGCGCAAGCTCGGGGAAGCGCGGGTGCTGTTGGCGCTGGCGGATATCGACGAGCTGTTCGTCAACCAGGAGGGCTTGGGCGAGACCGGCGAGTTCATCATTTGCGCCAAGCGCTCCGCGCGGGATATGAGCTGCTATCCGAGTCGCTGGTCCCACGTCGGCGACAAACTGGAATCCCGTTTCCGCGACGGCAAACCGTTGCCGATGCACCACGCCCTGGAGGGCGAAACCGGCACGATCCAGGCCACGGATTATCGCGGGCGACAGGTGGTAGCGGCTTACGGTGCGGCGCCTTACGTGGGCTTGGGCATGGTGCTCAAGCGCGACCAGGCGGAACTCACGGCCATGTCGCGCCGGGATTTTTTCGGTGCGATGCCCATGTTGTTATTGCTCAGCGCGGGCGGTGTGTGGCTGCTACGCTGGCGACTGGCCCCGCTGGTGCGCAATGTGGTGGAATCGCGTGCGCGACTTAAAGCAGTGATCGATAGTGCGCCTGATGCGATCGTTTCCTTGGATGAACGCGGCTGCATTCGTTCTTTCAATCCAGCGGCTGTCACCCTGTTCGGCTACCAGCCGAACGAGGTGACCGGCTGTCACATTTCCCATTTGGCGGTGGGCGACGAAGCCTGCGGCGCGCTGCCGGAGAATGGCTTAGGCCGTGGCAGACGCAAGGACGGCGGTGCGTTTCTCATGGAGATTTCCATCGCAAAAGCCTTGAGCGAGGCGAGCGCCGGCTATGTCGCGACCTTGCGCGACGTTACGTTACGCGAGCAGGCGGAATCGGAGTTGAAAGTGCGCTATGCAGAAGTGCGGGAACTGAACAAACAGCTCAAGGACACACAGAACCAATTACTGCAATCGGAAAAGATGGCCTCGGTGGGCCAGTTGGCGGCCGGGGTGGCGCATGAGATCAACAACCCGATCGGTTATGTGTATTCCAACCTCGGCACGCTGGAGAATTATGCGCAGGATCTGTTCCGCCTGGTGACGGCTTATGAGGCGGCCGAAGCCGCGATCGCGGACGGCGCCGTTTTGGACCGGCTCCAGGCCGCCAAGGTGGAAGCCGATATCGAATTTTTGCGCGCGGATATGCGCTCGCTGATGGACGAGACGCGCGAAGGCATTTCCCGGGTGAAGCAGATCGTGCAGGACTTGAAGGATTTCTCGCGCATCGATGCAAGCGACGAATGGCATTGGGCGGATTTGCAGGCAGGGCTCGATTCCACCCTCAACATCGTGTGGAACGAATTGAAATACAAGGCTGAAGTACGCAAGGAATATGCCGATATACCCGAAGTGGAGTGCCGTCCTTCGCAGTTGAACCAGGTATTCCTGAATCTGCTGGTGAATGCCGGGCACGCGATCAAGGAGCAGGGTGTGATCACGATCCGCACCGGGCAGGAAGGCGAAGCAGTGTGGATAGAAATCGCGGATAACGGCAAGGGCATCGCGCCAGAACATTTAACACGTATTTTTGACCCATTCTTTACTACCAAGCCGGTGGGTCAGGGCACGGGTCTGGGCTTGTCCTTGTCGTATGGGATCGTGCAGAAGCATGGCGGGTGCATCGAAGTGCAAAGCGTCCAGGGTAAGGGCACAGCGTTTAAGGTTTGGTTGCCAATCAGGCAGAGCGAGCCGTTAGAAGCAGTGGCAGCGCAGGGTTAACCCATTTACAAACGTGATTGATTAAATGATGGCAGATGAAATGCAAACGACCCCAGTGACGGAGGATGCGCCGCCCACGCTGTTGTGCGTGGACGACGAGGCGAATATTTTGTCCGCGTTGAAGCGTTTGTTTCGTCCTCAGGGTTACCACATCCTGTCCGCCACCAGCGGGAAGGAAGGGCTGGCGCTACTGGAAAGCGAGCATGTCGATCTGGTGATCTCCGATATGCGCATGCCGGAAATGAATGGCGCGCAATTTCTGGAACAAGTGAAAAACCGTTGGCCGGATACGGTGCGCCTGCTGCTCACCGGCTATGCGGAAATGACCGCCACGGTGGACGCCATCAACAAGGGCGGCATTTACCGTTATATCTCCAAGCCGTGGGATGACACCGAAATGGTGATGCTGGTGCGCGAGGCGCTGGAGCGGCTCAATCTGGAGCGCGACAAGCGCCGCCTGGAAGCGTTGAACCAAAAGCAAAATGAGGAGTTGAAAGATCTCAACGCCAATCTGGAACAACGGGTGAAGGCACGTACCGAGGAAGTGCAGCAGACCATGCATTTCCTTGAGTTGGCGAACGAGAAAATGAAAAAGAATTTCATGACCTCGGTGCGGCTATTCGCGAGCATGATCGATATGCGCGCCGAGAAAATGGCAGGTCACTCGCGCCGGGTGACGGACATGGCCCGGCGCGTTGGGGCGCAATTCAACCTGAAGACAAACGACTTTAACGAATTGATGTACGCGTCCTTGCTGCACGATATCGGCATGCTGGGACTGTCGGACAAGGTGCTGGAGAAACCGTTTTCGGTTTTAAGCAGCGAAGAGCGCCTGGAATATATCAAGCATCCGATTAAGGGACAAATGGCGCTGATGGAGCTGGAAGATCTGAAAGGGGCGACAGCGATTATTCGCAGTCATCACGAACGATTCGACGGCAAAGGCTATCCGGACGGGCTCTCCGGAATGAACATTCCCCTGGGTGCGCGCATCCTGGCAGTGGTGAACGACTACGACGAGCTGCAAAACGGTTCGCTGACTTCGATCCCGATGAAGGAAGAGGATGCGCGTGCCTATATTCGGGATTCGCGTGGTACACGCTACGACCCGCAAGTGGTCGAAGCCTTCTTTGCTGCGCTGGGTGCAGTCATTGCCGATGAAGGCGGCGTGCTGGTGCAGGCGGCGGGGCTCAAGGCGGGCATGGTGTTGGCGCGGGATGTGACGACCTCGGAAGGCATCATGCTGCTGTCCAAGGGCTATGTGTTGACCGAAGATATCATCGGCCAGATTTACGGCTATGAAAAGACGGATAGCAAGCCACTTCAAGTTTACGTGAAGGCCTAGGAGGACATGATGTATCGCTTGATGCTAGTGGACGATGAAGAAAATATACTGCGTGCTTTGCGCCGGACGTTGATGGTGAATGATGGCAGCGCGTATCAATTCAATGTGGAAATATTTTCCTCTCCTAAAGCCGCTCTCCAACGGGCGGATGAAATCAAATTCGATTTAGTGCTGTCCGATTACCGGATGCCGGAAATGGATGGCGTGCAGTTTTTGCGCCAATTCCGCGATAAACAGCCTGATGCCGCGCGGCTGGTGCTCAGCGGTTATGCCGATCTAGAGGGGATCATTGGCGCCATCAACGAGGCGCAGATTTTTCGATTTATTCCCAAGCCTTGGCACGATGCGGATTTGCGCGTCACGCTGACGCAGGCATTGGCGTATCACGCGCTGCTGACCGAGAACCGGCACTTGGCAGATCGGGTGAGGGAGCAGCAAGGCAAGCTGTCGCGTCAGGAAATGGAACTGCGGCGGCTGGAGCATGAGAATCCCGGTATCACCAAGGTGAATTGGGGACCGAATGGGGAAGTGCTGCTCGATGAAGACGTGACGTAAACCAATAGCGCCAAGCTGGAGAAGAGATGGCCGAACTGGACGAACAAGGCAAGAAGATCACCCTGAAGCTGGTTTACTATGGGCCGGCGCTAAGCGGCAAGACGACCAATTTGATGCGTTTGCACGATCAGATCAACCCAAACCTGAAGGGGGAGATGATGACGCTGGAGACGCAGAACGACCGCACCTTGTTTTTCGATTTGCTGCCGCTGGGTCTACGCGCGCCCTCTGGTTGGCTGATTAAATTCAAACTATTCACTGTGCCGGGACAGGTCGCGCACGATGCGACGCGCAAGGCGGTGTTGTCGCGCGCGGATGGCGTGGTGTTCGTGGCCGACTCGCAGCGCTCGCAAGGCGAGAATAACGCGCAATCGTTTCAGAACCTCGAAGACAACGCGCGCCGCGTCGGGCTGGATTTCGACGCGTTGCCCTTGGTGGTGCAATTCAATAAGCGCGATTTGCCGGCCATCGTGACTGAGGCCGAAGTGCGCGAGCGCTGGGGCGCGATGCCGTGGCCGCTGGTGTTCGCTTCGGCGTTGAGCGGCAATGGCGTGCTCGAAACATTCCGTCTGTTGCTGCAACAACTCTATCCGGTGGCGGACCGCCTATGTGATTTGACCGATCGGCATGGTCTGGATCAGTCTGCCTTCATGCAATTGCTGGCGGAGGCGTCTTAAACCGTGAAGCACAGCGAAGCAAGCTTTGATCGCGAATACGCGCTGGCGGAGCTGCTGAGCGGGGTCAACCTGGCTGCCCTGGCCGAGCAGCTCAAGCGCATCGTGGGGGGCGCGGTACGCTTGGAGACGATGCAGGGCGCAACGCTCTTGGCAACGCACCCCGGTTTGGTTTGTGCGACGCGGATTGAGGTGCGCCATGAACTCGAACCGATGGGTTATCTTGATGCCGATACTCCGGACCGGCAGCGCGTGGAAGCCGCCGCCAGGCTGCTGGAAATGCTGCTCAAGGCCAACGCGCGTTACCACATGGCTGCGCAATTGCATCTCGATGTGGTGCATGACGATTACGCTACGCTGCAACGCAAGCATGCCGAATTGGCGGCGTCGGAAGCACGCTATAAGGCGTTGGCAGAAAACCTGGAGCAGCGGGTGGCGGAGCAGGTCAAGACCATCGAATCGGCCCAACGTCAGTTATTTCAGGCGGAAAAAATGGCGTCAGTGGGCCAGTTGGCGGCGGGGATGGCGCATGAAATCAATAATCCGGTGGGTTTTGTCCGCAGTAATTTATCCACGGCGCAAAGCTATATCGGAATACTCGATCGGCTCGCGCAGTTGGCTAAGGCCAGCGGCAACGCCGAGGTAGCCGCTTTTTGGCGCAAGGAGAACCTGAGTTTTATTCTGGAGGATTTCGCTACCCTATTAGAAGAAAGTATCGCCGGGTCAGACCGGGTGGCGCGCATCGTGGCGGATCTCAAGGATTTCTCCACGGTCGATCAAGCCGAGGAACAAATAGCGGATATCAACACCTGCATTCGTGCTGTGTGCAATGTGGCGTCGGCGCAAGTCTCGAAGCAGGCGGAGCTGGTGCTGGCGTTGGCGGATTTGCCACCTACGCGCTGCCGCCCGGGGCATCTTAACCAAGTATTCCTCAATCTGTTATTGAATGCCGCGCAGGCGATGGATCGGCCTGGGCAGATACGCATCGCTACCAGCGTTGAGCGTGAATCAATCGGTATCGAGATTAGCGATACTGGGCGCGGCATGGCACCCGAGGTGCAGAAGCGCATTTTCGACCCTTTCTTTACCACGCGCGAGGTAGGCCAGGGCACTGGCCTGGGGCTCACCGTTGCGCGGGATATCATCGCGGCTCATGGTGGAATGCTTTCGGTAGAGAGTAAGCTTGGGCAAGGCACGACTTTCACCATCAAACTGCCGATAACAGCTTGATAAGCTGAGCTAAAGAATAAGCGGGATTACGCCGTTAATTCAGTTTGAGATAAACCAGCGTCCTGGTAGGTAATGACGCCTTTTCATACGGACCTCACTGCGTCGCATACCATATGTCACGATACGCTTCACTTTTCACCGGCGCTGTGCCGGAAATCAATCCTGGCGATACCCAGGCGCGCCCCGCTGCCTATCGCATGCTGCTGGTGGATGACGAGCCCAATGTCCTCAACGCGTTGAAGCGCGTATTCCGCCAGGAAAACTACGAAATCCACACCGCAAGCAACGGCCAGGAGGCAGTCGATCTGCTCCAGCGCGGCCAATATCACGTCATGATTTCGGATTACATGATGCCGGTGATGAACGGCGCCGAGCTGCTGCGCCAGGCCAAAGCGATCCAGCCGGATTTGATTCGCATCATGCTCACCGGCCACGCCGATACCGGCGCGGTGATGGCGGCGATCAACGAGGGTGCGGTTTACAAATTCATTCTCAAGCCCTGGAATGACGATGATTTGCGGGTCACCGTGGCCTTGGCGCTCGAGCAATACGATTTGAAGCAGAAAAACAAGGTGCTGCAGCAGGACAACAGCAAGAAATCGAAGGAGCTCGATGCTTTGTCGCGGCTGACGATTAATAATCGCAGTCAGTTGGCCATCATGCTCAATAAAAAAGGACTGCTCAACAGCCAGCAAGTTCAGGAATTGTATCGGCTGCAACAGACGAACAAAGTGCCGGTGCTGCGGCTGATCCTGGACCGCGATTGGGTATCCGAAAGCAAGCTGCGTGAGGTGCTGCGTAAAGATTTGCTGGTGGAAGAAGTGGCGCTCGCCGAATTCCAGGCGGATCAGGCAGCGTGCGAGTTGATTCCGCGCAGCCTATGCGAGAAGCAGTGGGTGGTGCCGCTCAAATTGGAAGGCCGGCGACTGCTGTTGGCGGTGGCCGATCCAATGGATGTCGGGCTGCTGGAAGATCTGCGTTTCATCTCCGGACTCGACGTGCGCACGGCGATGGCCGATGTAGCGGCGATCAAGGCCAAGATCGTCGAGCTTTATGGGGAAGATACGTCGGTCGATTTTAAAGACTTGGAATCGATCGTTGGCGGCGCCGATCCGTACGAGGGCATCGAAGTCATCATCGAAGATGACGACAACGAATCGCTGGAGCAGCTCTTGCAGGGCACCGACGAGCCGCCCGCGATCCGTCTGGTCAATGCGGTGATACTGGAGGCGATCCGTCTGGGCGCGAGCGATATCCATGTGCAACCGCGCACCAAGAGCGTGGTGGTGCGGTATCGCATCGATGGTGTGCTGTCCGACAAAATTCATATTCCACATCACCTTTATCAATCGTTTGTTTCGCGCTTGAAGGTGATGGCCGAGCTCGACATCTCCGAGCGGCGCCGGCCGCAGGATGGCCGCATTTCCGTCAAAACGCCGCTGCGCATCGTGGACTTGCGCATCTCGACCTTGCC
>ERZ1292633.267-Hain-H41-02um-R1-267-length-65644-cov-6_pt2 | contig 61832 bp, 58 predicted proteins | sample MGYA00564406_ERZ1292633 | MGnify/ENA primary metagenome ERZ1292633 (study PRJEB36523, sample SAMEA6512639) | groundwater metagenome | collected 2019-01-08 | study: AquaDiva: Metagenomics assemblies of 32 groundwater samples | reverse complement strand
GTCCTCGCCGTCGCCGGTGTCGGGGTTCTCTGGTGGTACTTCAACACCGGCCAGCTCGCCTCCGGCCGGCCGATCCGGCCGGCGCAGGCGGCCTACGACGTCGTGCGTTACGACCTCGCGGTGGCGGTCGACCCGGCGCAGCGGGCCATCTCCGGGACCAACGTCGCCACGGTTCTGGCCACGGCGGCGCTCGATCGTTTCGAGATCCAGCTCGATGATCGCCTGGCGGTTCAGTCGGCGAGGGTCGACGGCGCCGGCGCCACGTTCTCGCATTCCCGCGGGTTGATCTCCGTCGCCCTCGTGACTCCCTGGCGAGCCGGCGAACGCCACGCGGTCGAGATCGCTTACGCCGGCCTTCCCAAGGTTTCGCGTCGGCCGCCCTGGAACGACGGTTTCGTCTGGGAGGAGACGCCGGCTGGCCGGCCGCTCATCGGCGTCACCAGCCAGGGAGACGGCGGCGACGACTGGTGGCCCTGCAAGGACCATCCCTCCGACGAGCCGGACGAAGGGATGTCGATCGCTCTCACCGTGCCCGGCGACCTCGTGGGCCTCACCAACGGGCGCCGCGTCGGCGAAGAGCGGAACGCCGACGGCACGGTCACGACGCGCTGGAACGTCAGCTATCCGATCAACAACTACGCCGTCAGCCTGAACATCGGCCCCTACGTGCCGATCGAGGAGAGGTACCGCGGCATCGACGGAACGCTCGACGAACGAATCGTATTCTGGGCGATCCCCGAGCACGAAGAGCAGGCGCGCACGATGTGGAAGCAGGCGCCGAAGATGCTCGAGGTCCTCGGCAAGCGCTTTGGCGAGTATCCGTTCCTGCGCGACAAGTACTGGGTGGCCGAGACTTCCTACCTCGGCATGGAGCACCAGACGATCGTCGCCTACGGCGCGGACTTCAAGGACAACAAGTTCGGCTTCGACAGCCTCCTGCTGCACGAGACGGCGCACGAGTGGTGGGGCAACAAGATCACCGCCCGCGACTGGGCCGACTTCTGGCTCCACGAGGGTTTCGGCACTTACGCTGAAGGCATCTTCGTGAACGACACGCTGGGAGTCGACAACTATCTCGAGTACGCGGCGCGTTGGCGCCGCCACCTCCGCAACAAGAAGCCGATCGTGCAGGGCAAGGACCTCACCGCCGGCGCGGCTTACATCGGCGACATCTACAGCAAGGGCGCCTCGGTGCTCCACACGCTGCGTTTTCTGATGGGCGACGACGCCTTCTTCGCGGCACTCCACGATTTCGCCACCGACGAGCGCCTTGCCTACAAGCTGTCGGAGACCGCCGACTTCACGCGCCTGGCCGAAGCGCGCCTTGGGCATCCGATCCCCTGGTTCTGGGAGCGCTATCTCTACCGCGCCGAGCTTCCCGTCTACCGCGTGCTCCGCGCCCCTGGAGCGGGCGTGGAATCCCCGGCTCCCGAGGCGAGCGGCGAGATCGAGCGGGTCACCATCGAATGGAGCGACCCTGCTTTCTCCATGCCGTTGCCGGTCAAAGTGGGCGACGAGATCCGCCGCGTCGAGATGACCGGCGGTCGCGCCGAGCTTGCCGTCGCGCCAGGAACGCCCGTCGAGGTCGATCCCCAGGGCTGGGTGCTGGCGAAAGCCGCGGAGGCTCGCTAGCCCGCGATCGGTGTCGCCTGCGTCTCGCCGTCCGGCGCCGCGCGCGTGAACAGCCAACCGTCGCGATCGGCACCTGGCGCAACTCGCGCGCCCGGGCCGACGATCGATCTGCGGAGCTTCACGCCCTCGGCCACGGTTCCACCCGGCAGAACGAGACATTCGCTGAGCCGCGCGCGGGCGCCCACGGTGCCGCCTGCTTCGACGACCGTTCGACGAAGCCGGGCCTGCGGGCCGATCTCGGAACCGTTCACGGCGCGGAAGGCCTTCGTCGAACCGCGAAAAGTCCAGTCGAGCACCCCTTCAAGGTAGCGCCGCGGCGTCCCGAGATCGTGCCAGGGGCGCGCGGTCTCGACCGCCTGAAGCGGCGCACCCGCCGCGAGCAGCGGTTCATAGAGCGCCGTGATGAGATCGCTCGGGCCTTCCGGCAGCCGCTCCAGGAGCTCCGGTTCGAGGATCTGCGCGCCCGCGAAGACGACGTGTCGCCCCGACGCGGCGTGAGTCAAGTCGCCCTTGCGGAACGCCACGACGCGGTCCCCTTCGAGCGCCACGCCGCCGCCGAAGGCCCGCGGATCGACAGTGCGCTGCACCAGAAGCGTCGCCGCTGGACGGCTCCGGCGGTGCGCGGCAAGCATCGCCTCGAACGGCCAGCGGCAGAGGCTGTCTCCGTTCACCACCAGGACGAGGTCGGCCGCGCTCAAGAAATCGGCGAGTGGCGGCAACGCGCCGCCGGTGCCTTGGAGCTCGCGCTCGTCGGAATAGACCAGCGGCATGCCGCGGAAGCTGGCGCCGAACGTCGCGCGAATCCGCTCTCCCAGATGGTGCAGGTTGAGCGCCGCGGCTTCCACACCGGCGGCGCGCAAGCGCGCCAGCGTCCAGGCCGCGAGCGGTCGGCCGGCGACCGGCAGGAGCGGTTTCGGAAGCGAAGTGGTGAGCGGCCGCAGGCGCTCGCCGCGCCCCGCGGCGAGAACCAGCGCGCGCAGGTGCTTCGCTGGCATCGGCAGGGGGGCGGGGGAGAGGTCCGCCCCTACTTCGGGTCGGCGAAGATCATGTCGCGCGGCGCCTCGGGGTTCGCGGCGAGATGATCGTCGTAGAGCATCAGGTAGCTCTTGCGCATCGCGGTCGCGACGTCGAAGCCGCAGCGCTTGGCGACCGCTTCGGCCTTCGACCCTTCGAACTCGACGAAGTCGCCGATCGGCGTGTGATCGAGACAGATGGTCTCGGAGCCCAGCCGCCACTCCTCGCGGATCTTCTGGTAGCGGCGCACCACTTCGTAGCCCAAGGCCCGGAAGAGCGTCAGCGCGTCGTCGGCGCTCTCGACCCGGACCTCGAGCTCCCGGCGCACCTTGGTGGCCCCTTCGAACGACGCCGCGCCCTTGAACGTGATGAGCGCTCCCTGCCCGTCGCGCCGGACACGCAGCACGCCGGCGGAGGAGGCCAGCTCGCCCCTGCGATCCAGCAGCCAGTTGTCCTCATCCGACGGCGGCCCGACCCGTTCGGCCTCGAGCTCGAGCAGGCGCGAACGCAGCTGATCAAGGTCGACGCCGGCGAACTTGACTTCGCGCTCGACCTGGGGCTTCTTCGTGGTGGCAGCCATCAGCTCCCGAGCCGATCCAACAATCGTGCCACCGCGCGCATGCCGAGCCGGAAATGACTGATGTTGAACTTCTCATTCGGTGAATGCAGCCGGTCGTCTTCGAGCCCGAAGCCCAGCAGGAGGACGGGGACCTCGAGCACCTGGGCGAAAGTGCCGACGATCGGAATCGATCCGCCGGTCCGGATGCGGACTGGACGGCGACCGTAGACATCCTCGAGGGCGTCCAGAGCGGCATCGGCGATCGGCCCGGTGGCGTCGACCGTGACCGCGGCGGCGCCGTGCATCGACTCGACCTCGACGGTGACACCCGGCGGCGCGACCTTCGCCACATGCGCCCTCAGGAGCTCGCCCACCCGCTCCGGCGTCTGGTCGGCGACCAGCCGACAGGAGACTTTGCAACCCGCCCTGGCGGGAAGGACCGTCTTCGCTCCCTTGCCCTGATAGCCGCTCCAGAGACCGTTGACGTCGCAGGTCGGCCGCGCCCAGGTGCGCTCGACGAAGCTGTAGCCGGCCTCGCCGGTCAGCTCCGCCAGACCGAGGTCGCGGCGCGTCGCCTCCTCTTCGTCACCGAGCGCCGCGAACTCCTCGCGCTCCCAATCGGCGAGCGGCCGCACGTCGTCGTAGAAGCCGTCGATCAGGATCTTTCCAGTCCGGCTGTCGCGCAGCGAGGCGACGATCTCGGCCAGTGCGTTGGCTGGATTCGTCACCCCGCCGCCGTAGCTTCCGGAGTGCAGGTCGCGGTTCGGACCCTGAACACGGATCTCGAAGTAGGCGAGACCGCGCAGGCCGTAGGTGAGCGCCGGAATCCCAGGCGCATACATCGACGAGTCGGAGACCACGACGCAGTCAGCCCTGAGTTTCTTGCCGGCGTCGGCGCGAACGTACTTCTCGATCGACTGGCCGCCCGCCTCCTCCTCGCCTTCGACGATGAACTTGACGTTCACCGGCAGCTTGCCGCGTTCGGCGAGGAGCGCCGCCACGCCTTTGACGTGGCAGTACGACTGCCCCTTGTCGTCGGTCGCGCCGCGCGCCACGAGGAGGTCCCCCTCCTCGGTCGGCTCGAACGGCGGGTTTCTCCACTCGTCGAGCGGATCGGGCGGCTGCACGTCGTAGTGGCCGTAGAAAAGAACCGTGGGTTTGTCCGGACCGGCGCCCAGGTGCTCGGCGTAGACCAGCGGATGACCGGCCGTCGTGATCTTCTCCGTCCTCAACCCGGCCGCCTGAAGCTTGCCGATCAGCCAGTCGGCGCAGCGGTTGACGTCGCCCTTGTAGCCCGGGTCGGTCGAGATCGACGCGATGCGCAGGTACTCCTTGAGCTCGGCGAGATAAGCGTCCTGCTCCCGCTCGATACGGGCGAACACGTCCTGGGAGTCGGCGGTCATGTCTCTTTCCGGGCGCCGCCGGGCTTTGCGCCCTGGCGGGTCGCGCAGTTTAGCAAACCAGCGCCGCCGCCCGTCTGCCGCACGAGGCGCAGCAGGTTCACCCCATTGACCAGCGCATGGGCGAGAATCGCGCCGCCCAGCGCTTCGCGCTCGGCAACATAGAGACCAAGCGTCAGTCCGCCGACGAGCGCGAACAGGCCCCAGGCGCGAAACGCCCTCCCGGGGCCCCCGTGCAGGAGCGCGAAGAGCACCGCGGCGGGAAGAAACCCGATCGCTCCCTGCAGCGCGCCGCGAAAGAAAAGCTCTTCCGCCACCGCCGAGATGAGCGCCAGCGCGAGCGCTTCGCTCGTGGTAAGCGGCGTCACCAACGCGGCGAGCTCGCCTTCGAGCGCCCGCGCCGAAGGCATGAAGCGCCGCATTCCCCACCACAGCGCGAGCAGGATCGCCGCGAGCGCCAGGCCGGCGCCGAGATCGACCCAGATCGTCCCGGGCTCAACGAAGAGCCCGACTCCCAGCGCCCCGCGCTGGGCGCCCAACCAGAGGAGCCCGGCGATCGCGAGGACGAGATAGAAGATCCAGGCGACGACGTAGAACGAGCGGCGCGGCGCTCCGCTCACGCGCCGGCTCCCGGATCGATGCGCTCCGCTTCGGTCAGCACGGCGGAGAGTGGAACATCGTGCGCCTCGAGCGGCAGCCGGTCCACGATCTGTGACGCAAAGGCGAGGCCGAGCGCGGGAAACCGCCGGCCGACGAGAAACCGGTCGAAGTAGCCGGCGCCATAGCCCAGCCGGTAGCCGCGTCGGTCAAAGCCGAGGCCGGCGACGAGCGCCAAGTCGAGCGTCGCGTCGATCGCCTCCGGCGCCAGCGCGGGCTCGCCCGGCGCCGGCTGCTCGAGGCCGAACGAGAGCGTCTCGAGGCGACACGGAAAGGGGTGGACGTGAAGCGCCGTCTTCCCCTTCTCGACCCGCGGCACGAAGAGCTCGCGGCCGGAGCGCAACAGGCTTCCGATCAATTCGCGCGTGTCGAGCTCGTCGCCAAAAGAAAGACAGACCAAGACATGACGCGCGGCGGCGAGCTCGGGAGACTCAAGGACGCGCGCCGCGATGGCCTCGGCGGCGCGGCGGCGCTCGAGCTCCGGGATCGCCGCCCGACGCGCCATGAGCGCGCGGCGCCAGGCGGCCTTGGCGTCGAGGGCACTCAGTGAATTGTCGCCTGCGGCTCGGCGGGTGGGCCGCCGGCGTCATCGGGGCCGCCGGCTTCCGAGCCGCCGTTCTCGCCGGGCGCCCCGGGGATCCCGTCGACGTCATCGCGCTCGACGACTTTGGCGATCGCCACCAGGCGGTCTTCGCCCTCGAGGTTGATCAGCCGCACGCCCTGGGTCGAGCGCCCGATTTCGCGGATCGCGTCGACGGCGGTACGGATGATCATGCCGTCCTGGGTGATCAGGATGAGCTGGTCGCCGTCGACCACCTGGGCGACCCCCACCACTTTGCCGGTGCGCTCGGTGACCTTGAGGTTGATGACCCCTAAGCCCCCTCTCCCCTGTTCGCGGTATTCGGCGATCGCGGTGCGTTTGCCCAGGCCCTTCTCGGCGGCGGTCAGGATCGCGCCCTCTTTCTCGAGCACTTCCATGCCGACGACCCGATCGCCCTTCCGGAGAGAGATGCCGCGCACGCCGGTCGTGGCGCGCCCCATCGGGCGGCAGTCGGTCTCCGGGAAGCGGATCGACATGCCGTCGGCGGTGGCGAGAAAGAGGTCCTTGCTGCCGTCGGTGCTCATCACCGAGAACAGCCGGTCGCCTTCTTCGAGGTTGATGGCGATGATGCCGCCGGCGCGCGGGTTGCCGTACTCGGAGAGCGCCGTCTTCTTGATCGTGCCGTTCTCGGTCGCGAAAACCAGGAAGCGGTCGTCGGGGAAGTCGCGCACCGCGATGGTGGTGGCGATCTCGTCGGCCGATTCGAGATTGAGCAGGTTGACGATCGCCTTGCCCTTGGCGGCCGGCCCGGCCTGCGGGATCTCGTGCACCTTGACCCAGTAGACGCGCCCCGACTGGGTGAAGACCAGGACGTAGCTGTGCGCCGAGGCGACGAACAGGTGCTCGACGAAGTCGCCGTCCTTGATCGTCATGCCGGTGCGCCCTTTGCCGCCGCGCCCCTGCGCGCGATAGAGCGAGAGCGGCGAGCGTTTGACGTAGCCGGACGAGGAGACGGTGATCACCATGTCCTCGTCGGCGATCATGTCTTCGATGGTGATGTCGTGCGCCTCGGGGATGATCTCGGTGCGCCGCTTGTCGCCGAAGCGCTCCTTGATCTCGTCGAGCTCGCGCTTGATCTCGGCCAGGAGGAGTTTCTCGGAGCTCAGGATGGCGCGCAGCTTCTCGATCGCCTTCATGAGCTCGCTGTATTCGTCGACGATCTTCTGGCGCTCGAGTCCGGTCAGGCGCTGCAGGCGCATCTCGAGGATCGCCTCGGCCTGGACCTGGGAGAAGGAGAAGTTGACCATCAGGCGCTCGCGCGCCTCGGGCGGCGTCTGGCTCTGGCGGATGGTGGTGATCACTTCGTCGAGGTGATCGAGTGCCTTCAAGAGGCCTTCCAGGATATGGGCGCGCTCTTCGGCCTTGCGGAGGTCGAAGCGCGTCCGCCGGATGACCACGGTCTTCCGGTGATTGAGGAAGTGGACGAGGAGGTCGCGGAGGTTCAGGACCTTCGGCTGGTTGTCGACGATGGCGAGGAAGATGATGCCGAAGGTCGACTGCATCGGGGTGAGCTTGTAGAGCTGGTTCAGGATCACTTCGGGCACTTCGCCGCGCTTGACCTCGACGACGACGCGGATGCCGTCGCGGTCGGACTCGTCGCGCAGGTCCGAGATCCCTTCGATCCGCTTGTCCTTGACCAGCTCGGCGATCTTCTCGATGAGGCGCGCCTTGTTGACCTGGTAGGGGATCTCGGTGATGACGATCGCCTGTTTGTCGCCACGGCGCTGGGTCTCGACGCCGGCGCGGGCGCGCATCTGAATGATGCCGCGACCGGTGGTGTAGGCCTGGCGGATCCCTTCGAGGCCGTGGATGAAGCCGGCGGTCGGAAAGTCGGGACCGGGGATGGCGCGCATCAGTTTCTCGACCGGCGTCGCGGGGTCGTCGATCAGCATGGCGAGGCCGTCGCAGACTTCGCCCAGATTGTGCGGCGGGATGTTGGTCGCCATGCCGACGGCGATGCCGCCGCCGCCGTTGATCAGGAGGTTGGGAACCTTGGCCGGCAGGACGAGCGGCTCGGTCTCGGAGCCGTCGTAATTCGGACCCCACTCGACGGTCTCTTTGTCGATGTCGTCCTTCAGCATCTCTTCGGCGATCTTCGACAGGCGGACTTCGGTGTAGCGCATCGCCGCCGGGTTGTCGCCGTCGATCGAGCCGAAGTTGCCCTGGCCGTCGACCAGCATGTAGCGCAGCGAAAAGTCCTGCGCCATGCGGACGACGGTGTCGTAGATCGCGGTGTCGCCGTGCGGGTGGTACTTGCCCATCACGTCGCCGACGATGCGCGCCGACTTCTTGTACGGCTTGGAAGCGGTGTTCCCCGCCTCCCACATCCCGTACAGCACCCGCCGATGCACCGGCTTCAACCCGTCCCGCACATCGGGCAAAGCCCGCCCGATGATCACGCTCATCGCGTAATCGAGATAGCTGCGCTTCATCTCCTCTTCGATATCGACCTGCACCGGCCGCTCGAAAGGAAGCATCGTGTTCTGTTCGGTCATCGTGTCTCGCTAGGAGGGCAGGGCGACGGGAATCAGACGTCGAGGTTCTTGACGTTCAAGGCGTTTTTTTCGATGAATTCGCGGCGGGGTTCGACCTGGTCGCCCATGAGGATGGTGAAGATGCCGTCGGCTTCGATGTCGTCTTCGACGCGCACCTGGAGGAGGCGCCGGCGCTGCGGGTCCATGGTGGTCTGCCAGAGCTGCTCGGCGTTCATCTCTCCCAGGCCCTTGTAGCGCTGGAACGACAGGCCTTTCTTGGCGCCGGTGTAGAGCGTTTCCATCACCTCGTCGAGCGTCTCGTGCTCGGTCGCCGGCGGCTGCTCCTTCTTCGAGGCGCCCTCCTCCACCTTCCGCGCCGTGAACAGCTTGCCGCCCATCGCCTCGAGACCGGTCGCGTTCCCGCCCAGCGCCCGGTACTCCGCCGAGGTCAGCAGGTTCCAGTCGATCCGCACCTCGCGCTCCACGCCGTCGCGTCGGGAGCGGAAAGCGATCGTTCCCGTCCCGTGCTCGACATCCTCGCCGACTTCGACGCCGTGGAAGCCGCTGGCCTCGATCTTCTGCGCGACTTCGCGCAGCTTTGCCTTGTCGGCGAGCGACTTCTTGTCCGTCAGGCCGCCGAGGAGCGCCAGCTTCAGCGCGTCGTACGGGAAGCCGCGCGTCACCAGCTTCTCGACATTCTCGCGCAGGCTTTCGACCTTCTCGACGAACGTCGACAGGCGCGCTCCGCGAAGCGCCCTGCCGCCGTCGACCGTCAGCTCCCAGCCGCTCTGGATCCGCTCCACCAGGAAGGCGCGGTACTCTCGGTCGTCCTTGAGATAGCTCTCCTTCTTGCCCTCCGCCACTTTATAGAGTGGCGGCTGCGCGATGTAGAGATGGCCGCGCCGGATGAGCTCGCCCATCTGGCGATAGAAAAACGTGAGGATGAGGGTCCGGATGTGCGAGCCGTCGACGTCGGCGTCGCACATGATGATCAGCTTGTGGTAGCGCAGCTTCGCGACGTCGAAATCGTCGCGCCCGATCCCCGTTCCCAGCGCCGTGATGATCGTCTTGATCTCTTCCGAGCCCAGCATTTTGTCGAAGCGCGCCTTCTCGACGTTGAGGATCTTGCCCCTGAGCGGCAGGATCGCCTGGAACTTGCGGTCACGCCCCTGCTTCGCGGTGCCACCGGCCGAATCGCCCTCGACCAGGAAGATCTCGGCGAACTCTGGGTTCCGCTCCGAACAGTCGGCCAGCTTGCCGGGCAGCGAGGCGCCGTCGAGCGCCCCCTTCCGCCGCGTCAGCTCGCGCGCCTTGCGCGCCGCTTCGCGCGCCCGCGCCGCCTCCACCGTCTTCTCGATGATCCGCCGCGCCATCGGCGGGTGCTCCTCGAGGTAGGTGCCGAGCCCCTCGTTCACCACCTGTTGCACCCACCCTTTGATCTCCGACGAGACCAGACGATCCTTGGTCTGCGAGGAGAACTTCGGGTCGTGGATGCGGACCGAAACGACCGCCGTCAAACCCTCGCGGACGTCGTCGCCCGAGAGCGACGTCTCCTTGAGCTGCTTGGCGAGCCCCGAGTTCTGCGCGTAAGCGTTGATCGTGCGCGTGAGCGCCGCCTTGAAGCCTTCGAGATGGGTGCCGCCGTCGCGGTTGTTGATCGTGTTGGCGAAGGAGAAGATCTGCTCGGAGTAGCCGTCGTTCCATTGCAGCGCGATCTCGCAACGCTCCTCGATACCCTCGCGCACCGCGGTCGACTCGAAAAAGATCGGTTTCGGGTGGAGCGGATTCTTGTTCTTGTTCAGGTGCTCGACGAACGACGCGATACCGCCGGCGTACGAGAACTCCACCTCTTTCTCGGTGCGCTCGTCCTTGAGGTGGATCTTCACGCCCTTGTTCAGGAACGCCTGCTCGCGCAGGCGCTGCGCCAGGATGTCGAAGCTGAATTCAAGAACGGTGAAGATCTCGTTGTCGGGGACGAAGCGGACCTTGGTGCCGGTCTTCTTCGACTTGCCGATCGCGGATATCGGGGCGTCGGGCTTTCCTCTGCGGTAAGTCTGGAACCAGACCTGGCCGTCGCGCTTCACCTCGAGCTCGAGAAGCGCCGAAAGCGCGTTCACCACCGAGACGCCCACGCCGTGCAGGCCACCAGAAACCTTGTAGACGTTGTTATCGAACTTTCCACCCGAGTGGAGCTCGGTCATGATCACTTCGGCGGCGGAACGGCCTTCGCCCTTGTGCGTGTCGACGGGGATGCCCCGCCCGTCGTCCTCGACCGTTACCGAGTTGTCGGAGTGGATGACGACCGCGACCGTCGCGGCATAGCCGGCCTGCGCCTCGTCGATCGCGTTGTCGACGAGCTCGAAAACCATGTGGTGGAGACCCGACGCGTCGTCGGTGTCGCCGATGTACATCCCGGGGCGCTTGCGGACCGCTTCGAGCCCTTTGAGAACCTTGATGTCTTCCGCGGTATAGGTCGCTTCTGGCTTGGCCAAAACAGGATCTCCGGGTCGCCTTGTGAGCCCCTGAAAGCTATCACAGTCGCGGCCTTCTGGACAAGCGTTAAGTGGTTGGCTTTATTCGAGTTATCGCCTCTTTTTTGAGGCCTGTTCGGGCGCGCGCGGGCGCGACCGGCGGGGCTTCGTCCCGCGCTGCTCCTGGCCAACGGCAAGGGCCCTTGGTTGAGCGGCGTTCTGCCGTGGAGGCGGGCGCTGCGGAAGGCGGGTTCTTGCCGTCAGATCCGCATCGGCATGATGACGCAAAGATAGCGCTCGCCGGTCGCTTCCTGGCCCTCGTCCGCGACGGGCGAGCCAACACACTGGCTGTTTTCGTCCTTGAGCTCGAGGTGAACCTTCGCCGTCTCCACCGCATCCAGGAAGTGGCCGAGATAGTCGGGGTTCAGGCCGAGCTTGACGCTCCCGCCGCTGATCTCGCAAGGCAGGCTTTCCGAGGCGTCGCCGAGATCGGGGTTCGCGGCGGCGATCGAAACCTCCTGGTTGCCGAACTCGAGGCGCACGCCGCGGTTGCGGTCACCGGTCATGATGGCAACGCGGCGCACCGCTTCGGCCAGCGCTTTTGTTCCCACCACGGCTTTCTTGTCGTTGCCGCGCGCGATCACCCGCTCGTAATCCGGAAAGCTGCCCTCGAGCACGCGGCAGGTCATCTCCCGGCCGCCGACCGAGAACGCGAGGTGGTGCTCGCCGCGACGGAACGAGACTGGCGCGTCCCCCTCCATGCGCAGAAGCTCCTGCAGCGCCTTGCGCGGCACGAGTGCCGACTCCTCTCCTCCCGCCTTCGCGGCCAAAGGAACCTCGACGAGCGCCAGGCGGTGCCCGTCCGTGGCGACCAGCTCGACGCTCTTCGCCTTGATCTTGAGGAGTGCTCCGGAGAGTTGAAAGCGTGAGTCCTCGCCCGAAACCGCGAATAGAATCTTCCCCACCAAACGCCGGAGCACCGGCAACGGAATCTCAAGTTTGGGTTTGGCGTCCACCGTGGGCAGCGAAGGGAAGTCCGCGGCGGGGAGCCCGTGGATGCGAAAGCGCGCCTTGCCCGCCTGAACAACCAGCGAGCGCTCGTCTTCGAGGGTGATCTTCACTTCGTCGGAGACCACCGCGCGTACGATCTCGGCGAACTTCTTCGCCTGGACCGCGAGCGCGCCCTCGCGCGCGACCTCGGCGGGGACGAAACTGGTGAGAGAAACATCAAGGTCGGTGGCAGCGAGGCGGAGGCGATTCCCCTCGGCGGCGAGAAGGAGATGAGACAAGACCGGAATTGTCGTCCGACGCTCGACGATTCCCAGCATCGGATTCAGCTCCGAAAGGAAGGTTTCTCGTCGAACCCGCAGTTCCATGTTCCGCTCTCCGATGACTATTGAGCGAAAAGATTAACATAGCCGTAGTCGATAATCGTTCCCCGCGAATCTGTGGAAACCCTCCCGCGGCGGCGTCGCGCCGGGATCGCCCAGGGCGGCTCCTGTGGAAAGCAGGTTGTGGAAAAGCCCACGGCGCTGTGGAGAAGAGCGAGATTCTTCCCTGGGTCGAGCGCGAGTCCGCAGGTTTTCAGCAGGTTTTCAGACGAAGTGGCGCACCATGCCGTCCAGAACACGGGCGAACTCCGCGTCGATGGCGCGGAGCTTGACGATCTTGTCAACCGAATACATCACCGTCGAGTGATGCTTGTCGTTGAACTGGCGGCCGATCTCCGGAAAAGAGAGCTCGGTGAGCTCTTTGCAAAGAAACATCGCCACCTGGCGGGGAAAGGCGATCTGCTTCGAATTCGATTTCGACTTGATCTCGCTGACCTTGAGGCCGTAATGGCGAGCGACGAACTTGATGATCTCGGCCGCGGTCGCCCGCCGGCCCTCCTCGGGCAGGATGTCTTTGAGCGTCTCCTTGGAGAGCTCGAGAGACAAGGGCTTACCGATGAGAGAGGAGAAGGCCACGACGCGAGTCAGCATCCCCTCGAGCTCACGCACGTTTGATTTGACCTGGTGCGCGATGAACAGAGCGACGTCGTCCGGCAGGGTCACGCCGTCGTGGTCGGCCTTGCGGCGCAGGATTGCCACCTTGGTCTCGAGGTCTGGTGGCTGGATGTCGGCGATCAGGCCCCATTCGAAGCGCGAGCGCAGGCGCTCCTCGATCGCCGGGATGTTCCGCGGCGACGAGTCGGACGACAGGATGATCTGGCGCTGGCTCGTGTAGAGCGTATTGAAGGTGTGAAAAAACTCTTCTTGCGTACGCTCTTTGTTGGCGAGAAACTGAATGTCGTCGACCAGCAGCACCTCGATCGAGCGATAACGCTCCCGAAAGGAGTGCATGGACTTGAAGCGCAGCGAGTTGATCAGCTGATTCACGAACTGCTCGGCGGTGAAGTAGAGAACCTTGAGCTCCGGCCGCCGGTTCAGAACCTGGTGGCCGATGGCGTGCAACAGGTGGGTCTTGCCCAAGCCAACGCCACCGTAGAGGAAGAGAGGATTGTAGCTGTGCGCCGGGCTTTCGGCGACGGCCCGCGCCGCGGCGTGCGCAAACTGGTTGGAGCTGCCAACGACGAAGGTATCAAAGGTGTAGTTGGGATTCAGGCGATCGCCAACCGGTCCCTCGGCGTGCGGGAGGGTGAACGCGGCGGCGCCGGCGTTGCCGCGGGCGTGGCCCGCGATGCCGTCGTCGGAGACGATCGCGACGGAGAAAAGCTCGTCGAAAAGAAGCGTCGTTTCTCGATCGAGCGTTTCGCGGTAGCTCTCCTCGAGGGTGTGGACGAAGCGCGCGTTGGGCGCCACGAGGACGATGCCGTCCAGCGCCTCGCTGCGAAGTTTGAGGGGTAGAAACCAGGTGCCGAACTCCTCGGGCTCGAGGACGGCGCGCAGGCGCTCCTGCAACAGAGTCCACGGGCGGGGGGCGGTAACCACGATTCGAAGATGATTTTAACAGGATTTCCGCAAGCTGCGGAAATCGACCGGAGGTTTTCGACGGAGTCGCCCGGGAACCGCCGAACTATAGCACCGCGGCTTGGCGCGGGAGTCAGAAGCCATCACTCGGGGCGCGCCAGGGAAGCTACCGCCGGGTCGAGCGACAGCTCGCCAGGAGAAGGCTCGAGGAGCGCTACCGAAAGCCGCCGCAGAAGCTCGCGAGGGAGCGGCGCCGCGGCGAGCCGGCCGTCGCGAGGCCGCTGTCGCAACCAGTCCCAGAAGGAGACCGGCTTTGGGAAAAAGGCCAGGGAGACGGTCTCGGTCGGCGCGATTCCCGCCGCCTCGCGCGCCAGCGCAATGGCGCGATCGAGACCGCCGATCTCATCGACGAGGCCGCGCGCCTTGGCGTCGGCGCCGGTCCAGACGCGGCCCCCGGCGAGCGTTTCTACCGTCGAGCGATCGAGCCCGCGCCCGGCGGCCACGTGGTCGAGGAAACGCGCGTAAATCTCGTCGATCCGCCGCCGCATCACCGCCAGCTGCCGCTCGTCGAACGGTCGCAAAGTCGAATAGAGCTCGGCGCTCGCCCCCCGTCGCAGCGGATCGTGCGTGATGCCGAGAAGCTCTTCCTGGAACCTGCCGGTGGCGAGCTTGCCGGAAACGACGCCGATCGAACCGGTGATGGTCGCCTCTTCGGCGACGATCTTCGTCGCTTTGGCGGCGATGTAGTAGCCGCCGGAGGCCGCGACGTCGGACATCGAAACGACCACCGGCTTCCTTGCCTTGAGCCGCTCAACCTCGCGCAGAATGAGGTCGGAGGCAAGCGCCGAGCCTCCGGGGCTGTCGACGCGCAGAACCACCGCCACGATGGAATCGTCCTCGCCGAGCTCGATGAGCCGCCGCGAGAAGTCGGTTGCCCCGAGCACAACTTCGCCCGAAAACGGCGAGCTTCCGCTGCCGCCGCGGAGAATCGCGCCGAGGGCATAGAGCACCGCCACGCGCTTGGCGGCGGGCGCGTGACGGTCGCTTGCCCGCGCATAATCGGCGAGCGAAACCTGGTGGGTTCCGTGAGCCTCCTCGAGCCGCGCGCGGAACTCGTCGGGGAATTCAAGCTTGTCGACGAGCCCGAGCGCGAGCGCTTCAGCAGCCGAGAGCGGCGCCCGGTCGACCCACGAGCGCACCACCGCCTCCTCTTTGCCGCGACTTGCGGCGAGGTCGCGCACGAGTTGCCCAAAGAAGCCATCGAGAAGGGCGTCAAGCGCCTGGAGCGCCGCGGGTGAATGCCGCGACTCGGTGAACATCTCACCAGCGCTCTTGAAGGCGCCCGCGGTAAGGAAGCTGGGCTCGATCTTCAGCTTGTCCAAACTGCCGCGCAGGAACGGGGCGTCGGCGAGCAGGCCGAGGAGATTGATCTCGCCGGCGGGGGCGAGAGAAATGGTGCCGCAGGCCGATGCCAGGTAGTACTCGAGAGTGCCGTTTGAACCCTCTCCGGCGGTTTCGAGATAGCAATCGACGCTCTTGCCGGCGTCGCGGAGCGCCGCGAGCTGGCGGCGCAGCTCTTGCGCCTTGGCGAGGCCGAACGACGCGTCCTGGAGATAGATCGCCAGGCCGGTGATCCGAGCGTCGATACGGGCGGCGAGCAGGCCGCGGTAGGCAAGCGACAACGAGAGCGGCGGTTCGCCGCCCGGAAAGGGCAAGCCCCCCTGAAGCTCGTGCTCAGCGAGCGGAGCATCCAGGCGAAGGGTGAGCAGCCGCTGGCTACCCAACGCGGCGAGCGGCCTATCCAGCAGCCAATATCCGAGCCCCGCGAGGAGGGCCCCGAGCAGAGTGAAAACCAGCAGAAACAGGGCTAGTCGTCGCATGGCAAGCTCCCCGGGGCGACGATAGCGCGGAAGCCGGCCGGATGGGGACGGGCGGGAATGAGGAGCGGCTGGCACCTGTTTTGCTAGTAAGAGCAGCAGAGTCGTCACCGTGAGCGAGGTGGTTCCACTTCCCAAAACCAATCCAACCTAGAAGTTTCGAGATCCGGAAGGATCTCCACCCCTCTCGAAACCCAACCACACTCCCCTATAAAACAGGGGTATAGCCACTTCGAGCCAACCTTCTAGGAACCTCTCGCACAACGGTTCTCATGATCGGCCCCGGAATCTCCGGGGCCGATCGCTTTTTGGGCCTTGCCGTTTTGGCCGCGGCGCGGCGCGGAGCCGGCCAGGTAGACTCGCTCGCCATGTCGCCCGGTCGCCGCCTGCTCGACTGGTATGACCGCAACCGTCGCGATCTCCCCTGGCGGAAGAGCGCGGATCCTTACGCAGTCTGGGTCTCGGAGATCATGCTCCAACAGACGCGGGTCGAGACCGGCCGCAAGTTCTACGCTCGTTTTCTGAAACGTTTTCCGAACGCTGTCGCGCTCGCGGAGGCTCCGCTCGCGGAGGTCCTCGCGGCCTGGTCCGGTCTCGGATACTACCGCCGCGCACGGGAGCTCCACGCCGCAGCGCGGATCGTTCGTGACCGCGGCGCACTTCCCACGACGGCGGCGGAGCTCGAGCAGCTCCCTGGCGTCGGCCCCTACACCGCGGCGGCGATTGCCAGCATCGCTTTCGGCGAAGCGGTGCCCGTGCTCGACGGCAACGTTGCGCGCCTGCTCTCGCGTTGGTGCGCCGAAGAGGAGCCGGTGGCGAAGGCGGCGACCCGTGGGCGACTCCTCGCGATCGCCGCGAGCCTGCTCGATCGCGCGCGACCCGGCGACAGCAATCAGGCGTTGATGGAGCTCGGAGCGACCGTCTGCCTGCCGGCAGCCCCGGACTGCGCGCGGTGCCCGCTGGCGAGCGCGTGCCGGGCTTACGCCCGAGGCGAGCAGCGACGCTTTCCGGTGCGGGCGTCGCGAGGGACCACCCGCCAGGTGGCGCAGGTTGCCGCGGTCGTCGAAAGCGCCGGCCGACTGTTGCTGTTCCGGCGAGCCGACCAGGAGGCGCAGCTCGCCGGTCTCTGGGAGTTGCCGCTGGTCGACGCGACCTCGATACGCCGTGCAAGCCGCGAGCTCGCCGCGCGCTACGGCGGCGAGTGGACGATCGGCGCCGCGGTGGGCCGGGTGCGCCACGCCATCACGACACGGCGCTTCACCATCGTGGCTCGCCGCGCGACTCTCGGCGGGGCAGGGAACGTCGTCGCCGAGAGCCCGGTCGGGGCTGAGCCGGGATGGTTCGCTCGCGCGCAGGCCAGCACGCTCGCGCTTACCGGCGCGGCGCGAAAGATCCTCGCGCGTCTTCCAGGCTAGACCGACGTTGGTGCTTCGCCGCCGGCGAGGATGTACCAGCCGACGATCTTGTCGTCGAGCTCGCGCAGGCGCTTGGTGACCAGGCCGCAGAGGATCTTGAGGAGCGGCAGCGAGGAGACCTTGTGGACATCGAGGATGCCGGTGACGACCTCGCCCGGGATCGCCAGCACCACCGCGCCACCGTCATGGGCTCGCGCCTGCGCCGAGCGCGGCGCGCCGTCGATCAGCGCCATCTCGCCAAAGTAGTCGCCGCGATCGAGAATGGCGAGCGCTTCCTCGCCGGCCCCGGGAATGTACTTGGAAATCAGGACCCGGCCGCCGAGCACGACGTACATCGCGTCGCCCGGATCGCCTTCGTGAAAGAGGACCTGGCCCGCCTTGAGCTTGCGCTCGCGCGACAGCGAGGTGAGAAAGTTGATTTCGAGCGGCGAGAGCTTCTGCTCGGCGAACAGATCGCGCTTCTCGCGAATGTCGAGACGGAAGTCTCCGGTCGCGACCTTGGGCGCGGATGCCGGCGCGACGGGCAGGTGCGGGGCGTTGGCGAAGAAGCGCGTGAGCCGATCGTTGGTGCGCCGAAGCTTGGCCGAGAGACTTTTCCAGAACGTCCAGTAGAGCGCCGCGGCGACGCGCGGATCGCGCGCCAGAAGCTCGCGCGTCGCGGCGAACGGAAGGGCGATCAGCGCCGCGTCGGTGCGGGTCACGGCGTCGCCCGAACGCGCCGCCGAATCGATGAAGCTCGCCTCTCCGAAGAGGTGTCCGTGCCCAAGCTGCGCGAGCGTGAACTGACCGTAGGGGGTTTTACGTTGAATCTCGACCAGGCCGCGATCGATGACGTAGGCGTCGAGGGTCGGATCGCCCTGCTTCAGCACGGTCGTCTCGGGCGGGTAGGCGCGTCCGACGGCGGCCGCGGCGAGCTCGCGGCGCTCGGCGGAGCGGAAATGCGCGAACAGCGCCATCTGGCCGAGCCGGACGTCGATCGACAAAGTGCCGCTATTGTAGCGCCCGCATGCCGACCTATCGCCTGACCGTCGAGTATGAGGGGACGCGCTATCGCGGCTGGCAGGAGCAGAAGAACGCCCGCACCGTCGCGGGCGAACTTAAGAGGGCGATCGAGGCGGCGGTGGGCGAGAAGGTCGAGCTCGGCGGCTCGGGGCGCACCGACGCCGGCGTGCACGCACTGGCGCAGGTCGCGCACCTGAAATCGCAGTCGCGGATACGGACGGACGATCTCCGACGGCAGGTCGACGAGGCGCTCCCGGCCGATATTCATCTCCTGGCCGTCGAGCCCGCCGGCGAGCGGTTCCATGCGCGCCACGCGGCGGTCGCGCGCAGCTACGTCTACCAGATCTCGCGCCGCCGCACGGCGCTTGCCAAGCGCTTTGTCTGGTGGGTGCGCCGGCCGCTCGACGAGGGCGCGATGGGTGGCGCCGCCGCGCGCCTCGCCGGCCGCCACGACTTCGCGCGCTTCTGCGAGAAACCCGAGGAGCAGACCTCGACGCTGGTCGAGGTCGTGCGCTGCGAGGTGGCGACCGAGGGCGACCTCGTTCTGGTGCGCCTCGTCGCATCGCACTTCCTCTGGAAGATGGTGCGACGCGTCGTGGGCGCGCTGGTGGAGGTGGGCGCCGGCGCGCTATCGGGCGATGACTTCGCGGCGCTTTTGACCCGGGCGCCGGTGCGCTTTGATCCGGCGGCGGCGACCGCGCCGCCTTCGGGCCTCTTTCTCGAGCGCGTGCTCTATCCGCAGGAAGCGCCGCTCGCGCCGCTTCGCGCGATCACCCCGGTGCGCTAGCCGGCGCTAGATCAACGAGAGCTGCGGCGGCGAGAGGAGCGCGAGCACCACGTCCTCGACTTCGTCCAGCCAGAGCTCGGAGCGCGCCGCGTCGAGGCGGAGGCAGTCGACGCCGCGGGCGGCGAGTTCCGCCTCGAGGCGGGCCGCGACCAGGCGTTGGAACTCGGGGTCGGCGGCGCGCACGCCGTCCGGCTGCGGCGTCTTCAACAGCGGCACGTGGACGAGAAGCTCGTAGCTCTTGAGCCAATCCTCAACCAGGCGGTCGAGCGTCGGGTCGCTGCCGGCGGCGAGGAGGTAGTAGACGTAGTTGTCGAGGGCGCTGCGATCGCAGAGCACGACTGGATAGCGCGCCATGGCGACGGTTTCCTCGGCGATCTGGGTGTGGAGGATCCAGCGTTGGGCGGCGGCCGTGGTCTCGGAGTTGATCGGCAGCGGGCAGCGTCGCGCCACTTCGTTGACGATGTCGAGAGCGACGTCGCGTCGTTTGAGGCGCGCCGCGAGGCCGTAGCAGAGCGTTGTCTTGCCGACCCCATGAGTGCCGATGAAGGCGATCTTGGCGAGGCGCGACTTCATGAGCGGCGTTGATTCCGGTGCAGCGCCTCGGCGATCGCTTCAAGCGCGAGCGCGAGCAACGCGAAGGGAATCGTCAATGGCGGCAAGAGCTGCACGACGCGACCCGAAGCGCCCCCGGCGAGCACGAGGTAACCCTGGTCTCGGAGCTCGGAGGAGAGCGCCGCCGCGGACGCGGCGGTGGGAAGCTCGAGTCCCCAGGCCGCCCCGCGCCCGCGCAGGGTAGTTCCTGCCGGCAACCGAGGCGCGAGTCCGCCCACGACGCGCTCGCCGATCTCGACGGCGCGCGCCGCGAGTCCGCGCTCTTCGATCTCGTCGAGCGCGGCGCACGCCGCGGCGCAGGCCAGCGGATGCGCGACGAACGTCGCGGTATGCAGCGCCTCGCCATCACTGCGCCAGACCTCCATGAGCTCCGATCTTCCCACCACGGCGGCGAGCGGCAACCCCCCGCCCAACGCCTTGCCGCAGCAGAGGAGGTCGGGCCGCACGGCTTCGCGATCGACGGCGAAGCGCGTGCCGGTGCGCCCGAAGCCGGTGAAGATCTCGTCGGCGATGAAGAGCGCGCCGGTCGCTTGCGCGGCCGCGGCGAGAGCGGCGAGCCAGCCGGGCGGCGGTACCATGACCCCTTCGCGGCCGACCAGCGGCTCGACTACGAGCGCGGCGGCGCCGTCGAGCGCGTCCGCGAAGCGCGCGGTCGGGCACCCAAATGGCAGGCGAACGACGTGCGGATCGAGGTGCTCCAGGAACGGTTCCCGAAAGGCCGCGCGCGAGGAGAGCGCGAGCGCCCCGAACGTCGTTCCGTGGTACCCAGGATCGAAGGCGAGAATGCGTGAACATCCCGCCGAACGCCGGGCCGCGAGCGCCGTCTTGAGCGCGATCTCCACGGCGTCGGCGCCGGAGATCGCGAAATGGACACGCGGCCGATCCACCGGCACGAGCGCGGCGAGACGCGCGGCGAGTCGGATGCGCGAGGGATGAGCCGCGACATCCCCCAGACCGTGCAACAACTCGCGTGCTTGCGCCGCCACGGCCGCGACGACCGCCGCGGGCCGGTGGCCAAGTGTGGCGACGCCGAAGCCGGAGGTGAGATCGACGAAGCGGTTGCCGTCGACGTCGAGAACATTGGCGCCCAGCGCTTCGGCCCAGACCACCGAAGGCGAGTCTCCCGGCCCGAGGGTATTGATTCCTGGCGCCTCGTACCGCGCGAGCTCGAGCGCCAGAGCGCGGCTGCGCGGCCCGGGCGGCGGGACCACGATCTCGGGCGGCTGCTCTCCGGACAAGAGTCGCGCGGCCACGCGTCGTTTGACCACGGACTGCTAGAGATCGCGCCGGCCAGCGAGCGAGCGGCCGAGCGTCACCTCGTCGGTGAACTCGATGTCGCCGCCGACCGGCATGCCGAAGGCGAGGCGCGTGACGCGCGGCACCAGCCCCTTGAGCCGGCGCGCCAAATAGAGCGCGGTAGCCTCGCCCTCGACGTTGGGGTTGGTGGCGAGGATCACCTCCGCGATGCCTTCGAGGCGAGAAAAAAGTCCGTCGACGGCGAGCTCGCCGGGCCCGACCCCACGCTGCGGCGAGAGGGCGCCCAGGAGCACGTGATAACGGCCGTGGAATTCGCCCGTGCGCTCGAGCGGCTGAATGTTGAACGGCTCCTCGACGACGCAGAGGCGCGTCGTGTCGCGCGCCGGATCGGAGCAGATCGCGCACGGGTCGAGGGCGGTGATCGCGTTGCAGCGCGAACAGTGAAAGAGCTTCTCCTTGACGTCGACGATCGCCTCGGCGAGTCGTCGCGCCTGGTCGGTGGAGACCCGGAGCAAGTGATAGGAGAGCCGGGTCGCGGTCCGCGGACCGATTCCCGGAAGACGGGCGAGCTCGGAAACGAGACGCGCGAGTGGATCGGCCATTGCGAGCGGAGCGAAGCCCCTACATCATCCCCGGCAGGCCGCCGGCGAAGCCACCAATCTTCTCCTGCGTGGCTTCGTCGACCTTGCGCGCCGCCTGGTTCACCGCCGCCAGGATCAGATCCTGCAGCATGCCCGGGTCCTTGGGGTCAAGCACTTCAGGATCGATGGTCACAGCCAGGAGCTGCTTGTGGCCGCTCATGCGCACGGCGACCATGCCGCCGCCCGCCGCCGCCTCGACCTCGAGCGTCGCGAGCTCGCGCTGCATTCGCTCCTGCATCTGCTGCGCTTGCTTCATCAGCTTCTGGATGTTCATTCTCTTGGTTCCTCTTCTTCTGGGCGGGCGATTTCGGCGACATCGCCGCCGAAGACGGACAGTACGGATTGAACCCAAGGGTGCGCGCGCGCCTCGACGAGGCCTGGCTGGCGCGTTGCGGCCTGGGGAAGCGACGAGCTCGCCGCCGGACGCGCGGGCAGGTAGCGCACCGCCGTTCCGGCGCCGAGCGCGGTCTCCGCGGCGGCCAGGATGAGATCGCGATTGTTGGCCCGCGCCAGAGAGCTGGCCGCGAACGAATCGTGCGCCTCCAGGCAGAGCGCGCGCTCCGTCGCGTGCCAGGTGAGCGTCGACAGTCCCTGGAGCAGACCTGCCAGGTTGGCCTTGCGGCGGCTTACCTCCTCAAGAAACGTCTGCACCTCCGCGCCCTCCTGCGGCGCGGCAGGAGGAGGTGCCACCGAAAGGGTCTTGGCGGGTTGACGCGGTTCGGCGGCGACGCTGGCGACGAGTCGTTCCGAACGGGCGCTCGTCGGTCCCGGCGCGGTTTCCGCGACGATCCGTCGCGGCCCGGCGGGGGCTGACGCCGCATTCCCCGAGAGCAGCTGTTCGATCGCGATCAGCTTCGGCAGCTCGGCGGCGCGCAGCCAGGCGATCTCGAGCGCGAGCGCTCCCGCTTCGCTGCGACGGATCGCTGTTTCGCTGCCCAGTAGGTGGTGGAGCAGGCGAAGCAGGTTCTCGTACCCCGCGCTCGCGGCGAGTCGGGCGAGCAGCGCGCTCTCTTCGCCGGGCAGCGCGACCGCGGCGAGCGAATCGCCGAGCGCCAGGTGCACGGCGTCGCGGCAGTAGGCGAGAAAGTTGGCGTGCACCTGGCGCGGATCCCAACCGTTCTCCTCGGCCTTGCGCGCCAGGTTCGAGACGATCCGCGCGTCGCCGGCGAGGATCGCGGCGAGGAGCTCGTGGAACAACGCGAGATCGATGCCACCCATGAGTCGAGCCGCTTCGTGTTCGTCGACCTCGCCGCCGCCGAAAGTGGCGAGCTGATCGAGAATCGCCACGGCGTCGCGAACGCTGCCCTCGCCAGCGCGCGCGATGAGCGCGAGCGCGCCCGGGCTGGCGCGGATCCCCTCCGCCAGGGCGATCGCCGCGAGATGTCGGACGAGCTCGCCGCTCGCGACGCGGCGGAAGAGAAACTCCTGGCAGCGCGAGAGGATGGTGGCCGGCACGGCGTCGATCTCGGTGGTCGCGAAGATGAAGACCAGCCGCGGCGGCGGTTCCTCGACGATCTTGAGCAGCGCATCGAAAGCTTGCCGCGAGAGGCGATGAACTTCGTCGAGAACGACGACCTTGTAGCGATCTTTGGCGGGACCGTACTTGAGGCTCTCCGCGAGCTCTCGTACCTGTTCGACTTTGGAGTACGTGGCGGCGTCGATCTCAAGCACGTCCATGTCGGCGCCCGCCGTGATCCCGTGGCAGGTCGGACAGTCGTTGCACGGCCCGCCGGCCTTGCCGACGCCGAAGCGCTCGCAGTTGAGTGCCTTGGCGAGCAGTCTCGCCGCGGTGGTCTTGCCGACGCCACGAATACCGGAGAAGAGGTAGGCCTGCGCGATACGCCCTTCGGCGATGGCGTTGGTCAGCGCGGTGACGACCGCCTGCTGCCCGATGAGCGAACCGAAATCCTGCGGTCGCCACTTTCGCGCGAGAACCTGGTAGGTCATGGACGGTGGGCTCGCAGGAGAGTCTCTTGGGGTCGACAGGACGCGAGACGGCGGCGAAGGGTTCCGGCATCCCTGAGGCACCCGAGTCGAGAACCTTATCGCTGCTCCCTTCCGGGCCTGACGAGATTCGGAACCGATCGGTGCACAGGACCTGAACCCTTCGCGGCCGGCTCGCGGTCGGTGGCATCGTAAGGTGCCGAGAGCGCCCTGTAAAGCGGCGGCGATGGATCGGGCGCGCGGCGTGGGATAAACTGTTTCGGTTTGGCGGTCGAAAGGGGCAGGGCTGCGATGGCTCCAATGGCTCCGGACGACGCGGGCTTCATGCGCTTGGCGCTGGTGCTCGCCGCCGAGGCCGCGGCGGCCGAAGATGTTCCGGTGGGAGCGCTGGTGGTTTCGCCGACCGGGGAGATTCTCGGCCAGGGGCGCAACCGTCGCGAGTCCGATCAAGATCCGACGGCGCATGCCGAGATCCTGGCGATCCGCGAAGCCGCGGCGAAGCTCGGCTCTTGGCGCCTCGTCGATTGCGATCTTTTCGTGACGCTCGAGCCGTGCGCCATGTGCGCCGGTGCGATCGTCCTGGCACGGCTGCGTCGGGTGATATTCGGCGCATCAGACCCCAAGGCGGGATTCTGCGGTTCGCTCGGGAATCTCGTCGAAGAAGAAAGATTGAACCACCGGGTGGAGCTCGTTTCCGGTGTGCTCGCGGAGGAGTGCAGCGAGGCGCTGCGGCGCTTCTTTCAGCGTCTTCGCGAGCGCGGCTCAGGTTCTTTGAATGACTGAGGTTTTTTTTGGAGAGGTGTCCGAGTGGCTTAAGGAGCACGCTTGGAAAGCGTGTGTGGGGGAAACTCTACCGTGGGTTCGAATCCCACCCTCTCCGCCAAGAAACCAGACGCAGGAAACCTGGAGAGGTGCCAGAGTGGCCGATCGGGGCGGTCTCGAAAACCGTTGTGCCCGCAAGGGTACCGTGGGTTCGAATCCCACCCTCTCCGCCAGTCACCCCGCGTGGCCCGGTTCGCGAAGGCGAGTCGAGGGGTTTTTGACCGAGTCAGGACGTTTCGCGTAGAATCATTCGCTCCGCATGCCACGGGCAGGATGGGGCGTGCCGGTCGATTTGAAAGAGGGAAAGGCGGTCCATCGTGAAGCGCACGTTTCAGCCGAACAATCGCAAGCGCAAGAAGACCCATGGCTTTCGCGAGCGCATGAGCACCAAGAACGGCCGCAAGGTTCTCTCGCGCCGCCGCCGCAAGGGCCGCAAGCGTCTGACGGTCTGACCGTTCCGTGACCTCGACCCCTCCGCGCCCCGAGCGCCTGGAGCGGCGCGAGACGCTTCGCCTCACGGAGCATTACCGCCGCTGTTACGCCACCGGCCGACGTCGCGGTGGCTCCCTGGTCCTTTTCTACGTCCTCCCCAACGACACGGAACGACCCCGGCTTGGCCTGACCGCGAGCGGCAAGGTCGGTCCATCGGTGGTGCGGCATCGCCTCAAACGCTGGGGACGTGAGCTCTTTCGCCGCTACCCCCGCCGCGCCGCGCTGCCCGCTGTCGACTGTGTGGTTCACTTCAAACCCGAAGCGGCGCGGGCGAGCTTCGCGGACTTCAAGCGCGAGTTCGAACGGCTGCTTTCGACGCTGCTTCCCGGTGAGAAACCTTGAAACGGATCGTCGCCGCGCTGCTCGTGGCTTACAAGCGATTCGTTTCGCCATGGCTTCCTCCCGCCTGCCGGTTCTCGCCCAGCTGCTCGGAGTACGCTCGGCTGGCAGTGCTGAAATATGGCCTAATGAGCGGCGGCACGAAGGCCATCTGGCGCGTTGCGCGTTGCCAACCGTTCGCGCTTGGCGGCATCGATCTTCCCTGAGCCAACACCGCTCTTCTCTACTCGAGGATCCGATCTTTCGTGGATAACAAGCGACTGCTCATTGCCGCCGTGCTGTCGATGGCGGTTCTCTTCGGCTGGCAGCTCATCTTCCCTCCGCCGGAACCGCCGCCGCGGTCGGCCACCCCCGTCTCCGAGGCGTCGGGCACGAACGCGGTCCAGTCGGCGGCGGGTGCGCCGAGCGTCGCGACGCCGGCGGGGGATTCACCGTCCAGGCTGACCGCCGAAGCGATTCCGCCAGGGGCGGCAACGGAGCCCGTGGCGGCTCTCGAAGAGCGACGCGAGACGCTCGCGAACGAACACCTGCGAGCCACGTTCAGCAATCGCGGCGCGGTCTTGCTCTCGCTCGAAGCCAGCGCCCCCGGAAAGCGTGGCGAATGGCTGGAGCTCGTGGCGCCTCGCACAAGCTCGCCGCAGCCGTTCAGCCTGGTTGGAAGCGACGGCGCCTCGCTGAGCGAGAACAGCGCGCTCTTCGCGGTGCAGCGCGCAGTTTCCGAGGAAGGCGAAAGGCTGCAGTTTCGCTACCGTGGGCCGCTGGGCTTTGCCGAGAAATCCTTCCTCCTTCGTTCCGACGGGCGCATTGATTTCGAGATCTTGAGCGACGCCAAACGAGCCTTCACGGCGCGTCTCGGGCCGGGCCTGCGCGCGCGGTCAGCGGAAGAGCTCACCAGCCGCTTCGATCATCGCCTTGCGGTCTGGAGCGTCGGCGGCGAGGCGGAGACGCTCAATCCAGCCAAAGCCAACGAGCTACTGGAGATTCCCGGCGCCGGACTCGATTGGGCGGGACTGGAAGACACCTACTTCTTGAGCGCCTTTGTTCCACTCGAGCCGTGGACCCGGGTGCGCTATCGCCCGGTGCTGCTTGAGGCGACGAGCGAGTCACGCACCTTCGAGGCGCGGCTCAAGCCGCTGCCGCCAGCCGAGCTCTCGGCCGCCGACAAAGCCCTGCCGACGGACGTCGTCCTGGAGCTTGAAACGCAGAGCGGACAGTTGCGCGGAACTTCGTTCTGGGGCGGCAAGCAGTACGACCGGCTGGCGGCCCTTCCCTACGGGCTCGAGCGCACGGTCCAGCTTGGCATGTTCGGAATCCTCGCCCGGCCGCTGCTCAAGGGGCTGCAGTGGATTCACGCCCACTGGGTTCCGAACTATGGCTGGGCGATCATCATCATGACGGCGGCGCTCAAAATCCTGCTCCTGCCGCTCTCGCTCTCAGCCTTCAAGTCGATGCGCAAGATGCAGGCGATCAATCCGAAAATGCAAGCGGTCCGCGAGCGCTGGAAGGGGAAGCTTCGCGACAAGCAGGGGCGCTTCAACCCGGAGTCACAGCGCCAAATGAACGAAGAGATCATGGGCCTATATCGCGCCGAGGGCGTGAATCCTGCCGGCGGCTGCTTCCCGATGCTGATTCAGCTGCCGATCTTCTTTGCTTTCTATAGCCTGCTGTCGACCGCGGTCGAGCTCTGGCGGTCGCCCTGGATCGGCTGGGTTCACGATCTCACGGCGGCGGACCCGTACTACGTTCTACCGATCGTGATGGGCGTCTCGCAGATTGTCCAGCAGCGAATGACGCCGCCGCCGCCGGATCCCATGCAGCGACGCCTCATGCAGTTCCTGCCGATCCTCTTCACCGTCTTTTCGCTCGGCTTTCCGGCCGGGCTGGTGCTCTATTGGTTGACGAACAACCTGTTGACCATCGGACAGCAGCTGCTCTACAACAAGATTCAGGACCGAGCGCACCCCATCCTGGTGGCCGAGCCTCTTCGGAAGGGGAAGAGATCCAGATGAGCCGCAGCTCCGGCGGGCGGCGGTACTTCTGGGGCGGCAGCCTCCCGCAGGCGCTGATGGCGGCGGCGCGGTTTCATTGCCTGCCGCCAGACGAGGTCGCCTATCGCGTTTTCGAGAAGCGACACGGCTTCCTCAGGAACCCGCGCCGTGTCGTGATCATCGTCGACCCGGATTTCCCACAGGGGCGTTCGGCAACGAGCCCTCCGGCCCGTTCAGAGAGCGCGCCCCGGGCAGCAGCGGCTGAGCCCGCCCGGGCGGGCTCGGATGATCTGACCATGCGCCAACCCGAGCCAGCGCCGCGAGGAGGTTCGGGCGTAGCGGCGGAGCGCCCGCGAGGCCGGTCGATCCAGCAAGAGGCTTTCGTCCCGCCGGACGAGGAGTCGCGGCTGGCGGCCGCTGTGGCCATCGGCCGGCTCCTGCGCTTGGCTGGGCTGGAGATGGAGGCCAGTATCGAAGCTCAACCGGAGCGTCTGGAGATCCGCCTTGAAGGTTCGAATGAGGCGCGGCTTCAACGCCTCGGTTCGGGCCTTCTCGATGACCTGGATCACCTCCTTCCGAGGCTGATCAAAGGGCTTTCGGGGAGGTTCGTCCGCTGCCGAATCGACGGCGCCGGACTGCGTGGCGCGCGCGAAGAGGAGCTGCGGGCTTTGGCCGTCGAAGCGGCGCGGCGGGTGGCGCAATCCGGCGAGGCGGTCATTCTTGAAGCGCTGCCGGCGTCGGAGCGTCGGCTGGTTCACCTAGCGCTTGCCGAGGATCCGAGTGTCGCAACCGAAAGCCTCGGGGATGGCGCCCTGAAACCGGTGCGCGTCTACCCCATCAAACCGTAGTTTCGGCGGGCCGCCCGGTGGGCGAGGCGGCGGTTCTGTCGCCCCAGGGACAGCTGTTTCACGTGAAACATCTGCGGGTTCTCGCAGCCTGGGGGCGCGGGTTTCACGTGAAACAGTGCACCCTCAAGAAGCTAAGATCGCGGACGGATGGTCGAGATTCCCGAGATCCTCGTCGCTGAGTTCGAGCGCCGCCTGATAGCGGCCTCCTCGCTTCCGCTCGCGCCCGGGGTAACCCGCGCGCTCCATGCGCACTACCAGGAGTTGCGGCGCTGGTCGCCGACCTTGGCACTGATCGGCCCGGGGGTGGTCGGCGAGCTTTTCGAGCGCCACTACGCGGAGTCCCTGGCGGCTCAGCCGCTCCTTCCCGAGGGCCCCCTCAAGCTTCTCGATGTCGGTTCAGGAGCGGGCTTCCCGGGACTGATCCTGGCCGCGCTCCGTCCTGACCTGGAGGTCACGCTGACGGAGGCGCGACAGCGCAAGTGGGCTTTTCTCGTCGCCGCCTGCCGCCGCGCGCGATTGTCCTGCCGTTGCCTGAATGTTAGGGTCTCGCCGAGCACCGCCGCGCAGCTGCCGGAAGATATTTCAGTCGTAACGGCGCGCGCCGTGCGGGTGGATCTGCCGGCGTGGGAGGCCCTGATTCCGCGCCTGCTGCCCGGAGCGCGGGCTCTCTTCTGGAGCGGAGACGAGGTGCTTGCACCGCCGCCGCCGTTCCGAGAAGGGCGAACCGTTCGCCTTCCGGGGGACCGGCGATGGATTCGGGAGTACTGCTGGCTGGGGAACCGATGACTGAAGTCCTCGCGATCGTCAATCAGAAGGGCGGCGTCGGCAAGACGACCACGGCGATCAATCTCGCAGCTGCGCTCGCCGCCCTCGAAAAGCGTGTTCTGCTGGTTGACTGCGATCCGCAGGGCAACGCCACGCGGGGCCTGGGGGAGCAGTCGGCGGCTCCGAGCCTCTACGATGTTTTGGTGGGCGAGGCTTTGGCCGCAGCGGCGACGCGGCCGACGAGCCTTTCGAACCTGAGCCTGCTGCCTGCGAATCGTGAGCTCGTCGGTGTGGAGGTCGAGTTCGTCGGTCTGGACCGGTGGGAGTACATATTGGGAGACCGCCTTCGTGATGTTACCAATAGTTACGATTACGTCTTTTTTGACTGCCCGCCGGCGCTGGGACACCTGACGATTCAGGCTCTCGTGGCCGCCCAAAGGGTGATCGCCCCGCTTCAGTGTGAGTATTTCGCACTCGAAGGGGTCAGCGAGCTCGTGTCGACGGTTCGGCGCGTGAGTTCGAACCTCAATCCGGGACTTCGCCTCTCCGGAATCCTGCTCACCATGTACGACGACCGCATGAACCTCACCCGCGATGTCGAACGCGAGGTGCGGAAGCACTTTTCGCGTGAGACGTTCGAGACTGTGATCCCGCGCAGCGTCCGACTCGCCGAGGCGCCCAGCCATGGACTTTCCATTCTGCAGTACGACATCAAGAGTCGGGGCGGGGAGGCCTATCTCGCCCTGGCTCGCGAATTCCTGAGGCGGTCCGCATGAGTGACAAACGCAGGGGTTTGGGACGCGGCCTTGCCGCGCTGATCGCCGCCGAAGAGGGTGTGCGCAGCCTGTCGGTGGCGCAGATTCACCCCAATCGCCAGCAGCCGCGCACCCTTTTCGACGAGGCCGGTCTCGAGGAGCTTGCCGCGTCGATCCGAACGCAGGGCCTCATTCAGCCGCTCATCGTCACGCCGACCGCTCAAGGCACCTATACGCTAGTCGCGGGCGAACGCCGGTGGCGCGCGGCGCAACGCGCCGGCCTCAAGGTGGTCCCAGTGGTCGTGCGACAGGTGCGAGACGACCGCGAGCTCCTCGAGCTCGCGCTGGTCGAAAACCTGCAGCGCACCGATCTCAACCCCATCGAGGAGGCCGAGGCCTATCGTTCGCTGCAGCAGAGCTTCGGACTGTCGCAAGAGGAGATCGCCGACCGGGTCGGCAAGGCGCGGTCAGCGGTGACCAACACGCTGCGACTTCTGCGCCTCCCGGCGGAGATCCAGGACTTCTTGCGCAATGGCCAACTCACCGAAGGTCAGGCGCGACCGCTGCTCGCGGTCGGCGACGCCGCCGAGCAGCTTCGCCTGGCAACCCGGGCGGTGCGCGAGGGCCTCTCCGCCCGCAGCATGGAAGCGATCGCCGGCGGCGCTTCGGCGAGCGGCCGCCGGAGTGTGCGGCGCGGCGCCAAACCGATCGAGCCGCACGCGGCGGCGGCGGCGGAGCGTCTGACGAAAGAGCTGCAGACCAAAGTCGAGATCGAGCGGCGCGGCAAAGGCGGTATCGTGCGCATTCACTTTCATTCGGAAGAGGAGCTCATCGGGCTCTTCGAACGCCTGACCGAGACGCGAAGGGGGAGAGCATGAACTTTCGTGGCAAGTCGACGACGGGAGACCTCTCCGGTTTCCTCGAGCAGGGCAGCCATTTCGAAGGGGAGCTCAGGTTCGAACAGTCGTTCCGGATCGATGGCAAAGTCTCCGGGAGGATCCGTTCCGACGGCGATCTGGTGATCGGAGAGAATGGCGAAGTCGAGGGCGAGATCCGCGTCGGCCGCCTCTTCGTTTCGGGGCTGGTCAAGGGCGAGATTCACGTCACCAAACGCCTTTCGATCCACGCCCGCGGGCGAGTCGAAGGCGAGGTCCACGCTTCGGCGCTGGTCGTGGACGAGGGCGGAGTCCTGGAAGGACGTTGCGCCATGCTGGGTGAATCCGCGAGCTCGGAGAACGCGACGACGTCCGGGCCGACGGCGTCTCTCGCCACCGGCCAGGTCGCTGCCAAGATCGTGGGTCGGATTCAGGCCAACAAGGAACGCTGACGGACGAAAGCGAGCCGCTCTACCGGCGCGGCGCGAGCGGCTCGTAGCTCGGCAAGAAGGAGAGCGGCCGGCGCTTGAGGAGCACCGGTTCGATCGCTTCGGTGAGAACGCGACCGTCCAGATCCCGCGCGATCGGCAACCCGGCAAGATAGAGCAACGTCGGCGCGACATCTACGGTGCGCGCCGGCGGTAGCGAAGCGGCCGCGCGGATGATCTCCTCGCCGCGCATCCAGAGCGCGCCATCCGGTTCGCTCGACAGCGTGCCACCCAGGCGTCCGACACGCCCGATTTCGCCGGCGATGCGGCGCAAACCTCTTGGCGGGTCGACCCCGAACGCCGAAACCACGACGAGAACGCGCGGCGGTCGCAACCGCTCCCAGAGATCAGCGAGCGCTGAATCGAGCGCCGCGCAGTAGACGGTCAGCGCCTCGGCGGCCCGCCGCTCATCGGCGCCGCGCTTGCCCTCGAGCTCGGCGAGCTCGAAGGCGCCCCGGCTCTCACGGGCGACGGGGAAGAACCCAGGGAGCCGAAGAAAGAGCGCGTCGACCCCTCCGGACTCCCCGAGAAGCGTTGCCGCAGAGGCGGCGCGCCAGCGGTCTTCTTGAAGGGCCTGTCGGAGGGTCTCGCGCAGGTCGCCGTCGAACCGTTCGAGGGCGGGCGGGTCGGCGAACGCGCCGGCATCGCGCAGGAGCTGGATCTGCGCATCGAACGGCGCTGGCGTCGCTGCCGTGCCGCCGTCCGGCAGGACAAAACGATCGTCGCTCGCCTGCGCCGCCAGTGCGATCCGGGAAAGTAGCTCTCGTGGCGCGCCGATGACGGCGGTGCGAAGCCCGAGCGCAGCGGCGATCTCGGGAACCGTGAGTGCCCTCCGGTCGCCCGCGACGACGGCGCGAGACGACGCCAGGATGCGATTGAGACCGAGCGCGTCGAACCCAATCGGCAGGAGTCGAAGCTCGCGCGAAGAAAACCAGGGAAAGCGCTGGATTGTCTCCGCGGCGATCCGATGTCGATACGGCAGCTTCCCTGTCGCGAGGCTGGCGCGAGCGGCGGGCGGACGCAGCGGCGGCACCGTGGCGAGCCGTGCATTGACGCCCTGCTCGAGAAGGGACGAGAAAAATGGCAGTCGCGACTGGCGGGCGAGCGGCAGGAAGACGTCGAGCGTCGCCCCGTCGACCTCGACGACGAGCATGCGCGGCGCACCACGGCTCTCGGATACCGCCCCCAGCGCTGGCGGCGCGGCGGGCTCACGAACGCTTCTGCGCCGGTCGAACGCGACGTAGAGGCTGGCGAGCGTGACGAACGCCAGTAGCGCGACGCTTCTTGCGCCGTAGCGGCGATGACTGGCGGTGTGCAGAAGCGCGGTGTAGAAGCCGAGGACCGCGCCGAGCGAAAGCCAGAGCGCGGCCTTGATCAGGCCGGCACCGAACGCCGGTAGCAGATAGAAGGAGAAGATTGAAACGTGGACCCAGTTTTGCAGCGCCGCGGTGGCGAGCACGGCGGTAAGGCTCCAGGGCAGGAGGCGCGCCAGCCGGACGTTTCTCCAGCGCGTCGCCACCCAGTGGGCCGCCGTCGAGAGAGGAACCAGGAGCAGACCCAGTCCGCCCGCGCCGCGAGCCAACGCGCCGCCGTCGTACGGAAGGTCCGGGTTGAGAAACAGCAGTAGCGCCGCGAGGTGGTAACCGGCGAGAAAGGCCGGGATCGAGACGAAAAGCAGCGCCGAGGCCCGCGGCCAGCGAAAGTCCCTACGCCTCGGTACGAGCGCGCGCAGGCGTTCGACGGCCGCGGCGAGACCGAACGTTCTGTTAGAGTCGCGCTCTCGCATGCAGCCGTTCGACACCGAAGCGCTTGTCGTCGAGGTGGTCGCGCGACCGCTTCCGTACTACACCATCGAGCTCGAAGTTCCCGCCGATTGGTCCGCGATCCGCGCCGGCCAGTTCGTGATGATCGCGACACACCCCATCGCGGAGCCGGCGCTCGAACCGTACCTGCGTCGCGCCTTCTCGGTTCACGACCTAAGTAGAACAGATCGATCGACGCGCATCGAGTTGCTGGCGAAGATTGTCGGTCGTGGAACGCGCGCTCTGGCTGCCCGACGAAGCGGCGAGCGACTCGCCGTCCTCGGCCCGCTCGGCCGGCCGTTCACGATTCCGGAGAGCGGTCCCGTGGCGCTGGTCGCCGGGGGCGTCGGGTCGGCGCCGATGTTTCTCCTGGCGCGCGAGCTCGTGGCGCGCGGCGTGTCGTTCGATCTCTTTTACGGCGGCCGCTCGAGCGTCGACCTGGCGCGTCTGGCCGAGCTCGCCGCCCTGGCGCAACCTGCTGGCGAGCTCGTGGCGACCACCGAAGACGGCTCCGTCGGCCGCCGCGGCCGCATCACCGAGCCGCTCGCCGTGCGGCTCGCCGAGGCACGGTATCGCGCGATTTACGCCTGCGGTCCGCAGGGCCTGCTGGCCCGCCTGGCTGAGCTGGCGGCCGAACACGGCGTGCCTGGCGAGGCGGCTCTGGAGACGGCCATGGGCTGCGGCTTTGGCGCCTGTCTCGGCTGCGCTGTGCCACTCGTTTCGGGCCGCTTCGGGCTGTGCTGCAAGGAGGGGCCGGTGTTCGCCTTCGATGCGGTGCGCTGGTGAGTCGCCCCGATCTTTCCGTGCGTCTCGGGTCGCTCGCGCTGCCCAACCCGATCCTCACCGCGAGCGGCACTTTCGGCTACGGGCTCGAGTTCGCGCATCTGGCAGATCTCGACAAGCTCGGCGGCATCGTCACCAAGGGGCTCTCGCTCGAGCCCCTCAAGGGGAACCCGCCGCCGCGCATCGGCGAAACGCGCGGGGGGGTGCTCAATTCGATCGGACTGCAGAACATCGGTATCGAGCGCTTTCTCGCCGACGTTCTGCCGGGTCTCGAGCGCTATCCGGCGCGGGTGATGGTGAACCTCTTCGGTTACGAGCTCGACGACTACGCGCGGCTCGCCGAGAAGGTCGACGCGTACGCTGGCGTCGCCGCCGTCGAGCTCAACGTCTCTTGCCCCAACGTCAAGAAGGGCGGCATCGAGTTCGGCCATGACCCGGAGCTCCTCGAGCGCCTGGTGCGCAGCGTACGCGGAGCGACATCGAAGCCGATCGCGGTCAAGCTCTCGCCCAACGTCACCTCGCCAGCGACGCTGGGCGAGGCTGCGAAAGCGGGTGGCGCCGACATCCTCTCGGCGGTGAATACGGTGCTCGGCATGGCGATCGACCCATGGACCCGCCGTCCGCGCCTCGCGACGACACGCGGCGGGCTCTCCGGTCCGGCCATCAAGCCGATCGCGGTGCGCATCGTCCACGACGTGGCGCGCCAGGTCGGGTTGCCGGTGATCGGCATCGGCGGTGTCGAAACCGTCGACGATGTCGTCGAGTTTCTGCTCGCCGGCGCGTCCGCGGTACAGGTGGGCACGGCGCTGTTTCGCGATCCGCGGACCGCCGAGCGGCTGGTCTCCGGGCTCGAGCAGCGACTCGCGGCCGAAGGGCTCGCCTCTGTGCGCGAGCTCATCGGCGCGATGCGCCCCTGGGAGGAGCACTGAGTCGCGATCCGCTGGACTCCGTCGCCGTCGCCCTCGACACCGCCGACCGGGCGACGTTCGACCGCTGGGTGGATTTTTTCGGCCCGCGCGTGGGCGTTCTTAAAGTCGGGCTCGAAGCATTCGTGCGCTGGGGTCCGCCGGCGGTCGAGGCGGCGAGGCTCAAGGCACGTTCGCTCTTCCTCGACCTCAAGCTGCACGACATTCCGAACACCGTCGCCGGCGCCGTGCGCTCGGCGCGCGACCAGGGCGTTGACTTTCTGACGGTCCATGCCGCGGGGGGCGCGACGATGATGCGCGCCGCGGCCGAGGCCGCCGGAGGGAGGCTCACGATCCTCGCGGTGACCGTGCTCACCCACCTCGACGAGGGAACACTCGCCGAACTGGATCTCCCCGGTTCCAGCGCGGCGCGCGCGGCGCGCTGGTCGGTGGTGGCGCGGGATGCCGGAGCGGGCGGCGTCGTCTGCTCGCCGTTGGAGCTCGATCGCCTGCGGCCGCTCCATCCCGCGCCCTTCCGGCTGGTGGCTCCTGGAATCCGTCCGGCGGGTGGGGGCAACGACGATCAGCGCCGCACGGCGACCGCGCTCGCGGCGCTCGCGGCTGGGGCGGACCTTCTCGTGATCGGCCGGCCGCTGACCCAGGCGCCGGATCCGGAGCGCGCGCTCGCGGCGCTCGCGGACGAGCTCAGCGCCATCAGAAGATGAAAATCGGCCGCTCGACCTGAAGGTCGAAGTTCCATTCGTAGGTATAGCCCGGAAACTCGAGCGGCACCATGAAGGTGGCGCGCATGCGAACCTTGTCGCCAGGCTTCTCGACCTTGACATTCTTCGGGTCGACGGGCAACCCCAGCTCATCCGCCTTGCCGAAGATGCGGCGCTCCATGACCTCCGCCGGCGTGTTGCCGGCCCACTTCGCCTGCTCGACCATGAAGTCGTAGAGCTCGGAGGAGGCGATCTTCACCGGAATGGCTTTCCAGGCGATCATCACTCCCACCAGCAGAAGCAGCGACCAGAGGATGCAGCCGAGCTTTCCATTGCCGGCCTGACCGCGACCCGTAGCCATGACACCTCCGTGGAATCGATGAAGCGATCAGCAGTGTAGCGCAACCGACGGCAAAGTCATCGACCCGTGGGGGCGGATCCGCGAGTCCACCGCCGTCGATCGCGCCTAGCTGGGAAGATGAAAAGTGCGGGCCCAGCGTGTCTTGCCGGGGAAGCCGAGGATCGTATTGGCGATCTCGCGCAGCTTGGTTCCCGCGCCGCGCCAGGTTCCGTCGGACGTGCCACCACCGAACGACCAGTAGATGACGAAGGCGCGACCCTTGAGATAGGCCGCCGGGACCGTCCCCCAGAAGCGCGAATCGTAGGAGTAGTCGCGGTTGTCGCCCATGCAGAAGTAACGCCCCTCGGGAATTGTGATCGGTCCGAAGTTGTCGCGCAGCCGCATCTGCTCTGAGAGATACGGGCGGTTCGGGAAGGTGCGCGGATCCTTGTGCTCGACGTAGGGGTCCTCGCCCACCTTCTGGCCGTTCACGAACAGCTGCTTGTTGACCAACTGCACGGTATCCCCGGGCAACGCAATCAGCCGCTTCACCAGATCCACGGTGGGCCGCTCGGGCGAACGGAAGATCACGATGTCACCTCGCCGCGGCGATCGCAGCGGCAGGAGCTTCTGCTCGAGCGCGCTCGCCGTCGGGCCGAAGATGAAGCGGTTGACGAACAGATGATCGCCGATCAGGAGAGTGTCCTCCATCGAGCCGCTCGGAATGAAGAACGTCTTGATCACGAAGGTGTTCGTAAACAGCAAGAAGAGCGCGGCGATGAGCAGCGCCTCGAGGTACTCGCGCGGAGTGGAGCGCTCTCGCTGAGGCATGGGCGCAAAAGCCTATCCGATCCCGGCAAAAGATTGCGCTGCCGTCCAGATCTTTTGACGCCGTCTCCCGGCCCAGCGTTCCTGCGGCGCGTTCGTTCGCGAAGGCTCGGGGCCGCTCGTGGTCGGTCCTGATCGCTTGACCGGCGAGGCCTCCGCGGAGTTCTGAACCATCTCATTAACTCGCTTGTTTGCCATGACTTGAGCAGTTTTTTGCCGATTGGCAGCGATCGTGATCTCTAGGCCAGCGCTGCACTCAACCCAAGGAGAAAGGGGGCGCCAGAACGGAATACGAACCGCACGCGACAGCTTGACCCATCGCAACCAATGCAGGGCCAGGTCCGCCTGGCAAAACGGCACGATGAAAACGCAGCGCGATGCACCAACAACCAACGCAGGTCAACCGAAGAAAAGGAGCCTCACCATGTTTCGGAACATCCGCACCCGCAATCTCGTTCTCGCCGCCGTCGCTTTCTGCCTCTTCGCGACGGTCGTTCCGGCGGTGGCCGCGCCCGGCGGCAAGACGGTCAACATCAACAGCGCCTCGGTCGAGCAGCTGCAGCTTCTGCCGCGCATCGGTCCCGCGGTCGCGGCGCGCATCGTCGAGCACCGCGAGAAGAACGGCCAGTTCAAGAGCGCCGAAGACCTGATGCTCGTGCGCGGCGTCGGGGAGTCGACCTTCGCGGGCCTCAAGGCCTACATCGCGATCGCGGGCGCCACGACTCTCGACGAGAAGGTCAAGTTGCCCAAGAAGGCCCAGGGCGCTACCGCCGAGCGGAGCTGAGGGGCCGGGAGGCCAAAGGTGGAGGCGAACATGATGCCGCGGCGGGAATCGGGTTACCAGTTGATCGAGTTGCTGCTGGTGCTCGCCATCTCGAGTCTCATTCTCGCCGTCGGCGTGCCGCCGCTCATGCGGCTCGCGGCGAAACTGCGGGTCGAGCTCGCGGCGGCGGAGGTCGCCTCCACCTTTCGCATCGCGCATGCCTTCGCCATTCGTCACGGCGCCAACGTCGGAGTGAAATTTCGCGTCAGCGAGAACGGCATCGTCACCTGGGCGCTCTATCGCGACGGCGACGACGACGGCGTACGCACCGCCGATATCGACGACGGAGTCGACCCGCAAGTGCTGCCCAGCCGTCGTCTCGCTCAGCTGGGTCGGGGCGTCACTTTCGGTTTTCCGCCGGGCCGGGCGCCGCGGGATCCCGGCGACGCCAGGCGGAGGCTGGACCGGCTCGACGACCCGATCCGCTTCAACCGCTCGGACATCGCCTCCTTCGATCACCTCGGCACCTCGACTCCCGGCTCGGTCTACCTCACGGACGGCACGCGGTTCCTGGCCGCGGCGCGGGTCTTCGGGCGAACCGGCAAAGTCGGCGTGATCGCCTACGACGCCGAGACCGAGCGCTGGCGATGAGCGAGCGCGACGGTTTGACTTGGGCCCACAACGGGAGTAGCTTCCCCGGCCGTGGCAGCACTCGTCGTCGTCACCACCGTCGGCACCGAAGAACAGGCCAATCTGATCGCCTCGGAGCTCGTGGCTCGGCGTCACGCTTCGTGCGTGAACATGGTCTCGGGACTGCGCTCGATCTATCGCTGGCAGGGCAAGATCTGCCGCGACACCGAGTTCATGCTGATCGTGAAGACGCTGGAGAGCGAGTACGCCGCCGTGCAGGCGACCATTCAGGAGCTGCACAGTTACGAGCTGCCCGAGATCCTCGCCTTCAAGGTCTGCAAGGGCGAGACGAACTTTCTCGCCTGGATCGGCGCCTCGCTCGACAAGGACGCCGCTTTCTCCGACGAAGAAGAGCGCGGGATCCTGGACGAAACGAACTACTAGGAGTCGGAGGGTCGCTTCTAGACCGCGGCGAGCGCCTGCTCGACGTCGGCGAGGAGGTCTTCGAGATCCTCAATGCCGGCGCTGATCCGCACCAGGCCGTCGGTGATCCCGAGCTCGGCGCGCTTCTCCGCCGGCACCGAAGCGTGCGTCATCGACGCCGGATGCGAGGTGAGCGTTTCGACGCCGCCCAGGCTCTCGGCGAGGGACATCACTTCGACGCGGTCGAGGAAACGCTTGGCGGCGGCGTAGCTCCCCAGGTCGAAGGTAATGAGGGCTCCGAACCCTGAAGCCTGCCGTTTCTGAACCAGGTGCCCGGGGTGATCCGGGAGGCCTGGATAGAGCACCCGGGCGACCTTGGCGTGGTTCGCGAGGTAGCTCGCGAGCGCCCGCCCGTTCGCCTCGTGGCGCTCCATGCGCACGCCCAGCGTTTTGATGCCGCGCAGGATCAGGAACGAATCGAACGGCGAGGCGATTGCTCCTTCCGATTTCTGCACGAAGTAGAACCAGTCGCCGTGCTCGGCGCTCTTCGCCACCAGCACGCCGCCGATCGAATCGGAGTGCCCGTTCAAGAACTTCGTCGTCGAGTGGATGACGACATCGGCGCCATGCTCGAGCGGGCGTTGAAAGAAAGGCGACATGAACGTGTTGTCGACCGCGAGGGTCGCGCCGTGCGCGTGGGCCAGGGTCGCGGCGCCGGCGATGTCGGTGACTTCCATCATCGGATTGGTCGGCGTCTCGACGTAGACCATTTTCGTTTCCGGGCGAAGCGCGGCCCGGATGTTCCCGAGGTCGGTCGAGTCGACCCAGGTCGATTCGACGGCGTAGCGCGACAACACCTGCGTCATGAAACGGTAGGTGCCGCCGTAGACGTTGCGCGAGAAGACGACATGCTCGCCGCTTCTGACCAGGGTCATGAGGGTCGCGATGGCCGCCATGCCGGAGGCGAAGGCGTGGCCGCTGGTACCTCCTTCGAGCGCGGCGACGTTGGCCTCGAGCGCAAAGCGGGTCGGATTCTGGACGCGGGCGTACTCGAACCCCTTGTGCTTGCCGAGCTCGTCGTGGACATAGGTCGACGTGGCATAGATCGGCACGGTGACCGAGCCGGTCGTGGGGTCGGGCTGCTGTCCGGCGTGGATCGCGCGCGTCGAAAAACCGCGCTTCGTGGGGTCGCCTTTCAAGGGGGCCTCCTTCAGCCGTGCGATCCTAACAGCCCGGAAGCGCCTAGGATTGGCCCATGCACCGGCTCGCCGACGAGTTCTCCCCGCTGCACTTCGCCGAGGGGCGGCTCGAGCTCCTCGATCAGACGCGCCTGCCGGGAACGGAGCGCTGGTTCTCCTGCGCTACGGTCGAGGAGATCGCCGACGCGATTCGCCGGCTCGCGGTACGCGGCGCGCCGGCGATCGGCATCGCGGCGGCCTATGGCCTGGTCGTGGCGCTCGTCGATCCCGACGATCCGGAGCCCGATCCGGCGCGGCGCATCGCCAACGCCAGGGCCATCCTCGGCGCCACCCGCCCGACGGCGGTGAATCTCCACTGGGCGCTCGGGGAAGGCGAGAAGGCGTTCGCTCGGCTCGCCGCGCTGCCGCTCCCCGAGATGGCGGTAAGGCTCCTCGACTGGGCGCGCGCGCTTCACGCCGACGATGTGGAGCGCAATCGCCGCATGGCCGCGCACGGCGCAGTCCTGTTCGCGCCCGGCGTACGCGCGCTCACCCACTGCAACGCCGGGGCGCTCGCCACCGGTGGTATCGGCACCGCAGTCGGGGTGCTCGGCGCGGCATTCCGCGCCGGTCGCCTGGCGCACGTCTGGGTCGGCGAGACGCGGCCGCTCCTCCAAGGCGCGCGGCTGACCGCATGGGAGATGCTGCGCCTCGGCATCCCGCATCAGCTGGTGACCGACTCGATGGTCGGGGCGCTCATGGCGAGAGGGCTCGTCGACCGGGTCGTCGTGGGCGCCGACCGCATCGCCAGCAACGGCGACGCGGCGAACAAGATCGGCACTTACACCGTGGCGGTGCTTGCCGAACGGCACGGCGTGCCGTTCTACGTCGCGGCGCCGCTCTCGACCTTCGACCCGTCGATCGCCACCGGCGCCGAGATTCCGATCGAGGAGCGCGCCGGGCGCGAAGTCACCGAGCTCGCCGGCGAGCGCGTCGCCCCGATCGGCACATCCGGATTCAATCTCGCCTTCGACGTCACGCCGGCCGAGCTCATCACGGCCCTGATCACCGAAGAGGGCGTCCTCGAGCCGCCGTTTGGCCCGCCGATCGCGAGAGCGCTTGCGATCGGCCGCCCCTCAAAGCGGACTTCCGGCAACAGAATGTGACGCCGCACGAGGTCCTGGACTCGGCGGCCCGAAGCCGGCTAGGCTCATCTTTTCTGACCTGCTTCCAAAAAGCGAAGGGTGGGGCGATGCGAAAGAACCTCCTCGGGGCCGGGATTGCAGCCCTCCTGTCTCTGCCATCGGCCGGAGCCGCCCAGGAGGCGGTGACCGCCGGAATTTATCGCGGCGTGCTGCAGGTGGCGCGCTTCGACATCTCGCCGCCGTTGCGTGACCTGCCGCCGGCGCCGGACGTTCCCTCCTTGAGCCCGTTTCTCAAGCGTGAGCGAGATTCCGGCTTGGAGATGCCGCCTGGGATTCAGGATGTTGACCCCATCGTTCAGGACTGGACGGTCACGCCGCTGATTCCAGCCCCGGCAGTGAGCTTCGACTCCACCTCAAACACCTCCACCGCGGGCCCCAACCCTCCGGATCCGGTCGGCGACATCGGACCTGGGCATTACGTGTCGATGAACAACTCGCGCTTTGCTGTCCACAGTCGAACGGGGACCGTGCTCTTGGGCCCGGTCAACATCAACACACTCTGGGTGGGCTTGGGCGGTGACTGCGAGACCGATAACTCCGGCGACCCGATCGTGATTTACGACCAGATCGCGGATCGCTGGCTGCTCTCGCAGTTCACCGCCTCAGGGCCGACCTATTTCAACTGTGTCGCCTTGTCGACCAGCGGCGACCCCACGGGCACCTATTTTCGCTGGGCCTTCACCACGGGCACGAATTTTCCGGACTACCCGAAGTACGGCATGTGGCCGAACGCTTACTTCATCAGCGCGCGGGAGTTCGCCGGCGCATCGTTCGCCGGCATCGGCGCCTACGCGCTCAATCGCGAGCAGATGCTGGTTGGGAACGCCGCGCCGACGGTGATCTCGTTCGTGGTGCCGCCGGGCGGAACGCCCTACAATACCGGCGACGGACTCCTGCCCGCGGACCTCGACGGCTTCTCGCCGCCGCCCGCGGCCAATCCGCACTACTGGGTCGGCAGCATGGACAGCGGCGGGCCGTATGGGGCGCCGAGCGACGCGCTGACGCTCTGGAAGTACAACGTCGATTTCGTGACGCCGGCGAGTTCCACGTTCACTCTCACCAACACGATTCCGATCGCGGCGATCGACACGATGTACCCTTGCGGTGGCGCGGGACGCGCCTGCATCCCGCAGCCGGGCGTCCCGGCGACGCAGTTCATCGACATCCTCTCCTATCGCCAGCGGCCCACCTGGCGACTGGCGTATCGGAACTTCGGCACGCACGAATCGCTGGTGACGAATCAATCGGTCGAAGCTGCGGCAGCGATCGCCGGGATTCGCTGGTGGGAGCTGCGCAGCCCGAACGCGTCGCCGGTCGTTTTCCAGGAAGGAACCTATGCACCGGGCGTCAGCGACGGCATCCACCGCTGGATGGGTTCGATCGCCATGGACAAGATGGGCAACATGGCGCTCGGTTACAGCGCCTCGGACGGAACCGTCACGTTTCCGAGCGTCTGGTACACCGGCCGGCTCGCCGCCGACGCGCCGGGAACGATGCCGCAAGGCGAGGGCAGCATCATGAATGGAATCGGCGCCCAGACCACGACGAACAATCGCTGGGGCGACTACTCGTCGATGAACGTCGATCCGACCGACGACTGCGCGTTCTGGTACGTGAACGAGTACTACCCGGCCACCACGCTTAGCGGTTGGCGGCTGCGGGTCGGTTCGTTCGTCTTCCCGGGCTGCGACCCGATGCCGTTCTTCGACGGCTTCGAGACCGGCTCGACGATCCGCTGGGACTCGACAGTTCCCTGAGCTCGGTGGATTCGGCAGCGCTTCGACGAAGAAAAAGGGGACACGCGGCACGCGTGTCCCCTTGCGGTATGAATGGTGGAGGCGGTGGGAATTGAACCCACGTCCGGAAAACGCGTCCCGGAAGTCTCTACGCGCATAGCCTTCACTTGCAGTCATCGCCCTTGCGCAATGCAGAAGGCCGCCTACGCAAGCGCCAGTTCCGTTTTGACGATCCCGGCGAGGTACGGAACCAACCTCGCCGTTCGGTCTGCTTTAGCGTCGCTCTAGCCCGTGCCGCAGACCACGCCCATGGCTAGAACGTCACGGTCAATTAAGCCGCGAGTGCGAAGTTGTCGTTGGCAGTTGTGAAATGCCGTTTTACGGGTGCAAACCCGACGCGCAACCCCCGAACCGCACTGTTCCCCGTCGAACCCGGTGCGCCCCCAGTTATCAAAGAGCCGTGCTGCACTGCAAGAGAACATAGCAGAGTGGCTCCGAATTCCCCCGCGGCGGGCGCGCGAGCCGCTACCAGCGGGTATTCGAGGCGAGCAAGTCCTCGGCCGCGGTGACCTCGAGCGGTCTCGCGAACCAGAATCCCTGACCCAGCGGACAGCCGAGATTGCGCAGACGCGCCAACTGCCCCGCGGTTTCGATACCCTCGGCGACGACGCCGATTCCGAGGTGGCTGGCGAGCGAGAGTATGGTCTCGACGATGGCGAGCGAATCGGCGCCGTCGATGTCACGCACGAACGATCGATCGATCTTGAGCTCGTCGTAGCGGAAGCGCTGCAAGTACGACAGCGACGAGTAGCCAGTGCCGAAGTCGTCGATCGACAACTGCACCCCGAAATCACGCAACATGCGGAGACGGCGCATGACTTCCTCGCCGTGCTGCAGGACGACGCTCTCGGTGACCTCGAGACGCAGGCTTTCGGGTGGCAGCCGTGACGCCTCGAGGATGCGCAGCACCTGCTCGACCGCGCCATCCTGGGCGAAAAGCTTGCCCGAGACGTTGACGCTCATGAAGTACGGCGGGTTGGCCGGGAAACGCTCCTGCCAGAGGCAGGCCTGGCGGCAGGCGCGGTCGAGCACCAGCCAGCCCAGCGGCACGATCAGCCCGGTCTCCTCGGCGAGGGCGATGAAATGAGCCGGGGGGACGAGACCGCGCTCGGGGTGCTGCCAGCGCGTCAGCGCTTCGAAGCCAGCGATGCGCCCGTTCTCAAGTGAGACGATCGGCTGGTAGTGCATCACGAAGTCGCCGGCGGCGACTCCTCGGCGAAGCTCGGTCTCGAGCTTGAGCAACTGCACCGCGGCGCGATGGAGCTCGAGGTCGAAGACCTCGTAGCGGCCCGGCCCCGAGGCCTTGGCGCGATACATGGCGAGATCGGCGTCGCGCAGCAGTCCGTCGGCGCTGGCGCCAGCTGGCTCAGGGAGTGCGATACCGATGGAAGCGGTGACGTAAACCTCCTGGCCGTCGATGTCGAACGGCGCCACGAGGCGTTCCTGGACCCGTTCCGCGATGTGAACGGCGTCGGAACCTTCGCTTACGCCGAAGGCGAGGACCGCGAACTCGTCGCCGCCGAGCCGCGCGACGGTGTCGGAGGGACGCATGAGTTGCTCGAGGCGGCGCGCGATGGCCACCAGGAGGACGTCGCCGACCGAGTGGCCGAGGCTGTCGTTGACCGTCTTGAAGCGGTCGAGATCGAGGAAGAGCACGGCGAAGCTCCCCTCCCGTTCGCGCCGCAACCCGGCGAGCGCCACGCCGAGACGGTCGAGGAAAAGATTGCGGTTGGCGAGGCCGGTCAGCCCGTCGTGAAACGCGTCGTGCAGCAGCTGTTCTTCGGCGCGCTTGCGCGCCGAGATATCGGTCATCGAGCCCGCCATGCGAACCACTCGCCCGCGACTGTCGCGCACCAGCGCGCCGCGGGTGACGACCCAGAGAAGATCGCCGGCGCGGCCGCGCATGCGGTGCTCGATCGCCACGTGGGAGTCTCCCGCTGCTGCGGCGGCGGCGAAGGCGCCGCGGAGCATCTCCCGGTCGCCTTCGGCGACGCAGGCGAACCAGCTCTCGGGGCGCTCGTCGAGCTCGTCTTCGGCGAGACCGACCATGGCTCTCCAGCGCGGCGAGAGAAAGACCCGATCTCCGACCAGATCCCAGTCCCAGATGCCGTCATTCGCGCCGCGCATGGCGAGCGCGTAGCGTTCCTCGCTCTCGCGCAGCGCGAGGTCGCTTCTGTGGCGTTCGATCGCGTAGCGGATGGCGCGCGCCAGGAGGGGCGCGTCGACCCGCCGCTTGACGAGGTAGTCCTGAGCGCCCTCCGCGACCGCCCGGAGCGCGAGGTCGTCGTCGTCGAGGCTGGTGAGAATGATCACCGGCACATCCGGGTGCTTCTCGCGCAGCGCCCAGTAGGAATCGAGGCCGACGCTGTCGGGAAGCGAGAAATCGAGCAGCACGAGATCGACGCCGCCCTCATCGAGGCGCGTTAGCGCCCACGCCAGACGCACGCGATGTTCGACGTGGCACTCGGGCGCGGCTCGAGAAAGCAGCGTCCGGATGAGCGCCGCGTCGGCGTCGTCGTCCTCGATCATGAGTACGTTTAGAGGGCGAGCATCGGTCATCGGGTCGAACCTCGCGACTCGTCGAAGCTGGCCTCCGGATGCCTGGCCAGCGTGAGATGAAAAGTGGAGCCCTCTCCGGGGCGGGACTCGACCCAGATTCGGCCGCCGTGCCGGGCCACGACGCGGCGGCAGAGGGCGAGGCCGATGCCTGTGCCGGGTGCTTCATTGGCTGTATGGAGGCGCTGGAAGAGCGCGAAGATCCTCTCCGCGTGCTGGGCTGGAACGCCGACTCCGTTGTCCTCCACGCGCACGTGCCAGGAGCTCTCTTCCGCCGCGCAGTCGATGCGAATCCTGGGCGGCTCGGAGCCGTGGAATTTGAGGGCGTTGTCGAGCAGGTTGTGAAGGAGAAGCTCGAGCTGCGCCTCGTCACCCTGGACCACCGGCAGGTTGGCCCGATCGATACGGCCTCCGAGCGCGGTACGTTCCGGCTCCAGCTTGGCGATCACGCGCGCGGCGAGCGCATCGAGATCCACCGACGCGGACCGGCGCTCACCACTCTCGATTCGCGCCAGCCGCAGCACGGCATCCACCCTTTCCTCGAGTCGGGAAGCGCTCGCCCGCGCCTGTTCGAGCAAGCGCTCGCTCTTGCCGGAACGCCCGGTAGACTCCTCCGCGAGCAGTTGGAGAAAGCGCACGACCTGGGCGAGCGGCTGGCGCAGATCGTGGGAGACCGCATAAGCCATCTCATCGAGGTCAGCCCGGGAACGCGCCAGGGCCGCGGTGCGCTCGGCAAGCGCAGGCGCTTCGGCGCCTCCAGATGACGGAGTCAGGACCATCCCCTGAATCGGGCCGCTGACTCCGGTGGCGCGCCAGAGTGAGATCTCTCCCGCGACGGTCGTGCCGTCGACGCGCCGCAGGCGGACGGAAGCCGCGGCGACGCCCTCCCCTTCGGCGATCCGCAGGAGCAGCGCCGCGGCATCCGAAGCGACCGCGAACATCGACGCGAAAGGGCGCTGCACGCAATCCGGCGCGCTCTCGAAGCCGAGGAGTCGTGCGAGCGCTGGATTCGCGTCCTCGATCGTCCCTTGCGATGAGACCACGAAGACGCCGGCCGGGAGCGCGTCCAGCAGGCGGCGCGCCGCGGGGTCGGCGCCCGCGGCCTCGGTTCGACGGCGGGCGCTCAGCAGGGCGGCGCGCAGCGCGCGCGGCAAGGCGATGAGGCCGCTCGGGCTTTTCGGGATCAGGCCGTCGGGCGCCAGATGCACGATCTCGGCGGCGACGCGCTCGATCGGGCGACCGGTGACCACGAGAACGGGGCAGTCGGGCCGCAGGTCGTGGATCAGACGAAGAAGATCGCCGGACCGGATCCAGGAAAGCTCGTGCTCGGTGAGGACGGCGCCGAAGCGCCCGGCCCCGAGGGCTCGCGCCAGCGCGGCCGCGTCGGTCGCCTCTTCGATCAGGACCTCGCCGAAGGCGCCGCGCAGCACCAGCGAGAGAAGCTCACGATCGTCCGCGCCGTCGTCGACGAGGAGGATCGTGGGCAGGTGGCTCATCGGCCTCGGTCAGGAAGCGAAGACGCCGCCTTCGACAGCCGCCAGGCCGTCAGGGAGCGGGTCGGAGGCGAGCCGGGTGTGTGCTGAACTGGCGGAGGATAGCACAACCTGTTGTGCGGTGCATACCCCGAGTATGCAGCCGGTCGCACTTTTCGAGCGGCTGCACAACCCTCCGAACGTGCCGCCACCAGCTCGGCTCTCCGCACGGCGGCTCTGTCGGGCCGCCGTCACTCGAGACGAGCTGTTGCCGTCAGGGCTTCACGGGCGGTGACCGTGGCAAAGAACTCCTCCGGTCCGCTGGTCTGGAGGCGCGAAAGGACCAGCCACCAGGCGAGGAGACCGGTCACCGCGGCCACCGGCAGGAGCGCCAGGAGGGGAGGATGAAACGGCCAGGCGAGCGCCGGCAGAAGAAGCGCCAGGGCGAGCACCAGCACCGCGACCGCCGAGCGGTGCAGCTCGAGGTGCGATTCCTCGAGCTCCCAGGTCAACCGGGCGCCATCCCCGGCGGGCTCGATCGCGACGCTTCCGACGAGAACGCCGCGGCGCAGGCCAAAGACGACCGGCAGCGCCAGACGACCGCCGTCCCGTTTCCCCGTCCACTCGGCGCCCCACGACTCGGCGGCCGCGGCGATCGCGGCGGGCGCTTCGGAGATGGTCAGCGCGACGACGGCCGAGTGCCGATTCAAGCGGCGACCGCGCTCATCTCATCGAAGAACGCCTCCACCGCGGCGAGGAACGAGGGCGTGTCGGCGAGCTCGTTGATGCGCGCCCGAAGCTCTTTGCCGTGCGGCACCCCGTGCGTGTACCAGCCGGTGAACTTGCGCAGCTTGTGGAGCGCCCATTTCGACTCTTCGCGCGCCGCAACCAGCCGGAAGTGATCGAGGATCAGGTCGCGCCGCGCGAGGAGTGACGCCTCTTCTGGTCGGCGCCCGGCGAGCAGGTCGGCGGTCTGACGAAAAATCCACGGATTCTTGGTCGCCGCGCGGCCGATCATCACGCCGTCGCAGCCGGTCTCGGCGAGCATCGCGAGCGCGTCACCTGGCTCCCGGATGTCGCCGTTCCCGACCACCGGAATCGCGACGGCCTCCTTGAGACGGGCGATCTCGGGCCACTGACGGCGCGCCTCGCCGGAGAACATCTGGCGCGCCGTGCGGGCGTGGAGCGCGACCCCGTCCGCGCCTTCGCCGGCGCAGATCCGGCCGAGCTCGAGGTAGTTGCGCGAGTCGTCGTTCAAACCGAGCCGGAACTTGACGGTGAGCGGAATCGTGATCGCGGCGCGCACGGTCGAAACAATCCGCCGCGCGAGCTCGAGGTCCGCCATGAGCGCGCAGCCCGAGCAGCCCTTGAGAATCTTGTTCGCCGGGCAGCCCATGTTGATGTCGCAGATGTCGGCGCCCATCGCCTCGACCTGCCGCGCCGCCTCCGCCATGGTGTCGGGATCGGAGCCGTAGATCTGGATCGAGATCGGCCGCTCCTCGGCGGAGAAATGCATGAGATCCAGCGTCTTCTGAATCCCGCGCACCAGCGCCCGCGAAGCGATGAACTCCATCGTCACCAGACCGACCCCGCCGATCCGCCGCACGATCAGCCGGAAATCGCGGTCCGTCACCCCGGCCATCGGGGCGAGGACCAGAGGGGTGGGCATGGCGACAGAGCCGTAGCGCAACATCGAATCGCTCATTTTACCGCTAGGATCCGCGCGGTGTCCGCGCCCCCCTCGACGCTCCACCCCGCCCAGATCGACCTTCTCGCCGCGGGGGCCATCCTCGGCTTGCCCGCTGCCTGGCTTGGCGGGCGGGATCTCGACCTGCTCTCGCCGCTGCGGCTGCTGGCGCCCGGGGCGCTGCCGGACGGTCCGCCGCCGGCGGTTGAACGCTCGGAGATAGCGCGTGGACTTAGGGCGGCCAACGCCTCCTACGGTCATCCGCGCGCTGCTGAGCTCGCGGCGAAGCTGGCCGATCCGGCGACGCGCGTCGTCATCGGCGGGCAGCAGACGGGGCTCTTCGGCGGGCCGCAGCTGGCGCTCATCAAGGCTGCCGCGGCGGCGCGCCACGCCGAGGCGCTCGAAGCCGCGGGAGTGCCGGCGGTCGCGCTCTTCTGGATGGCGAGCGAGGATCACGACTGGGACGAGGTGGCGTCCGCGACCCTCCCCGCCGGCGAAGAGTTGCTGCTGTTGTCGCTTGGCGAGGACCGCGCGCCGCTCGTGCCGGTGGGGTTGCGCACGGTCGGACCCGAGATCACAACGCTCTTCGAGAGCGTCGCGTCGCGCTTTCCATCGCCCTGGTTCGCGGCTTGGAGCGAAAAGCTCGCCGGCTGGTGGCGGCCCGGGGCGCGTTTCGGCGAGGCCTTCGCACGCCAGTTCGTGGCGACGCTCGGCGGCCGCGCCCCGCTCTTCGTGGACTCGATGCTGCCGGAGCTCAAGCGGGCCGAACGCCCGCACTTGCGTCGGCTGGTCGAGCGGCGCGACGAAGTCGATGCGGCCTACGCCGCGGCGGAAGCCGCGATCATCGCCGGCGGTTATTCGCTGCAGGTCGAAGCACGGCGCGGCGCGAGCCCGCTCTTCGCGCTGCGCGACGGCTTGCGGCGCCGGATCGAATGGGTCGACTCCGAACGCTTCCGCCTGCGCGGCGGGCCCCGCGGCGCCGGCGATCCGGAGCCGATCGCGCTTCTCCTGGAAATGATCGACGACAATCCGGCGGCGATCTCCCCCGGGGTGCTGGCACGGCCGGCGATCCAGGACGCGGTCTTCGGCACGACGTTGCAGATCATGGGCCCCGCCGAGACCGCCTATCTCGCCCAGGCGCGGGCGATCTATCCGCTGCTCGACGTGACGCCCCCATTGACCGCGCTGCGGCCACAGGCGCTGGTGCTCGACCTTCGCCAGCGCCAGCAGATCGCCGATCTCGGAGGCTCGATCGCCGAGCTCTATCTCCATCCGGAGGCGATCGAGCACCGGCTTGCCGAGCGCGGCGGAGCGGGCTTCGTCGGCGAGCGGCGGGGGGAGATCGAACGGCTCGCCGACGCGCTCAAGGAGCCGGCCCTGAGGCTCGATTCGTCACTCGAGAAGCCGTGGCAGAAAACGCGCGACACGCTGCTCGGAGCACTCGACGCTTTCGCCGCCAAAGTGGAATCCGCGGCGGCGCGGCGCGACGAAGTCACCCATCAGCGCTTTCGCCAGTTGAAGACGGCGGTTCGTCCGGGTGGCAAGCCGCAGGAGCGCGCGATCTCGTCAGCATTCTTTCCTGGCCGCTACGGCGAAAACTTCGGCGGAGCCCTCCTCGACCAGCTCGAGCTCGACCCGCGCCTGCTCTCGCTCATCGACCCCGCGGCGGGCGGAGCCGGCGAAACCCGCGGCGATGCCGGACAGTAGACTCTCCGCGTCATGAGCGAGCCGGGCGGGGAACCGGGAGTCGTGGTCAAGGAGGGCCTCGCATGAGCGTCGACGTCGTCGCGTTCGGCGCCCATCCCGACGACGTCGAGCTCGGCTGCGGCGGCACGCTCGCCAAGCTCGTTCGTTCGGGGCGATCGGTTGGCGTCGTGCATTTGACGCGCGGCGAGGCGGGGAGCCGCGGGACGCCTGAGCGCCGGCGGCGTGAAGCCGAGGCGGCCGCCGCGCTCCTGGGCGCGGCCGAGCTCCGCATTCTCGATTTCGGCGATGGCTCGTTGCGCACCGGACCAGAGGAGGAGGAGGCGCTCATCGCCGTTTTTCGCGAGCTCCGTCCCGAGCTTGTCTTCGCGCCGACGCCCGCTGACCGCCATCCCGATCACGCGCGGGCGCATCGCCTGGTGCTCGCAGCGGCGTATTACGCGGGCCTCCGCAGGCGAGGCGCTGGCGCCCCCCATCGACCGGCGGCGCTCTTCTCCTATCCGCAGCACGATCCGATCGAGCCGGCTTTCATCGTCGACGTGCCCGCGACCTGGGAAACGAAGATGCGCGCCCTCGATGCCTACGAAAGCCAGCTCCATCGGCCAGGAATGGAGCCGGCAACGCAGGTTGCCTTGGAACCGGCCACCAGGGTGGCTTCGCGCGAGTTCCGCCTGGCGGTCGAAGGTCGCGCCCGCCATTACGGACAGCTCATCGGCGCCGAGCTCGGGGAGGGCTTCCTGTCGCCAACGCCGCTCGCCGTCGCCGATCCGTGGCAACTTCTTCCCGGGGGTCTACGTTAGTCTTTCCATGCGCATCGGCATCAGCTGTTATCCGACCTTCGGCGGCTCGGGCGTCGTCGCCACCGAGCTCGCCATGGCGCTGGCGCGCGGCGGCGACGAAGTGCACGTGATCAGCTACGCCGTGCCGTCGCGTCTGCAGATGCTCGGGCCCAACCTCTACTTCCACGAAGTGGTCGTGCCGCACTATCCGCTCTTCGAGTACCCTCCCTACTCTCTGGCGCTGGCCTCGAAGATGGCCGAGCTGGGGCGCCATCAGAACCTCGATCTGCTGCATGTCCACTACGCGATCCCGAACGCGATCTCGGCGATCCTGGCGCGCCAGATGCTCGCGCCGCGCCGGTTGCCGGTCGTGACGACCCTCCATGGCACCGACATCACGCTGGTCGGAAACGACCCTTCCTACCTCGAGACGACGCGCTTCGGGGTCGAGAAGAGCGACGCCGTGACGGCGGTTTCGGAGTCGCTGCGCCGGGCGACCGTCGAGCAGCTCAACCTCGACGAGAATCGGATCGAAGTGATTCCGAACTTCATCGAGCCGGAGCGCTTCGAGGAGGTGCGCGGCAGGCCCGGCGCGCGGCGCTGGGCCAAGCCGGGCGAGAAGATCCTCGTGCACGTCTCGAACTTCCGGCCGGTCAAGCGGGTGATGGACGTGCTCGAGGTCTTCCTTGGCGTGCGCGAGGCGATGCCGGCGCGGCTGCTGCTGGTCGGTGACGGCCCGGATCGCGCTCGTCTCGAGGAGCGCTGCCGGAAGCTGCGCTGCTGCGACGCCGTGACCTTCCTCGGCAATATCGCGGCGGTGGAGGAGATTTTGACCGGCGCCGACCTCTTCCTTCTGCCTTCGGAATCGGAGTCGTTTGGCCTCGCGGCGCTCGAGGCGCTCTCCTGCGAGGTGCCGGTGGTGGCGTCGCGCGCCGGGGGCATTCCCGAGGTGGTGCGGGACGGCGTCGACGGGCTGCTCTATCCGGTCGGTGACATCGGCGGCATGGCGGCGGGCGCGCGGGACCTGCTGTCGGATCCGGAACGGCACCGCCGCTTCGCGCTGGCGGCGCGGCAGGGCGCGGTCGAGCGTTTCTCGGAAGACAACGTGGTGGCCCGTTATCGCGCGCTTTACGAGCGCACGCTGGCGCTCGACGCGGAGAATCCGAGCTGAGCGACACGCGGAGCGCGCCGGCCCGCGTTCCGACCGGCGAGGCCCAGGCCGAGCTCCGCGCACTGGCATCGCGCTTCTTCGCTTTCGTCGCCCCCGCGGCGACACCTGAATCCGCCGCGACCTTTCTCGAGGCGCTACGCCGCGAACATCCGGACGCCACTCATCACTGCTTCGCCTGGCGAATCGGCTGGCCACCGGCGGAGCGCGCCGCCGACGCCGGCGAGCCGCCGGGAACCGCCGGCCAACCGATCCTGCGCGTACTCCGCGGCGCCGCGCTGACCGATGTCGTGGCGGTGGTGGTGCGCTTTTACGGCGGCACGAAGCTCGGCAAGGGCGGGCTCGCCCGCGCCTACGCCGGAGCGACGCTCGCCGCCCTCGAAACTCTCCCGACACGCGTCGAGCTGCCGACGAAGGAGCTGGTGATCGCGGTGCCGCACGAGCGCGTCGGCGCCGTCAGGCGGCTGCTTCGTCCGCCGGAAGTGGCGCTTGTCGCGGAGAGCTACGCGGACCAGGCGCGCCTCAGGCTGCGCGCCTCTCTCGGAGCACTGCCGCGCCTTCTCGAGAGCCTGGCCGAGCTCGGAATCGTTCCGAGCGAAGGGGCCGAATGACGTCACTTTCGTCGCTTGGCGGCGACGCAGACGCGGTGTACACTGCGGGCGAATTCCGCAACCACGCATCACCTCCAACGTTGTTCGAGGAGATTCCTTCGATGAGTGAATCGACGCCCCCTCCGCCGGCCGCCGGACAGAGCAGCAATCGCACGCTGATGCTCGTGCTCTCGTACCTGTTTCCGCTCTCGCTCATTCCGCTGCTCACCGAGAAGGAAGACAAGGAGGTGCAGTGGCACGCCAAGCACGGCATCGTGATCGCCGTCGGCTTCGCGATCCTTTGGGTCGTCGCGATCGTGCTCTCCCAGATCCCGTTCCTCGGCTGCCTCGTTCTCTTCATCTTTCCGGTGATCGGCCTCGCCGGTCTGATCGTGACGATCCTGGCGATCGTCAAGGCGACCCAGGGTCAGCGCTTCATCATCCCGGGTCTGTCCGACTTCGCGAACAAGTTCTAGGCGATGAGCGAACCCATGATTCCCCCGCCCCCGGGCGCCGCCGACAAAGCGTCGAGCCGCGCCACGACAGCGCTTATTCTCGGCATTCTCGGGTTCGTCTGTTGCCAGCTCTGCGCACCGTTCGCCTGGTACATGGGTAAAGAGGAGACCAAGGCGATCAAAGCCGGCCAGAGCTCGGCCGCCGGTCAGGGCCTGGCTACGGCGGGAATGATCCTCGGCATCATCGGCACGATCTTCCTCGTCTTCGGCGTGCTCTGGATCTTCTTTTTCGGCGGCATGGCGATCCTTTCCGCGTTGGCGAGCGCCAGCGGGCAGTAACGCCCGCTTTTCGCGCGACGCTGCGATGCGGTCGCGGTGGCTCTGGGGGGCGACTGGTCTCGGACTCGTCGCCCTCTTCGTTTCCTTCCGGTTCGTCGAGCTCGGCGCGCTGCCGGGTCCGGACCTCTGCCTGTTTCATCGCCTGAGCGGGGTGGCCTGCCCGAGCTGCGGCTTGACGAGAGCGTTCGCGGCGCTGGCTCGGGGAGAGATCCGGCAGGCTTTGCGCTACCATCCCCTGGCGCCGATCCTCCTCGCCGAGGTGGCTCTGGTCTGGATGCTTTGGGGCCGCGCGGTTCAGGGCCGCGGAAATTTTCCGCGCCGCCAGATGACCGCGATGCTGCTCGCCACCGCGGCACTGGCGCTCGCGGTCTGGGTCGGGCGGGCCCTGCTCGGCGGGCTGCCACCATGAGCCGCTGGCGGCGGCTGTCGCCGTTGCGCCGTACGCTCCTCGTTGCTTTCGGGCTCTTCCTGGTCGCGGCGCTCGGGGACTGGACGCGAGCGCCCGCGCGCCAGTGGACGGTGCGAGTCGAGCGCGCCGCGATCGCCCGCTACCAGGCCTGGGTCTCGCCTTGGATGGCCCGCGGCGGTGTGCGCTGCCGCTTCGAGCCTTCGTGCAGCTGGTTCGCGATGGCGGTACTGGCCGAGGACGGCGCCGTGCGGGGCAATCTACGCATCGCCTGGCGGCTGCTGCGTTGCGGCCCCTGGACGACAGCGGGCACCAGCGATCCGCCTTAGACTAGGCCGACCAAGCGATGTCGAAAGAGATGCCTCTTCTCCGCCGTCTGCTCTTTGTCGCCGTGCCGCTCGGCGCGATGGTCGCTCTCTATGTCATCAAGGTGCTGCACGCCGAGGAGGCGAGCGGCCGCCGCGTTGGCTTCTCGCTCATCGACACCAACCAGGGAGTGATCATCGGCGAAGTCCTGCCTGACTTTCCGGCGGCGCGTGCCGGAGCGCAGGCGGGCGACCGACTGCTCGAGCTCGACGGGCGGCCGATCCGGCGCGAGCTCGACTACGACCAGTCGGCGCTCGCGTTCCGGCGCGACCACCCGGTCCGTATGGTCATCGCTCGCGGGGGCGAGCGCCAAGAGCTCACGGTTCGTCCCGGAGCGAAGCCACCCTGGCTCGAGTTGGTGCTCAGCCTGCTCGTCGCGCTCGCCTACGGCGTGCTTGCCCTGATCGCCTTCCGCCACGCCCGCCGCGATGTGCGCGCGCGATTGCTGGTCATCTTTGCCCTCGCCGTCGCGCTTGAGCACGTGCTGCCCTTCGACCCCCTCAACGTGCTGTTGATCGGACTGTTGCCGACCGCGACCTTCTACCTCCTGACCGGGCTGCAGATGGCGCTCGAAGTGCATCTCGCGCTGCTCATTCCAGAGCGTCCGCGCTGGCTCGAGCAGCGGCCCTGGGTGGTGCCGCTGCTTTACGCCATCGGCTCCGGGGTGTCTCTGGTGACGGTGGCTGCGCTTTTCGTCGAGCAGAGTGGGCGCGAGCTCCCGTGGAGCTCGACCCAGGCCGAGTTCGTGCTCATCGACCTCGGGCTGCCGATCTGGGCGCTCCTCGTCCTCGGAATTCTCGGTGAGCGCTTCCTGCACCATCCGCGTCGCGAAGGGCGGCAACTCGCCGGCCTGGTCCTGCTGGGCGCCATGCCGTGGGTCGCGGTGGTGGTGTCGAACGCGCTCCGGCAGCTCGTCGACATGCCACCGCTCGCCGTGCCGGACAGCGTGTGGTCGCTCGCCATTCTCGGCTACCCGGTGGCGATCTGCTTCGCGATCCTGCGCTACCACCTCTTCGACATCGAGCTGGTGATCCGCAAGAGCCTGCTCTACGGCGCTCTCACCACGGCGCTGGTGCTGGTCTTTTACGCCGCGCTGGGCGCCGGCGGCGTCGCCTTCGCGAGCTTCGTCGAAGGGGGGCGAGAATCAGTCTGGGTCGTCTCGGCCGCCACGCTCGTTCTCGGGCTGCTGTTCAGTCCGCTGCGCAGCCGGCTGCAGAAGCTGATCGACCGGCGCCTTTTTCCGGAAAGCGAGGCCTACCGGCAGCGCGTCCTCGATCTCGCCGCGGAGCTGCCGACGTTGGGCAAGCTGCCGCGGATGGGCGAGCACCTCTGCGAAGCGCTCTGCCGCATCTTCGGATTGCGCTCGGCGGCGATCTGGATCGCGACGCCGCCCATGGGCCAGCTCATGGGCCTCGCCGCTTCGGGAGGACCGGGGAACGATCTAGAGCAGACCGTGCTCCTGACGCCCGACGATCCCGGCCTCAAAGCTCTGGCGCGCCACGCGCGGCCGCTGCCCGCGACGCAACTCGCGCGGGCCGGTGGCGCGCTCGCGGCGCGGCTTGCCGACGCCGGCGCGGAGCTCGCCGCACCGCTCGTCTCTCACGGCCGCCTCGGCGGAGTTCTCCTCCTGGGCGCCAAACGCGATGGCGAGCGCTTCGTGGCCGAGGAGCTCGAGCTCGTGAAGCTGCTCGCGAGTCAGGCGGCGACGGTGTTCGAGAACGCGCGGCTCTTCGAGTCGGCGACTTTCGAAGGACTCACCGGTCTCTATCGCCGCGAGGCGATTCTCGAGTTTCTGGATCGCGAGTGGAGCCGCTCGGTGCGCTACGACCGGCCGCTGGCGATCGCCCTCGCCGACCTCGACCGCTTCAAGTGGGTCAACGACCGGAGCGGCCATCTGGTGGGGGACGTCGTGCTGCAGCGGGTCGCCGCCGAGCTCAAGGGGCAGTTGCGGGAGACCGACTTCATCGGCCGTTTCGGCGGCGAGGAGTTCCTGTTCGTGCTGCCCGAGACCGAGCTCGTGGGGGCGATGCACCTCGCCGAGAAAATTCGCGAGCGCATCGAGCAGATGGGAATCGCGCTTGAGGACGGCGAAATACTCAAAGTCACCATCTCGATTGGCGTGGCGAGCCGCGCCGATGTCCGCGGCGACGGTCACAGCCGCGCGCGGCCGCTGCTCTCGGCGGCGGACGCCGCTCTCTACGCCGCCAAACGCGGCGGTCGCAACCGCGTCGAGGCCGCGAAAGGCGCCACCGAAGCGGGTTGAGCGTGGCCGCCTCCGCCGCGTAGCGGACGCTCTCGACTCACCAGGCGACGATCAGTCCCGCCGAAGCCTGCGCCTGCGTGAACTCGGAGTTGTAGTTGTCGTCACAGACGCAGCTGAACTCGTAGCAGCAGTAATCACCGTCATAGTTCTCGTCGTAGCTCTCGAGCAGCGTCCAGAAGCCGCGCCCCTCGAGGCGGATGCCGACGTGCTCGTTGAAGAAGATCTTGACGCCGCCGCCGAAAGAGCCCGAGAAGCGCGTCTCACTCGTGGCCCCCTGAACTTCGGGGTCGAGCTCGGTGACGCCGAGGCTCATGACCACGAACGGGTGGATCTGCCCGTTGCCCCACTGAAACAGTCCACCGACCTGGTAGTAGGAGACGTCGAAATCGGCGAAGTCCTGGCCGGTCTGGAACAGGCCGCCGTCGATCCTGAGCGCGGTCGACTGGCGACTCGCCAGGAACTCGAGCTGCATCCAGGGAGCGAGCGGAATGTCCAGGGTGATTCCGAACGCCTCGCTGTCCTCCGCTTCGAGATCGAGATTGAAGATGTCGGCGGTGCCGCCGTCGATGGTGCCGCCGAAGTTGTACGAGGCGGTCGGCGTGAGCTCGAAACGGCCGGCGCCGGCCGCCGCGGCGAGCGCGGGGGTGAACAGGAGCAGGGCGAGAATGGAGAGTCGACGATGCATGGCAATCCTCCTGGAGGGGATGTGAGCAATCTCGGTACCAGGGTAGATGTTACGATCTTGGACGAGCGGCGCGGGAGACGGTCGTTCGCACCGGCCGCGCCAGGCAGTTCAGACCTAAGGAGAGAGGATGAGTCCCGTCATGCTGCTGCTGACTGCCGCCCTGTTCGGGGGCGACCCCGCGACCCCCGCCGCCGCCCCTGGCGACTCCCCGGCGCCCGCCAAGAGCGCCGCGCCGCGCGTCGCTTTCGAGACCTCGCTCGGCCGCTTCGTGGTTGAGGTCGACAGCGCCAAGGCGCCGAAGTCCGCCGAGAACTTTCTCACCTACGTGAAGTCGGGCTTTTACGACGGCACGGTTTTCCACCGTGTCATCTCCGGCTTCATGGTCCAGGGTGGCGGCTTCACCGCCGACATGAAGCAGAAGACGCCGCAAGCGCCGATCGTGAACGAAGCTGACAACGGCCTCAAGAACCGGCGCGGCACGCTCGCCATGGCGCGCACCCAGGACCCCGGGAGCGCGACGTCGCAGTTCTTCGTCAACCTGGTCGACAACGGCTTCCTCGATCACACGGGCAAGAATCCGCGCGGCTGGGGTTATGCGGTCTTCGCTCAGGTGGTCGAGGGGATGGACGTGGTCGACAAGATCGCGAAAGTGAAAACCGGCAGTCGCGGCCAGTTCGCCGACGTCCCGGTCGAGACCGTCGAGGTCAGGAAGGCGACGATCGTTCCCTGAGCCGAAAGGCGCCCGACAAGACAACGGCCGCCACCGGTTGCCCCGGAGCGGCCGTTTCTTTGATTGCTGGTGCCGACGGTCGGACTCGAACCGACACGGGTTACCCCACACGCCCCTCAAACGTGCGCGTCTACCAATTCCGCCACATCGGCTGGGAAGATCATTTTCTTTAGAAGCTAGCTCAGTTCGGAGCTTTTTCGGTGCCGGTTGCGGGCGCCGCAGGCGCAATTGCGGCGGGATCGGCCGGGCTGGTGGGCGCTGCCGCAGTCCCCGCTGCCGGCGCGGCTGGCTCTACGCCCGGCGACGGTGAAGAGTTGCCACCGGCGGCGACGGGCGTCTGCTTCATCACCGAGCTCCCCTCAACGTGCCCCTTGAGGTAGGCGATGCCGAGAGTCGTCAGGATGAACGCTACGAAGGCGCCAACCGTCAGGCGGTGCAGAAGGTTCGTCGCGCTGCGCGCTCCGAACGCCGCCATGGTCGAGCCGCCGCCGAAGACGGAGAGATCGGCGCCCTTGCCCTGCTGCAGCAGGACGACGAGGATCAGGAACAGACAGATGATGATGTGCAGCGTGTACAGCAGGTAGATCACGGGAGTTCCTCGGATGGCCGCGCCAGGGCGGCGAAAGAAGAGATGATAGCGAGGAATCTGCCCGGGTCAAGGCTGGCGCCGCCCACCAGGGCGCCGTCGACGTCGGGCATCGCGGCCAAACCCGTTGAGTTTTCAGGGGTTACGGAGCCGCCGTAGAGAATTCTCAAAGTCAACGCGGCGCTGCCGAAGCGCTCGCCCCAGCGCCGGCGCAGGTGAGCGTGGGCCACTTGGGCGACCTCCGGGGTGGCCGTCTCGCCGCTGCCGATCGCCCAGACCGGCTCGTAGGCGAGCAGCAGGCCAGGCAGAGCGTCGAGCGGTGCCAGCTGGCGATCGAGCACGGCGAAGGTCTCTCCGGCCCGGCGCTGCTCACGGGACTCGCCGACGCAGACGACCGGCCGGAGGCCGACGCGCGCCGCCGCGACGGCCTTGCTGGCGACGAGCTCGTCGGTTTCGCCATGCAGCTGCCGGCGCTCGCTGTGTCCGCACAGGACCCAGGAGGCACCCGCATCCACGAGCTGGCGGCCGGAAACATCGCCGGTGAAGGCACCCCACTCTTCGGCGCGCAGATCTTGTCCCCCAACACCTATGCCGCTCGCCGCGAGCGCCTCGACCGCGGTGCCCAGGAGCGGAAACGATGGGAAGACGGCGATCTCGGGCAGGACGGATCCGAGTGCTTTGGCGCCGTCGCGGAGCTTCCGGCAAAGCGCGTCGGCCTCCCGGCGCACCAGGTGCATCTTCCAGTTTCCGGCGACGAACGGCCGTCGCCCGGCGCGATCGCTGCTCATCGCGCGAGCGCCGCGACTCCCGGGAGCGTTCGACCGGCGAGAAACTCGAGCGCGGCGCCGCCGCCGGTCGAAACGTGACCCAGCTTGCCGGCGACGCCGGCCTGATTCGCCGCCGCCACGGTTTCGCCGCCGCCGATCAGCGTGAAACCGGGGCAGGAAGCGAGGGCCTGCGCCACGGCGCGGGTGCCGAGATCGAACGGCGGCTTCTCGAAGACGCCGAGCGGACCGTTCCAGAACAGGGTGCGCGCCGAGGCGATGGCGGACGCGAACATCTTGCGCGTCATCTCGCCGACGTCGAGCGCGAGAAAGCCGGGCGGTACCCGATCGACGGCAACGGCGCGAATGTCACGCGGCGCTTCGAACGACTCGGCCACCACGAGATCGGCGGGCAGGAGCACCTGGGTGCCGCGCGCCGCGGCTTGAGCGAGGAGGCGCTTGGCAAGCTCGACGCGGTCGCTCTCCACCAGGGAGCGCTGGAGATCGTGACCGCGCGCCACGAGGAAGGTGTTGGCCATGCCGCCGCCGACCATCAGTCCGTCGAGGCGCGGCAGGAGGTTTTCGAGGGTGTCGATCTTGCCCTCGATCTTGGCGCCGCCGAGGATCGCCCAGAAAGGCCGTTCGGGCTCGCCCAGGAGCCGCGACAGCGCCGCCACTTCGCGCACCAGAAGGCGCCCGGCGGCCTTGCGCGCCAGGTGGGCGAGTACGCCCACGGTCGAGGCGTGCGCGCGGTGGGCGGAGCCGAAGGCGTCGTCGACGAAGGCCGCGGCAGGTGCGGCGAGTTGGGCTGCGAACAACGGGTCGTTGCTCTCTTCGCCGGCGTGAAAGCGGAGGTTCTCGAGCAGCACGACGCCGCCGGGTTCGATCTCGGCGAGAGCGCGCGCGACCGGCTCGCCGATGCAATCGTCAGCGAAGCGGACCGATTCGCCCAAGAGCTCGCCCAGCTTCGCCGCGGCCGGCGCCAGGGAGTATTTCGGATTGCGCTCGCCCTTGGGCCGCCCGCAGTGGGAGCAGAGCAGGAGCCGGGCTCCCGCGGCGCGAAGCTCGCGCAGCGTCGGCAGCGCCTCCTCGATCCGCGTCGCGTCGGTCACGCGGCCGTCCTTCATCGGCACGTTGAAATCGACCCGCACCAGCACGGCGGTGCCGGAGAGGGCGCCGAGATTCAGATCTTCGAGCGTCAGCAGCCGAATCATCCGCGCTTCCTTTCCCCGGCGAGAGGGCGAGTCTATCGGCCGGTGGCCCGCCGGGCGAGTCGCGACAGCAGCTCGGCCAGCCGATTGGCATAGCCCCACTCGTTGTCGTACCAGGCGACGACGCGATGCAGCCGGCCGCCGGCGCCCTGCAGGAGACCGAGGTCGACGACCGCCGACCGCGGATCGCCGATCACATCGGACGAGACCAGCTCGTCGTCGGTGGTGCCGAGAATGCCGGCCAGCTCGCCACGCTCGGCGGCGCGGAAGGCGTCGATGATCTCGTCGCGCGAGACCTCGCGGTTCAGGCGCGCGGCGAGGTCGACGAGCGACCCGGCGACCACGGGCACGCGCATCGCGAGCCCTTCGACCCGCCCCGCCATCTCGGGCATCACCTGGACGATCGACGCGATTGCGTCCGACGTCGTCGGGATGATGTTGGCGAGCGCCGAGCGCGCGCGCCGGGCGTCGGAGTGCGCCATGTCGACCAGGTTCTGGCTGTTGGTCACGCAGTGCACCGTGTTCATGAGCGCCTGCTCGACACCAAAAGCGTGGTCGAGAACCTGGAGCATGGGCGCCAGACAGTTCGTCGTGCAGGAGGCGTTCGAGATCACGCGATGCCGAGTGGGATCGAGTCCCTGGTCATTGATCCCGAGACAGAGCGTGATGTCGGGATCGGGGACGGTCGCCGAGACGACCACGTTGCGCACACCCGCGGAGAGGTGGCCCGCCGCCGCCGCGCGCCGTCGGAACCGTCCCGTCGACTCGAGCACGACTTCGACCCCGTTCGCGGCCCAGGGGACCTCCTCTGGCGCCGAGGCCCGGGAGAGCGGCACGTCACGATCGCCGAAGCGGAGCGCCGAGTCGTGCCAACCGACCGCGACCGGGAAACTGCCGTGCACGGTATCGTGGCGGAAGAGCTTCGCGAGCTGGGACGGAGGCGCGGAATCGTTGGCGGCGGCGAGCTCGAGACCGAGCTCGCGCCGCTCGTGAGCGATCCGGGCGACGGCGCGCCCGATGCGGCCCAGGCCGTTGATGCCGAAACGAACGGACATGACGAGGAAAGACTATCGCGCGCCGCCTCGGGGGCCCGCGGCGCGAATGAGGCACGGAGCTTGCTACCTAAGGTCGGCTCATGCCTGTTCAGTGAAGGGGCGAAAGTTCTCGCGATGAATCTTGGCCGAAAGTTGTTCCTACTCGTGGGAGGACTACTTTGCCTGCTCCTCGGCGGCCAGTGGCTGCTTTTTCGTTCGCTCTCGCGCGAGGTTTCCGAGAATGTGCGGACCGTGGCGTTCCGGGTCGGGGAAGACATCGTGTCAGGCTTTTCGTTCCGGACCGACCTGCCGGTCGACGCCGGCGGGCGGGCGGGCGAAGCGGTCCCGGGCGAGGCCGGGCAGGCGCACGTCTTCGTGGTGACGACCGAGGAACCGACGCTCGCGGCGGCGGCGGGGACGGAGAATGGCGCGGCCGCCGGAGCGAGCGGAGCCGGGGCAATGCGGGAGCGCACCATGGTGCTGCGCAAAGAGCTGCGCTGGCAGAGCGTCGACGGCTCCGGAGAGGAGGCTGAGCTGCCACGTTCGCCGCTCCCCGCTCCCGGAGAGAGCGAGCGCTTCGTGATCGCGGTCGACGAGAGCAGGAATCGTCTCTTCGTGCGCGGTCCGGCGCTCGAGCGCTCGATTCCGATCCCCGCGGCGCAGGTCGCTTCGACTCTGGATCGTTTCGGATCGCGGCTGCTCGTGGGAAGCCTCGCGCTCTTCGCCGCGGGGCTTGCCGCGGCCTCCTTTCTCGCGCACCGCATGTCACGTCCGCTTTCCGAGCTCGCCCACGCCGCCGAGCGCGTTGGCGGCGGCGAGCTCGGGCTCCGGGTTTCCGAGAGCGTGGGGTCGCCGCGCGACGAAGTCGGCCGCGCGGTGGCGTCGTTCAACACCATGTCGGCGCGGCTGGCGATGCTCGATCTCGAGAACCGGCGCCTGGCCGAAGCGGAGCAGCTCTCGGAGCTGGGTGACGTGGCCCGCGGGCTCGCCCACTCGCTGCGCAATCCGCTGAACGCGCTGGGCCTGAGCATCGAGCGT
>ERZ1292633.270-Hain-H41-02um-R1-270-length-64967-cov-14_pt2 | contig 61968 bp, 60 predicted proteins | sample MGYA00564406_ERZ1292633 | MGnify/ENA primary metagenome ERZ1292633 (study PRJEB36523, sample SAMEA6512639) | groundwater metagenome | collected 2019-01-08 | study: AquaDiva: Metagenomics assemblies of 32 groundwater samples | reverse complement strand
GTCACCTGCACCTTCAGCAACACCAAGCGCGGCCACATCCTGATCGACAAGGTCACCGACCCGTCGGGCGACCCGGCCAGCTTCGAGTTCGATCCGTCGTACGGCCCGAACTTCTTCCTGACCGACGCGGCCGCTCCGAACGACTCGGGCGCCCTCGTCCCAGGGACCTACTCGGTGGCCGAGCTCGCCCTGGCGGGCTGGGACCTGACCGGCACCTCGTGCTCGGACCAGAGCCCGGTCACGGCCATCAGCCTGCAGCCGGGTGAGACCGTCACCTGCACCTTCAGCAACACCAAGCGCGGCACGATCATCGTGGAGAAGCAGACCAGCCCCGACGGGGCCGCCGGCGACTTCACATTCACAGGTAACGCGGCGGGATCGATCTCAGACGGCGAAGCCATCGTCGTCGGCAACCTCGTCCCCGGCACGTACACGTCGACGGAAGGCGATCCGACCCCGGGCTTCGACCTCGGCGCGATCGTCTGCGATGACGGTGCCAGCACGACCGCCAGCACGTGGAATGTCGGAACGCGAACCGCGACCTTCAAGCTCGATCCGGGCGAGACGGTGCGGTGCACGTTCACCAACGTCCAGCGTGGAACCATCACGATCATCAAGAACGCCGTCCCGGACGACGCCCAGGACTTCAGCTTCGGTGCCACCGGAGCCGGCCTGTCCGGGTTCAGCCTGGATGACGACAACGACAACACGCTGTCCGACACGAAGACGTTCACCAACGTCGTCGGTGGCTCGTACAGTGTCACCGAGGCTGCGGTGGCCGGCTGGGATCTCACGGGGCTGAGCTGCAACGGCGCCGGCGGCGCAAGCGGGGCCCAGGACGGCACCAACCTGGCCAAGGCCAACATCACGATGACCGCGGGCGGCTCCGTGACGTGCACGTTCACGAACTCGAAGCCCTCGATCCAGATCGTCAAGACGGCCGGGACGGCCGTGGACGGCGCGGTCCTCGTGACCGAGCCCGGCAACGTGACGTACTCCTACGAGGTGACGAACACCGGCCCCGTCGCGCTGACCGGCATCATCGTCCGCGACGACAACGGCACGCCGGCGAATCTCACCGACGACTTCGACGCGGTCTGCCCCAAGACGACGCTCGCCGCGGGCGAGGAGATGACCTGCACCGCCACGGTCGCGGTCTCCTCGAGCCGGACGAACGTTGCCGCGGCGTCGGGCACGTCGGAGCAGGGCACCGAAGTCGCGGACTCGGACGACGCCGTCGTCCGTATCCCCGGCACCGGAATCGACAAGTCGCACAACGACGTCGATGGGATCGTCGGTCACGGCCAGGAAGTGACGTTCACGATCCTCGTGGAAGTCGTCCAGGGCCCGATCACGAACGCCGTCGTCACGGACACGCTGCCCGTCGGCCAGACGTACGTCGCCGCCTCGCAGCAGAGCAACCCGGCCGCCACGAGCTTCATTGTCTCGGCAAACGGCCGGACGCTCACATGGACCTATGCCAGTCTGTCGTCGGGGGATCCGGCCGCGACGATCACCTACAAGGTGACCATCGATGGCAATGCCCCGACCGGCACCCAGACGAACGTCGCTCAGATCTGCGTTTCGGAGCTCACGGCCTGCAAGACGGACGATTCGACCGTCAAGGTCCCGCTGCTCACGATCCTCAAGAGCTTCGTCGGCAACACCGCTGGGACCACGCCCGGCGGCGATCCGGAAGCAAAGAATGGTGACGTGCTCACCTACACCCTCGCCTATGATCTGACCAATGGACCGGTCACCAACGGCGTGATCACGGACACGCTGCCGGTCGGCCTCGCCTACGTGGCCGGCACGGCGACGAACAATGCCGAGTTCACCTTCGACTCCTTCAATGCCGCGACGCGCACCCTGACGTGGAAGGCTCCGACGGTCACCGCCGACGGAACGGTCACGTACCAGGCGGTCGTCCTGGCCGGCGCCGACGAGCTGCCGCAGCCGCTCGTGAATGTGGCCACCATCGATAGCAACGAGACGGACAGGGACGACGACGACGCGAAGGTCTTCGTCGAGCCGCCGCCGCTCGCTGCGACCGGCACGCCGACCGTGACGACGCCGCCGACCGACGCCATCAATGGCCAGTCGGGCCAGAGCGACCCAGGCTTCGGCCTGATGCTCACCCTGCTGGCGCTCGCCGGCCTCGTGCTCGGCCTGGGGTTTGTGACCCCGGTCCCGGCGCGGGTCCGCCGATCGGGTCGCCGCGGCTAGCCGCGGGCGCCGGTCGGGCCCGAATCAGGGTCCCCGAGACCCGGACGGGGCGTGCTTGCCTGAGCACGCCCCGTCTGTCTCCTTCACCGAACGTCCGGCCCGCCCAAGGGTGCCGGTGCAACTTCGCACCAGAACGGCGAGCCTGATGTTTCGTTTAGGTGAAGATTGGGTAGGTTTACCTGGTACTTCAGTACTAGACGCGGCGGAACCGAAGGTCCAGACTACCGATCCCGTAGCCAGGCGACGGGGCCGGCCTTGGGCCGACCGCACTCATCCAGGGGATGATCAATCGGAGGGAAAGGGGACCACATCGATGAACGCTCACACCATCGGAGTGAAGGTTCGAACGATCGGCTGGATGGCCGTGGCGTCGATGCTGGCGCTCGCCATGCTGGCGCCGAGCGCCAGCGGGGCCGACCCCGTGCTCGTGTGTCACGCAGCCGGTCAAGCGGGCACCACGCAATTCGTGACCCTTGAAGTCCCGCCTACCACTAGCGGGTTCCCGCAGGGTCACTTCACGGAAGACGGAACCCCTGAGGCCGGACACGAGGCCGATTACCTCGGTGCCTGCGAGGGGGACCCGACCCCGACGCCCACGCCGACCCCGACGCCCACGCCGACCCCGACCCCGACACCCACGCCCACGCCGACCCCAGGTGCTGGCGTTCTGGCCGCGACGGGCACCCCGGTCGCGTCACTTCCGCCCACGGACGTCATGAGCGGCAGCGCCGCCCCGGCATCCGACACGTGGCGCATCGTCCTGATCGGGATGGCCGGCCTGCTGGCCAGCGCCCTGATCCTGACCCCAGCGAAGGCATCGCGCCGCCGCTAGTCTGCCCAAGATCCAGCGGCTCGAAGGCCGGGACGCCCAGCGTCCCGGCCTTCGGATTGTGCGCCGGCATGGTGGGCAGCAGCCCGGAGGTGCAAGTCCTCTGGAGGAAGGCGGTGGTTGCGAACGTCCGACACGATCAGAGGCGTGCCCACTCATGCCTGCCCTATTCGGCCGGCGTGCCTGCCTTACTCGGCCGGCGTTGTTTCTACCGCAACAAACGCCTCGATTCGGACCGGTTAAGCCGCGCCCCACGCATGAGCGACCGCCTGCATGACCCGGAATCCGGCGGTTTGTTGCAGCGTGCGCACCGCCGGGCTGCCGCTCGCTCACAGCGATCGACCGGGCGCCGACCCATGCTCGTACTGACGTGCAGGCGGGGTTGTCGGCTGTGCCATTCCTGCCGACCTTCTGGTCGGCGGTCGTCAGCCCGTACCGCCGTTGGTACTGGCAAGGTCCCACCCCATTCGTTGCCATGCCGCACCACTTCCTTGCCTCCCGCGGGCAGTTTGCGGTGGTTCCGGACAGTTCAGGCGAGTCCGTAGGTCCTAGACGAGTACCAGGTCCTGCCCCACGATGCGAGAGCCCTCTAGGCAAGGGCGTGGGACCAATTCCCGCATCAAGGCAGGACCAACGTAACTCGGGGACCATGATGAACGAACGCATCTCTACGAGCCGCAGCGTCGGCCACAATCACCGCACCGTGAGACGGGCCGGACTGGTCGCCAGCGGCCTGTTGATCGTGGCTGCCACCCTCGCCCCCGCTGCATCGGCAGCCTCGGTCACCCCGGATCCGATCAACTCCGGTAACCCGACCTGCGCGTCGTTTGCAGGCGGCGCGGCGTGGACGCAGTTCAAGCTCGAGAACGCGCAGCTCGCCAACGGCGTCTACTCGGACGGCACCCTGACGGTCACGATCGCCAACTACGCCGACTCGGCCAGCCAGGTGCCCGGTTCCTTCGACTGGGCGTCGAACCTGGGCATTGACGCCGTCGTCGTGAAGGCGGGCTCGACGAAGCACAACCTGTTCGTCTACTCGCCGGAGTCGACCGGCGACACGGCCCTCGGCCCGCAGGCCGGCAAGGGCAACGGCATCAGCCACATCTCGTTCTGCTACGACCTCGAAGCTGCCGACACGCAGCCCGAAGGCGACGAGAACCCCGAAGGCGACGAGAACCCCGAAGGCGACACGCAGCCCGACGAGGACACCGACTCCGACGAGGACCAGGACACCGACGAGGACCAGGACACCGACGAGGACCAGGACACCGACGAGGACCAGGACACCGACGAGGACCAGGACGAGTCGACCACCGAGCCGACCGGCGACGTCGCTGCCGACCAGGGTGCCTCGACGAACCCTGACCTCGGCACCGAAGCGACCGAGCCGTGCGGCCACGACGAAGATGACGTCCTGACGAACGCCGCGCCGACAGGTGCAGCAGAGGGCGCCGTCCTGGGCGCCACGGGCGCAGTCGTGATGCCGACCGTGACGCTGCCTCCCACGGACACCAGCCCGGTTGTCGGGCAGAGCCAGACGGACAGCTGGCGGCTGATCGTTCTCGGCATGGCGGCTCTCCTTGGCGCCGCCCTGATCCTGACGCCGTCTCGCCAGGTTCGCCAGGTTCAAGTCCGCCGCTAGGTTCGCTGTCCCCGAACCAGGTCCTGGGCCGGGACGCGGGTCATCCGCGTTCCGGCCCTTGAGATTCCCGGGGCCGGACCGTCGTCTGGAATCCCGGAGCGACCAGCTCTACGAGGCCGTCGTACCCATCCTGGACCGCGGCCACCGTCGCGGCTCGATCCGATCCCCTCAGGATGTGGGTGAGCAGGACATGCCCCGGCCTGGTGCGCTCGATGAGCGCGCTGACCATTGCCGCATTGAAATGCATCGCTCCCGGCGGGACCGGTCCGATCCCGAACGACACCTCGACGAGCAGCGTGTCGCCCTCGCTGACCAGTGGGCTCAAGTCATCAGTCGATGCGCTGTCGCCTGAGTACACGAGTCCGGGCCCGCTCCCGACAGACACGCGGAACGCGTGACTGTCCGCCGAGTGGGCCACCGGCCGCGACTCGATGCGAAATGATCCAATGGCCTGGGAGCCCGCGGGGATCGGGTGCATTTCGAGGGATTCCGCACAGAATCCCGGCTGGCCGTGCAGCGCATCGAGGCGATCGGCGAGGCCCGCCGGCCCGATCACGCGGACGCGTCGGGGCGGTTGGAGGTCGTAGCGGAGGTAGTGGCGGAGCGGGACGAGATCCACGAAGTGATCGGGATGGAGGTGCGAGACCAGCACGGCGCTGAGCGACGACGGCTCGATCGTCGCTGCAAGTCGCGGAAACGCCCCCTGGCCAAGGTCCAGGAGGAGCGAATCGCCGCCCGATCGGACGAGGTAGGCAGCCCCCGCCGATCCGATCCGATCAGTGAACGCGGGTCCTGCACCGAGCACGTCGAGTCGGAGCGCGTGGGCCTTGTCGCCCTGTTCGGTCGGATTCACCGGCCAAGACTAGCCGGATGATCGCTCGCGAGCTCGCCCGTTGCAGGCGAACGTCAGTTGTCGTTGTCGTTGCCCCCGGATCCGCCGGACGCTCCCGGTTTGCCCTGCTGACCCGGCGGATCGTCCGTAACCTGCGGGCCGGCCGTTCCGTCGGGTTTTCCTCCGGGGGTCGGCTCAGCCGGCTCAGCCGGCGTCGGTTGGCCGATTCGGTCGATCGCCTCGCCGCTGCGGCCGATTGCGCCCTGGATGGCATCCCGAGCCTGGGCGGGGACCTTGTCGAGAAGCTCCGTGAGAACCTCGATGTGCCGGTTGAGCGCGTTCTCGAGGATCATCTCGCGCCGATCGTCACCGGCCGCACCCCTGATGGCCTCGTCCACGATGCCCCGATACGCAGCCGCTGCCGCCCCGGCTGCATTCCCGTCGCCCATCTCCACCGCGACACGCAGTTCGGCAAGGCGAGCATCGAGGCGTCCGATTTCGGCGTCAGCCCGCGCGTCAGGAGCACCGGGCAGGGTCGCGGTCTCCAACCACACTCGGATCGAGTAGAGCGGACCGCCCGCATCGGCCGCGAAGGCGACCCCACCGACGACCAGCGTCGAGCCGACGGCGGCGGCCAGCAGGACCGGACGCAGTCGTCGCCCGATCGACGCTCGCTTCCGTGAGACCGCCACGCCCGGGCGTGCGCTCGACAGCGCGAACTCGGCCTCGCGCAGGATCCGGGCTCGAGCGGCTGCCACGGAACGCGTATCCGGCGACAGCCGCGCGGACGCGTACGCCTCGAGACGCTGCAGCAGTTCGTCGTCGTTCGGTTCAGGCGTGCTCGTCATGCTCATCCTTGTCCGAGACTCCGAGCCTTCGGCGGAGCGCTGCCAGCGCCCGGAATTGGAGTCCCCGAATCGTCCCCTCCTGCTTGCCCATGGCCGCCGCGGCCTCCCTGGCCGACAATCCAGCGAAGAAGCGCAGCCTGATCACCTCGAGCTGTTCCTCGGTGAGCGCACCGAGCGCATGCTCGACGGCATCGAATTCCAGCCGCCGGATCGCGGCATCAGCGGGCCCGATGCCCAGTGCTGGTCGCTCCAGAACCACAGCCAGATCCACGTGTTGTCGTTGGGTTCGTCCATGGTCGATCACCGCGTTCCGGGCCAGCCGAAACAACCAGCCTCCAAAGGGGATGCCGCGCGCCTCGTATCGAGGCAAGGCTTCCAGGGCCTTGACGAAGATCGCCTGCGTCAGGTCCTCCGTGTCCGGGAGGTTCCGAACTCGGCTGGCGACGTAGCGATGGATCGGCCCGTGAAAATGATCGAAGATGAGTCCAAAGGCCCAGGCATCCCCCGCCTGCGCTTCCTGAACGAGCCGCTCGATCGCTTCATCGTCGAGTGTCATAACGGATGTCTGCCCATCCCGTTAGGCGCGGCCAAGTTCTGCCGCTCCCACGGTCAACCGCCGATGAGACCCATCTCGCGCCCGATCGAGTCGAACGCCGCCAGGCACGTGTCGAGCAGCTCATCGGTGTGTGCCGCCGTCACGATCGTCCGCAACCGCGCCTTGTCGAGCGCAACGGTCGGGTAGACGACCGGCTGGGCGAACACGCCGAGCTGGAGGAGTCGGTCCGAGAATCGCCCGGCGGTGCGAGCGTCGCCCATCATGACGGGCGTGATCGGCGTCTCTGAGCGACCCGTGTCGAACCCGAGACGGGCAAGTTCGGCCTTGAAGCGACGCGTGTTCGCCCAGAGGCGTTCGATCAACTCCGGCTCGTCCTGCATCACCTTGATTGCCGCGCTGCACGCGGCTGCCACCGCCGGCGGATGAGACGTCGAGAACAGGAACGGTCGTGAGCGCTGGGTGAGGAGGTCGCGCAGGTCCTGCGACCCGGCGACGTAGCCCCCGAGTACGCCGACGGCCTTCGACAGGGTGCCGACCTGGATCGCCACGCGCCCGTGGAGCCCGAAATGGTCGACCGACCCGCGCCCGTTCCGTCCGAGCACGCCCGAGGCGTGCGCGTCATCGACCATGACCGCTGCCCCTGCCGCCTCGGCCGCGTCCACGATGCCAGGCAGCGGTGCGATGTCCCCATCCATGCTGAACACGCCGTCAGTCACGACCAGGATGAGCCGGTAGGCGCCACCTCCGTTCGGGCGGCCCTTCGCGGCCGCCTCGTCGAGGATCGCCCGCAGCGCGTTCACGTCTCCGTGGGGATAGACCTTGCGCGGCGCCTTCGAGAGGCGCATCGCGTCGATGATCGAGGCGTGATTGAGGGCGTCGCTGACGATCAGGTCGTGTTCGCCGGTGATGGTCGGAATGAGCCCGGTATTGGCGCTGAACCCCGATTGGAAGGTGAGCACCGCCTCGACGCCCTTGAAGGCGGCCAGCTCGGATTCGAGATCCTCATGGAGGGTCATCGTTCCGGCGATGGTGCGGACCGCCCCGGAACCTGCCCCGAAATCGCGCACGGCAGCCAGGGCCGCCTCGCGGACGCGAGGATGATGGGTCAGCCCCAGGTAGTCGTTGGAGGCGAGGCTGATCGCACGCTTGCGGTCGATCGAGACGATGGGACCCTGCGCCGAGCTCATCACGCGCAGCGGCCGGTACAGGCCGGCCTCGCGCAGGGCCGCCAGGTCGTCGGCGAGGAACGCGAGCGGGTCGCGAGGTGATGACCCGATCATTGCGATCCTGCGCCCTCGTCCGATCGGGCCGCGCCGGGTCCCGTTTCGTCAGGTCCCGCAGCGCGCCAGTCCATGATCACCTTGGCGGCATCTCCCGATCGGGCGACTTCGAAGGCAGCGAGGTGATCCCGGTGGGAGAAGCGATGGGTGATCGCCGGTCGGATGTCCAGGCCGGACTGGAGCATCACCGTCATCTTGTACCACGTCTCGTACATCTCCCGACCGTAGATGCCGCGCAGGGTCAGCATCTTGAACACGATCGCGTTGACATCGAGCACCATCTCCTGGGTGGGAATCCCGAGAATCGCCACGCCGCCGCCGTGCGCCATGGCCGCGATCGCCGCACGAAGCGCCGTCGGATTGCCGGACATCTCGAGAGCCACGTCGAACCCCTCGACCATGTCCAGTTCCGCGAAGACGTCGGCGAGCTCCCGTACGCGCGGATCGATGGTCAGCGTCGCGCCCATCTGTTCGGCGAGGCGTCGCCGGCCCGGGTTGGGCTCGGACACGACGATGTGGCGCGCCCCGGCATGGCGAACGACCGCGATGGCCATCAGCCCGATGGGCCCGGCCCCCGAGACGAGGACGTCTTCACCCAGCACCGGGAACGCCAGCGCGGTGTGAACCGCGTTCCCGAAGGGGTCGAAGATGGCCGCAATTTCCTCATCGATCCCCGGCCAGTGCTGCCAGACGTTGGTCATCGGCAGGGCGACGTACTCGGCGAATGCCCCGTCGCGTTCCACGCCCAGGCCGATCGTGCTGGCGCACAGCTGGCGCCGTCCGGCAAGGCAGTGCCGGCAACGGCCACAGACCACGTGGCCCTCGCCGCTGACCAGGTCGCCCGGGGTGAAGTCCGTGACGTTGGAGCCGACGGAGACGATCCTCCCGGCGAACTCGTGGCCGACGATCCTCGGCGGCACGATGGTTCGCGCAGCCCACGCGTCCCAGGCATCGATGTGCAGGTCGGTCCCGCAGATTCCGGTTCGCTCGACACGGATCAGCACGTCGTTGATGCCGTGCTCCGGGATCGGGCGCTCCTCGAGACGAAGTCCCGGCCCGGCAGACGGCTTGACCAGCGCCAGCATCGTGGTGGGCATCGGCGGATTCAGGCCCTGTCGATGCGGGCCCGCCACGGCTTCAGGACTCCTCGACGGCATCGTGCCAGTCGATCACCGGGTTCTCGACGGACCCGATCGATTCGACCTCGCAGCGGACCCGATCCCCGGGCTCGATGAACACTGGAGGATCACGGAACACGCCAACGCCGGATGGTGTGCCGGTGGCGAGCACGTCGCCCGGCTCCAGGGTGATCGATGCGCTCACGAAGGCGATCAACCCGGGCACGTCGGTGAGCATGTCGGCGGTCGTCCCGTCCTGCATCAGGATCTTGCGCCCACGATCCGTCCCCGAACCCGGAGTGCGCCAGCTGCGCAGCCACAGGTTGCCCGGATCGGTCAACTCGTCGGCCGAAACGAAGACCGGGCCCATCGGCAGGAACGTGTCCGACCCCTTCGCGCGCAACCACTGGCCGTCGCCGCGCTCGCCGGGTCGCAGGGCGGCCCGATTGCCCTGCCAGTCACGGGCGGTCACGTCGTTGACGACCACGTAGCCTGCGACGTGGCCGAGGGCGTCGGCGGCGGACACGCGACGCGCGCGGCGGCCGATGACCACGCCGAGCTCCACCTCGAGGTCGAGGGCGGCGCTGCCCTCCGGCCGCACGATCGGCTCGCCATCGGCGATGACCGCATTGGCAAACTTGGCGAACAGCGTCGGCCGAGTCGGCATCTCGAGGTTCTGTTCCACGACGTGGTCGCGGTAGTTGAGCCCGATCCCGACGATCTTGCCGGGAAATTCCATGGCCGGCAGGGGCCGCAGGGTGGCCGGATCGACGGCGGCGCGCCGGTCGTCGAGGGCCGCGGCGACGGCGATCCGGAGCTGCGGGAGGCGCTCCTCCACGATCGCCTCGTCGAGCGTCCCGGCGTCGGGGCCGAGCGGAACGATCAACCCATCGGCGCGAATCGCACCGAGTGCGGGCCCGCTGTCGCCCAGATAACTGAACAGACGCACCGACGTCCCCTGTCCGGGCTCAGCTCGGCGCCGGGGTCGAGGTTGGCGTGGTTGTCGGGCTGGGCGTCGGACCGGCGCTCGGCGCCGCGCTCGGCGCGCTCGGCGCTGTCGTCGGCGTCGGCGTCGGCCGCGTGCATCCCAGCTCCGGATTCGTGCGCTCCCCCTGTTGCGCCCAGAACGCCTCGATCTGCGTGCGGTCGAGCGTGTCCAGCGGCAGGATCAGGTTCCACAACAGGGCCGAGTACGGTGTCGACATCTCGTCGAACCTGGCAATCACCGGCGAACTCGAGCCGCTCGGGGTCCCGCAGACGGGACTGGCAGGGAACGTCGCGAACAGGTCGCGCAACTGCTGCTGGCCCGATTCCTCGCAGGCGTCGCCCGGGCAGCGATAGAGGATGACGATCCCGCCGTGTTCGAGGTTGTGGACCCAGCCCTGCGGACGTGCGTCGTCGTCGGGTCCATAGACGCGGGCGGGGATCGGGCCCAGGCCTTGACTCTGTGCGTTGGCGTGCTTGCCGGACGCCGGGGGACAGACCGGGTAGCGCTGCGTCTCACCGACGGCGATGTGCCCGGCCCCCAGGTCGTCCTGGACGTAGCCGATGCGCGGCGTCGCATCTGGGGCCGGTTCCGACGTTGGCGTCGCCGACCAGATCGTGGAGCAGGCCCACGCCGGAGTGCTCGCGGCGCCAAACGCGGCGATGGCCGCCGCGCCGACCACGACGACGACGACCAGCCCGATCAGGGTCGTCCGATACCGCTGCAGGAACGACGCGGGTGGGGCGGTTCGCCGCACACGAGCCGGGCGGCCTGCAGCGGGCGATACGGGACGGTTCTCGCGGCGACTGGGTTTGCTCAACGGACGGCCTCGTGCTGGATCGGGTGGTGGTGGAGAGGGTACCCGGACCGGTCGACGATGTGCCGGCCGCTCATGGTTCGTTCAGGTAATCGCGAACGTCGGCCTGGAGCAGGCCGGCAAACAGCATGACCGCAAGAGCCGCCAGGACCAGCGCCCCGATGGGTTGACCGCCCAGGAGGAGGAGGGCAATGGTCGGCACCGTGATCGAACTCAACGCGAGCGCCAGTCCCCGGGCGGCAGCCTTGCGCTGGAGCACGAGCGTCGTCGTGAAGATCGTATAGGCCAGGAGGGCCATCACGACCACGCCCGGCAGGCTCACTGGGGCCGAGACCGCCTCGTCGATGACGTAGCGCAGCGACAGGCCGATTCCGATCAGGATCGACGCGGCGAAGACCAGGAAGACGCGGATGCCGGCGGGCATCTGACGCAGACGAACGAGCATGTGCGCGGATGGTGCCACGAATTCGGGCGTTGAGGGTCTTGACAGCGCGAGGACCGCGCTCGTACATTGCCTAAACCGGTTTGCTAAACCGGTTTGCTTCCGGCCGACGCCCTGCCCCGCCCGTCCCGCGGGAACCCGTCGCCAGCATCCAGAAAACGGCACCCGGACACGAAGCCCGGTCGAGGACGATCGGGAGAGGAGCTCGTGGACCAGCGGACCATGCGACCGACGATCGCCGATGTTGCGCGCGAGGCCGGAGTTTCCAAGACGGCGGTTTCGTTCGCGTTCAACACACCCCAGCGCCTGAGCCCGGATACCGCGGCGCGCATTCGCGACGTCGCCGAGACGCTCGGCTATCGGCCCCATCCGGTGGCACGCATGCTCACCCAGCGCCGAACGATGGCTGTTGGCATTCTCACGCCACAGGCCCTGTCGGTGATTTTCTCGAACCCGTTCTTCGGTGCCTTCAGCGAGGGCTGCGCCCTGGCCGCCGAGGAGTCCGGCTACGCACTCCAGTTCATCTCGCCGGTGCACGGATCGCTGGTTCGAGCGATCGGTCGGGCGACCGTCGACGGCGTGGTCGCGATCGGTCTCCAGGACGACCACCCCGAGGTCGAGCAGATTCGTCGCGCTGGCGTGCCGATGGTCATGGTCGACTCCTCGGTGATGGCCGGCATGAGTTCAATCGACGTCGACGATGAGGCGGGTGCGCGGAGCGCCGCGGAACATCTCGTGCAATTAGGCCACCGGGAGTTCCTCGTATTGGGTGTCGAGCCGCCACCACCGGCGACAGGCCTCAGTCCAGACGGTGTCACGGGTCGCCGCCTGCGCGGCTATCGATCCGCCCTGGCCCGGGCCGGGATCAGCCTTGGAGACGACCGGGTCCTGGTGGGTCCAGCCAGCGTGCTCGGTGGCTCGATCGCATTCGAGCGAGCCTGGGAGGATGGGCTGCGCCCGACCGCCGTAATGGCGATGAGCGACGCGATGGCCGTTGGTGCGATGCGCGCCATCGGTGATCGAGGTCTCGGCGTCCCCGATGACGTCAGCGTCGTCGGGTTCGACGACATCGACCTGGCGCCCCACACCAATCCGCCGCTGACCACGGTCCATCAACCGACCCGCCAAAAGGGCGAGGAGGCGGTTCGCCTGCTGTTGTCGCTGCCCATTCGTCCGGAACAAGGCGAACCGATTCATCGCCAGCTGGCCACGCATCTCGTGGTCCGTGGTTCAACGGCACGAGCGCCGCAGTCGCGGCTGGAGGTGGCCGTGGCAATGGACTGACGATCACCGGCGAGCGAACTCCATTCGGGCGTCTCGCCAGTCGAACGGGACGTATCCGGCGAAATCGCCGCCGGGCGACCGCAGGCCGGGCCAGCCGGCCCCATCACCGCGGATTGAGGGTCGGACGGTCCGATCCACGAGAAGAAGATCGAGGAGAGACTGACAACGATGAAGACTCCGTTCCGGGTGGCGTCCCTGGTGCTCGGCGCGACGATTGTCGCCGCCGCCTGCACCGGCGCCGCTACCCCGACCCCGTCAACCGTTACCACCCCCGCTCCGGGCGCCTCCGAGGCACCGGCCACGGAGGCCCCGCTGTCCGGCGAGCTCACCGTATGGCACGCCTACGGCTCGTCCGGCGGCGGCGCTGAGTTCAAGGCGTTCTCGCGCCTGATCGAGCGCTTCTAGGTCGAGAACCCGGGCGTCAAGATCACGGCCCTGGACGTTCCGTTCAACGATATCTTCACGAAATTCCAGACAGAGTCGGCTGCCGGCGGCGGACCCGACATGTTCATCGCCCCGAACGACCCGTTCGGTGACATGGTTCGCGGTGGCTTCCTCGTGGACCTGACCGGCAAGATCGACGACGCGCTCGCGAACACGTCCGACGTCGCCATTGCCGGCAGCACCGTCGACGGCAAGGTCTACATGGTTCCCGAGTCGCTCAAGGCCGTGGCCATGTACTACGACGCCGACAAGGTCGCGAGCCCTCCGAAGACCACCGCTGAGCTGCTGGCATTCGTCCAGGGCGGCGGCAAGGTCGGCATCATCGACGGCGCCTACTTTGGCTGGGGCTTCTACAACGGCTTCGGCGGGAAGATCTTCGACGAGACCGGCAAGTGCGCCGCGACCGCCAACAGCGGCGTGGCGGACGGCATCAAGTTCGTCGCAGACCTGAAAGCCGCCGGCGCGCTCGTCGACGCCGATTACGGCAAGGTCAACGACGCGTTCCTCAACGGCGAAATCGACGTGATCCTCAATGGCAACTGGACGCTCGGCGATTACAAGGCCGCGCGCCCTGCCCTGGCAGTCGCCCCCGTTCCCGCCGGCCCCGCCGGCGTCTCGGCGACGATGACCGGCGTCGACGGCTGGTACATCAACGCGTCCGGGAAGAATCAGGACCTGGCCATCGCGGTGGCCACGTGGCTGACCAACCAGAGTTCTCAGGAGGTCGAGGTAGACGTCGCCGGCCACGTGCCGGCGAACCAGAACATCTCGATCATCGACCCGCTGGTGGCATCGTTCGCCGAAGCGATCTATGCCGGCGACGCTCGCCCACAAACCGCCGAGTTCGGGAAGTACTGGGATCCCTTCGGCAACGCCTGGCGCGAGATCCTCGACAAGGGCACCGACCCGGCCGCGGCGGTCGCCACGGCCTGCACCACGCTGGACAAGGCCAACAACAAGTAGCCCCTGCCGGGGCGTCGACGTGTTGTGTTGACGCCCTGTCGCAGCCGATCATCATTGCGGGGTCTCGAGCCGTCCCGGCCGGGACCCCGCCCTTCGCTCCCGGGTCGGCCGGGAGCCCCAGATGCCAGGCAGTGAGAGGACGTGATGACAGCCATCCAGGGCGGTCGTTCACTTGCCGGCCGGCTCCGCCGGCCGTTCGGGCGCGGCGGCCGATCATCGCGTGCCGCATACATGTACCTGCTGCCTGCCTTCTGCGTCATGGGCATCATCACGTTCTACCCGCTCATCTTCCAGGTCTGGATGTCCTTCACGGACTTCGGCCTGCAGAACCTGCGCCAGGGGTCGGCGCCGCCGATCACGGTCGGCATCAAGAACTACGTCGATGTGCTCACCAGCGCGCTGGCCATCCCCAACTACTTCTTCGTGCGACTCCTGCTCTACAACATCTGGTGGGCGATCTCCAACGTCGCGATCCACCTCGTGCTCGGCGTCGCGATCGCGGTGCTGCTGAACATCAAGGGCCTCTGGTTCCAGAAGTTCTATCGGGCGATGTTCATCATCCCCGTGGTCATCCCGCCGCTGATCGTGGCGACGGTGTGGCGGAACATGTACGACCCGGATGCGGGCGCGATCAGCCTGCTGCTCGCCGGTGCCGGCAAGATCATCGGCCTCGACACCGAGGGGTTCCGCATCGACTGGCTGCGCCAGGTCGAGGACCCGATCTCGTTCATCCCCCTGCCGCTCGCGTTCTACGCGATGCTCGTGACCAATACATGGTTGGGCTGGCCGCTCAACTCCGTGGTCGCCACGGGCGCCCTTCAGAGCATCCCGAACGAGCTGTACGAGTCGGCAGAGATGGACGGAGCGACCGGCTGGGACAAGTTCCGCCACATCACCATGACCTTCCTCCGGCCGGCGATGCTGCCGTATGCGATCTACGGGTTCGTCGTCACGTTCAACCTGTTCTACCTCGCGTTCTTCATGTCCGGCGGCGGTCCGTTCGGGCGAACCGAACTGCTCGTTACCCAGGCCTACCGGCTGGTCAACGAGCAACGCCTGTACGGCGTCGGCGCGGCGTTTGCCGTGATCATGTTCTTCATCCTCCTCTCGATCACCCTCGTCACCAACCGGCTGGCGAAGGCGACCAAGAGCTACGACCACTCGTAAGGGACGGCCATGACGAGCGTGACCACACAACCCACCAACCGGCAAACGTTGATCCAGTTGCACAGCACCCGGGGGCGGATCGGCTTGGCCCGCCAGGCGCTGCTCCAGGCGCTCGCAATCTTAACCCTGTTGACCGTCCTGTTTCCGGTCGTGTGGGTCTTCAGCGTCTCGCTGGACCCGCTCAACCGATCCCGGCCGCAGGGCCTCAACGTGATCCCCGAGGGCGCCTCGTTCGACGCCTACGCCCAGGTCATCGCGCAGCCGACGAACAACCCGATCGGTTTCGTCGACCTCGGTCTCAACAGCCTGAAGATCGCTCTCGGGAGCGCGTTGGTCTCGGTCGCGATCGGCGTGTCGGCCGCGTATGCGTTCTCGCGCCTGAAATTCCGGCTTCGCGAGCTGCTGATGATCGCGATCCTGGGCGTCCTGATGCTGCCGGCGGTTGCCACGCTCGCGCCATTGTTCGTCCTGCTCAACCAGTTCCAGCTGACCTTGCCGATCCTGGGCGAGTTCAACCTGCGCAACTCGCTGCTCGGCGTCGCCATGGCGATCATCTCTGGCCTGCTGCCGTTCGCGATCTGGAACCTGAAGGGCTACCTCGACACGATCCCGAAAGAGCTCGAGGAGGCGGCTGCCGTCGACGGGGCGACCACCAACCAGACGTTCGTCAAGATCGTTCTGCCGCTGGCCACGCCGGCGCTCGCGGTCACGGCATTCCTGGGCTTCATCGGCGGCTGGACGGAGTTCTACTTCTCGTGGCAGTTCCTGACGAAGGCCGAGGACCAGACCCTGGCGATGGCGCTCTACAGCATGCAGGGGACGTTCGCAAGCACTCCCTGGTCGCTGTTCTCGGCGTTCGCGATCATGTTCGCGCTCCCGCCGGCAGTGGTCTACTTCTTCGCCCAGCGCTACATCACGTCCGGCCTGGCAATCGGCGGGGTCAAGGGCTGACGCGGATTACCCAGCTGGAGTGGGCGGGAAGCCGGTCGAGAGGCACGTAGCCGTCTACGCCCCCATCGGGCCGGACGTCTGGCCCGGACACGTTCCCGACGGGGCCGTCGGACGCTGCGGAGGCCGGCACGGCGCCCAGCACTTCGGCGGTCGGCACCCCGCAGAGTGACCCGGCGCCGAACGTGAGGCCGACCCCGGAGAGGTCTTCGTCGGACAGGTTGTGGACGATCAGCAGCGTCTCGCCGCTGCCCACGCTCAGCCATGCTGCCACCGACGGTGAATCGGTCGACGCCGGGATCAGCGTGCCCCCGCTGAGCCCCGGGCGCTCGCCACGCAGCCGCACCAGGTCCCGATACGCGGACAGCAGCGAATCTGGATTGGCGGTCTGTGTCCCCACGGTCGCCGACTCGACCCCTGGAGCGAACGCCTCCCACGGTGTCCCCGAAGTGAACCCCCGGCCGGGCTGGGCGGTCGTCCACGGGAGGGGACTCCGGATCTCCGGGTCCGGCTTGCGACCCTGGAGGCCGACCTCCTCGCCGTAGTAGAGGAACGGAACGCCCGGTGCCGTCAGGAGGACGGCTGCGGCGCTTCGGGCCGCGCCGAAGTCGCCGCGGAGCTCGGACATGACCCGGTTCTGGTCGTGGTTCGACAGGAACGTGGCGACGCCGCCGGTCGGATAGCGTGCCCCCAGCTCGGCGAGCGACGCGACCACCGACATCGCGTCGCCGAGCCTGGCCGCGTTCCGGATCGTGCCGGCGAGGTCGAAGTCGAAGACGAGGTCCAGCGATCCGCTGTCGACGTACGAGGCGCTGACGAGCCGGGTGTTGAAGACCTCGCCGAGCACGAGCGCATCGGGCCGGATGGCATGGATCCCATCGCGGAACCCGCCGAGCCAGGCATGGGTCGCGGTCGTATCGACCTGGGATGCGCCCTCTTCGATGAGGTGCTGGGCGGCATCGAGCCTGAAACCGTCCACCGCCATCTCCTCCAACCAGAACCGAGCCACGTCCACCAGTTCGGCGGTCACCTTGGGGTTTTCGAGGTTCAGGTCTGGCATCCCCTCCCAGAACAGGCCGTAGTACGAGCGCCCGCCGGCCGGGTACCAGACGGTCTGCCCGCTCGGTCCGGCCCAGCCCGGCGGCTGATCCAGCCACACGTACCAGTCGTCGTGCTCCGAGCCGGGGGTCCGCGCATCCACGAACCACGGGTGCTGAACCGAGGTGTGGTTGATCACGAAGTCCACGACCACGTTGATGCCGCGCTCGTGCGCGGCGGAGACGAGAGCACGGAAGTCGTCGTTGGATCCGTAGTCGGACTCGACCGTTCGATAGTCGACGACGTCATAGCCGTGATAACTCGGTGATTCGGCGACCGGCATCAGCCACAGACCGGTCACGCCCAGGTCGTCCGTCGTGGCGGGATCGCCGTCATTGAGGTAGTCGAGGCGATCGGTCAGCCCGCGCAGGTCGCCGATCCCATCCCCATCACTGTCCGCGAAGCTGCGCACGAAGACCTCGTAGAACACGCGGTCGGCCCACCAGCGCTGGCCGGATGGGAGCCCGGGCACCGGCGGTGGACAGGTCGGGCCCGAGGCGGAGGCCGAGGGGATCGGCGTGGCAGCGCCCGCGATTGGCGACGCCGGGCCGGACGGGGCCGGAGGGCCGGCGCAGGCGCCCGTGGCCAGGACCACCGCGAAGAGGCCTGCCAGGATCTGCCGACGGGCTGGCGCGCGACGTGGCACGATCGGCATCGGGGGAGTATCGCATCCGATCGCCGTCGTTCGATGACGGCGGATCATCGTCGTCGGAGGTCGGTACGCGCGTCCGGGATGCGCGTACGCAGCCTGCAGGAGGAACCCTTGTCCGTCGATCCGCCCGGCTGGGTCCGCGACGCGGTGTTCTACCAGATCTTCCCGGACCGGTTCGCGTCCAGCGTCCGGGTTCCGAAGCCGGGGCCCCTCGAAACGTGGGACGCGCCACCCACGGCGCATGGCTTCAAGGGCGGTGACCTCGTCGGCGTTGCCGAGCAGATTCCCTATCTCGTCGACCTCGGAGTCAACGCGATCTACCTGACACCGATCTTTGCATCCGCGTCGAATCACCGATATCACACGTACGACTACTTTCAGGTCGATCCGTTGCTCGGGGGCGAGGCGGCATTGCGTGAGCTGCTGGACACTGCCCACGCCCGTGGCGTCCGCGTCGTCCTCGATGGTGTCTTCAACCACGTGGGGCGCGGGTTCTGGGCGTTCCATCACCTCCTCGAGAACGGCGCCGGGTCGCCGTACCGGAGCTGGTTCCACCTCGACGAAACCGCGCTCGAACGCGGGCTGCCGCTTGACGCGTACCCTCAGGCACAGGTGAGGCGGGAAGCCGTCGGGGGCGAGGCCCGTGGGGGCGCGGCCGCGGGTGCGGTCGAGGGCGCAGTGGACGCCGTGACGGTGCCCCACGGCGGCGACGGCTCATCCCTCGGCCGTCTCGGGTATCGGGCGTGGTGGGACCTGCCGCCCCTGCCCAAGCTCAACCTGGACGAACCCGCTGTCCGCGAGCACCTCCTGTCCGCCGCGGAGCACTGGTTGCACGTCGGAATCGATGGGTGGCGCCTGGATGTTCCCGAGGAGATCCCCGACGGCTCGTTCTGGGCGGAGTTTCGGCGGAGGTGTCGCGCGGTCAACCCCGACGCCTATCTCGTCGGCGAGATCTGGCACGTTGCCCCGGACTGGCTGGCCGGAGACCGCTTCGATGCGCTGATGAACTACCCGCTGGCCGAGGCGATCCTCGGATTCGCTGCGGGCTCGCATCTCGACGCGAGGGTCGTCCGGGCCCACCACGAATACGGACGGCAGGTTCGTCGCCTCGATGGTCGCGCCATGGCAGAGCGTCTTGAGGCGCTCGATCGTGCGTACGACCCGGCTGTCGTCGCCGTCCAGCTGAACCTGCTCGACAGCCACGACACGCCGCGCTTCCTGACGATGTGCGGGGGGGATCGCGACAGCTATCGACTCGCCGTCCTCCTCCAGGCGACGCTGCCGGGGGCCCCGTGCATCTACTACGGTGACGAGGTCGGTCTCGAGGGCGGCATGGACCCCGGATCCCGTGGGGCATTTCCTCCGGAGGCAGCCGCGCACGATCGCGACCTCCACGCGTTCGTCCGGGCGGCGATGCGGGCACGCCATGCCGAGTCGCCGCTCCGCCATGGCACGCTTGGGGTCGTCGGAACGGCGGGCGACGCGCTGGCGTTCGAGCGAACCGAACCGACCGGTCGGATCCTCGTCGCCGCGAATGCCGGTGACGGGCCGGTCGAGATTCCTCTGGCCATCGACGCCGAGGGTGACCCCGACGCCTGGGAGCCGGTCCCGGACTCGGCGTTGATCGCGTTGCCCGGGTGGGATGCGCCGCGCTATCGGCAGGGCCCGGCCGGCACGTGGCGATCGATCGCCCTCGGCCCTCGTTCGGGGGCCGTCGTGCGGATCTCCTGATCAGGCACCCGACCGGTGCGACTGGGCACCACGACCCGCACCTATACTCCCCCGATTGTGGCCGATCTCCCCCTCCAGCTCGATCCGGCGCTCGCCGATCGCGTCGCGCGCTCCTTCGACCGAGAGGGCAAGGTCGTTCGGGGCCTGCACGCTCTCACCTCGATCGAGGATCGCGATGTCGGGGCGGTCGATCTTGCCGGCGGACCGCTCTTCAGCGATCTCGAGGCGCTCGGCGCTCGTCTCCACGCCGCACCCCTGGTGCGTCCACTGAGCCTTCCGTTCGCCGACCAGTCGATGGATGTCGTCATCGGCGCCTGGTCGACTTTCCGCGGCGCGGATCCGCTCGAGATCGTCGAAGTCGATCGCGTCCTGCGACCGGCGGGTCGCCTCCTCGTGGTGCATGACTATGGTCGGGACGACGTGTCGCTGCTGGTCGGAGATCGCCCGGAGTTCGGCTCGTGGGGTCGGCGGGGCGGTCCGTTCACCGAAGCCGGCTTCAAGATCCGCGTCCTCCACTGTTGGTGGACGTTCGAAACCGTGGACGATGCGGCGGCCTTCATCGGTGAGGCCTTTGGTGGTGCCGGCGAGTCCCTCGCGGCCGGGTTGCACCGGCCCCGGCTTTCGCACAACATCGCGATCTATCACAGGGCCCGTCCCGACCGCCCCGGCTGACCCCTGCTACGCTGCCGTCGATGGTTCGGACCAGCGAAGGCCGCAACGAGAACTGGCAGGTGTCGCCGCGCAATCCGGACGGCGGCCGGCGACGCGAGGGTCCGCACATCGGCTCGATCCGGGTGACGCCGATCCGGGTCATCCTGGTCGTGGCCCTCCTCGGGTCGCTCGGCTACACATTCTTCGCGCTGACGGTGCGCGATACCAGCCAGATCCCGATGCTGAGCTCCGGCGCGGCGATCCTCGGTCTCGTGTTCAGTGCCCTGGCCCTGGCCGGCGGGATCTCGATGTGGCGCGCCGGGGTCGACCGACGACAGGCAGCGTCGTTCGGCATGGCGGTTCTCGGAGGCATCGCGGCGATGATCGCGCTCGGCTGCTTCGCGTTCGCCATCGTGCTCGCCCTGCTCTGGACCGCCTGAGCCACCCGTCGCGCGATCCGGACCCTCCCAAACCGTTCGCGCCCGATCGGCTGGTACACTCGATCCACCTGACCGGCCCAGGGGCCGTCAGCCTCGCCCCCATCGTCTAGAGGCCTAGGACGCCACCCTTTCAAGGTGGAGATCAGGGGTTCGAATCCCCTTGGGGGTACCACGCCCCCACGTGCCTCGTGGGCCGGTAGGACCCGGCGCTGAGCGCCCTGCTACCATCGGCTCCATGGACATCATGGGCATTCGCATCCCGACGATCGTCGTCGACAACAATGCCCGCCGCTGCGACGGTTGCCGCGCGGTGATCGACGGCACGCCGTGGCGGATCAACATCCTCGACATCGTTGCCACCGAGGTTCCGGCCTCGTGGGCCGGCAGCCCGGCCATCAACCCGGGACCCTTCCAGTTCCACGGCGATCCCGGCCACGTCCGCCGCTGGATGGCCGCTCGTGGGTACCTGTTCTGCCAGAAGGGATCGGTCCGCGAGATCATGCGGCCCGTGCCGATCCCCTACGACGACCCGCGCTGGGGCCTGTGCGACGGCATTCACCGCGACGACCACGAGTTCATCCCCGCCTGACGTTCGGCACGCGGCGGCGGACGTCGCGGGCCAACCGGCCAGCGTCGGATCACATCTGCGGCCGCGTTTGACGACGCGCCGAGGCCCGCCTATTCTCCGCCGGCCTGCGCCATCCTTGACGCATAGATTTAGGTAGATTCCTGCGCCGGCGGTTGTGCGACCACGTGGAGGAGCTGCGTTGCCCGAGGCACCTCGGACCAGCGGTCGAGAGTGGCTGTCGCTTGGCCCGGCAAGCCGGCTCGTCGGCGTGGACCCCGGCACGCTCCGGCGCTGGGCCGACGACGGGCGCGTGGTGTCGTTCACGACACCGGGTGGCCACCGACGCTTCGATCGGCGAGCCCTCGATCGGCTCGCGACCAGCCGGCGTCGTGGGCCGCGGGACTCCCTGTCGTCCCTGGGCGCGACGCCGGACCGGATGTCACGCGCCTATCGACGCAGCTACCGGTCCGGGTCTTCGGGGAGCTCGGCGGCGACGGCCGCCGCCGGACCCGACCGCGAGGCGTTCCGCCATGATGGGCGTCTCCTCGTGGAGGCACTGCTGGCGTATCTCGACGCCCCGTCCGGCGGCTCGTCGACGACGCGAAACGACGCGGCCGGGGCAGCCGACGGTCTCGCGGATGACCTCGCCCGCCGCCTGGCCGGTGCCGGAGTGAGCCTGACGGACGCCGTCGAGTTGTTTGTCGCGGCACGGCGCCCGTTCCTCGCCGAGCTCGGACAACTGGCCGGCCGACGCGGCCTGGATCCGGCTGCCCTGTCCGAACTGTACGACGACGCGTCGGGCCTGCTCGACCGCCTCCTGCTGCGGCTGATCGGGACTCATCAGGGTGTGCGGAGCGGATCCTGACCCCGATGACCCTTGCGATCGCCATCCCGGCCCTGACATCGATCCTCGCAGTCGTGTTCTCGGCCGCGCTGTTCGACCAATGGCGGGAGCGGAGGCGGATGTTCCAGCTGATCTGGAGCGTCGGCATGCTGTTCTTCGGGATCGCCTCGGGCTGCGAGACCATCGCCGCCGCCGCCGGCTGGAGCGAGGCCCTGTACCGGACGTGGTACCTCACGGGGGCGGTGTGGACCGCCGGCTGGCTGGGCCTCGGGACCGCGTTCCTGCTCAACCGGACTCGGTTCGGGTATGCGTTCGCGTTCGCGCTGTTCCTGGCGGGCCTGTTCACCTTCCTGACCCAGCGTCGGTTCGACTATCCCGACGCAGGAAGTGCCCCGATCCTGTACTTCATCGGCGCGGCCATCCTGGCCCTCGCCGTCGCCGTTGAGACGTACTTCCAGAACGAGCGCTGGCCGCGCATCGCGGCCGGGGCCGTGGTCGCCGCAACGCTGCTGTCGATCGGGTTGATGGCGACAACCACGCTTGCCGCCCCGGGCTATGCAGTGGATCTCGCGACCGGCCAACCAAAGGCCGATCTGTTCCCCGGGACCCTCCGGCTGCTCACGCCGTTCATGAACATCACCGGGGGGTTCGCCCTCGCCTTCGGTGCCCTGTTCTCGACCTACGTGTTCATGCCGAAGCGTCGCGTCCTCCCGTACTCGCTCGACCCGGATCAGCCCGGCGACGAGTTCCTCTTCAACCTGCTCATCGCGCCGGTCGCCCTGACGGTCAACTTCGCCGCCTCGTTCCCCGGCGCCGTTCGGGCCATCGTTCGTGGCGAGGTGCACAGCCGAGTCCCGGCCACCCTCCTGATCGCGGTCGGTGCCTTCGTCGCGAGCGCCGGTGACTCGCTCAACCGGTTCGGGATCACCGCTCCCTTCGCCATCGCCAAGCTGGTTGCCGTCGTGTTCCTGCTGCTCGGGTTCCTCGTCTCCGTCGAGGTGTTCCGCCAGATTCGAGTCCCGTTCACCGGAATCCGGCTCGGAGGAATTCGTCACGAGGAGGCGATCACACCGGGACGGGACGATGGCTCCGCGCACTCATCGTCGCGCGGCTGACGGCACCTCCCGCCAACAGGCCCGCCGATCCGGACGCCGCACCGGCGCCGCGTCCGTTCGCTCGCTAGCATGGCCTCGTGCAGCGCTCTACGGACCTCGTGGGCTTCGGCCTCGTGATCCTGGCCGGCTCGATGTTCGGAACGCTCGGGATTGTGTCGCGTCTCGCCTACGACCTCGGCCTGGCACCCGCGTCGCTCGTCGCGTGGCGCGGCCTGTTCGGGTTCATCGGAATCGGCGCGATCGTCGCGATCGGGCTGACCCGCGGCCGACGTCTCGTGCGGCGGCGCGACGTGGGGCGGTCGGTCCGCCTGCCCCTGGCCACGGCGATGGTCGCCGCCTGGGGCCTGAACATGGCGATGTTCCTCGCATTCGAGCGGGTGACGGTGGCGCTGGCGCTCCTCGGTTTCTACCTGTATCCGGCGCTCGTGACGATCGTCGACGTCTGGAACGGACACGAGCACGTGGATCGGCCCAAGCTCATCGCGCTCGTGCTGTCGCTCGGCGGGATGGTCCTCGTGGTCGGTGGCGGCCTCGGCTCGGCCGCAAGCCTGCGGATCGACACGCTCGGCCTGGGGCTCGCCCTGCTGGCGGCCGTCATCCAGACGGTGTTCGTCGTCGTCAGTCGCGACGGCTACAGTGCCATCCCGGCCGATCAGGCAATGACCTCGATCCTGGGCGCGGTGGCGATCCTGGCCGTGGGCGCCGCTCTGGTCATGGGGCCCGTCGAGGGATTGCTTCTCCCGCTACGCGACCCGCAGCTGCTCGCGTTGACCGTGTTTGCCGGCGTGTTCGGAGCGGCGATCCCCTCACTGCTGTTCCTCATCGGGATCCGCCGCCTTGGCGGCACGCGCGCCGGGATCTTGATGCTCACCGAGCCGGCCATGGGGGTCACATTGGCTGCCATCGTGCTGGCGGAGGCGCTCCTGCCGATCCAGGCGCTTGGCGCGGTTGCGATCCTGGTCGGTGCCGTCGTGCTCCAGCGTGCGGCGCCCGGCGGGTCGCGAGAGGCGCCAGTCGGGAGCGCCGGGGGAAGTGAGGCCGCCCTGGCCATCGACACGGCCGAGGACCGATGACGGCAATGCTGGAGATCGACGGCCCTCCGAACGGGCCGCCGATCGTGTTTCTCCACGGCACCCGCCTGTCCAGGACGATGTGGCGCCCGGTCATGCGCCGGCTCGCCGGGTCGTACCGGGTCATTGCACTGGACCTGCCCGGCCACGGGTCGCGTTCCGATGTGCCATTCGCGATCGATGCCGCCGTGGCGAGCGTCGTGAGCGCGGTGGACGAGCAGGGCGGCGGGCGGGCCACGCTCGTCGGCCTGTCGCTCGGCGGTTATGTCGCGATGGACGTTGCCGCACGTCACCCTGAGCGGGTCCGCGCCCTTGTCCTGTCGGGGGCCAGCCAGGATCCCGTGGGATTCTGGTCGATCGGATTCCGTGCTCTCGCGTTCATCCTGGGTCGATCCCCGCTGCGTCCGCTCGACGTCGTCAATCGCTGGTTCTTCCGACTCCGGTATCCGTCGGATGTCGCGCGGGCCGTCCACGACGGCGGGTTCTGGTCTCGCGGCGGGGCGGTGGCCGTCAACTCGCTCACGGGTCGGCGGTTTCTTCCCCTCCTGGCGGCATATGGCGGACCGGTCCTCCTCATCAATGGCGAGCTCGACATCGTGTTCCGGGCGGGGGAGCGCCGCTTCCTCGGCGCCGTCCGAAACGGACGTCGCGTGGTTGTCCCGTGGGCAACGCACCTCGTCAGTCTCGACCGTCCGGACGCGTTTGCGGCGGCGGTCCGGACCTTCGTTCGCGACCTCCCAGCCGAAGGCAGCAGCGGGTCGCGATGAGGTCGCGGGGTATACTGGCCGCGACCCGGCACCCCTAGCAGCAGGTTTGATGCGCGTTCGAAAAGCCGTATTCCCCGCCGCGGGCTGGGGGACACGATTCCTCCCAGCCACCAAGGCACAGCCCAAGGAGATGCTGCCGCTCGTCGACAAGCCGATCATCCAGTACGCGGTCGAGGAGGCCGTCGCCGCCGGGATCGAGCAGGTCATCATCGTCACGAGCAGCCAGAAGCGCGCGATCGAGGACCACTTCGACCTCTCCTACGAGCTCGAGCACCTGCTCGAGGAGAAGGGTGAGATCGAGAAGCTTCGCCAGGTTCGAGCGATCTCCGACCTTGCCCAGATCGCCTATGTTCGCCAGAAGGAGCAACTGGGCCTCGGTCACGCGGTGCTGATGGCCAAGGACCTCATCGGCCACGAGCCGTTCGCGGTGATCCTGCCCGACGACGTGGTCATCGCCGACCGGCCGTGCATCGGCCAGCTGATTCACGCCTATCACCAGACCCACGCCTCGGTGGTGGCCGTGATGGAAGTCCCGCCCGAGGACACCAGCCGCTACGGAATCATCGCCTCCGAGCCGAGCGATGACGTGCTCGACCATGGTCGGCTCCACAAGGTGACCCGCCTCGTCGAGAAGCCGCCTGCCGGGCAGGCGCCGTCGAACCTCGCGATCATCGGCCGCTACGTGCTCACGCCGAAGGTGTTCGACAAGCTGGAGCAGACGCCGCGCGGCTCAGGCGGCGAGATCCAGCTGACCGACGCGCTCGAGGCGCTCATGCAGGAGCAGGGCATCTACGGCTACGCGTTCGAGGGGACCCGCTACGACGCGGGCACCACGATGGGCTGGCTCCAGGCGTCGGTGGAGCTCGCGCTGCAGCGCCCGGACCTCGCTCCAGACTTGCGCACATACCTGAAGTCGCTCGAGTTGTAGCGACCGACACCCGGTCGTCGTCCGCCACTACCCAGCCCGATGACGCTTGAAGTGCTCGTCATCGCGGTCATCCGGATCGGTGGGTCCCTGCCCGTCCTGCGCTGGCCCCTCGCCGGCGGCATCCTGGCCATCCTCGTCGACCTGTCTGACCTCCTGCTGCGCGACACGCTCGACCTGGGCGGCATCCCGGACTACCAGGCGCTCGACAAGTGGCTCGACCAGGTCTACATGGCGTGCTTCCTCCTCGTGGCGCTCCGCTGGCAGGTCCTCGAGCGACGCGTCGCGGTGGCGCTCTACCTGTATCGCGCCGTCGGTTTCGTCCTGTTCGAGGTGACCGGCAACCGAGACCTGTTGCTCCTGTTCCCGAATGTCTTCGAGTTCTGGTTCCTCGCGGTGGCCGCATTGCATCGATTCCGGCCCGGATTCACGTGGAACCGATGGCGGCTGCTGGTGACACTCGGTGTGCTCGGCGGCCTCAAGGAGCTCCACGAATGGGCGCTCCACGGCGGACGGATCTTCGACGGGATCAGCTCGCTCGAGGCGATCGAACTCGTCTGGCGCTGGGTGACCGGCGGCCGTTGAGCGGCAGCGCCGCTCGGCCGGTGCGGCAGGGCCGGCCGGAGCGATCGCGGCGTCGTACGGTACGATGCCGAGCGCGGTCGTCCTCGTGACGGCGGCGGACGAGGCTCGAAAGGAGCGCACGTGGCGGAGATCGGGAGTGTTCTCGGCGGCCGGTATCGGCTGATCGAGCTGCTCGGGCAGGGCGGGATGGCCACGATCTTCCGCGCCCGGGACGCCCAGCTGGAACGCGATGTCGCCGTGAAGGTGCTCCGGCCGGAATATGGCCGAGACCCGGACTTTGGATCGCGCTTTCGCCAGGAGGCCCAGGCCGCGGCCGGGCTCAACCACCCGAGCATCGTCTCGGTCTACGACTATGGGACCGACGACGCCGGCCCGTTCATCGTCATGGAGCTCGTCGACGGCGAGGACGTTGCGTCGGTCATCCGCCGGAGCGGGGCCCTGACGCCTCGCCAGACGGCTCGCCTGGGGGCAGAGACCGCGCGCGCACTTGAGGCCGCACACGCCAGCGGCTTCGTTCATCGCGACGTCAAGCCCGGCAACATCCTGCTGACCCGCGACGGCCGGGTCAAGGTCGCCGACTTCGGTATCGCCCGGGCGATTGCCGAGGCGCAGCTCACGCTGCCCGGCACGACCCTGGGTTCGGTGCACTACTTCAGTCCCGAGCAGGCGCGCGGCGAGCAGACCACGGCCGCGTCCGACATCTATTCGCTCGGGATCGTCCTGTTCGAGCTGCTGACCGGGCGACGACCGTGGGAGGGCGATACGGCCGCTGCGGTGGCCATGGCGCGCCTGACCGGCCCGGTCCCAATGCCGTCTTCCGTTCGCGCCGGCATCCCTCCGACGCTCGAGGCGATCGTGCGCAAGGCGCTCGCGCCCGATCCTCAGCAGCGATTCGCGAGTGCCGGAGCGATGGCCGAGGCTCTCGACGGGTTCCTCGGCTCGGACCCGGTGTCCCGCCCCGCCGGAGCCGCCGCGGCCGCTGCGGGGACTTCCGCCGCAGTCGCCGGAGCCGCAGTCACCGGAGCCGCCGCGGGAGCCGCCGCCCCCGTGTCCGCGGGAGGGGCGGCTCAGCCGGATGACACCGCCGTGAGCCGGGCGCCCTTCGATCCCGGCGTGATCGGGACGGCGAGGTCGAACCCGGGGCGCGTCGACGACGACGATGATGCCTACGCTCGCGACGACGATCCGCCGTCGCGCCCCGTGCCCGCCGGCCGGCGACGTCCCACCCACGACGACGATGAGGAGCCGTCCGGGACCAGCCCATGGGTCTGGGTCTCCGCGTTCCTGGCCATTGCCATTCTCGTCGCGGTGGGTTACCTGGTGGTCCGCTTCATCACCGATCCCGGGACGCCGCCGCCGGTCGCCCAGGTCACCGTGCCCAACTTCGCCGACAAGGTCTTCGAGGATGTCGAGGCTCAGGCCAAGGATCTCGGGCTCGTGGTGATCCGTTCGGCCTTTCTGACGAGCGACAAGCCGGACGGGACCGTCCTGTCGCAGGATCCGCCGGCGGGAACCAGGGTCGACGTCGGAAGCGAGATTCGGCTGACCCTGGCCCAGGGCGACGAGACGGTCACCGTGCCCGACCTTCAGAACCGGACCGAGTCCGACGCCATCAACCTCATCTTCGCCAGCGGCCTGCTGGTCGGGATTCGCTCCGAGGTGTTCGATCCGATCGTCCCGGTTGGATCCGTGGTCAGCCAGGATCCCCGCTCGGGGCTGGTGGTCACGAAGGGCATCAGCGTCAACTACTCCCTGTCGAAGGGTCCCGAGCCGACTCCAAGCCCATCGCCGAGCCCGTCGCCGAGCCCGTCGCCCAGCCCATCGCCGACGCTACCACCAACCGCCCCGCCGACCGCCCCGCCGACGCTACCACCAACCGCCCCGCCGACCGCCCCGCCGACCGCCCCACCAACAGAGCCGCCGACGCCCGCGCCCTGATTCGACGGGCCACGCCCGAGGCCCTTAGCCCGGTCGGCCAACCTGCCCGGGGCCGGCCACATCCATCTCGTCCCAGAGGCCAATTCGCGTCCCAACCGCGGCGACCGGCGTCGGTGGAGGAGGCGCCGTCCTCGAGGACGCGGGCGACCGACGCTTCCGGGCGCGCGTGCCCGTCGTCGCGTCGTTGAGCGGAACGCCGGGTGCCTCACCGACGGGCACGAAGTCGAGCCGCGCTCGATCCCCCCCACTTGCCACCTCGCCGTCGATCCGCGCGGCGCCCGAGGCAGGCGTGGCCGCACCATAGACCCGCGCGGCCGCCGCCTCCCAGCACGACCGGAGCTCGTTTCCGAGGAGCGGCAGGCGGCGGCGGTCGAGGCCGCAGTAGCCGATTCCGGGCGCCACCGACACGCGGTAGTTCCGACACGTCGCGCAGCTGGTCGATGATCTCTTGCAGACCCAGCAGCGGGAAGTCTCCGCCTGGGGCGTCGCGCAGTGGGGGCACCGCCACATCGCCATCGAGGGCGATGGTAGCTGCGAACGCCGCCCGTGTCCACGGGCCAGGTCGGAGCGCCTCCGGTTTGGACTACTTCTGGATCGTGATGACGGTCCGGTCGGTGGCCGCGCCGAACTCGCTCGTCGTCACGAGGACCGTTGCCAACCCCTGGCCCTGGGCGGTGCCGGCCGGCAGGCTGGTCACGAACACGGCGCTGCCGTCGCCGGCCGTCGTGGCCTCGAACGTGATCGCCGGGATTCCGGGCATCGTCAGGCTGAACGTTGCCGTGGCACCGGCCAGCGCCCGCCCGTCGGGGTCGGTGACCACCACCGTCAGCTGGATGTTCTGCGGGAGCTTGTTCGCGGAGAACGTGTACCGGCTGGCCGACAGGTTGGCGGCCAGGACCCCTGACCCGCGCCGGACGCTGACGACCAGCTCGCCGGGATTGCCGGCCGGATCCGTCGCCGTGATCTGGATCCCATTGGTCCCCGCGGCAATCGCCAGCACGAGTTCGAATGAGCCGTCCGAACCTGCCTCGCCGGCGATCGATGCGCCGTTCGCCTCGTTGCGCGCAACCAGGGTGCTGCGGGCCTGTGTCTTGCCGACCAACGTCACCACGTCGCGATTGATCGTCGCGTTCTCCGCGGGTGAGCTGAGCACGATCACCGGCGCGTCCTGATCGAGGATGAAGGTCACGATCCGCGACGATTCCGACTCGCCTCCCGGGGTCGCGATCGTGGCGCTGAACCCGTTCTCGCCGGGAGTGAGCGCGATGGGGATGACGACACGCGGTCCGGTCCCCACGGAGCGCTCCTCGACCTGAGCCGCCACCTGGTCGGGCAGCGTGAGGTAGATGCGAACGCGTGTTTCATCCCTGCCCACCATGTTCGGCGGGATCGTCACGACGAGGTCGATCGTCGCTTCGCTCGTGTACGGCTCGTCCGGAGATGCGATCGTCGGCGCGTCGGAGATTGGGGCGATCGTCGTCGACGGCGTCGCAGTCGAGGTCACCTCGTCGATGAATCCGGAGAACAGTCCGCCGACGGCGCCCACCGCGCGACCGAGGCCACCCAGCGCTCCGACGACGACCACCACGCCGAGAACGCCGAGCGCGGTGACCAGCACGAGACGTGCCGGGAGCGGCAGGCCTGGCCGGCGCTCCGGCCGGCGTCGCTGGCTGACGCGGCCGGAGACGGTCGGTCGTGGTCGAACCTTGACAGGGGCCGGACGACCCGAGGACGGCGGGCGGGGTCGGACGTGCGCGGGGCGCTTGCCGCGGGGGGTCGTCATTCGCGCGGCATTGTCGCACGGGTGGCGCCAGCCGCGTCCGAGCCGCCGCCTCGTCCGGCGCGGTGCGGTGTACTCTGGCACGGATCGATCGCGTCCCGTGGGGTCGCGACGCGCTGCCCGAGGGATGGATGCCGGATCGGGATCCGAAACGATCGCAATCCGGAAGCCCGGTTGGGCGTCCGGGGTTCGGGATCGGCCCGATCGCGCGGGTAACCCCGTCTCCTCTGGCGCGGCGGTTGGCCGCCAACGCGACGTCGGGCGCGACCGGGTCCGCGCAGATGGCCGGAATGCCGTCCATGCCGCGTGCCGGGTTCGGGCTGCCGAGCCTGCGTCGCAACGTCTGTCCGCACTTCTACATGACCGGGACGCGAGGGGCCATCCAGATCCACGCCCCGCATCTCCTCAAGGCGCTGATCCGCCAGGACGCGAACGTGTCGCGTTGCCAGCTCCGTGGCGGCGTGCATCTCGAGCAGGGCTACGTGAACGACGTGTGCCTGACACCGCGCTTCAATCAGTGCGTGTTCTACGAGGAAGAGCTCACGCGCGAGTGACCGACACATCGGGATCGGCGGGCAGCCGTGCGTCGGCGGAAGCCGCCGTACTGAGCTATGACGAGGCGCTGCGTGCGATCGCCGAACGTGGTCGATACGGGATTCGCCTCGGCCTCGGCCGAACCCGGGCGCTTCTGAAGGCGCTGGGCGACCCGCAGCACGAGGTACGTGGCGCCCTGGTCACGGGGACAAACGGGAAGGGCAGTGTGCTGGCCCTTGCGGCGGCAGCAGCGCGGGCGGCAGGGCTGCGTGTTGGAGCGACGCCGAAACCCCATCTCGTCACGTACCGCGAGCGCCTCCAGCTCAACGGCCGCCCGGTGGACGCAACCACGTTCGCCCGACTCGTTGGCGAGGTGCTGCCGTTCGCGGACCGCATCGCACGGCGTCACGGCGAGCCCACGGAATTCGAGCTGCTCAGCGCAGTCGTGTTCCGTTGGTTCGCCGAGGTCCGCCCGGACGTGGCGCTCGTCGAGGTCGGCCTGGGCGGCCGGCTCGATGCCACGAATGTCTGGGATGGGGGAGTCGCGGCCATCACCAATGTCGATCTCGACCACATGGATCGGCTCGGATCGACGATTGCTGCGATCGCCCGTGAGAAGGCCGCGATCATCGAGCGCGGCGACCACGCGGTGACGGCCGCGACCGGTGACGCGCTCACGGTCATCCGGCGCCGTGCGCGGCGGCTGGGGGTGCCGCTGGTCGAGGTGGCGGCTCCGCCCATTCTCGGGTGGGATCGCGACGGGCTGGATGTGGACCTGCCCCGTCTCGGCCCGACCCGCATCGGCCTCAGGGGAAGGCACCAGGCGATCAATGCGGCCACGGCCCACGCCATCCTCGACGCGCTCGGGGCAGCAGGGATCGCCGACGTGCCGGACGAGGCGCGCCGGCGCGGGTTCGCTGCGGCAACATGGCCGGGGCGACTGGAGCTCATCGATCGAGGGGGGCAGTCGATCCTGCTCGACGGAGCGCACAACCCGGCCGGGGCCGCAGCTCTCGCGACAGCCCTGGAGGACCTCCGACCGCATCTCGGCAGGCGCGGTCCACATCCGCTCGAACCGCTGACCGTGCTCACCGCCGTGGCGGCCGACAAGGACGTGGCCGGTATCGTCGCTGCGCTTGCCGGGAGTCCGGCACTGGAGATGGCGACCATCCTGTGCACCCAGTTCGACGATCCGCGCGCCCTTCCGGCGGCCCTGTTGGCAGCGGCCTGGTCCCGGGCCGGAGCACCGACGCACCAGGTCGAGGCTGTGCCCGATTGGCGCGAGGGTCTCGCTCGAGCGCTCGATACGGCCTCGGGGACGATCATCGTGACCGGCTCGTTGTACCTTGTCGGGGCAATTCGGGCACTTCTGGTCGACGATCCCGATCTGGCCGACCCGCTGACATGAGGTTCCGCAGCCACCCGTGACCGACACCCACGAGCGCGTCACTCCCAGCCAGCGAAGTGTCGTTTCCGGCCGGATCGATGAACCCGGCGGGGAGAGTCCGTCCTTCGCCGTCCCGGACGCTGCGCCAGTCGGGCTGCCGCCCAGTCCGGAACCGTTCGACATCGGGCACCGCCGGTTCGATTGGGGCCGAAGGACCTACATCATGGGCATCGTGAACGTGACCCCCGACTCGTTCTCGGGCGACGGTCTGCTGGCCGGCTTCGCCCGGGATCCCGACCGGGTGGCGGAAGCAGCCGCAGGCCTGGTGCGCGCCATGGTGGCGGACGGAGCAGACCTGGTCGACGTGGGTGGCGAATCGAGCCGCCCGGGACACCAGCCGGTGGACACGGCCGAGGAGATTCGCCGCGTCGTGCCGGCCGTGGCCGCCATTCGCGCCGCTTTTCCCGACCTGCCGATCAGCGTCGACACCGTCAAGCCCTCCGTCGCGGCCGCCGCCATCGACGCCGGAGCCGACCTCGTCAATGACGTGTGGGGCATCGCCGACGACGACCGACTCGCGCGCCTCGCGGCCGAGCGAGAGGTGCCGCTCGTCCTCATGCACAATCGCGCCGAGGCGCGCTATACAAACCTGATCGCGGAGGTGATCGCGGAACTCCAGCGGGCGATCGAGCGCGCCCTGGCGGTGGGCGTGCCATGGGACGGGATCGTGATCGACCCTGGATTCGGATTCGGCAAGGCGCCGGAGCACAACGTCGCACTCCTCCGCAACCTCGCCGCCCTCCGGGTCCTGGCGCGTCCGATTCTCCTGGGCACGTCGCGCAAGTCGACGCTGGGACGGGTCCTCGACCTGCCACCGGATGAACGGCTCGAGGCGACTCTTGCCACGACCGCCCTCGGGATCGCCGCCGGCGTCGACATCGTTCGAGTCCACGACGTGCGTGCCAACGTTCGGGCTGCGCGCATGACCGACGCCGTGGTCCGAGGAACGTATCGGTGAGCGACCGAATCCTGTTGCACAACATGGTCTTCCAGGCGCGCCACGGCTACTACGACCAAGAGCAGGTCACTCCCCAGCGCTTCGAGGTGGACATCGAGTTGAACTTCGACCTGCGGCCCGCCGGCCTCGAGGACGACCTGGAGCAGACGGTCGACTATGCGGCCGTGTACGAAGCGACCCGCCAGATTGTCGAATCCACGACGTTCCGGCTCCTGGAGGCACTGGCTGAGGCGATCAGCCACGAAATCCTGGCCGGATTTCCGATCGTCGGCAACGTCCTGGTCCGGGTCCGCAAGCCGGAAGTGAGCCTGGGTGGCCCACTCGACTTCGCCGGCGTCGAGATCCGCCGACAGCGCTGACCGCGAGGACGGTCGGCCCTCGATCTAGAGATCGGGCGGCCGGGTTCCGAGCGTGACCTGCACGACGAGTCGCTCGGTGCCCCGCAGCATCGCCACCTCCACCGTCTGGCTTGGGGCGAACTGGCTGAGGATGGCGTCGAGCGGATTCTCGGCATCGACGACCTTGCCGCCCACGCTCACGATGATGTCGCCCTCGCGAACCCCGGCCGCATCGGCCGGGCCACCGGAGATGATCCCGGCCAGGGTCTGCCCGCTCGCCGACTGAGCGGAGCGCACGATGGCACCAGCACTGACCGGGAGGCTCTCCTGCTGCTGCAGCTTGAGGGTGACCGGCTCGTAGCGGATCCCGATGTACGGGCGGGCCAGTTCCTTGCCTTCGAGCGCCTGCTGCATGATCGGCCGGGCAATGTCGATCGGGATCGCGAAGCCGATGCCGCTGCTGTTCTGGGCGATGGCGGTGTTGATCCCGATCACGCGTCCGGCGGCGTCGATGAGCGGACCGCCGCTGTTCCCGGGGTTGATCGCTGCGTCGGTCTGGATGAGGTTCGTCAGCCGCGTCCCGTCGTTGACGGTGATCGAGCGGCCCTTCGCGGAGACGATGCCACTGGTGACCGTATTCGAATACGTTCCGAGCGGACTGCCGATGGCAATCAGCAACTGGCCGACCTGGAGGTCGCTCGAGGTTCCGACCGGCGCCACGGGCAGGCCCGTCGCCTCGACCTTGACGATCGCCAGGTCGGTCAGCGTGTCGATGCCGTACACGGTGCCCTGGAACTCGCGTCCGTCCTTCAACTCGATCGTCAGCGTGGTGCTGTCGGCAACGACGTGGCGGTTGGTGAGGATCCAGCCGCCGGCGTCGTAGATGACACCGGATCCGACCCCCGTCTCCGGGATCTGGCCACCGACGAGATCCGTCGTCGCCCCGGTAGCCGTGATGCGTACCACGGCGGGGCTGACCAGCGCCGCGGCCTGCACGATCGCCGACCCTTCGGTCACGACGACCGGCTGCCGAGATGCCACGGGATCGGAGACGGGCACGGTCGGCGCCGGCAGGCGATCGAGAGCTCCACCGGCGTCGAGCGCGAGATACGTCCCGCCAGACGCCAGCACGGCCGAGAGGAGTGCCGCGGCCACGACGGTACCAGCCCCGGCACGGGCCCGTGGAGCCGCCTGGATGGGGGCCGCCCGCACGGGGCTCTCGGCGGCGGCGCTCCAGCCGGGTTCCTGCGATCCGCTCCAGATCGGGTCCGACCAGTCGGGGCGCGGCTCCCGACCCGGTGAAAACCGCTCGGTCTCCGTGAACCCGGCGGCGCTTCCGGGCGTCGGGTCAGGCGTCGGGTCAGGCGTCGGGTCAGGCGTCGGGTCAAGCGTCGCACCGGGCGGCGCTTCGGGCGGCGCTTCGGCGCCGGGTTTGCTTGGCGGCTGGTCGGTCATCGGTCAGGGTCGTCCTTCGCGGCAGTTCGCAATTTCGTTGGCCCTACGGTGACGGCACTTCATTGAGGACCGACCCCTCACCCGATGAAGAATCCGTCACGTTGTGCAGTTCGGCTGCCTCGGAAGGTGTCTCCGAGGACCCGGCGGCGATGGGCTCGCCACTTGGGCGGTGCCGACCCGGCACCGGGATGTCCTCACCGAATCGCGGATCCCGTGGCAGGTTGACGGTGAAGGTGGTGCCTGACCCAAGCCGGCTCTCGACCGCGACGCTGCCACCATGCATGTCGACGATCGAGCGAACGATGGCCAGACCCAGACCGCTGCCGCTGGCCCGCGCCTCGTTTGCCCGCGAACCGCGGTAAAAGCGATCGAAGATGTGCGGGAGCTCCGCTGCGTCGATGCCGACCCCGCTGTCGGAGACGACGATCCGGCCGCCGTCGCGCTGCCCGCGGACCGTCACCGCGACCGATCCCCCGACCGGCGTGAACTTGATCGCATTGCCGACGAGGTTGGCCACGACCTGACCGATCCGGAGCGGGTCGTGGCGAATCCGGATCGGGGCGTCCGGCAGGTCGATGGTCAATTCGACGCGTCGGCGCTCGGCCGACGCCTCGGCCTGCTCGATGGCTGTCTCAACGGTCGAGCGGAGGTCGTCGGGGCGAAGGTCGAGCAGGACGAGACCCGAATCAAGCTTCGACAGGTCGAGCAGGTTCTGGGCCAGCCAGTCGAGCCGCTCGATTTGCTGGGCCGATGACTCGAGGAACTCGGCGCGTGTTGCCTCGTCGACCGCCCGACCAGATCGGAGCAACTCGTTGAACATGCGGAGCGCGGCGAGCGGCGTTCGAAGTTCGTGGGAGACATCGGCCAGGAAGTCGCGGCTGAGGTCGCGGTCGCGCCGAATGATCTCGACGCTTTCCTCGAGACGCGTGGCCATCGTGTTGAACTGGAGCGCCAGCTCCGCGAGCTCGGTTGATCCGGCCCGCAGATGGCTGGCCGGGACGCGCCGGCTGAGGTCGCCCTCGGCCAGCCCCCGCGACGCCTCGGTCAGGCGACGCAACGGAGTCGTGAACCGCTGGGCAAGCGCCGCGGCGATGATCATCGCCCCGCCGAGCGCGAGGACGCCGATGACGACGAGCAGCCCGCTGACATTCGCGATCGCCCGAGCCCGGAACGTGTACGGGTCCGACAGCGTCACCTCGATCACGTACGGCGACGTTGCAGAGGAAACGGAGAACCAATCGACGATCGTGAGCGACTCACGGGTCTGTCCGGCCTGCGGTGGATCACGGAGCTGTGCTCGGAAGTCTCCGTTGGGCGCCGCGCGGAAGCTGTCCCTCGTTCCGCTTCCGAACCGGATGCGGACGTCTGCCTGGCCCAGGCGATCGGCCAGGATCGCCTGCTGGCCGGAGCTCCCGACGTACGCGACCACGCCGATGTCGACGAAGCCGTCCGCACCGACGACCGGCCCCACGATCTGGCGCGACTCGACCACGCCCGCGGCCTGGGTGGCCACGTACTCGGCCACGGTTCTGGCCCGCGAACCCAGGTCGGCCGTCTGCTGCTGGACGAAGTAGTCATCGAGTCGGTTCACGACGACGGCCGAGACCAACACGAGCGTGAGGGCAACAACCCCAACGAATCCGAGGGCCAGCCGAGCCTGGAAGGTGCGCGGCAGAAGCCGCCTCAGGCGGTGGCCAACCGTGTGTCGCCGGGCGCCTCCGTCAGCGCTCGGCGAACGCGTATCCGACACCACGAACGGTCATGACGAACACCGGGGCCGACGGGTCGTCCTCGATCTTGTCGCGCAGATGGCTCACGTGCACGTTGATCGTCTTCTCGTCCTGGTCGAGCGCCTCGTAGTCGCGGAGGAGCTCGAGGAGCTCGGATCGCGTGTACACCCGCCCGGGGCGGCTGGCCAGGTGGCGGAGGATCTCGAACTCGGTCGGCGTCAGGGCGATCCGCCGATTACCGCGCTGTACGCGGCGTCGCTCAAGGTCGATCAGGAGGTCGCCGTGGCGGACGACCCGCCCTCCGGCAGCGTCGGCCAGGTCGCCGTAGGCTCGGCGGAGCAGGGCCTTGATCCGGCTCATCAACTCACGCAACCCGAATGGCTTCGTGAGGTAGTCGTCGGCCCCCAGCTCAAGGCCGATCACCTTGTCGACCTCGTCGTCGCGGGCCGTCAGGACGAGCACCGGTGCCTTCGACCCGCTGGCCCGCAGGCGACGGAGGACCTCGAATCCATCGATCCCCGGGAGGCGTACATCGAGGACGACGAGGTCGGGCGCCTCCTTGATGGCCATCTCGAGACCCTCCTCGCCGGATCGCGCCATGGTCACCGTGTAGCCCTCTTGCTGGAGGGCGTACTGGATCCCGCGGGCAACCGCGAATTCGTCTTCGACGATCAGGATGGTGGCCGACATCTGATCGATGCTACACCGGCCGACCTGGGGTCGCGCCGCGGTCGTGGTATCGTAGCCGTCCGATCACGGGCGCCCGCCGGCCCTGTTCACGTTGGCGAGCGGCGGCCCGGCCACCAATGACCATCCAACCGAGGTCCATCCCATGTCCACCGCCACCCGCCCAACGCTGGCCGTCACACATCGCGATGTGACCGGCAAGGCCGTCGCCCGGCTCCGCCGGGATGGCCGCCTGCCGGGGGTCGTCTACGGCCACGGCGAGCCCTCGACATCGGTGTCGGTGGACACGCACGAGTTCGAGCAGCTTCGCCGTCATGCCGGACCCAACACGCTCATCGACCTGTCGATCGACGGCAAGAAGGCAAAGCCCGTGCTCGTTCACGGTGTGCAGGTTCATCCGGTCAACCGCCGGCCCCTGCACGTGGACCTCTATCTCGTCCGGATGACCGAGGAGCTCACCGTCGAAGTGCCGCTCGTCGCGATCGGTGAGTCCGAGGCCGTGAACCTGCTCAGCGGCATGCTTCTCCTCGTCACCGAGCATGTCCGGGTCAGGGCTCTGCCGGACCACCTCCCGCAATCGATCGAGTTCTCGATCGCGTCGCTCGTCGACTTCGAGGCCCAGATCCACCTCCGCGACCTCGACATCCCATCGGATGTCACCTTGTTGACGGATCTCGACGAGATCGTCGCCAAGGTCCTCCCGCCGCGTGTCGAGGAGGAGCCGGTGGTGGCCGCCGCCCCCGAGGGCGAACCGGCCGAAGGCGCCGAGGGCGCAGAGGGCGAGGCCGCTCCAGACGACGGCGACAAGGCCGGGGGGAGCGAGGGCTCGGCGGACGGCAAGAGTTGATCCGAATCAGGGCCGTTCGCCCTGCACGAGGACGGTCGGTAGCCTGAGGATCAGGTCCTCGGGCGGGAGCGCCCCCACCCGCGCGAGCAGCCGCGTTCGCAGCCGGGCGCGCATGTCGTCGTCGAGTGTCGCAAACAGGTCCTCTTCGTCATAGCGCTCAAGAAACTCGAGATAGCCCGCTGGGTCGTACGGGTGGCTGAGCAACCCCTCGCTCGCTCTTGCGCGCCGAAAACCGGCTCGCCTCAACTGCGCCATCGCGGCTGCTACCGACGGGATGTCGCCCGGATGCGGATCTGCAGGGGTCTCATCCAGCCCGAGCTCGTCCAGGACATCGTCAAACGCCTCGTCCGGCGCAAAGGGCGCATCGGCGCGCGTCGCGAGCCAGGTGATGAACGCGATCGACCCGCCGGGACGAAGAACGCGACGCGCCTCGCGCAGGGCCAGATGGCGATTTGGGACCAGCTGCAGGACGAACGACGACACGACGATGTCGATCGACTCGTCGGCGGCAGGGAGTCGATCGGCGAACGCCTGCTCGAACGTGAGTCGGCTCCGCTCCTCGACCGACAGCCCGTCCCGAGCGGCTGCCCGGGCAACTTCGAGCATCCCGCCTGAGGCGTCGATGCCCGTCACGTGGACGCGCGGCCAGCGGCGGACGGCAGCCAGGGCGAGCGTCCCGGTCCCCGTGCCGAGATCGAGCACGCGCATGGCACCCGACTGCACGGCGGGCTCGGCGGCATCGAGAACGGTGAGGGCCACGGGGGCGATGACGGGCCCCCACCAGCGGGCGTACCCGTCGGCCAGTCGGTCGTAGCGCCCGCCCTGATCAGAGCCCGAGTCATCGTGCATCGGAGTCATGGTGCCATGCTCGGCGGCCCGGGTATGCTGCCGGAGCGATGACGATCCGCGACACGGTCATGCGCTACGTCCGGATGATCGGCGCGGATCCCCTCGACGATGCGGACACGCGCCTGCTCAAGGTGCTGCTCGTCGGAACGACCCTGATGATCTTGCCGGCGGCCGTCCTGTGGGGTTTTCTGTACGTCGTCTTCGGGGAGCCACGTGCCGGCCTGATTCCCTGGTCCTACGCCATCCTGTCCGCCGGGAGCCTGGTCGTCCTGCAGATCACGCGCCGGCTACACTGGGTGGCCAACTTCCAGCTCCTGATCATCCTGGTGATTCCGGCCGCGCTCATGCTGGCGCTGGGCGGATTTGTCGCGTCGAGCGGCGCCATCCTGTGGTCGGCGCTCGCGCCGTTGGGCTCGATCGCCTTCGAATCGCCTCGCCGGGCCATCGGCTGGTTCGTGGCGTTTCTTGGAGTCCTGGTCGGGGCCGCGCTCGTGGGAGCGGATCTCCGGACGGTGAACTCCCTCCCGAGTGCGGTCGTCCTTCTGTTCTTCGTTCTCAATCTCGCCGGCCCGGCAACCGTGGCGTTCGTCCTGCTCGTCGCCTTCGCCAGCCAACGGGAGGCGGCCCTCGGCTCGCTTCGCGTGGAGCAGCACAAAGCCGACACGCTGCTGCTCAACATCCTTCCTCGACGAATCGCCGACATCCTCAAGGGTGGCCAGCGCCAGATCGCCGAGGGCTTCGACAGCGCGACGATCCTGTTCGCCGACGTGGTTGACTTCACGCCCCTGTCGGCGCGACTCGAGCCGGCCGAGGTGGTGGAGCTGCTCGACCACCTGTTCAGCCATTTCGACACTCTGGCAGAGCGACACGGGCTCGAGAAGATCAAGACGATCGGCGATGCCTACATGGTCGCCGCGGGGGTCCCGGCGGCTCGCCCCGATCATGCCCAGGCGATCGCTCGACTGGCCATTGACATGCGGGAGTCGCTCGCGGCCCATGGCGAACTCGCCCAACACAAGATCCAGGTGCGGATCGGGATCAATTCCGGGCCGGTGGTCGCCGGGGTCATTGGTCGCCGCCGGTTCATCTACGACCTGTGGGGCGACGCGGTGAACGTTGCGTCACGCATGGAGTCGCAGGGCGCGCCCGGGATGATCCAGGTGACTCGCGCCACCCATGACCTCATCGCCGACACGTTCGTTCTCGAACCCCACGGGACGGTCGCGGTCAAGGGGCGAGGCGAGGTGGAGACCTGGTTCCTGGTCGGCCCTCGCTGACCTCGATCAGTCGCCGGCCGGCGCCGTCGGCGGCGTGGGCGGCGCCCCCCAGCCCGTCGCCGGGTTCGCCCTCGGCGCGCGGATGCCCATCCGTCGGAGCGCCCTGACCATGACCAGGGCGACCACGATCAGGACGATCAGGATCGGCAGCCAGACGATGGCAAACCAGATCCCGGCGGCAGCCACCCCCTGGAGCACGCCGATGAGTTGGGCTGAGGCGCGATCCACCTCGTCGGTGGGGCTGAAGCCCTTGGCCGCCGCCTTGACGGCTGCGACCTCGACGCCATAGGTCACATCGAGTGTTGCAAACGCGACCCTGTCCTGGAGGCTGGTCCGCTGGGCCTCGAGCTGCTCGATCTGCCCGCGCACCTCGGTCAGCCGGGCCTGGACCTCCAGGACATCGCTGATCTTCTCGGCCCTGGCGGCGATGGCGATCAGGGCGTCCTCGCTGGCTCGCAGGTTGCGAACGCGCGCGGCGAGATCGACCAGCTGATCGGTCACTTCGACGGCGTCGGTGCTTTCCTCGACCACCTTGCGAGCGTGGCCCCGAAGAGCCGTGAGCGCGTCGTCCCAGCGATCGACCGGAATGCGATAGGTGATCGTCGCGTTCGGCTGGTCGTCGTGATTCGACTCGCGCGAAGCGCCGACGTAGCCGCCCAACGCATCGATCGCCGCGCGCCCCGCGGCGATCGCCTTCGCCACGTCGTCGACCTGGAGCGCCAGCGAGCCCGTCCGGATGATCTTGGCGTCGTCGCGGATCGCCAGGGTCCGGCCGGTGGTGTCGGTACCGTACTCGAGGGAGCTGCCGGTCTCCGGCGCCGCCGCCGGAACGGGATTGCCGCCGTCGTCGCCGCCGGCCGCACTCCCGAACGTGTCTAACCCCTGCGGAGCGGCAGCGCCAGCGCAGGCGCCGACGATGAGTCCGACCGTGAGCAGGACGGCCAGGGTGGATCGACGCATCGTGTCCCCTTCGTGGGTCTTGACTGACACTCGTTCGAGCGTCGCACCGGCGTGACGCCTTCCACGATCATGCGGTTCCCCGGCCGACGTGGCAAGCGTCCCGGCGTGCCGACGCCCGGCTCTACACTGGCCAGATGGAACTCCCGGTCCTCCCCCCGCTGGAACCCATGCTCGCCAAGGCAGTCGACGGCCTGCCGACCGATGCCGGTTGGCTCTTCGAGCCCAAATGGGATGGGTTCCGGGCCGTGGTGTTCCGCGACGGCGACGAGTTGTTCATCCAGAGTCGTGAACTCAAGCCGCTCGATCGCTACTTTCCGGAGCTTGCCGCTCCATTGCTCATGTCGCTCCCGACGCGCTGCGTGATCGACGGCGAAATCGTGATCGCACGCGACGGTGCCCTTGACTTTGAGGCGCTGCTGCTCCGGATCCACCCGGCAGAGTCGCGCGTGCGGATGCTGGCCGGAGCGTCGCCGGCCTCGTTCGTGGCCTGGGACCTGCTTGCCCTGGACGACGACGACCTTCGCGCGGCGTCCCAGGGCGAGCGGCGGGAGCGGCTGGAGGCGGTCCTCGAGGGTGCGGCCGCGCCCGTCCACCTGACACCGGCGACGACGGACCGGGCGACGGCGGCCGACTGGTTCGAGCGGTTCGAGGGGGCGGGGCTGGACGGCGTTGTTGCCAAGCGCCTCGACGCGGCCTATCAGCCGGGGAAGCGGGCGATGCTCAAGATCAAGCATCAGCGCACCGCCGACTGCGTCGTGGCCGGGTTCCGCTGGCACAAGAACGGTCCGGGCACGCACATCGGGTCGCTCCTCCTCGGCCTCTTCGATGACGAGGGCACGCTTCATCACGCCGGGATCACGTCGTCGTTCACCTGGGATCGGCGGGCCGCGCTGGTGGAGGAGCTGGAGCCGCTTCGGAGTGCCGCCCTCGACGGCCACCCGTGGCGGGAATGGGCCGAGTGGTCGGCAATGGGCGATGCGGATGCCTCGGGTCAGCGCCTGCCCGGCGCCACATCGCGCTGGAACCGCGGCAAGGACCTGTCATGGGAGCCATTGCGGGCCGAACGCGTGGTGGAGGTGGCCTACGACCACCTGCAGGGCTCGCGGTTCCGCCACGCCACGACCATCAAGCGCTGGCGACCCGACAAGGTCCCGGCCGCCTGCCGGTACGACCAGATGGAGGAGACGCCGGCCTTCGAGATCGCGAGGATCTTTGGCGGGACCTGAGAACTGCCGTATCTCGGCATCTGTCGAGCTGTCGCCGCCGAGGAGCTGTCGCCGCCGATCTCGCGCCTATCTCAGGCCTGATCGCACGTTTGATTGGCCCGGACGATCAGATCCAGCGTCAGCAAGCGTGACGCAGCACGGAATCCGCCAGTTTCGCGGGCTGGCCACGTTCACTGATCTCCAATCTGATAACTGGGAGTAATCATGGATCGCTCGGGCCGCGTTTCGGCCCCCGACCGCCACATGCGTCGGCTCCGAGTCGTCCCCACCCACGACCCCCGCCGTCCGCGCTCAGCCCGCGGTCGGCCCCTGCTGGAGTCGCACCCGTGGATCGCCTCCTCGCACGCCGCGCGCTCATCGTCGGCCTCCTCCTGGGGCTGTTGGCGGAGCTCGCCCTGGACGGACGGGCCGCCGGCCTCAATGTGCCGCTCGTCGTCGCCGCGATGCTCGTTGCCGGCGCGATCTTCCGCCGGCCGGGCCGAACCGTTGATCCGCTCGACGCCTGGCTGCCGATCACGTCGCTCGTGCTCGCCGGTTTCGTTGCCATCCGCGGCGATGAGTTCCTCGCGGCGCTCGACACCCTCGGCGCGGTGGCCTTCGGTGGCGCGAGCCTCATCGCTCTCGCCGGAACGCCCGTCACGCGCCGATCCGCCGGGGCCATCAGCGCACTGGCGGTCTGGCTCGCTCTCACGGCTACCTTGGGGGTCCGGCACGTATTGCCGTCGACCCGGGAGCCTCGAGAGCAGGCCACGACGCGGCGATGGCCGTGGCTGGCGCCACTTGTCCGCGGCCTCGCAGTGGGCCTGCCTCTCGCCATGATCTTCGCGCTCCTGTTCGCGTCGGCCGACCCCATCTTCGGTCGCGGCCTCGACGACGTGATGGGGCTCCGGATCGATCTCGGGACCCTGCCCGGCAGGGTCGTCTTCATGCTCGGCTCGGCCTGGCTCGCGATCGGCCTCCTCGCGGGCGTGATCGACGGCGTCCCGGCCGATCCACCGGTTGAGGCTCCGACTTCCAGCGTGCCCCAAACAGCCTGGTCGCTCGGCGCTTCCGCCGTGCCGATCAAGCTCGTGGGCGGCGGCCCTGGTGCCCTGGAGGCGACGGTGATCCTCCTCGTCGTCGATGCCGTCGTCGCCTCGTTCGTCGCGCTCCAGATCGCCTACCTGTTCGGGGGTCTCGACACCCTGGCAGCGGCCGGGCTCACCTACAGCGACTACGCCCGACGCGGCTTCTTCGAGCTGGTGGCCGCTGCGGTCCTGGCCGGGACCGTTGTCGCCGCCCTCGAGGCCGTCGTCGGGAAGCGATCACGGGCCCACCTCGGCGCCAGCCTTGGACTGTTGGCCCTGACCGGCGTGGTCCTCGTATCCGCGGCGTTCCGCCTGTCGCTCTACCAGCAGGCGTACGGGTGGACGGAGTTGCGGTTCTATGTCTTCACTGCGATCGCGTACGTCGCCGCGGCCCTGCTCGTGCTGGCCGGTCTGGTCATGGTTCGCCGGACGCGCTGGCTGGTCCACGGCCTCGCGGTCCTCGGGGTCGTTGGTCTCGTCGGCCTGAATCTCGCGGTACCGGCCGCATTCGTCGCGGAGCGGAATCTCGAACGCGTCCTGCGGCCGGGGCTCGTATCGCCAGGCGGACGTACGGGACTCGACGCGCCCTATCTCGCGATGCTTCCGGACGACGCTGTGCCCCCACTCGTGGCCGCCCTCGATCGGCTCCCTGCTGCCGAGCGCGCGGCCGTCCAGGACATCCTCGAGAGACGGCTTGACGCCCTCCGGTACGATCCGGCCGTCGACAGTCCCATGGCTTGGAATCTCGGTCGGGAGCAGGCGAAGGCTGCGCTGATGCGGCTACCGTGAGGGCTCGGTTCCGTGGTCCGGAGGTCGGCGCGGACGTTCGCCGGTGAACCCGGCGCCCACGGCGTCGATCAGCTCGATCCGGTTGCCGAACGGGTCGCGGACGTAGCAGCGGTCGACCGGCAGGGCGGCATCGTCGTCGACGATCTCCACGCCGTGCGCGGCGAGGCGCCCGCGCGCCTTGGCCAGGTTCGCGACGACGAACGCCGTGTGTGCCTTCCAGGCCGGGACGAATGAGTCCTCCACGCCGAGATGGATCGCGACGCCCGGGCCGATGAACCACGCCCCGCCACGGCCGGAAAGTGCCCGCGGCTTTCGAACCTCCTGGAGCCCGAGCACGCCGCCGTAGAAGAGGCGAGCAAGGGCTTCTTCGCCGCGAGGGATCGCGATCTGGACGTGGTCGAGGCCCACGACTTCGACGGTTCTCTTGCGCGATCCGCGTCGTCGCGCGCCAGACGCCTCGCTGCGGGTCGTCATGCCGATCCGTTGCGTTTTCGTGGCGATCGCTCCGCCTGACCGGATCGGTCAGGAGCGTCGTACTCGGACCACGGGTCGTAGTCTGGATCGAGCGGTTCCTGGGGTGGGCGGTCCGCCTCCTCGACGTTGGCGAGGTTGACTCGGACCCGGTACCAGAGGGATGAGCGTCCGCGCATGCCGTCGACAAGGATATCGGCCGGCGCAAGCGCCGCGGCGGCCGTCGGCCAGCGCGACTCCCAGCGCTCGAGGCCGGCGAGGGCGTCGGCTTTTGCCTTGGCCCTCGCGATCTCGATGACCGGGATCGAGCTCTGGCGGCGCCCGGTTGGCGTCGGACGGGTTGCCGCACGTCCCGCGGCAGCGCGTGCCGCCGTGTCGGCTCGAGCGAACCGTCGTTCCATCGCCGCGCGTGACTTCTCGCGCGCGGCCTCGGCCTCCGGTGTGTCGTAGTCCTTCGCCACGCGCCGCTGGCGCGACGGCTGGACGCGCGGCGGCTCGCCCTCCTGCTTGCGGTAGTTCGGCGGCCATGGCGCGTCCCCCTCGCCGGCGACCTCGTGCCGGGCCGATAGCGCGAGGAGTGCCTCGAGCGATCCGACGGCGTCGTCGATGCCCGCGCCCGGATCGCCGATCTCAGCGTACCGGGCGGGAACGGTCGCGAGCGTGAAGTCCTCCGCCTCCGCCTCCGCCACCTCGGCCCAGGTCAGCGGAGCGGAAACGCGGGCATCGGGCAAGGGTCGCACGGAGTAGGCGGACGCGACGGTTCGGTCCTTCGCATTCTGGTTGTAATCGAGAAAGACGCCGTGGCGCTCTTCCTTCCACCACTTCGAGGTAGCGAGCGTGGGAGCCCTGGCTTCGACATCGCGGGCCAGGGCCAGGGCGGCGCGACGAACCTCGGGATACGTCCAGCGACGCTCGATGCGCACGTTGATGTGGATCCCGCGCGAGCCGGACGTCTTCGGCCAGCCGACCAATCCCAACGCGACAAGCGCCTCCTGCACCACGAGCGCAACGTGCCGAATCTGCGACCAGGGAACGCCGGGAACCGGGTCGAGGTCCACGCGCAGCTCGTCCGGATGGTCGAGGTCGTCGGCCCGCACCGGATGCGGATTGAGATCGATGCAACCGAGGTTCGCAACCCAGGCCAGGCCGGCGGCATCGTCCACCACGATCTCCTCGGCTGTGCGGCCCGATGGAAACGACAACTCGACCGTTCGGATCCACTCGGGCCGGTTCTCGGGGGCCCGCTTCTGGAAGAACGGCTCGGCCTCGGCGCCGTTGACGAACCGCTTCAGCGCCATCGGCCGGCCGGCGATTCCGCGCACGGCGCCATCGGCGACCGCCAGGTAGTAGCGAACCAGGTCGAGCTTGGTGTAGCCCGCCTTCGGGAAGTAGATCTTGTCCGGGTTGGTGATCGTCACCTCCCGATCGTTGATCCGCAGGACCTCGGCGCGCGCAGGCATGGCGGAACCATAGCGCGTCGGCCGGGCTTCTCGACACGCGAGGACGCTCGGCCTAGCATGACGGCCTACCCGGGGGAGACCTCCGAATCGTGCAGAACTCACCGGAACGAGCCTGCCTCGTCATCGCCGATATCTCGGGCTACACCGGCTATCTCGCCGGCGTCGAACTCGACCACGCCCAGGACATCCTGGGCGACCTCATCAGCACCGTGGTCGGCGCGCTTCGGCCCACCCTCAAGCTCGCCAAACTCGAAGGTGACGCGGCTTTCGTATTCATGCCGGGCACCGAGATCGACGGATCCGCCCTCCAGGACATCGTCGAGGGCTGCTATTTCACGTTCCGTCGACGTCTCCGTGACATCGCCCAGGCGTCGCGCTGCGAATGCAATGCGTGTATCCGGATCCCCTCGCTCGATCTCAAGGTGGTTGCCCACCACGGCACGATCGCCCGCCAGAGGATGGCCGGGTCGGCGGAACTCGTCGGCGCCGACGTCATCCTCGTGCATCGATTGCTGAAGAACTCGGTCGCGGTCGACCTTGGACTGCCGGCGTATGTGTTGTACACGGAGGCCTGCATCGCGGCGATGGGGATCGCCGACCCCGCGGTCAGCGGTCTCGTACGCCACGTGGAGGCGATCGAGCATATCGGCGAGGTGACGACCTGGGTCCGCGATCTCGAGGGCGCATGGCAGGCCCAGCTGTTACGCAAGCGGCTCCGGATCACGGAGGCCGAGACGTTCTGGAAAAAGGAATCCACGTTCGATGCACCGCCCGCGATCGTCTGGGAGTACATCACGTCGCCGATCCGCCGGCCGCAGTACTCGAACGACGTGACATCGGTCATCGAGATGAGTCCCGGCGGGAGGCGCGGAGCCGGCACGACGAACCACTGCATGCACGGCGACGACGCGATCGTCGAGGAGATCGTGGACTGGCGACCATACGAGTACTGGACGACGCGCAACCAGTTCCCCGTCCCAGGGTCTCCCAAGGTCCTCATGTCGGACGAGCTCGAGGCGCTCCCCGACGGCCGGACCCGGGTCGTGACCCGCGCCGGGCGCGGACGGACCGCGAAGGCTCGGGCGTTCATGATCGAGGCGCTCCCGATCCTCCAGCATGCGGTGGAGGAGGCGACTCGGGATCTTGCGGTGGCCGTGGCCGATGCGGCCCGCGATCGGGCCGGCGACCCGGAACTCACCGTTGCGCCGACGCTCCGGGCCGAGCCGCCAGCTCCGATGCCCATTGCCTACCCGCCCGAGAACGGGTCGCAGGAACCTGTCGATTTCGGTTCGGCCGGTTCGTCATCGGAGTAGGACGGCAGGGAGCCGTCGGCCAGAAACGAGGAGGAACACGATGCGCTTCGCCCTGCTGATCTACGACGAGAACACCGCGAATCCGTCGTCGGAACCGCCGGATCCGGCGATCTGGGGCACGGTGATGAACGAGTACAACGCGTACACCCAGGCCATGCGCGACGCAGGCGTCTACGCGGGTGGTGAGGCCCTGGAGCCGAACCCCACCGCGACGACAGTCCGCATCCGCGACGGCCGGACCACCATGACCGACGGGCCCTACGCTGAGACGAAGGAAGGTCTCGGCGGCTTCTACCTGGTCGACTGCGCGAACCTGGACGAGGCCCTCGAGTGGGCGGCCAGGTGCCCCGGATCGCGGTACGGCATCATGGAGGTCCGCCCCGTGGTCGACTTCAGCCAGTACGCACCTGAAGCTGCGGCGGCCGCTAACGGCGCGTGACTCCGGCGATCACCCACGACGTCGTCGACCGCCTGTTCCGCGAGGAATCCGGGCGGGCGGTCGCGACGCTCATCCGGGTGACGGGCGATTTCGAGCTCGCCGAGGAGGCCGTCCAGGAGGCGTTCATCGCGGCGCTCGAGACCTGGCCGGAGCGCGGTCTCCCGGACAACCCGGGCGCGTGGATCACGACGACCGCCCGCAATCGCGCGCTGGATCGGCTCCGCCGCGTCAAGCGCTTTCGCGAGAAGGCCGAGATGCTCGGCCGCCAGGCGCTGATCGACGAGGAGCTCGCGGCTGTCGAGCCGGGGGAGACCGAACCGGAGGACCCCATGGCCATCGACGACGACCGGCTCCGCCTCATCTTCACGTGCTGCCATCCGGCCCTTGCCCCCGACGTCCGCGTGGCACTGACCCTCCGCACGCTCGGTGGCCTCACGACCCCCGAGATCGCTCGCGCCTTCCTCGTCCCCGAGCCGACGCTCGCCCAGCGGCTGGTCCGTGCCAAGCGCAAGATCCGGGATGCCGGGATTCCGTATCGGGTACCGCCGGACCACCTCCTTCCGGAGCGCCTCGGCTCCGTGCTCCAGGTCATCTATCTCATCTTCAACGAGGGGTACGGCGCGTCGGCCGGCGACGAGCTCGTCCGCCGGGAGCTGAGCACGGAGGCGATCCGGCTCGGCCGCGTCCTCGGCAACCTGATGCCCGACGAGCCCGAGGCCCTCGGTCTGCTGGCGCTGATGCTCCTGCACGATGCGCGCCGGGAGGCGCGGGTCGGGTCCGATGGTGAGCTCGTGCTGCTCGAGGAGCAGGATCGATCCCTCTGGGACGCGGTTCGGATCGCCGAAGGCGACGAGATCCTGGAGCGGGCAATGCGGATGCGGCGCCCGGGTCCGTTCCAGCTCCAGGCGGCGATTGCCGCCGTCCACGACGCGTCGCTCACGACGGGAGCCACGGACTGGCGCCAGATCACGGCCCTGTACGGAGCACTGGCCACGACCACGCGGTCGCCGGTCGTGGAGTTGAACCGTGCCGTGGCCATCGCGATGGCCGACGGCCCCTCGGTCGGGCTCGCCCTGGTCGAGCGGATCGTGGCCACGGGTCAGCTCGACGACTATCCATATCTCCACGCCGCACGGGCGGACTTGCTGCGACGTCTCGGTCGCGCCGGCGACGCGACCGTCGCGTACCGCCGGGCGCTCGAGCTGACCTCGAACGAGGCCGAGCGGTCATTCCTGGATCGCAGAATTCGCGATCTGGCACCGTCCGAGGCGGCCACGCCCTGACGGCACATGTCGTTCGGCTGCTTGCGGTTGCGCCCACCGACGTCGCAGATCAATCGTAGGGCGGAAGTGCCCCAGGGGCGGGTCGGGTGCGGACTCAGTCCGGACGGTCGGTTCAGTCCTCCGTCGCACCGGCGAGCCGGACTTCGGCTTCCGCGATGATGGCGGCAAGCGAGCGCCTGCCGAGCTCCTCGAGATACTGCCCGCGTGCCGCGCTGAACGCGCCGTGGACTAGGCACGTGCCGTCGGGCATGCAGGGGCCGCCGCGCAACACGCACCGCCGACCCGAAGGTAACTCCTCGACGGCGCCGACGACATCGAGAAGCGAGATCGTGGCCGGATCCCGTTGCAGCCGATACCCCCCGGTTCGCCCAAGGACCGGGGCGACCAGCCCGCCGTCGGCGAGCCTGCGCATCACGTGGGCCAGGAATCGCGCGGGGATCTGCATCTCTCCCGCGATCTGGCGACGGCTGAGCGGCGTCGATCCGTCGTGGCGGGCCAGTGCGAGCATCGCTCGGACCGCGTAGTCCCCTTCGCGAGTCAACTCCAGCAGCATCGCTCTCCAGGCGCGATCGTGACGTTCGGACCGCTTCGACGTGCCATCCGGACCGGGTGGCATGGGCTCCTAAACATATACAACATCGCTAGTCGATTATCACCGGTATGTCACGTGTCGGCAGCGTCCCGCCGCACGACCCAACGGGTCCGCGCCGATCGCGGATTGCAGGGTACATGGAGGACAGGACGTATGCGCGCAAGCGGACGGATGCTCGTGGCCGCGTTCGTGGTCGGAAGTCTCATCGTTGGCCTGGTCGCTGGACGCCTGTCCGGCGGTCTTGGCGGCGGAGGGTCCCTGGCGACGATCGCCGACGCACGGGGGATGACCGTGGCCGAGGCGGAGGGAGCGCTCAAGGCGTTCACGCCACCCGGCAAGTACGACGAATACACCATGGTGTCTTCGGGCGGCCAATCCGGCAACCTCTATCTCATCGGCGTGCCGTCGATGCGCCTGCTCAAGACGATCCCCGTCTTCACCCCGGAGTCATGGTCGGGCTACGGCCAGGGCGCCGACTGGAGCGAGACGATCCTCGCCGAGGGCTCCAGCGACAAGCAGGCCCGCGAGCTCAAGTGGGGCGACACGCACCACCCCGGTCTGTCCGAGACGAACGGTGAGTACGACGGCCGCTTCGTCTACATCAACGACAGGGCCAATGGCCGGATCGGGATGGTCGACCTGCGGGACTTCAAGACCAAGCAGATCGTCGACCTCCCGAACATGCAGACCTCGCACGGCGGCGTGTTCGTCACCCCGAACACGGACTACGTCCACATCTCGAGCATGAGCCCGGTGCCCCAGACGCCGGACGGCTATGCGCCGCTCGACCAGTACAAGGAGTCGTACCGGGGCATCTCAAGCTGGCTGTCGATCGACCAGGGTACCGGCAGGATCGACGTCGCCAGGAGCTTCCAGATCGAGCTGCCCCCGTACACCCAGGACCTGGCCGATGCCGGCAAGCTGGCCAGCGATGGCTTCGCGTTCATCGGCAGCTACAACACGGAGATGGCGATCGGCGGCGTCTCCGAGGGTGGCGAACCGATCGAGAAGGGCGCCTCGGCGCGCGATTTCGACTACCTCCACATCATCGACTGGAAGAAGGCCGCCGAGGTCGCTGCCGCCGGCAAGACCGAGCTGCGCAACGGGATCCGGGTCATCACCCTCCAGACGGCGATCGACGAGGGTCTGCTCTATCTCGCGCCGGAGCCGCGCAGCCCGCACGGCGCCGACGTGAGCCCGGACGGCAACTACATCGTGGTCGGCGGAAAGCTCGACCCGAACGTGACGATCTATGACATCGAGCTGATCAAGAAGGCGATCGCGGACAAGGACTTCGACGGGAACGACGAGTTCGGCGTGCCGGTCCTCAAGTTCGCGTCCGTCATGGCCGGCCAGGTGGAAGTGGGCCTGGGTCCACTCCACACCCAGTTCGACGGCAAGGGCAACGGCTTCGTCAGCCTCTTCCTCGACAGCGCGGTCTCCAAGTTCAGCCTGGGCCCGAAGGCGGGCGTCAAGGCCGGTGAGGAGTTCAAGCTGCTCGACAACGTCAAGGTCAACTACAACATCGGCCACCTGGCCACGACCGAGGGTGACACCGTGGCCGCCGACGGCCGCTACCTGGTCGCCCTCAACAAGTGGTCGATCGACCGGTTCCCGGTGATCGGCACGCTCAAGCCGCAGAACTTCCAGCTGGTCGACCTCCAGGGCGATCAGATGCGCGTCCTCGCCGACATGCCGGTCGGCTTCGGCGAACCGCACTACGTCCAGATCATCAAGACAAGCCGGCTCACCAGCGCGATCGATGTCTACGCGCCCGGCACCGACCCGCTCACCATGGCGGCCTCGGCCGTGGCGACGGAAGCCGGCAAGGAGCGGGTCGAACGCGACGGCGATACTGTCCACGTGTACATGACCGCCATGCGGAGCCACTTCACGCCGGACATCCTGCGGGTCAAGAGGGGCGACCACGTGGTGATGCACGTCACGAACATCGAGCAGACTGCGGATGCGACCCACGGGTTCGCGATCCCCGCCTACAACCTCCAGGCGAGCCTGGATCCGGGCGAGGTCGTGACCCTCGAGTTCGAGGCCGACAAGGCCGGCTCGTTCGCCTTCTACTGCACCGAGTTCTGCTCGGCGCTCCATCTCGAGATGCAGGGCTGGCTTCTGGTCGAGCCCTGACATCGATGCGAGCGGCCGCGAACCCCCCCCGCGCGGCCGCTCGCCCCTCCACCTCCATTCAGACAGGAGATCCACAACGTGAAACCAGTTCTCTTCGTCGTTGCCGCCCTTGCCCTCGCGGCCACGCTCGCCGCTTGTGGTGGCGCAGCCAGCCCGAGTCCGACCGCGGTGGACGTGACCCTCACCGCGACCGAGTTTGCGTTCGACCCGAATACCGTCGAAGTGACGGCCGGGTCCCAGGTCCGCTTTACGCTCGCCAACAAGGGCACGCTCGAGCACGACGTCACGATCGATGCTCTCAACTACACGCTTCTCGCCGCGGTCGGCGAATCCCCGTCGTCCGCGACGGCCACGCTGGCCGCCGGGACCTACGACTTCCACTGCTCCATCCCCGGCCACAAGGAAGCCGGGATGACCGGCACGTTGACCGTCAAGTAATCCGCGGATGCGTGAAGCGGCGACCCCCCGCTCCCAGACGGACAAGGTGACCGGACAGGCTCGATCTCCCCACGTCCCGTGGAGGGCATGGGCCCGCCCGGTCGCCGCCATCGTGGGGCCGGCCCTCCTCGTCGTCGCGGGCATCCTGCCGGTGTGGGGGACAACGTTGCTCGCGCCGCAGTACCCGAAGGGCCTGTCGCTGTGGTTCTATGGCGGCCGGGCCGAGGGACCGGTGCGCGAGGTGAACGCGCTGAATCACTACATCGGGATGCAGCCCATCGACCTGTCGCTCGTTCCCGAGATGGGGCTCTGGCCGCTTGCCGTCGTCGGCCCGGCCGCCGCGTTCCTCGTCGCGATCCTGTTGCGGGGCTGGATCGGGCGCGTCGCCGCGATCCTCCTCGCGCTCACCCCGATCGTGATCCTCGGCGACATCCAGCGCTGGCTCTACATCTTCGGTTCCGAGCTGGACCCGGGTTCGGCTCTCCGTCTCGACCCGTTCATCCCGCTCGTCGTGGGCCCGTCGACGGTCTGGAACTTCACCGTGTGGACCTACCCGGGGCCGGCACTGGCGGTCATCTGGACGGTGGCCATCCTGGCCTTCGCCGTGCGCCGGCTCGCGCCCGCGACCGGGCGTCCGAACGCGATCACGACCGTCGCCGCGGCAGCCGGAGCCGCCGTTGCGCTCATCGGGGCCCTCCTCGTCGTGGTGCCGGCGGCCCGTGCCCCGGAGGCCAGCGTTCCCGACGTTGCCGTCGCCGCGGGGACCGCCGATCTGGTTCGCCTGGTCGCGGAGGCGCCGAGCGGGGCCACCGTCGCGGTGCCGGCGGGCCGCTACTTCGTTCACCTCGACATCATCCGGCCCATCACGCTCGTGGCATCCGGCGAGGTCGTGCTCGACGGTGGCGGGCGCGGAACGCCGGTCACCATCCGCTCCGACGACGTCACCATCCGCGGCTTCACCGTCGCGAACACGGGAGGCCAGGTCGAGGAGGCTGCCGGGATCAGGACGATCGATGCCAGCCGGGTCACGATCGAACACAATCGGCTGGAGACGTTCTTCACCGGGATCGCCGTCGACGGCGGTGGAGCGGTTCGGATCATCGGCAACGAGTTCCTCGGATCGGGGCAGGTTGTCCAGGGAGCCGACCACATCGCCGTGTCGGCCGCGTCGGCCGGATCGTCGGCCGGATCGACGGGCGCGGGCGCGGGCGCGGACCCGGGCGCGGACCCGGGCGCCGGCGGCGTCGGCGCGGACCCGCACGCGGGTCACGGCCCGGGCGCCGGTCCGGGTGGACAGGGGGATGCGATCTCGATCTGGACGGCGAATGGGATGCTCATCCGTGACAACCGGGTCAGCGGCGTTCGCGACGCGATCTACCTGAACTACGCCGCCGACGTCCTCGTCGATGGGAACGTCGTCGAGCGAAGCCGGTACGCCCTCCATTCGATGTTCGGTTCGACGCTCATGGTGTTCGGCAACGAGTCTCGCGAGAACCTCTCCGGCCTCGTGTTCATGTACGGCACGGACGTCATCGCCGGTCGCAACATCATCGTGGACGGCCGATCAGCAGGGACAGGATTCGGCGTGGTCCTGAAGGACGTCGACGGTGTCCGCCTGGCCGAGAACCTGATCGCCCGGAACCGCGTCGGCCTCCAGGCCGAGGGGACGGTCAACAGGCTCGACACCGAGGCTGCGGTGTTCAGCAACCGGTTCGTGGCGAACGACGTCGGCGTCGCGCTCATGCCCTCCGCCGACCTGGCCTTCGGCGGCAACGTGTTCGACGGCAACCTGACCCAGGTCGCCGCACTCGGGATCGGGGTAGAGCGCAGGAACTTCTGGGCCTATCGGGGCGTGGGGAACACCTGGAGCGACTATGCCGGCTATGACCTCGAGGGAGACGGCATCGGCGACGTGCCGTATCGGTCGGCCGGCGTGGAGGACATCCTGGTCTTGCGCGATCCTTCGCTGGCGGCATTCCGGACCAGTCCGGCGATGATCATGCTCGGCACGTCACAGGCCGTGTGGGAGGGAGCCCGCCCACCGGTGGTGATCGACCCGTCACCGCGACGCGACCAGGTCGGCGCCGCCGCCGCGCCATCCGCCGACGGGGGCTCCCGACCACTGGCAGGACCGTGGCAGGCCGGACCGTGGCAACTCGCCGGCGCATCGCTCCTTGCCGTCACCGCGGTCGCCCTCGGTGGACCCTGGCGCCGCGGGGCGACGGAGAAGAGAGGGCCCGAGCGATGACCGCGCCCGCCGCAGTCGTCGCGGGTCGTGTCGTCGCGGGTCGTGTCGGGCTCGCCCCGACCCGGGACGAGCCGGCGATCGTGGTCCGTGGCCTGACCAAGGCCTACGGTCGGACCCGCGTCGTCGATGCGCTGGACCTGGCGATCCCCGGCGCGATGCTCACCGCGATCGTCGGCGGGAACGGCGCCGGCAAATCGACGCTGCTCGGCTGCCTGGCCGGCGTCCTGCGCCACGGCGGCTCGGTCCGTCTTGGCGGACCCATCGGAGCGCCGCGCCCGGGTCGGGTGGCGTATCTCCCTCAGCGCATCCGGCTGCCGGCCGGCGCCACCGTCGACGAGGTCATGAGGCTCTTCCGGTCGCTCGCCGGCCCGGCGACGGATCGCGTCGTTCCGCCCGATGGGTTCCTCGTGGCCGGCCACCGCCGGATCGGTGAACTGTCCGGCGGTCAGGCACAGCGCGTCGTCCTCGCAGCGACCCTCCTGGGCACGCCCGACCTCCTCCTGCTCGACGAACCGCTGGCCAACCTCGATGACGGGGCGAAGGGTGTGGTGCGGGAGATGCTCGTCGCGCACCGGGATGCTGGCGCGACGATCCTCGTCGCCAGCCCGGCGGCGTTCGAACTCCTGGCCGACGCAGATGAGGTGATCAGGATCGAGGGGGGCGGGGTCGCGTTCCAGGGCCCCGGGGCCACGTACCTGGCGGGGCTGCGAACGACCGTCTGGGTCGCGCTCGATCCGGCCGACGACGGATCCGCGTTCCACGAACTCGCGGCCGTTGAGCGGACGCGGATCGTGGGCCGATGGGCGGCTCTCGACTGCCGCGGACGGGACGTCAGCGCGGTCATCGGTGCGTTGGGCGATCGCGGCGTCGCGGCCGCGAGGATCCGGGTCGCCGGGCCAGCCGACGCGGCGATCGGTCCGCAGCCGGCGGATGGCCGCCGGACGGCCGCGCACGAGGTTTCGCCGGTGGGCTCCCCGGAGCTTGGGCCGTGACCGCGCTCGCGGTCTTTCGGACCGGCACACTCCTGCGCGGACGGTCCACGGCGGCCGCCGTGATCGTGTTCTGTGTGGCGACCGGTCTCGTCACCATCCTCGGCCTGGGCTCGTTTCGCCAGGTCGGGCTCGGGTCGGTCGGTCCCGCGGCAGCCGCGCTGATCAACCTTGCGCTCCTGCTCCCGACGGCTCAGGGACTCCTCGTCGGGGCGATGACGATGACCGGCGACCGCGAGCGCGGGTTCGGGGCGATGCTTCGGGCACGTGGCGTCCGGCCCGCTGTCCTCGTGCTCACGGCCTGGCTCGCGGTGGCGCTGTCCTCGTGGCTGTCGATCGCGGCAGGCTTTGGCGTGGCCGCCGTGATCGTCGCCGGCAATGTGCCGGTCGACGATCTGCCTGCCTTCAGCGCGATCGTCGGCATCTCGCTCGTGGCAGCGGCCGCAGCCACGGCCGTCGGCGTCCTGATCGGCACACTCGCGTCGAACCGGCTCCAGGCGATGCTCGCCGGGCTGGCCACGTGGTTCGCGCTGGCCATCGGCTTCGATCTCATCGTGATCGGACTCGGGGCGTTCCTCCGCCTCGGCGAGGGCGCCATCGTCTTCGCGATCTTCGCGGATCCGCTGACCGCCGCGCGGGTGGCGGCTCTCCTCGTCCTCGATGCCGGGGCAGGGGTGCTCGGACCGACCGGGGCCTACCTGCTGGGGCGACTGGGGCACGACGGGGCACTCGTCGCCCTGCTCGCGGTCGTCGTCACCTGGACGATCGTCCCGTTGGTTCTGGCCGTGCAGGGAATCCTTCGTCGCGATGGTTGATCGTCCGCCGGGGGCTTGACACCGCCGTCAGTTCCGTGGTTATATCGTGGCACGCTAGTACGCACAGCGATATAGCGCACTACGGAAGATGAAGGAGCGTCCCCATGTCACGATCCGGCCGGCTCGTTGCCAGCATTGCCGCCCTCGGGCTCCTTTCCGCGTTCGCGGGATCGAGCCTCGCCGGCGGCGCGCGACACGCCTCAGGCACGTTCGTCGACGCGACGGGTGCCACCATCGGTTGGGCGCGACTCGTCGAGGACGCCTCGGGCGTCGTGCACGTGAACGTCCACGTCAAGGGCGTGGCTCCCGGACTTCACGGCATCCACATCCACTCGGTCGGCGTGTGCAGTCCGTTCACCGCCGCGGGCGGCCACTACAACCCGTACCTGGCCCAACACGGTCTCGACAATTCGAATGGCCCCCACGCCGGAGATCTGCCGAACCTGACCGTCAATGGCGCCGGCAACGGCCAGCTCGATGCGACCACGGACCGCGTGACGCTGTCCGATGGGCCGGCCACGCTCTTCGACGCGACGGCGGGCGCCGTGGGCAGCGCGATCGTGATTCACGCCAACCCCGACGACCAGCTCACGGACGCCACCAACGGCGGCAGCGGTGGGCGTATCGCCTGCGCGGTGGTCGAGTCCGACTGAGGTGGTCCGGGTCAGGTTCGGACGGTTCGGGGAAACCGCGATCTGGGTCCTGGTCGCGCTGCGGGCAGGACCCAGGAGCGCCGTCGGGCTCCTCGACGACGTTCGCGATCTCGACGGCCGCGTCGGTCCGGGCACCTTCTTCGGTGCGATCGCCAGTCTCGAGCAGCTCGCCCTCATCGCGGCGACGCCGAACGGGCATGGTCGCCCCGCGTATGCTCTTTCGGAGCACCGCGTGATCGCCGCAGGTGCGGGGCCTTCGGGAGGATCGATGCCATGATCAGGCCAGCCGGCGTGCAGCCGTCCCGCGACGACGATCGGGCGTTGGGGGACCTCGGCAGGTTCGCCGAACCGTCGCTGTACATCCTCGTCTCGCTGGCCGAGGGCCCGAGGCACGGCTATGCGATCATGATCGACGTGGAGGCGATCTCCGGCAGCCCGATGGGCCCCGGAACGCTCTACGGCGCACTCGCTCGGCTCGAACGACGCGGCCTGATCGAGGCGCTGGAACCCGACGAGCGCCGACGACCGTATCGCCTCACCGCTCTCGGCGCGACCACGCTGGCGGCACAGCTCGATGGCCTCCGTTCGTTCACGAGGACGGGGTTGGCTCGATTGCAGGGGAGGACGTCATGAGTCGACTCGTCGGTCTCTACCCAGGACCCTGGCGCGAACGGTACGAAGCCGAGTTCCGGGAACTGATCGCCGAGCGACCGCCCACGTTTGCCGACCGGATCGACATCGCTCGCGGCGCGCTCGACGAGCGCCTCCGCCCGCAGGTCCCGGGACCGGAACGGACCCCCGATCGGGTTGGATTCGGGCCCCTCGTCGGCTTCGCTCTGCTCGCCGGCGCCGTGCTCATCATGGCCAACGGCCCGGTTCGGTACGACGAGTACGGGATGTACCGCGACGGAGCGCTCGCTCTTCCTCTCGTCATCATCAGCTTGATCCTCTTGTCGATCGGCCTCCATCGGGTCGTCAATCGGCTCCCGGCCGAGGCGACGGTGCCCAGGGCCGCGGGCTGGGCGGCGATCATCGCCGGGCCGATCTGGGCGCTCATGCCGTGGGTGATGCCGATCGGCCTGGTCTTCCTCGTCGGCGTCCTCGGTCTGGCCGTCGGCGCCCGAACTGCGCGGATCTGGCCCGCGTGGTCCGAAGTCGTCCTGGTCGCCGCGCTGGTCGTGCCGGCCGGCCTCTTCCTGGCGCTCCCGTTCCTGCCCTGGTACACGATGCGCGTCCTGGAGGTGAACCTCTTGATCGTCGTTGGACCGATGAGCCTCGTCTGGCTCGTCGTCGGTGGGCTGCTCCTGCGGGGCTCGCCCCGAGCGGCGATGACGTGAGCGCGGCTGCGCGCTTCATCTGGCTCCTGACCGGAGCCGTCTGGGCGGCGCGCTCGCTGGTCGGATTCGCGGATCCGGCTTACTGGAATCCGACGACGACCCTCGACTGGATCGCGGTCTGGCTCTTCAGCGCATGCTGGCTCACCCTTGCACCAGCCGTGATCCTGCTCGCGCGCCTCGTCCCGGCTCGCCCCGTGCGGGCCGTGGCAGTTGTGGTGGCCATCGCGGCACTCCTGGCCGGCGTCGCGAACGGCATCGAGGACGGGCTCGGCGTGAAGTCCTGGGGGACCTTCTACGTGCTGGGTTCGATGACCGCCTGGCTGGGCTGGCTCGCCCTCGTCGTGACGTTCGCGCGGGCCCGGAGGTCGCGGCTCGCGTGGCTGGCGGGCGGTGTCGTTGTCAGCTTTCTGCTGTTCAACGTTGGCGGCGGGTTCGTCACCCTCCTCGCGCTCGGGGGTCTGGCGGTCAAGCCTCGCTGGTTCCTGGTCGCGGATCCGGAGCCGAGCATGGTGCAGGTCGCTCGCGCCTAGCGCCGCGCCTGGTACTGGGACGAATGCCCTACCAGCCGGGCGCTCAGAGGGCGAGGCGCTTGTACCGGATGCGGTGGGGCTGATCGGCGGCTGCGCCAAGTTCCCTGTGGCGGAACTCCTCGTACTCGGTGAAGTTGCCCTCGAACCAGCGCACCTGGCTGTCGCCCTCGAAGGCCAGCACGTGGGTGGCGATCCGGTCAAGGAACCAGCGATCGTGGCTGATCACGACAACGCATCCGGGAAACGACTCAAGACCCGCCTCGAGCGCGCGCAGCGTGTCGACATCGAGGTCGTTCGTTGGCTCGTCGAGCAGGAGGACGTTGCCGCCCGACTTCAACAGCTTCGCCAGGTGTACCCGGTTCCGCTCACCGCCCGATAGCCTGCCGACGGGCTTCTGCTGGTCCGTGCCCCTGAAGTTGAAGCTCGAGACGTAGGCGCGGGCGGGGATCTCGCGCGTGCCGACCTTCACGTACTCATCCCCGCCGCTGATCTCATCGAACACTGACTTCTCACCCTGAAGAGCGTCGCGACTCTGATCGACGTAGCTGAGCTGGACGGTGTCGCCGAGGGTGACGCGACCGCGGTCGGGCTGCTCCTGCCCGACGATCATCCGGAACAGCGTCGTCTTGCCGGCCCCGTTCGCGCCGATGATGCCCACGATGCCGGCCCGGGGCAGCGAGAACGTCAGGTCCTCGATCAGCACCTTCTCGCCGTACGCCTTGCTCAGGCCCGTGACCTCGATGACGCTGTCGCCGAGGCGGGGACCGGGCGGGATGGCGATCTCGAGGTCGCGGCCGGCGCCCTTGTCGGCCTGGGCCTCGGCCAGCAGCTTCTCGTAGGCACCGAGCCGGGCCTTGCCCTTGGCCTGACGAGCCTTCGGGGCCAGGCGCACCCAGTCGAGCTCCCGGGCCAGGGTTCGCTGCCGAGCGTCGCTGGCCCGCTCCTCGCCGGCAACGCGTTCCAGTTTCTGCTCCAGCCAGCTCGAGTAGTTGCCCTTGAATGGGATCCCCCGACCGCGATCCAGCTCCAGGATCCACCCGGCAACGTTGTCGAGGAAGTACCGGTCGTGGGTGATCGCGACGACGGTGCCCGCGTACTCCTGGAGGAAGCGTTCCAGCCAGTAGACGGACTCGGCGTCGAGGTGGTTCGTCGGCTCGTCGAGCAGCAACAGGTCGGGGTGCCTGAGCAGGAGGCGACACAGCGCGACGCGCCGCTTCTCGCCGCCGGACAGCGTGGCGACGTCGGCGTCGTCCGGCGGACAGCGCAGGGCATCCATCGCGATGTCGACGTTGCGCTCCAGGTTCCAGGCATCCGCCGCGTTGATCCTGTCTTCGAGGGTGGCCTGCTCGGCTCCGATCGCCTCGTAGTCGGCGCCGGGTTCGGCCCACCTGGCCATGACCGCGTTGTACTGATCGATCAGCCCCTGGACCTCGGCGACACCGTCCATGACGTTGCCCTTGACGTCCATGTTGGGGTCGAGCTCCGGTTCCTGGCTCAGATAGCCGACCGTGAACCCAGGGGTGAGGCGGGCCTCACCGACGAAGTCGTCGTCGAGTCCGGCCATGATCTTGAGCAGGCTCGACTTGCCGGCGCCGTTCGAGCCGATCACCCCGATCTTCGCCCCCGGGTAGAACGAGATCGAGATGTTCTCGAGGACCGTCCGATCGGGCGGATAGTGCCGGGCAAGCTTGTACGAGGTGTAGATGAACTCGTGGGCCATGGTTCAGGAAGGGTACCGGCTGCGAGGCGTGCCACTCGGCGGAGGCAGCCTGCCGTTGACGCCCGACGCCCAGGGTCAGCCGCTCGCGGCGGGCAGCGGTGATGGGGCGAGGATCGGCTCCTGTGACCCGGCCGGCCTCAACACGGTCTCTGAGACACCCGGGTCGCCGTCGACCGTCGTCTCGTAGCGCGCCGTGATGCTGCCGTCGCCGGAGATCGAGATCGTCACGATCACGGGATCTGTCCCGGACAGACCGAGCGCGGCGGCCGGATAGGTGGCTCGCAGCTGATCCGCGTCCGAGGACCCTGAGCCGCTTTCGACCGTCAGTGGAGCGAGGAGAAGCGCCAGCGGATCGCCCGTTGGTACGGCGCTCCCGGCTTCGATCCACTCGCCCTCGACCTGTTGCAGCCAGGCGGCCGGCGGGATGATCCGATACGTGACCTTGGCGCCGCCCGATTCGATCACGAGCTCGCTCGCATCGCCGACGCGGCGGCCCGCGACGGTCGCTGCGGGCTTGCCCTTGACCGTCAATGTTGAGTCGAAGGTATAGCCGGCACGCAGCGAGGCGAACGCTCGCGTGAGCCGTTCCGCCGGTGTGCCCGAGAAGCTCGGGCCGGGTGACCCCGCCGTACCGCTAGGCGTGCCTCCCGGCGGCGGGCTTGTCGGTGTGGCTTGTCCACAGGCAGCGGCGAGCACCGCCAGGCACAGGAACGCGGCGCCACCTGTTCGGCGGCGCCGCTTCCCAGCGTTCGGCCTCACGGGCAGCGGCCCGATCGGTAAACCGGTGCTAGTCGTCGTGCGAGTCGCTCTTCTCTGCGTCGCCGTCGTG
>ERZ1292633.304-Hain-H41-02um-R1-304-length-62475-cov-6_pt1 | contig 62475 bp, 67 predicted proteins | sample MGYA00564406_ERZ1292633 | MGnify/ENA primary metagenome ERZ1292633 (study PRJEB36523, sample SAMEA6512639) | groundwater metagenome | collected 2019-01-08 | study: AquaDiva: Metagenomics assemblies of 32 groundwater samples | reverse complement strand
TCCTGCGATCAATGATCCACAGTTTGAGTCTGTAAAAACGGCCGATGCACATTTGAGCGATGATGGACTCGGAATTGGTCTTGAGGTAAACGGCGTTCGGCGATTTTATCCTTATCAAATTTTAGCCTGGCATGAAATTGTGAATGAGACGTTCGGCGGTATTGAGCTGGTAATCACATACAGTCCGCTCTCTGGTAGTGCCGTGGTTTTTCTTCGAGAACTAAATGGCAAAATATACACGTTTGAAAACTCAAGAAAACTTTTGAATAACACGCTTGTTATGAAAGATAAAGAGACAGGTATGTTGTGGCCTCAATTGAAGAATGATCTCGTGATTTATCCGTCAAATGTCACGACATGGGCGAAGTGGAAAGAGGCGAACGTGTACGGTTCAGTGTTGAGTCGGCAGACTGGATATGAAATGGATTACACGAGCAGTCCGTACATTGGCTACGAATCGTCGGCAGATATTTTTTATCCACTCACTAGCCTCGATGGACGTCTTTCGCCAAAGACGCTAGTTAGTCCGCGTGATGGTATTGTGAGTTACTGGTTCGCGTGGACAGCGTTTTATCCAGAAACCGAGTTGATTGAACCATTTGCAATTTGATTATGTCTACGTTATACGTTGTCGGAACTCCGATCGGAAATCTCGCAGACATCACCCTGCGCGCTCTTGAGATTCTTAAATCCGTCGGCACAATTGCATGCGAAGATACGCGCGTAACATCAAGATTGCTCGCGCGTTATCAAATTCAGAAACCACTCATTTCAGTCCATCAATATTCACGAAATGAAAAACTGATGGAGGTGTGCGAACGTCTCGCTCGTGGTGAGGATGTAGCGTATGTGACTGACGCGGGCACACCAACGATCTCCGATCCAGGCGCTGAGCTCGTTGCATTTGTGATTGGACACGCTCCAGAGACAAAGATCATACCGATCCCCGGAGCTTCCGCTGTAACTACGGCGCTCTGCATTTCAGGCAAGCCCGCAGATGAGTTTCTGTTTCTGGGCTTTCCGCCACACAAGAAGGGACGAAAAACTTTTTTCGATAAACTTGCTCTTGAGAAACGGACAGTGGTGTTTTATGAATCAACGCATCGTATTTTGAAAGCTCTTGCCGAGCTTGAAAAAAGGACGCCAGATCGTCGTCTCGTCGTTTGCCGTGAGCTCACAAAATTGCACGAGACGACTTATCGCGGAACACCAGCGCAGGTGACAGAACAGCTTGCTAGGAGTAGCATCAAAGGCGAATTCGTCATCGTTTTATGAAATTTTACGTCACCACACCGATCTACTACGTCAATGATAAACCGCACATTGGCCATGCCTATACGACGATTGCCGCTGATGTTTTGGCGCGCTATCACAGACTCAAGGGTGATGAAGTTTTTTTCTTAACAGGCACAGATGAGAACGCGCAAAAGAATGTTCAGGCCGCCGAGAAGTTAAACAAAGACACGCAGACGTATGTTGATGAGATGAGTTTTCTTTGGCAAAAGACGTGGAATGACCTCGGTCTCTCCCATGATGACTTTATTCGTACAACGGAGGAACGCCACCTCGTGGCTGTGAAAAAGTTTTGGGAAGCTGTTCAAGCAAAAGGAGACATCTACGAAGGTGAGTATGAGGGTTGGTATTGCGTAGGTTGTGAATCGTTCAAGACGGAGTCTGATTTAGTGAATGAGGAGTGTCCATCGCATAAAAAGAAACCAGAATGGCTCAAGGAGAAAAATTATTTTTTTCGTCTCACAAACTACCGCGATCAGCTTCTCGCTCACATTGACGCGCATCCTGATTTTATTCAGCCAGTCGCTCGTCGCAATGAAGTGCGTTCGTATGTTGAGAAGTTTATGACTGACGTTTCGATCAGTCGTTCTTCTCTCAAGTGGGGAATTCAAGTGCCTGGTGACGAGGACCAGCGCATTTACGTTTGGTTTGACGCGCTTATCAACTATCTTACGGCTGTCGGATACGGCGTGGATGAAGTCATGTTTAAGAAGTTCTGGCCTGCAGACTTGCACCTTGTTGGCAAGGACATCATCAAGTTTCATTGCGCGTTGTGGCCAGCAATGTTGTTCTCGGCCGGCGTGGCGCTCCCGCATCACGTGTTCGCGCATGGATTTTTTACTATTGACGGAGAAAAGATGAGCAAGACGATTGGTAATGTGATTGATCCGATTGCGGTTGCGCAAAATTTTGGAGCCGACGTTTTACGCTACTTTTTATTTCGTGAAATCACCTTTGGCGAGGATGGAGATTTTTCAATCGCGCGTCTGGAACAGCGCTACGATGGAGAACTTGCCAGTGAGCTTGGAAACCTCGTGCAACGCGTGCTCATCATGGCGCAGAAGTATGGCGTCGCCAGTGCGCCGAAAATTGAACTCTCAATTGACGGCTGGACGAAGGATTACACTAGCGCCATGAATGAGTTTCGTCTGCACGATGGCTTGCAGGAGGCTGGACGTATTGTGCGTGAGGCAAACCAGTTGATTGATAAGCAGGCACCGTGGAAACTCGCCAAGGATGGAAAACGAGAGGAGCTCGAACAAGTGCTAAATGAGCTTCTGACGATGATTCACGCCGTCGCCTGCATGCTGGAGCCGTTTATGCCGACAACGAGTGAACGAATTTTCTCGCAACTCAAGATTATGACAGCAGAGCCTCTTTTTCCTCGTCGTAACGTGATATAATAAGCTATATGTTATCACTTGCTGACGTTCTGATACTGATTATTGTTTTCGGTTTTGCCTTTGCTGGCTTTTTCTTTGGGCTTATCCACACGTTTGGAAGTCTCGTTGGGACGATCGCCGGATTTTTGGTTGCGTCAAAGTTTTCATGGGTTGTTGCTGGTTGGCTTGAACCACTGCTCGGCTCAAGTGGCGTGGTGAAAGTTATCATTTTTATTTTGCTTTTCCTGCTTGCCTCGCGCCTCGTTGGATTTATTTTTTGGATCGTCGAAAAGGTTTTCAACTTTGTCTCAATAGTTCCGTTTATCAAATCCATCAATCGCCTACTTGGTGCCGTGCTTGGATTTTTGGAAGGCATTATCATTGTCGGTGCCGTACTCTATTACACAAATTCGATTTTACCGGAGTGGGTCTTGAGTCTCGGAGGAACATCTAGTTTTAGCACGTATACGGTTGCCGTATTCAAAGCACTGTTTGGATTTATTCCGGGTTGGATACTATAAAGAGTCGAGGCTATGATTGACACGCACTGCCATATTCACTTTCGAGCTTACAAGGAGGATATGGACGCTGTGATAAGACGCACGCTTGAAAAGGGCGTGCGCATGATTACGGTTGGGACGCAGTCAACAACGAGCAGGAATGGCATTGAGGTTGCGGAAAAATATGATGGCATATATGCGACAATCGGATTGCACCCCAATCATACCTGCGAGCAACATTTTAAGGATGAGCTTGAAGATATTCAGACGCGTTGTGAGAGTTTTGATCCTACTTATTACCGCCAGCTTGCAAAACACCCGAAAGTCGTGGCCATAGGGGAGTGTGGCCTCGATTATTATCGTATTCCGTCAGAGCTTGATCGCGAGAAATTTATTGTAAAACAAAAAGATGAGCTTCGAGCGCAACTTGATCTTGCTGATGAGCTCAACTTACCTGTCATTATTCATTGTCGCGATGCGCACGATCAGCAGGTCGCCATACTTAAGGAATTTGTTGATGCTCGAAAGCTAGCGCGACGCGGTGTGGTTCATTGTTTTACGGGAACGATTGAGGAGGCTGTGGCATATCATGCGATTGGATTTTTGACGAGCTTCACAGGCATCATCACATTTCCGCCTCGTAAGAATGAGGGGCTGATTTCGCCACTGCACAAAGTCGTCCGCGATTGTCCGCTGGAAATGATTCTGCTTGAGACCGACGCGCCGTATCTGACACCAGAGCCGTATCGTGGAGAACGCAACGAACCGTGGATGGTACAATTCGTTGCTCAAAAGATAGCAGAGATGAAGGGGATCTCGATTGAAGAAGTAGATCGTGTGACAACACAGAACGCGGAAAAGTTATTTGGATTGGATTGACACTGAAGAGACAAAAAAGCATGAGGCCCATGGAACGTTACTTCCATGGGCCTCGCGTTTGTGTTTGGGTCGAGTCGTTCGACCCAGATGTTTAGACGATCACGGCCTTGATCTTCTCCCCGAGGAAGTAGATCACGGCCATGAGACGCTCCAACTGCTTCTTGTCCTGCAGGTCGAACCCGACACCGAGCGTCGCGTAGGCCGCGACGATCTGGGAGAGTTCTCCGCCGTGGGTGAGATCGTACACCCGCGCGTCCACGGTGGGGACCGTGAACTCGTGGAGGCTCAACATCGCGACGGCGTTGTACTCGCCCCTGACACCGTTCATGATGGTGTGTTTTACCATCACGACCGGCAGTTCAACCGTCACGGACGCCGTTTCCTCCTTCAGCTGACGATCCTCGCGGACCGCCTTCTGCAGGAGAACGTCGCGCAGGTGCTGATGCAGGGGCCGATTCCAGTCGAACTCTTCTTCCAGCGCGACGGCGGTGAGCCGAGTGAGCGCGTCCTCGCCAGCCGAGGCCGACTGGAAGTCCTTGAGGCTCGCACCATCGAGGATCTCCACGAGGCTCGGGACCTGCATGGTCTCGAACGCCGAGTTCGCCTCACGGAACATGAGGTTGACCTCCTCCTTCGCCATCTTGCTGGCCTGCTTGATGGCGTCCGTCACCTGGCCGATCCGGAAGTCCAGATCGTCGTCCTCGGTGAACATCCCGATCCTGAGCAAGTACGCGTAGGTCGCGTGCTCACTGTCGATCGCGGTGTCCATCAGATTCTCGACGAGCCCGTTGATGACGGCGCCGTCCATGTACTCCTTGGCAAGCCCGAGGGCCGCCTCGAAGTCCAGAACGTAGCCGAGCTCGATCACGGTCGGGCGCATCTTCGGATCGATTGACCCGAGCTTCCCGGCGTAGGTGACGATGATCAGAGACTCCAGCTCATCGTACCAGGCGAGAAAGCTCTGACCGAGCGGTACGATCTGACTCCTATGGCTCAGCTTTACGAGTTTTCCGTCCTCGTCCCCGATCATGTACCCACCGCCCTTTTCACGTGGCGACGAATCCATTTTGATGGCCATGGTTTCGGTGATGCGCAGGCCAGGGGCGTGCACATCGTTCTCGATGACCTTGATCGCCTGTGAAGCCCGTCCGGCCTGGACAAAGCTCATGTTGGCGATCTCGACCTCGCGGGGGTTGTTGAGTCCCCACGCGATGAAGACCCACGGGCCACCTTCCTTGCGTGGCCTCATCATGTTGCCCTGCAGGGCACCCTTGCTGGACCGCAGTTCGTCCCTGTCCTCATCCTCAACGTATTTCACGTTGAGGATCTTGATCGGGACGATGAAGTCCCGTTCATAGTCGAACGCATCGGGGGCTCCTGAAAGGAGCTTCCCGCGGATGAAATCCTTCTGTCCCCTGAAGCCGCCCTTCTCGATCGAGAAGGCGACAACGAAAGTGATAGGATTGCCACTCTCGTCCTTGACGATCCGCTCGTCGACCCTCTCCATCATCTTCTCGATGTCGTCCTTACGGCGACTCGGGGTCATGCAGAGGGCGGCAGTGAGCCGCGTCGCGCGATAGAATCGCCGGCTCGCCTTGACGAGCGAGCTGATCTGCAGAGAGGTGGACGATTCGCCACCACCATCGATCACCGCCGCTTTTGCGGCGCCGGCCCTGTTCATGTCGGCGACTCGACCCGCGAGGTCGAGATTCGCGAGCCCGGCAAACGCCGGGTTGAACGGTCCCTCGATCCCACCTGGGCTCGAGCTGGAAGTTCCATTTGACATTGGATCTCTCCTTGACGGCTTTAAGCCATCTTTTTGCCCTTGTGGGCGTGAAGCTTTCTATTTCTGGCGGAATGCCAGCCACGAAAACTATCATAATTTTTTAATTCTGTCAACTTTAGATCCAATTGAAACTGGCTAAATAATTGACATTTTTGGAGAGATATGCTATTTTTTATCGTCCAATTTCGTATTGGATTAACAACAACACCAAAAACCCGAAAGGGAAGGAGGCCGTGATGGCCGATCTACGTCAACAGGGACTGAATTTGATCTTCTGGAAACGGGAAAGGCCGTCGGAAGATCAGATCAAAGCGATCATCTCAAAGGGGATCGGGTTGACCCCCAAGGATGGAGGCGGGGTCGCCGATGACACCAAGAGTGGTGTTGACGCCTTCATGAAGGCGAGCGATCAGGAGGCGTTCATCGCAACGTTTCCGCCGGAGTTGCACGACGTACTTCGTCGTATCGCTCCGAAGAAGAAGGGAGTTGTCGTCAAAAACGTCATTCAGCCGGTAGAGGTACTGGTAGGTAAAAAGGAGGAAGAAGTGGCAGAAGACAGGAACCACTCCGACGCTGAAAGGCGCAGGGCCGAGGCGGAAGCGAGAAGGCACAAGGTCGAGGCGGACGCATCGAGCATCGCTCTTCTGCAAAAGGCCGAAGCCGAACGCGCCGCTGCCGAAGCGAAGAAGGCGACCGCGGAGCTCGAGGCGAAGAGGGCAGAGGAGGATCGCAAGGCCGTCGAGGCGAAGAAGGCGACCGCGGAGCTCGAGGCGAAGAGGGCAGAGGAGGAGGCTCTGGCGAAGGCTGAAGCCAGGAGGCTCGAGGATTCTCGGTTGCGAGCCAAGAGGATACGAGACGCTGTTGCGACAAGGAATGCTGGTGGTTCGCCTGCCACTCCGCCCGCATCGCCGGTCGTTCCTCCACCAGCTGCGACTGATCCGTCCGTTACCACGAAGAGAGGCGTGACGATCACGCTCGACTCCGTGAAGCTGGGTTGGATCGTTACAGGAGTCGTTTTGGTCCTGTTCCTCGTCTACCATTTCTGGGGGGACGAGCGGGTAACGGCCTCCGTGACTCCAAGCGCATCGCCCACCACGGAGTTCATAGGCCTCATTGAGGACGAGGCCAAGATTCGCGCCTCCTGCGTACGACTCAAGTACGCGGAGAAGGAAGACGCACCGCGCTGTGACCTTTTGGTCCAGCGCTGGATGAAAATGAATGGGATCAGCGAGTAGGTCCCTACACACGACGCATAGCCGGCCATGGGTTTCTCCACGGCCGGCTTCGCTTTTTAACAACACCCTTGCACACATGACGGTTCTCCAATATAATAGCCCCGATTTATGGCTCGTCAGGATCGCGAACTTTACGCTCTTGCCTTCAAGATTTTTGGTGATTTTGGCGTGAGTATCGCCGTTCCAGCCGTTCTCACAGCCTTACTCGGTAAATGGCTTGATGTCCGCTACGGTACCGAGCCTCGCTGGCTCATTATCCTTCTCGTCTTTGCATTTATTCTCACAGCCTTCAGCATTCGACGTAAAGCAAGGCGCTACGGTGATGAGTACCAACGGTTGATCAAGTAATATGATCCCACTCGCGGCTGAACCAATTATCTATCTTGGAACATTCCCAATTACCAATTCAATGGTGATGGCATGGGTCGCTGTCCTCTTTTTTATTATCATTGCTGGCATCGCTCGTAGGCGCGTCGGCCTTGTCCCAAGAGGCATTCATAATTTATTTGAGACAGTTATTGAGCTAATTCTTGGCGAAGTGCAAAAAGTAACAGGTGATCGTGCTCGGGCTCGGCAATTTTTGCCGATCGTCGGCACGATCTTTTTATTCGTGTTGGCTGTAAATTGGATGGGGCTCATTCCGGGTGTTGGCTCGATTGGGCGTTATGGGCTCGTGCATGGTGAGATTGAGCTCGTGCCATTGTTCCGCGCGGCTTCAAGCGATCTGAATCTCACGCTGGCGATAGCAATTTTTGCTGTTGTGATGAGTCATGTGTTTGGGATTTTACACGTCGGCGTGTTGTCGCACATCAGTAAATTTTTTAATGTTCGTGGCGTTATTAGCGCATTGACTAAAGGCCCTGTGGCAATTCTCATCGCCATCATCGAGTTTGCAGTCGGCTTGCTCGAGCTCGTCAGTGAATTCGCGAAAGTTCTCTCACTTTCGCTTCGGCTATTTGGAAACGTATTTGCCGGTGAGATTCTCCTTACAGTGATGATGGGCATTTTTGCCTATGCCTTGCCGATTCCATTTATCTTTCTTGAGATTCTAGTTGGAATCATTCAGGCGACGGTCTTTGCAATGCTGACGCTTGCATTCTTTACGGTGGCATCACAGTCTCATCAGGAGAAACATGAGGAGAAAACGGCACCGCTTCAACTTGTTAACTTACAAACTCACTAACATTATTTATTATGGAACCAGAATCAGCACAGTTGATTGCCAAGGGCCTCATCATGGGTTTTGGCGGACTTGGTCCGGCACTCGGCGTGGGACTTATCGGCATGAAGGCGATGGAAGGGATCGGTCGTAATCCTGAAGCGGCGGGAAAAATCTTCGTACCGATGTTGCTTGGTATGGCCTTTGCAGAAGCGATCGCGATTTATGCACTGGTCGTGACGTTTACATTATAGCTCTTATATGGAACCAACCGGTGGCATTGGAGCGCTTGGCCTTGACCTAAAAATCTTTATCGCGCAACTCGTGAATTTTACGATTGTGCTTTTGGTGTTATGGAGGTGGGCATATAAGCCAATCGTGCGAATGCTCGATGAACGTCAGAAAAAAATTGAGCAAAGCGTCAAAGACGCGAGCGAGATTGAATCGCGTTTACAGCGAGTCGAGCTAGAGCGTGTTGAGGTGCTTAAGGTCGCTCGTGAACAAGCTAAACAAAGCGTAGGGGAGGCGCTGGCTGGCGCAGAGATTCGCCGTCAGGAGGTTCTCGAAAAAACAAAGGTTGAGGTTGAACGCGTTATCGCCCATGGCAAACAACAGTTAAATCAAGAACGCGAGATGATGATGCGTGACGCTCGCAAAGAGCTTGCAGAAATTATTGTCGTGGCTTCGCAAAAAATTATCGTTTCTGAACTTAACGAAAAGAAAGCAACATCGCTCGCGGAGGAAGTCATTCGCAAGATGGTTTAGTTCTTTATGAAGCCTACAGCGAAACAATACGCGAATGTCCTCCACGACATCACAGAAGGAAAGACTGGTAAGGTTTTAGAGCTCGTTGTAAAGGATTTTGTCGCTTTATTATCAGATCGGCATGAGCGTTCGCGCCACCGAGAAATTGCCCGTGTCTTTGAATCTGTTTGGCGACGACGCTATGGCACAGCAACCGTGCGACTGGAAACGGCGCAAGCAATTTCTGCGGAGCTCGATCGTGAACTCAAGGAACGTTTTACCAACGCAACAATCGAAAAGCGCGTCAACAAAGAATTGCTTGGTGGAGCACGTTTACAAATTGACGACCGCCTTCTCGACGGCTCCATCGCCGGTCAACTCTCTCGTCTAAAATCTTATCTGATTAATTCTTAAGCTCCGACTCTCGACTCATTCGACTTCTCCCAAATATGTCCAAAGAAACCATTCTAGAAGCCCTTCGCAAACAAGTCACCTCATTTGAAGGCGATGTAAAAGAGGAACAAGTCGGCACGGTGATCGCCGTGGGTGACGGCATTGCGCGCATGACCGGTCTCACCAACGCGATGGCGTCGGAGATGCTTGAGTTTCCCGGTGGTGTGCTTGGTGTAACACTCAACTTGGAAGAGGAGACTGTCAGTGCTGTATTGCTTGGCGAGGCGCACCACATCAAAGAGGGCGACACAGTTAAGGCCACTGGACAGATTTTATCCGTCGGTCTTTCAGATGACGTTGTCGGGCGCGTGCTCAACGGCATTGGAGCGCCGATTGACGGCAAAGGAGAACTGCGCGCGAAAACGCGGATGCCGATTGAGCGGATTGCTCCGGGTGTGCTTTCGCGTCAACCAGTGGACACTCCTTTGCACACAGGAATCAAGGCGATTGACGCTATGATTCCGATCGGTCGTGGCCAGCGTGAGCTCATCATTGGCGATCGCCAAACAGGAAAAACAGCAGTGGCTATTGACACCATCATTAATCAAAAAGGACAGAACGTGAAATGTATTTATGTTGCTATCGGCCAAAAGGAATCAAAGGTGGCGCAGATTGTGACCAAATTGACCGAAGCTGGTGCAATGGAGTATACGACCGTTGTGCTTGCTGGCGCGTCGGATCCGGCGGCCATGTGGTACATGGCGCCGTACGTCGGCTGTACGATCGGCGAGTACTTCATGAACAAAGGTGAAGACGCTCTCGTGATTTACGATGACCTTTCAAAACACGCATGGGCTTATCGCGAAGTCTCGCTTTTGTTGCGTCGTCCGCCGGGACGCGAGGCGTATCCCGGTGACGTTTTTTATCTGCACTCCCGTTTACTTGAACGTTCTGCCCGCATGAATAAGGATAATGGTGGTGGTTCACTAACTGCTCTTCCAATTATTGAGACTCAAGCTGGTGATGTGTCCGCCTATATTCCAACCAACGTGATTTCGATCACTGATGGTCAGATTTATTTGGAAACTGATTTGTTCTATCGCGGTATTCGTCCAGCGTTGAACGTGGGACTCTCCGTATCGCGTGTAGGTTCGGCTGCGCAGACGAAGGCGATGAAGAAGGTTTCTGGAAAGATGCGTCTTGACTTGGCGCAGTTTCGTGAGCTCGAGGCATTCGCGCAGTTTGCGACTGATCTAGACGAAGGGACGCGCAAGCAGATTGAACGTGGGAAGCGAATTACAGAGCTCTTGAAACAAAAGCAGTACGCGCCAATGCCGTTTGAGGAGCAAGTCGTGGTTATTTTTGCTGTCACCAATGGGCTTTTGGATAATATTGAGGTTGAAAAGATTCGTGAATGGGAAGAAGGATTTTTAGAGCATATGCGAACGCAGAAGTCAGATATCCTCAAGAAAATTTGTGAGACCGGCAAGCTTGAGGATCAAACTGTCGAAGCTCTCAAAAAAGCCGTAGAAAAATATGCCATCTAATACACGCGCTCTGAAACGTCGTATCGTTTCGGTGAGGAACACGCGAAAGATCACCAAAGCGATGGAGATGGTGGCGGCGAGCAAAATGCGTCGCGCCGTTTCTGGCGTGCTTGGGACACGACCATACTCGAGCCTGGCGTGGGAGACGGTGCGCGCGATTGCGACATGGACAGATTCATCGGCGCATCCGTTACTTGTCACGCGTAAACAAATAAAGCGCATTCTGTTCATCCTTTACACATCTGATCGTGGATTGTGTGGTGGATTTAACTCGCGCATGGTAAAAGAGGCATTGAGGACGATTGGAACGTATGACAGCGCGCAGGTGGATGTCGTGGCGGTCGGCAAGCGTGGAGCACAAGCGGTGCGACGCGTGAACAAGCAGATCGTCGCGGCCTTTGAACAACTCACCAACAATCCGAAATTTGTTGATACGTTGCCGATTTCAAAATTGATTCTTAAGAGTTATTTGGACGGGACGTACGATAAAATCGTCATCGGCTACACCGATTATGTCTCTGCTGTAACACAGATTCCAAGTGTAATACAGCTGTTGCCACTGAAACGAGACGAAGAGCTTGGTTCGACGTTACACCTCGCTGAATATATTTTTGAACCATCTCCAGCCGCCGTCCTCGACTTCATTCTTCCACGCATTGTTGAGACGATGATTTGGCAAGCACTGCTAGAGACATCCGCCTCGGAACACTCGGCGCGTATGCTGGCCATGCGCAATGCGACAGATGCCGCTAAAGATATGATTGATGATCTCACCTTCACCTATAATCAGATTCGCCAAGCTGGCATCACTCGTGAGATTTCCGAGATCTCAAGTGGAAAAGCTGCGCTTGAATAAATATCTATTGTCTACCATCTATTATTATGAAAGGAACTATCGCACAAATAATCGGTCCGGTCATAGACGTTCGTTTTGAGGGCGAGATGCCGGGAATTTTTAATGCGCTCACAATCGAGCGTTCGGAAAAAGATGGTGGAATCCTGACCCTCGAGGTTTCACAGCATATGGGAAACGGCTTGGTACGCACGATCGCGATGTCCTCGACAGACGGACTTCGCCGTGGAATGGAGGTCAGAAATACTGGCGCGCCGATCTCCGTTCCTGTTGGAGACGCCACCCTCGGTCGCATGTTGAATGTTACAGGCCAGCCAATTGATCAGAAGGGTCCTATCAATACCAAGCTGATGTATTCGATTCATCGTCCAGCGCCGGAATTCACGGAGCAGTCAACGAAGGTGGAAATTTTTGAGACGGGCATCAAGGTTATTGATCTTATTTGTCCAATTCTCAAAGGTGGAAAAGTCGGACTCTTTGGTGGCGCCGGAGTTGGCAAGACGGTCATCGTTAAGGAGCTCATTCGTAATATCGCCGCCGAGCACGCTGGACTTTCGGTGTTCGCTGGAGTAGGAGAGCGCACGCGGGAGGGAAATGATTTGTATCTCGAGATGGAGGAGGCCAAGGTGATGGACAAAACGATGCTCGTCTTCGGGCAGATGAACGAACCGCCGGGCGCGCGCGCTCGCGTTGCGCTCACTGGGCTCACCCTTGCCGAGTACTACCGCGATCAGGGAAAGGACATGCTCTTGTTTATAGACAACATTTTTCGTTTTACGCAGGCTGGATCTGAAGTGTCCGCGCTTTTGGGTCGCATTCCATCGGCTGTTGGATATCAGCCGACGCTTGCTACAGAAATGGGCGCCCTGCAGGAGCGTATCACATCAACGAAGAAAGGTTCGATTACCTCAATTCAGGCCGTTTACGTGCCAGCAGATGACAACACAGACCCAGCGCCAGCGACGACATTCGGTCATCTAGATTCAACTGTTGTACTCTCACGTCCTCTTGCCGAGCTCGGCATTTATCCTGCTGTTGATCCTCTCGATTCAAGCTCAACCATTCTCGATCCAAACGTTGTTGGGGAAGAGCACTACGCCGTTGCGCGTGGCGTGCAGAAAGTGCTACAGCGTTACAAAGACTTGCAAGACATTATTGCGATTCTAGGCATGGATGAGTTGTCAGACGATGATAAACTCACAGTTTCTCGCGCACGCCGTATTCAGAAATTCCTGTCACAGCCATTTTTCGTGGCTGAACAATTTACAGGCACGCCGGGCAAGTATGTCTCACTCAAAGATACGGTGCGTGGATTCAAGGAAATTTTAGATGGAGCTCATGATGAAAAGCCAGAGCAGTCGTTCTATATGAAAGGCGGAATTGAGGAAGTCACATCGTAATTATGTCCCATCTGTCCCTAAAAATTGTTACCCCTGAACGCCTTGTCTATGAAGCGAGCGTTGATTCCGTTACGCTCATGACAACGACTGGCGAGGTCACAATTTTGCCGGGACATATTTCGCTTGTCGCGCCACTTAAAGCTGGTGAAATGAAGCTTAAGATGGGGAACGAAGAAGAATTTCTCGCAATCTCAACAGGATTTTTTGAGGTGCGAGCGGGAAATGAGGTCGTGGTGCTCGCTGATACGGCCGAGCGTTTGGAGGAGTTGGAGCTTGAAAAAATAGAAGAGGCTAAAAAGCGCGCCGAGGCGCTTCTCGCGGAAAAGCGTTTTGCCGACGATCGTTCGTTCGCCGACGCCGCCGCTTCCCTTGAGCGCGAGCTGGCGAGGTATAAGGTCGCTCAGCGAAGGAGACGAAGATAATGCCAGACAATCTTCTTGAAAATTTAAATCCAGAGCAGTTGGCGGCGGTCATGCATGATAAAGGTCCGCTCATGATTATTGCTGGGGCTGGGACAGGGAAGACAACAGTCATTACGCATCGCATTGGCTGGCTGATTGAGCAAGGGAAAGCGAAGGCTGATGAGATTCTCGCGCTCACGTTCACCGAGAAAGCTGCGGCGGAAATGGAGGAGCGTGTTGATCGTCTCCTGCCGTTTGGTTATCTCGACTTGTGGATTTCAACGTTTCACGGTTTTTGCGAGCGTCTCCTGAAACAGCACGCGCTCGACATCGGTATCCCCAACGATTTTAAGCTTCTCAATCAAACTGATGCCTGGCTTTTAGTGCGCCAGAATTTTGCTAGTTTTGAGCTCAATTATTATCGTCCTGCTGGCAACCCAACAAAGTTTATTCAAGCCATGCTTGAGCATTTTTCTCGCGCTAAAGATGAAGGTGTGAGTCCGGAGGAATATCTTGCGCATGTTGAGGAGCTTGTGGCAAATCAGGACGCCACAAATGCGGGAGGAAACGATGAGATCGAAGTCGCGCGATTGCGAGAACTGGCCAATGCCTATCACATCTATCAACGCCTTCTGCTTCAGCAAGGCGCGTTAGATTTTGGAGATCTCATTTTTTACACGATCAAACTACTCAAGGATCGTCCGGCGATCCTTGCGAAGTATCAAAAACAGTTTCGTTATGTGCTGGTTGATGAGTTTCAGGACACCAACTGGGCCCAGTATGAGCTCGTCAAGATGCTCGCCGCGCCCGAGAACAACTTGACGGTCGTATCCGACGATGATCAATCGATTTATAGGTTCAGGGGCGCATCGATCTCAAACGTTCTTCAGTTCAAAAAGGACTACCCGGAAGTGCGACAAATCGCCCTCACGCGCAATTACCGCAGCCGACAAAGAATTCTTGACGTGGCGTACGAGTTCATTCAGGCGAACAACCCGAATCGTCTCGAGGTGCAACTTGAGGGCTTGAGCAAGCGATTGAATGCGAGCCATGAAGGCGAGGGTCACATTGAACACATTCATTGTTCAAGCCTTGAGGAAGAGGCGACGCGTGTTGCGGAGCGGATTCTTGAACTTCATAAGCAGGGGACTCCCTTACAAGAAATTGCTATCCTCGTTCGCGCGAACGATACGGCCGAACCGTTCGTGCGCCAACTTGACCGTGTTGGCCTTCCGTATCTTTTCTTTGCGCTTAAGGGTCTTTATGTCAAGCCGATCATTCTTGATGCGCTCGCTTATCTTCGCGTTATTGATCAACCTAACGCAAGTCCGAGTCTCTATCGTCTCTTGAGTCACCCAATGCTCGCTGTTGACGTTCGCGATATTGTCACCTTTACGCACGAATGTTATCGCCGTGGCAAGGCACTTATTCAAGTGCTTGAGTCGGCTCGGACTGTACACGATCTTCACATTGAAACTTTTCAGCGTATTGAGGAACTTCTTCATCAGCTCAATGCATGGCGTGAGTCGTCTCGTCGCAAACCTGTGAGTGAACTTTATGTTGAGGTGATGAAAGCTAGTGGTATTCTTGGCTATGTGAATGGTATGAGCGAGAGAAAGCAGATGGAGGAGTTTCGTTATTTACAACAGTTTTATGAACGTTTAAAGCGTTTTGAGCTCGCAAGCGCGGACCGATCGCTTCACACATTTTTGCAGGAGTTTGAACATGAGCAAAGTAGCGGCGACGAGGGTGCGCTCAAGGCTGATCCTGAACAAGGTCCGGAGTGTGTTCAGGTGATGACCATTCACAGCGCAAAAGGGCTTGAGTTTACTCATGTTTTTATTGTGAGTATGGTGGATCGCCGTTTTCCAACGAGCGAGCAAAAAGAAGCGATTCCACTTTCTGAAAAACTTATTAAGGAAATATTACCTCAAGGCGATATTCATTTAGAAGAAGAACGTCGCCTGATGTACGTGGCTCTGACGCGAGCCAAAGAGGCGGTTTATCTAACCTCGGCAGATGATTACGGTGGTACGCGCAAAAAAAAGCTTTCACGATTTTTGCATGAGCTGGGTCTGTATGGGACTTTTGAACCCGAGCGTGAAATTTTAAAATCCCAGATTCCAGAGATGATACCGTACCAGCCATCCAAGACCGCCAAAGCTTTCAGCTTCACACAGCTCGCCGCCTTTGAAACGTGTCCATTGCAATATAAATATGCTCATCTTCTTCACGTGCCAGTTTATGGACGATATGTGATGAGCTTCGGAAAGACGATGCATAACACTTTGCAAAAGTTTTTTGAGCTTTTGAAAGGGCGCATTGAACAAAAACAGAGTAACTTGTTTGACAAGGTTCCTGAACGTAGCCATGCGGAGTCGAGTGAGGTGGTTGGACTCAAAGAGCTCATGCAACTCTACGACGCCTCGTGGATAGATGAGTGGTATGAAAATGATGTGCAACGCGAGGAGTATCGAGCCAAAGGTAAAAAAATCCTTACAGATTATTTTGCAGAGATGCTTATTACTCCACCAAAACCACTTCACCTTGAAAAGGGTTTTACCTTGAAGTTTGGCGATGTGAGCGTGAAAGGGCAGATTGATCGCATTGATTCGATCGAAGGCGGTGTAGAGATTATTGATTACAAAACAGGCACGCCCAAAAAAGGGGAAAAGATGAGTGCGGAGGATAAGCGCCAGTTAATGATATATCAGCTTGCGGCCGATCGTTGCTTTGATCCTCCGCTCAAGGTTCTGAAATTGACGTATCATTATTTGGAGGATAATTCGCGCGTGTCGTTTCTTGGTAAGCCCGATGAACTTGAAGCGATGATCGCCCAAATTCAGGATACCGCCACTCGGATCCGTTCCTCCAAATTCACTCCGACCCCCGGCTTCATGTGCCGTTATTGCGACTTCCGCGATATTTGTGAGTTTAGGCAATAATAAGACTTATTATGCTCTCTCTTAAAGGCCTTCTTAACCACGCTGTAAAACGAGCCGGCATCAGCCAGCAAGTCCGCTCTGCAAATGTGGTGCAGGCCGTTTCTGATTTTTTGGATGTCGCTTTGCTACCGGACTTGCGCCCGGCGGTACACGTTGTCTCATTCGCAAACGGTTTGCTCAAGATTGCTTGTGATCATAGCGTGGCGGCAAATGAAACAAAGGCGCTTGAGAGTGGTATGATTGAGGTGGCGATGACAGCCGATCCACAAGTCCAAATCCGCCATGTGCTGATCATCACACAATCACGTAGCACCTATGACCTTTAGGCAGTACATTATGCTTATGACGATTGGTACTTTTTTGGCGGCCTGCGCATGGTTGTTCGTCGTTTTTCGTGTTGACCCAATCACGACCGGCTTTGTCGGTCGCTTGATTTTTTTTATCACGCTCTCGATGATGCTGGTTGGCCTCTTCTCGACAGTGGGTGTTGGTCTTCGTGTGATTCTTTTTAGAGTTGACCTGATCGTCCATCGAGAAGTCGTCAAGGCATTCCGTCACGCCGTGTTCTTCACGAGTTTGATTATCGCCAACCTCATTCTCGCTACCTTCGGATTCTTACGTTGGTGGACGATGCTCCTGCTCATTCTCTTTTTTTCACTATTTGAGCTCTTCTTTTGGACGACAAAACGCCAAAAGATTAATACTCCTACGAGCATAGGCTAAACCATCTGACTACTAGACTTTTCATTTCCTTGCTACAATGAGCATCCGATGGAGGTAGGATGTTTTTATGTTGAACAAATTTTTTGGTCAATTCTCGAAGGATCTCGGGATAGACCTCGGAACAGCGAATACACTCGTATTCGTGAAGGAACGCGGTATTATTATTCATGAGCCCTCGATCGTTGCTATCAATACGCGTACAGACCAGATTCTTGCGGTAGGACATGATGCCAAGGACATGCTCGGCAAAACACCTCCACACATTATCACGGTCCGTCCGTTGAGCAAGGGAGTCATTTCGGATTTTGAGGTGACGGAAAAGATGCTCAAGTATTTCATTGACAAGGTACATGAAGAAACGTTCACGATCGTTCCTCGTCCACGTGTGGTTATCGGCGTACCGCTTGAGATCACCGAAGTGGAGCGCAAGGCCGTCGAGGATGCCGCGCTTTCTGCTGGCGCGCGTCAGGTATTCCTTGTTGAGGAACCACTGCTTGCCGCGATCGGCGGTAAATTTGCGATTACAGAATCACGAGGCAATATGATTGTAGATATTGGCGGCGGAACGACAAAAATCGCCGTGATTTCGCTTGCTGGTGTTGTAAATTGGAAAACTTTAGGCATTGCTGGAGACGAGCTCACCAAGAACATAATTCAATATGCGCGTGAGGCGTTTAACCTTTTTTTGGGAGAGCGTGTTGCCGAACAAGTGAAGATTCAAATTGGCACAGCCTCTCCAGTTGAGGAACGACTGCAGATGGCAATGCGCGGTCGGGATTTAATTAGCGGATTACCAAAAGAGCTCATCGTCCACGACACACAAATTCGCGAGGCGTTACAACGATCCATTCGAACGATTTTGGAGGGCATTAAAGCAACGCTGGAGATCACGCCACCTGAACTTGCCGCCGATATTTATGAGCGTGGCATTTTTCTAACGGGTGGCGGAGCTCTCCTCCGTGGCCTTGATGAAGTTATCAGCAAGGAAACAGCGATTCGTGTAAATACGATTGATGATCCAATCACGGCAGTGGCCCGTGGGGCAGGAGCGTTACTCGATGATGATGACCTTCTCAAGGAAATCGCTCTTCCTTCTGCCACGAGCAAATAATTGAGTCAATAAAACACCCATGCGGTTCCATGCATTGCGCACAACAAGACGACTCATTCCAATGCTACTGTTCACGATTATTTTCTTGCTCGCGAGCTTATTTTTGCGCAAGGTCGGATTTGTGCAGGATGCTAGTAATGGGTTGCGTGCGCAACTGTACGGAATAGGGAGCCGGTCGCGTGGACTCTTTTCAGTATTGCTTTCAGATAAGCAAGCTCTCCAACAGGAAAATGAGCTTTTAAGAATACGCATCATCGCACTTGCGCTTGATGGAGCCGAGCTTGCGTTTTTGCGAAAAGGGTACGAAGACCTCGCCGTTTTATTGAACTATCAACAGCAGAACTTATTTACTTCTGTCACCGCCCGTGTTTTAAGTCGCATAACTGAACGAAGTGGCGAACTCCTCCTTATTGATCGAGGAAGTGATAACGGCGTTCAGGTGGATCAAGCCGTCATTGCCGGCAACGGTGTGCTTGTTGGGCGCGTCAGCGAAGTGTACACGAAGACCAGTGTCGTGCGTCTTATTACGGATCGTACAAGTCGTGTGGGGGTGCGTCTCATTGACGACGCAGATGGAACGATTGGAATTGCGGAAGGGAGCGACGGAACGATAATCCATATCGCTTATATTCCGCAGGACGTCACGGTTGACATAAATGACATCGTAGTAAGCTCCGGTCTTGATGCCTCGATTCCCGCCGGTCTTGTTATAGGCATTGTGACGCAGGTCGTCGCAGACGAGCACGATCCATTTAAAACAGCCACTGTAGAACCGCTTATTGACTTGCGCCAACTCATGATGGTCAGCGTCCTTTATCTTGATCATTAGCTTGTATGATTTTACGCTGGCTCATTTTATTACTTTTTGTTTCGATAGTGACGATGATTGAACAAACAATGCTTTCGGCATGGAGCTCAACATTCCAGCTCCTTCCTTTAAGTTTTCTCGTAGGTGTACTAGTGATGCACTTTGTGAGCAACGGATTCGGTGTCCTTTGGCTGGTGCTTGCTGGAATCGAACTCGATCAGCTTGGCTTTTCTGACGCGCCAAACGTATTCAGTTACGCGCTTGCGGCTGTCGTTATGTGGTTTTTGGCACAGCGCGTATTTACCAATCGCTCGGTCTACGCGATGATGGGATTAGGAACAGTAGGCTTTCTCGTCGTGACCGTGATTCATACTGTATCTTTTAGCCTTCGCGGTGTCGGCGTGAGTTATCTTGCGAGTCTACCAGCAGAGTGGGCGATTTTCCTCGTCGCCTTATTCGTGAGTTTCCTTGCCAGCCGTCGCATCTCTGTGTTCATGAGAACGATTTTCCTTGTACGCAATGTTTGATTGGTATGAAAGCGATAAACCGCCTTTTTCCAATTGCAGAGGAGCATCCTCTCGGCGACGTCCGCAAGCGTCATGAGACGGATGTTTTTGATGAGGCATTTGCCGAGGCGCATCGCTTTCTCGACGATCAACCGACGCGCCATTTTCTTGGTGTTACAATCAATCGTAATCGGCTACGTCTTGGAGCCGTATTGTGTCTTGTGAGTTTTCTTTTTCTGATTGGTCGTGCCGGTCATCTTCAGATTCTTCAAGGTAACGATTATCGCGCCCTTGCCGAAGGTAACCGTGTGCGCATTGAATACCTTCCTTCTTTACGTGGCGTTATCTATGATCGGAATCATCGCATTCTCGCACAGAATAGTCCGACTTTTCAGATTATCGCAACACCTGCCAATCTTCCTGCTGATGAATGGGAACGCGTTATCTACCTTATGGAGCTCTCATCAACGCTCAATATCTCCATCGCAGAGTTGCTCTCGCGCCTTTCCGAAGGAGATGCGAATCCCTACGATCAAATCGTACTTGTACAAGATATTCCTTATAATGAAGCGCTTGCTTTTCTTCTCGTTGAGAAAAATTATCAAGGCCTTCGTGTAGAGATCAGCACGCGACGATCTTACGTGACAGACGCTATTCCGAGTCTCTCTCATCTGCTTGGTTACACTGGCGTTATCAGCAAAGAAGAGTACAAATTGCTTTCGCAGAAAGACTACCGTCGCATTGATCACGTTGGAAAGCTTGGACTTGAGTCTGTGTATGAATCCGCTCTGCGTGGCATTTTTGGCCGAAAGATTATTGAAACAGATGCGTACGGAAATGAAGTGAGCGTCATTATCAAACAGGACCCGCAAAATGGAGCCAATCTTGTGCTTTCTATTGATGCCAATCTCACAGCAAAGATTGAACAGGTGATTGCCGATGCGGTTGGCACCTCTGCACGAACGGCGGTGGTGGTGATGGATCCGCGCGATGGGCAAATCCTCGCTCTTGTTAGTACGCCAGCTTATGACGCTAACTTGTTCACGAATGGGATTGATCAAGCAACGTATCAAGCTCTGCTTGATGATCCGAACCGCCCTTTGTTTGCGCGTGCCGTTTCTGGTGAGTATCCATCGGGCTCGACGTTCAAACCGATTGTGGCGGCCGCCGCCCTTGCGGAAGGACTTATAGACCGTAATACCTCATTTATTTCAAGTGGCGGGATTTCGATTGGCCCATGGTTTTTTCCTGACTGGAAAAGCGGAGGGCATGGCGCGACAAATGTGACAAAAGCAATCGCGGAATCAGTCAACACCTTTTTTTACATTATCGGTGGTGGATTCGATACCTTCGCCGGTCTCGGTGTTGAAAAAATCGTTTCCTCTGCAATGAAATTTGGTCTTGGTGCGCCATTGGGGATTGATCTCACGGGCGAGGCTTCTGGTTTTCTGCCCACGAAGGCGTGGAAGCAAGAGGCAAAAGGCGAACGCTGGTATATTGGCGATACATACCATGTTGCGATTGGACAAGGTGATCTGCTCTTGACGCCATTACAGCTCTCTGCCGCGACGATGGTGTTTGCAAATGGAGGGACGTTATATGAACCGCACGTTGGCTACGCGCTTGAGACGGCTGACGGCGTACAGCGCATTGATCCTGTCGTGCTCAACGAGCAAGTGATGGAACCGTCTGTAATTGAGATTGTGCGCGAAGGTCTGCGTGAGACCGTCTTGTCCGGCTCTGCAAGCTCGTTGCAATATCTGCCAGTTAGTATGGCTGGCAAAACAGGTACGGCACAGTGGTCGAGTACAAAATTAACGCACGCGTGGTTTACAGGTTTTGCGCCGTATGAGAACCCTGAACTTGTTGTGACGGTGCTCGTAGAGGAAGCTGGTGGCGGAGATGTCGTCGCGGTTCCAATTGCCAAGGAAATTGTGCGCTGGTGGTATTCGCAAAATGATGTGGTCGCTTCTTCTCCAGCAACGATTGACGTGTTGACGCCGACTCCAGTAGAATAAAGCTATGAAGTTTAATTAGGCTTCGGGCTTTTTGCCCGTTTTTATTAGTTTATGAGTCAAACAGTTTACGTATCATCAGAGGCTCTGGCAGAGCTCAAGCAAGAACTTGAGCGTCGGAAGTTTGTAACGCGTCGCGAAATTGCCGCACGTCTTGAGGTTGCAAAAGAGCTCGGAGATTTATCCGAAAATTTTGAGTATCACGAGGCGAAGGAACAGCAAGGCGCGAACGAATCTCGTGTGATTGAGCTCGAGTCTATCATTCGCAATGCGGTTCTCGTTGAGAAAAAAATCGGCGGAACGATTGCACTTGGGAGCACGTTTACCGCCGAGGTTGATGGGGCGCAAAAAGTATTTAGACTAGTCGGTGCCACTGAAGCGAATCCGTTGGAAGGAAAGATCAGTAATGAGTCGCCGATTGGCAAAGCTTTTCTTGGCAAGAATCACGGTGATGTCGTTGAGGTTAATGTGCCATCAGGTAAAGTTAATTACAAAATTCTCCGTGTTGAATAATCGGATTATTACACCATTATGATTGAAGAAGAAGGCGTGCGTCGTGGAAGGCTTGAAGCGCTACGCAAAGAAGGGATAGATCCTTATCCGGCAGTTATTGAGCGTAGCCACGAGGCCAGAGCGTTCAATGCGCAATTTCGCGATTTCTTGCAAAGTAAACTTGTCGTCACAGTTGTTGGTCGCATTCTTGCAATTCGTAAACATGGCGGTATGACGTTTGTCGTACTCGAGGACGGCACGGATCGTTTGCAAGTTGCACTCAAGCGTGATGATATCGGCGAAAGCGCCTACGCACATTTCCATGATCACTTTGACAACGGGGATTTTTTGCAAGCACAAGGCGTGGCCTATCTCACAAAGACCGAAGAGCCCACCGTCCTTGCGAGCTCTGTACGCATGCTCACAAAATCACTTTTGCCTCTTCCGGAGAAATGGCACGGACTCACAGATGTCGAAACACGATATCGTCAGCGCGAGCTAGACCTTCTTGCAAATAAAGATGTTCGTCAACGGTTCATTGTGCGCTCCAAGTTAATCTCTTCGCTACGTCAATACCTTGATGAGCGCGGTTTTCTTGAAGTCGAGACGCCAATTCTTCAGCCTATCCCCGGTGGCGCAAATGCGCGTCCATTCAGCACTCATCACAATGCGCTCAATGCTGATCTTTATTTGCGTATCGCTCCAGAGCTGTATCTCAAACGTCTGATCGTGGGAGGTTTTGAAAAGGTGTATGAAATCGGTCGCCTGTTCCGCAACGAAGGCATTGATCAATCTCATAATCCAGAGTTTACAACGATTGAGCTGTACTGGGCCTTTGTAAATAAGGAGGAGTTTGTACAGGAGCTCGAGGGCATCATGACGCATATCGTTCGAGCATCACTTGGAGATTTACGCGTGGAGCATCAGGGTACAACAATTGATTTTTCTGGCTCATGGCCTCGCATGACATTCCGCGACGCTGTGCTTGGTTCTTGTGGAATTGATATTAACGAACTTAAAACACCAGAGGCTGTTGAGAAGGCGTCCAAGCAGGCTGGGCTTAATATTGATTTTTCGCGTTGTGTTGGCGTCGGTGAGTTTTACGATGAGCTTTTCAAGAAAACTGCGCGTACTGCGATTGAACAACCAACGTGGATATTTGATTATCCGATTGAGCTCAAACCACTTGCGCGGCAGAATCCAAATGACCCAACAAAGAGTGCGTCAGTACAACTTATCGTGAAGGGTCAAGAGATCATTAACGCCTACTATCATGAGCTCAATGATCCGATTGAACAACGAAGACGCCTTGAGGAGCAACAGGCATTGCGTGAGCAGGGAAGTCATGTGGCGCAATTTATGGACGAGGAATTTTTACAGGCACTCTCCCACGGTATGCCTCCAACAAGTGGAATGGGAATTGGAATTGATCGTCTGGTTGCGTTTTTAACGAACTCTCCGAACTTGAAGGAAATAATTTTGTTTCCAACATTAAGACCAGAGAGTCCGCCGTCTGTGTAATAGGCCTATGGCCTAATATGAAAACTGTCCTCGTTTTTGGTACATTTGATGGCTTGCATCCCGGGCATGAGTTTTTCCTCAAAGAAGCCCGTAAACTCGGGGACAGATTGGTTGTCTGCATCGCGCGTGATACTATCGTTGAACAGTTAAAGGGTCGGCCGCCAAAACGGCCAGAGATTGAACGACGTGAGATGCTTGCCGAGACCTCGATTGTTGATGAGGTCATTTATGGAGACCGACAGCTCGGATCCTATACGATATTTGAGCATACGAAGCCAGAGGTGATTGCCTTTGGGTACGATCAAACAGAACTCAAAAAAGATTTGACACGCTGGCTCGCAACACAGAGCGTAAAAATCGCACTCGTTGATATACCTTCACACAATCCGGAATTTTATAAATCGTCTTTTTTAAATCAACCGTTTGCCGGAAACCGATCTGGTAGACATTCAGCCTAAGGCTATGCTCGACATCAAAATTATTCGTGAGAACCCGGAGCTGGTGAGGCAGGCGTGCAAAAATAAGAACGTCGAAGTTGATATTGATCGCGTGCTCCAGCTTGATGAACAGCGCCGCTCTATTCAAGGTCAAGTAGACGAGTTGAATCGCCAGCGCAATCTTGCCGCAAAGGAAAAAGATATTGAGACAGGGAAGCGTTTGAAAGGTGAACAAACGGGACTTGAAGAGAATTTGCGACAGGTGGAGGCCGAACTCGATCCATTACTTCTGTCCATCCCGAACCTGCCTTCGGATGATACGCCGGTTGGAAAGGATGATTCAGAAAATGTTGTGTTGCGTCAGGTTGGAGATATTCCAAGGTTCGATTTTCAGCCGAAGGAGCATGATGCTTTGGGCGAAGCCCTGGGATGGATTGATGCAGAAAAGGCTGTAGAAGTTTCTGGTGCTCGGTTTGTGTACATGAAAGGTGGACTTGTCGAATTGGAGCTGGCCTTGTTTAGTTATGTCGTTGGACTGCTTACAAACGAGACAGCTCTCAAAAAATTGATTGATGGAAAACAGCTCGATGTTTCGTCGAAAGCGTTTACTCTTGTTTCTCCGCCCCTTATGCTTCGCCCCGAAGTGATGCAACGTATGGGGCGTCTGGAGCCTAAGGAAGAGCGTTATCACATTGCGTCTGATGACTTATATTTGATTGGTTCTGCAGAACACACCCTTGGCCCATTGCACATGGACGAGACGTGTAGGGAAGAGGATTTGCCGTGTCGCTATCTTGCTTTTACGCCTGCATTCCGTCGTGAGGCCGGTTCTTATGGCAAAGACACACGTGGCATTATTCGCATTCATCAGTTCAACAAAGCCGAAATGGAATCTTTCACGCTTCCAGAGCAGGGAATCGCTGAACAAAATTTTCTTGTCGCGATTGAGGAGCACATTACGGACGCGCTTGGTCTGCCTTATCAAGTGGTGATGACGTGCACGGGTGACCAAGGGAACCCAGATGCGCGTCACATTGATATTGAAACGTGGATGCCTGGGCAGAATAAATATCGAGAGACACATTCGTCCGACTACATGACGGACTATCAGGCGCGACGACTCAATATAAAGGTAAAGCGTGAAGGTGGAACAGAGTTCGTCCATATGAACGATGCAACAGCTTTTGCAGGAAGAACGCTCGTCGCCATTATGGAAAACTATCAACGTGCAGATGGAACGATCGGTGTTCCAGAAGTTTTACGTTCATTTCTCGGCGGTCGTGATGTTTTTATTTCTAACACACTCTAGTGTGGCGCTAATCGGACTGTTGTTATGCCAAAAACTTGGGTCGAAATTAGCAGAGATGCGTTGCGATTAAATATCGTGGCGCTTTCATCGCTCCTTGAGCCGGGCGGGCAAATGGCTCTAGTTGTGAAGGCGAATGCGTATGGGCACGGCCTCAAGGAGATCGTGCCACTTTTGTGGGAAAACGGCGTTCGAATTTTTGCCGTTGACAGCGTTGAAGAGGGTAGAGATGTCCGCACGCTTTTTTCTGGAGCGACGATAATAGTAATTGGCTACACTCTGCATCAACAGTTGGCTGAAGTGATAGAGCTCGATCTGCATCAGGTTGTGTATGATGCGGATACGATTCGGCTTTTGCAGGAGGAGGCGGCTAAAGCAGGAAAGCGGGTTTCGATTCATTTAAAAATTGAGACAGGTACGATGCGACAAGGCATCTGGTTCAATGAAATTCCAGTGCTTGTGGAGATCATTCATAGTTGTCCGCACGTTGACCTTGTTGGTGTCTCAACCCATTTTGCAAATATAGAAGAAGCAGAGGATGCAAGCTTTGCTGAATATCAAATGGGACAATTTTTACAGGCGTATGAGGCGATCAAAGCCTCTGGTTTTGATCCAACGTATGTGCACACTGCCTGCAGTGCTGCGCTGATCCTGTACCCACAAACGCACGGCACACTCGTACGGCCTGGAGTTGCGAGTTATGGATTTTGGCCGTCACGCGAGACGCGACACATGGCGCGACATTTGGGGCGTCGCATTGAGCTTGAGCCAGTGCTTTCGTGGAAAACGAAGATTGCGCAAATCAAGGAAGCACCAATGAATGTGCCAGTTGGCTATGGTTGTACAGAGATTTTACGACGCTGGAGTAAGATAGCTGTTTTGCCGATAGGGTATTGGAATGGGTTTGACCGCGGGCTTTCATCAATCGGCGAGGTGCTCGTCCGTGGCCAGCACTGTCGCGTCATTGGACGCATCTGCATGAATATGTGTATGGTGGACGTAACAGAGGTCCCGAGAGTCACACGGGAGGATGAGGTCGTCATAATCGGTCGTGCTGGAAAAAATCGTATGCGTGCTGATGACATTGCACAACGCCTCAACACTATTCATTACGAAGTTACAACGCGTATTAATCCGTTGATTCCGAGAATTGTCGTCTAGATGGACTATCGTTGATATGCAGAGGAAGCCTGATTATTTTCGGCGCTCACAATTTAGGCGCTACCAGGCGCGTCGTTTTCATAATCCGTTTTTCCAAAGGCCTGTTAATAAAGCATCATGGCACCTGCGCCTCTTGCTTATTGGAGGCTTTCTTTTCTTTTTTGGATTGGTGTACCTATTCGCATTTGCGCCATTTTGGATGGTAAATACGATTGAGGTTGATGGCTTGCAGTACATGTCCTCAACGCCTATTAAGGAGCTGGCACAAAAGCAACTCGACTCAAGTCGTCTATTGATTTTTGTGCAACAGCATCCATGGTTTTTTGATCATGATGAGTTTAAGAAGACGCTTAATTCGCAGTACTCATTTGAGTCTCTTGAAACGACAATTGAAAAACGCGCGCTTAAAATCAATGTTATAGAGCGTGTTTCACAGGTGATCTGGTTTTCCAATGAGCAGACATTGTTTGTAGATCTCACGGGGACAGCCATTCGAGAGCTCACAGACGAAGAAAGTATAGCGTTGTCCGTGTCTGGACCAATTGTGGAGGGTCCTTTCCCATTGGAGGATCGCCTACGCGGTTTACCGCGCATCGTGGATCAGGAAAATGAGCCATTGAGTCCCGGTCAGCAAGTTCTTGTCAGTGGTGGTGTTGAGAAGGTTCTGGAAATGAATCAAATACTTATTGCCAATAATCTTACCCCAGATCATTTTGCTGTTGAGCGTCCAACAGCCGCATGGGCGCGTGCCGAATTGAGGGAAGGGTTTGCGGTTCTGTTTGATTTAACAAGCTCAATTCCTGATCAGATGACAAACTTGCAGGCGGTGCTCGCGCAGGAAGTCAAAAATCGTGCCACTCTTGAATATGTAGACATTCGTTTTGGAAACCATGTTTACGTGCAGGGAGGGGAGTAAGCGTAGAAGCTTCGTAGAATATACCTTTTGCGACCCTGCTTTATTTATTCCTGCAATAATACTTAATCTCACATTACTCGTGTTACATTCCTGCAACTTAATCAACTAAATATCCGAATGGATCAACTGGAATTCCGTCTACGCGCACCTCAAAGTGCAAATGTGGACCTGTTGAGAAGCCGGTTGATCCGACTAGGCCAATCACCTCTCCCCTACCGACAAATTCATCAACCACCACATCAATACGCGACAAATGGGCGTATAACGTGGCAATTCCGTTGCCATGAATCACCATGACGTAGTTGCCGTACATACGACCAGTGCGCGCTACAGCAACGTAGCCGGGGGCGGCGGACTTTATAGGTGTGCCAGCAGGTGCGGCAAGATCCAGCCCAGAATGCTCAAAAAGATAGCGGAATGGATATGTTGGGTCGTGAAATAAAACAGTGATACGATAGTTCGTGAGCGGCCAGGTGAGTAGTGAGGAGTCCCCGAGTAGATCCGAGTCAACGATTTTTTGATCAATCGCTTTTTGAATACTGATGAGCTCCTGTTCAATGTATTCTTGTTCCTGATTTAGTTCCTGCACGAGTTTGCGATATGCTTCTTCACTCTGCCCTGTTTCGTACGCAAGCAATGACTTTGCTTCCTGTTGCAGATCGAGTACTGCCATCTTAGTTTCCAGCTCATCCTTCAGCTCTTTAAGCGCTGTGCGTTTTTCATTTTTGGCCGTTCGTTTTTCATCGAGCTTTTCTCGTGTCTGTCGTGTTTCAGCAAGAGTTGCCGTAAGGTTCTTGTTGATTGCATCCAAACGTTGTAAGTCTTCCAGCATGTCCGAAAATGACGAACTGCCAAAGACAATCTCCATCGGACTGACGTCGCCTTCACGCGCCATTGTACGAATCACATGCTTGAGCACCTCTCGCTTTCGTTCAAGTGAAGAGGTCTCTTGGGCAATCTCCAGATCAAGAAGACGGATTTGCTGATCTGCCGTGTCAATCTCGAGCTCGGTGAGCTCTAAGTCAAGTTGAGCCTTTGCAATAAAGTTCTCAATGAGAGCGGCTTCCCTTTGCAAACTATCCACCTCATTTTCCTTCTCTTGAATGAGGGCATCGTATTCACCAATCTTCTCGTTGATCTGCAGTGTGCGAGCTTCGCGCTCGATTACCTCATCCTTGAGTCGGTTAATTTCCTCATCTGTCGCTTCCTGCGCGTAACTCAAATTCTGCACAAACAACACGTTTGTAAGTATTACGAGCCAGACGAGTGCGCGACCCACGTTTTTCATTCAAGGAGTTTAATAGCAGTCTCAATGCGCTGTAGTGTCTCGATTTTTCCAAGTGCCCATGCGAGTTCAAACGGTCCCGCTGACTGGCCTTTACCAGAAAGCGCCACGCGCAGTGGCCAAAGCACATTTCCATTCGCAAGTCCTTCAATCTCAATATACTCTTTTACATCCCTCTCAAGCAATTCTATTGTCCAGTTTTCAGGAGTTTTTGAGGAAAGTAAAGCTTTTACGCCTTCGAGATTTTTCTTTGCGTCTGTGGCGTCGGCCTTTTTCCAGACGAGCGTTTCTGCCTCATAATTCGGTAATGAAAGATAACAAGGAAGGAGATCGCCAATGTCTGCAAGTGTCTTCATTCTTCCCTTTTCGATCTCAAGAACGCGCTCAAACAGATCGGTTGGTGCTGTAAGAAGCACCTGCTTCATGAATGGCTCACATAATTTTGCGAGCTCGTCCGCTGATTTTTGTCGGAGATAGTGGCCATTGAGCCAGTCGAGTTTTTCAAAGTTTACAACAGCACCAGATGGATTTACTTTTTCGATTTCAAAAAAATCTGCAAGCTCATCCAGCGAATAAATTTCCTGATCGCCTCTCGGGTTATAACCCATGAGGGCAACAAAATTTATAAGAGCCTCTGGCAGATAACCTTTGTCTAGATAATCCTCGACTGCGACATCGCCTTGACGTTTGGAAAGTTTTGAGTGGTCTGCATTAAGAAGCAAAGGCAGGTGCGCAAACTTTGGTTGCTCCCAACCGAGAAATCGGTAGAGAATCACATGCTTTGGTGTTGAGCTAATCCACTCTTCCCCACGAATCACGTGGCTAATTCCCATAAGATGGTCATCAACTACATTGGCGAGGTGGTAAGTTGGATAGCCGTCGGATTTGAGCAGAATCTGATCGTCAACCTCGTTGTTATCAATCGTAATTGAGCCTCGAATGAGATCTTCAAACGTGGTCTTCCCTTCTGGCACAAGGAGACGCACCACGTATGGCTGGTGCGAATCGAGTCTTGCATGGAGTTCATCTTTTGTCAGTCTCAAGCAACGGCGATTATATTTGGTCGGCTGTTTGATGAGTTCCTGCTCTTTGCGCATCGAGGAAAGCTCATCCGCCGAACAAAAACAGCGATAGGCCTGCTCTGACGCCAAAAGTTGTTCAGTAAAAGGCTTGTAAGTGTCGGCTCTCATTGATTGGATATACGGACCAAATGAACCATCATCCTTGAGTTTTCCATTTTCCATGCGTGGGCCTTCGTCATAGTGTAGTCCCATTCGATCAAAAATTTTAATGAGAGCTTCTGTTCCACCTTCCACATAGCGCTCGCGGTCTGTGTCCTCAATACGCAACAAAAATACGCCGTCGTGTTTACGGGCAAACAGGTAGTTATACAAAGCAGTGCGCAATCCGCCAATGTGTAGAGAGCCTGTTGGCGATGGAGCAAATCGAACGCGAACATTCATAGAGGTTGCTGTTTTATTCTAGCCCAAATGACCATCAACGGGAAGACGATAACGGCTTTCCAGATGCGTGGCAGGCGCTTTGGCTCTCGTATGAGCCTGTAAAGCCATTCTAGTCCCACTTGGCGCATCAAACGAGGCGCACGCGGTACATGGCCAGCAAGGTAGTCCAGCGCGCCACCAACACCAATCGCAATATGAACAGATGGAAGTTCTGGCAGAAACGATGCGATCCATTTTTCCTGTTTACCATGACCGAGCGCAACTGCGAGTAATGCAGGTGCTTCTTTTTTGATGTGCTCAAGCACGGCAGGGTTCATACTCCACGCTCCATGCGCAAAAGTGACCTCACCAATATCGTACGACCTGATGTTAGAAGTATGGAATTTTTTGTTGAGATTTTCCGCAGCGACACTGGCGACGCCAACTCCTCCACCGATCAATATAAGCTTCTTTCCTTCTTGAACACAAAGCTTGGTCAGTAATTCGAGGGTTTCGACTCCAGTGATCCTCGAGCTGATCGGTTTTGTGCCAAGCGCATGCGAAGCAAAAATGAGGCCAACGCCATCTGGGACAGCAATATCTGCGTTGTTGAGGATCTGCAGGAACTGTTTGTCGTGTTGCGCAAGCAAAATCATTTCTGGATTTGGTGTGACAATCGTGTGCTGTGCCTCATCATAAAAAAAATCACGAAGTTGTCGCGTGAGCTGTTCCTTGTTGATCGAGTTGATCATTACGCCGAGGATATTGGTTCGATTTGAGTCCATAAGTACAACCCGAATGCTTCACGATCATGAAGCATTCATATTCACACTAAACACGCCTACGAAAAAAGCCGAACGCGAGCAACGATCCAACACCACCGAACAGTAAATCGCCCATAGTGTCACTTAACGACAACTGTTGCTTGCCCCATCCGTTCCACTTACCAACCGTCTCATCAATCAGATACTCATGAAACTCCCAAGCGACCGCAACGAGCATCGTAAAACCAAGAACGAACAACAGATGATGCAGAACGTGTCCGTGGTTGTGTGTCGAGCTAGTCATGTGGTGGTGGATCGCGAGCCCCAGCATACCCATCGCAAACCCCCCGCTCAAATGCATTGGGATATCAAAGCTCGGGAAGCGTTCATAGATGCCAACGAACATGGCGATGACTTGGATAACTAGAACAGCACCGATCAGGTAAAAGGCGTATTTGTAAGGCATAGAGTTTTCATCGTAGCAGATGTATCTGGTTGACACCACAGATTAGCACTCGTATACTGTGAGTGCTAATCATCGCTTTACCTATGATGCCCAACAACTTTACGCACAAGGCCCAGGAAGCTATTCAGCAGGCTCACATGATCTCAACAGAAAACGGTCAGCCGGCTGTTGAGCCGATTCACCTGCTTGCTTCCCTGCTTGAACAAGAAAACGGTTTAATTCCCGGTGCACTACAACGTATAGGACTGGACGTGCAGGGTCTTGAAAAAAAGACGATGGGGATTATTCAATCTCTCCCAAAGCAATTTGGTGATCAGGGAGGTGGCGGAATTGGACAAATATTTCTCTCTCCACTCACGGCAAAAGCTTTTCAGGTTGCAGGAAAAATAGCTAAACAGTTTGGCGATGGTTATATTTCGACAGAGCATCTCTTTTTGGCAATGCTAGCCGATCGTGACGTTGGCCGGCTTCTTAAACAAGCTGACGTGACAGAGGAAGTTTTTTTGAAAGTGCTCAAGGAAATTCGTGGCACGCAGAAGGTGGACTCGCCAGAACCGGAAAGCAAATTTCAAGCACTTGAAAAATATACACGCAACCTCACTGATGAGGCACAGCGTGAAAAACTTGATCCGGTCATTGGACGCGACATGGAGATTCGTCGCGTCATGCAAGTACTTTCTCGCCGTCGCAAGAACAATCCAGTGCTTATCGGAGAAGCTGGCGTTGGGAAAACAGCGATCATCGAAGGACTCGCACAGCGTATTGTGGCTGGTGATGTTCCAGAGTCTCTCAAGCGTAAGGAGGTAGTTATTCTCGACATTGGTTCAATGGTCGCGGGGACAAAGTATCGCGGGGAGTTTGAGGATCGCCTCAAGGCGCTTTTGAAGGAGGTTGAAAAATCTGATGGTAAGTTTATTTTATTTATTGATGAATTGCACACGCTTGTTGGTGCTGGAACGTCAGAAGGTGGAACACTCGATGCGAGCAACATGCTCAAACCAGCTCTTGCGCGCGGTTAGTTGCGTTGTATTGGCGCAACAACGCTGAAGGAATATCAAAAATACATTGAAAAAGATTCCGCGCTCGAGCGACGCTTTCAGCCCGTGTTTGTAGATGAACCAACAAAAGAAGACTCGATTGCCATCCTGCGAGGGATCAAGGAAAAATACGAGTTGCATCATGGCATTCGCATTACAGATCCATCAATTGTGTCGGCTGTCGAGCTCTCCCAACGCTATATCACGGATCGCCAACTTCCTGACAAAGCTATTGATTTGATTGATGAAGCAGCGGCCGCATTACGTTTGCAGATTGATTCAATGCCAGAGGAGCTCGACATTTTTAAGCGTAGCCTCATGCGATTTGAGGTAAATCGTCAAGCACTTTTAAAGGAAGAGGATTCGGAATCAAAAGAGCGTTTGCAGGTTGTGGAGAAAGAGATCGCGGACATCAAGGAAAAAATGAGTGGCCTTGAGACGCGCTGGAATTTGGAAAAAGAAAAGATTACCCAGATAAGCACAATCAAAAAGGAGATTGACACCTTGCGCGCTCAAGCCGATATCGAAGAACGCAAAGGTGATTTACAGCACGTGGCGGAAATTCGTTATCGCGACATTCCTAGCGCAGAGGCCCGCCTGCAGACGACCGAGGAACAGTTGACGAATTTGCGTCATGACGGTGGCCTCCTTAAGGAAATTGTGACCGAGGAGGATATTGCCGCAGTTGTTTCGCGTTGGAGCGGTGTGCCTGTCTCGAAGATGCTTGAGTCAGAAATTTCAAAACTTGCACGCATGGAGGAAGAGCTTGGGAAGCGTGTGATGGGACAAACAGAAGCTGTCAAGGCGGTATCAAATGCTCTGCGCCGTTCACGCGCCGGCATCGCCGAAGAAAATCGTCCGATCGGATCGTTTATCTTTTTGGGACCGACCGGCGTAGGAAAAACAGAGCTTGCTCGCGCTCTGGCGGAGTTCATATTTAACGAAGAGGAGGCGCTCATTCGTGTTGACATGTCTGAATACATGGAAAAACATTCCGTTAGTAAAATAATTGGTTCCCCTCCGGGCTACGTCGGCTACGAGGAAGGCGGACAGCTCACAGAAAAAATTCGTCGTCGTCCATATTCGGTCGTGTTATTTGATGAGATTGAGAAGGCACATCCTGACATCTTCAACATTTTATTGCAGATTCTTGATGATGGGCATATTACTGACGCGAAAGGTCGTAAGGTCAACTTTAAGAACGTCATTATTGTCATGACTAGCAATATCGGCTCGGATCTCATTTTGAACTCGGCGAAACAAAGTGGCTCAATTGGTTTTGATGATGGACATCATGACGTCAACGCGACTAGGGATCGTTCTGATCTTGAGAAGCGAATTATGACTCTATTGCAGGAACAATTTCGTCCAGAATTTTTGAACCGAGTTGATGAAGTGATAATGTTCGACTCCCTCTCACCGAGCGAGATTGCAAACATCGTTGAGTTGCAACTTGTGCGTGTCGCGGACAGGCTCAAAGTCCAACGGCGCATTTCGCTCAAAATCACCGCCTCTGCCAAAAAGGCGCTCGCGGAAAAAGGCTACGATCCTTCTTACGGTGCTCGACCGCTCAAGCGTGTAATTCAGCGTGAAATTCTCAATGAGCTCGCGCTCAAAATTATCAAGGGAGAAATTGAGGAAGGCTCCACGCTGACTATTGACGCCAGTCGCGGGAAGCTCAAGTTTTTGGTATAATAGTTCCAGTTATGCGGGCAGGAACATTAGCAAAAATCTGGCTTTTTATCTTTGTTAGTCAGTTGATCGCGCCAGTCGCGTCAGCCTTTAGCTTTAATCCGAATTACATTATCTCTGACGAGGAGTTAGAGGATGTTTTTTCGCTCGATTTCAATGGGATTCAACGCTATCTTGATCGTGGATATTTAAGCGAATATTTGACAACCGATTACACTGGCCGGAAAGCGTATGCCGTTGATATCATTTATCGCGCATCGCAGAATTATAAACTGAACCCAAAATTTCTTATCGTAATGTTGCAAAAGGAACAAAGTCTGATTGAAGATGATGATCCGAGCGAAAATCAGCTTGCATGGGCGACTGGCTACGGCGTCTGTGATAGCTGTTCGAAAGACGATTCAGCGATCCAGCGATGGGAAGGATTTGGCAAGCAAGTCAACTCTACCTCGGCGCAGTTTCGTGAAGGGTATCTTGCAGATCTTGAGGCGAATGGAAAAACATCTGTGGGTTATGGCCCTGGAATCGCAATGGAGATTGATGATACGGTTGTAACACCCGCAAATAATGCGACGGCATCGCTTTATAGTTATACGCCACATCTCGAAGGCAATGAAAATTTTGCGCGAATTTGGGCAGATTACTTCTCACAGGAGTATCCAAACGGTTCGCTTTTGCAAGCCATTGGCGAGGAAGGTGTATGGCTCGTGCAGGATAGTAAGGTGCGACCAATCACTTCATACGCCGCTCTAGTCTCGCGTTTTAATCCTGATAACATCCTTTCTGTTGACGGTTCCACGCTAGCACAATACGAGACCGGCCGTCCGATTTCCTTCCCGAATTATTCCCTTCTCCGCTCACCGGGCGGAACAGTGTATCTGATCGTGGATGATGAGCGTCGCGGATTTGCTTCGCAGGAAGCGCTCATAAAAATTGGATTCAACGGCGATGAAATCACCGACGCATCATGGGATGAGCTGAACGCCTACGATGAAGGTGAGCCAATCACCATTGAGACGTTGTACCCACAAGGACGATTGCTCCAGGATTCGGTAACTGGCGGTGTCTACTTTGTGCAGGATAGCGTGAAGTACCCTTTGAAATCGCGAACAATACTTGACGTTAATTTTAGCGGATGGACACGTTATCCAACAGCTCCAGACGAGCTTGCCGTGTACGAGACAGGCGATGCGGTAAAACTTCCAGATGGTACACTCGTGAAATCAAGCGATGAGCCTTCTGTCTATGTGATTTCTGACGAAGAACGTCGGCCAATTATTTCTGGCGAAGTCTTTGAGCTTATGGGCTTCGAGTGGGAAAACATAGTCGTGACTGATCAAAAAACTGTTGAATTACACAATCTTGGTGAGGCTATCGCTGTCGAAACGCTTTCAGAGATTGAGGAGGCGGGTTTTTAATTTATGTTAGTTTTTGCGGCATTGACACCTCACTCACCACTGCTTTTGCCAAGTATTAATCGCGAGCGCCTGAAGGAGGTAACTGCGACGCGTGAGGCAATGAAACAGCTTGCAGAGGAGCTTTATGCTGTGCGTCCAGATACGCTTGTCATTCTATCCTCGCACGTGACAATGCATGAGGATACATTTTCAATCAATTTGCATGATCCGTACAACATTAATCTTAATGAATTTGGAGACTTGAGCGAGTACCGAACGTTTCATCCAGATCTCGGACTTATTGATCATTTGCAACGCACGATGAGACAGAAAGCAATCCCGACAACGCTCAATACCGACGAGACGTTGCATTACAGCACGTCGGTACCGTTACTGCTCTTGACAGAGCACTTGCCCAATGTGGTTATCGTCCCAATCAGCTACGCCGGTCTCTCACCAAAAGAACACTTTACTGCCGGAGAGATTCTCAAGGAGGCGATCGCCGACTCCACGCGCCGTATAGCCATCATTGCTAGTGGTGATCAGTCACACGCCATAACAAGTGATTCACCAGCAGGATTTGCAAAAGAGGGACTACAGTATGATATGCAGGTACAGGAGTTTATAAAAAACAATAATCCAGCCGGTCTTTTGCAAATGAAGCCGAAGCTCGTACAAAAGGCGCGTGAATGCTCGTATCGGTCGTTGCTTATGTTGCTTGGAGTGCTTGACAAGACGAATTATTGGACGAAAATCCATTCGTACGAAGCTCCATTCGGCGTTGGTTACCTTGTCGCGCATTTTGAAATTGGATAAGGGACCTCTGCGAAAGTCGCTTTCAAGGCGAAACTTCAGATGTTCGAGGCAGAATTGTTGAATAACTTTTGAGGTTTAACTGGAAGTTAAGCCGAAAAAGTTTGAGACGATTATGACCGAACAGATGAAGTTACAGCCGAAATGGACTTTTGCAGAGGTCCCATAAGAGAACTCTGTTCTCTATGATCGCTGATGTTGCTGTATTGAAGCGTCTGCCACGTCGTTTAGATGTGTTGACCTATGATGTGCCAAATGAGCTCATTGTCGCACGGGGCGATCTTGTAATTGTTCCATTCCGATCACTTGAGGTTTACGGAATCATTGTAAGAGCGAGTCATGAACATCGTCAGGCTCTCAAACCGATTCACGCTGTAGTGAGTCGGCATTTTGTTTCTGACGAGTATCTCTCGGTGATGGAGCGTCTCGCCGAGGATCTCGTTCAGTCATTTTCAGCGGTGCTTTATAGCTCAATCGTCATACCAAAAAAAACATCCGTGTTTAATGCGGTCGAAGCAAACACGGAGGTCCTCCATCGGCGATCTCTCAAAATCCGATCGAGTGAAATTGCTTTTATTCGCGAAGTTGTCTCAATGGCTAGAGATAAAGTGTATCTTGCTGGACAAGTTACGGATTTCACACAAGTAGCAGCGATCATTGACGGGCTACGAAATGGCAACGGACAACTTCTGGTGCTTGTTCCACATCATCACGACGGCGAGGCCTTTTCTGGCGTTCTTGGAATGCCATTTTTTGACACGACACTCAAACCAAAAATTCGTGCACAACTCTGCGAAGGTTGGAGAACTGGAGTAATTAAGGAGATGATTACAACTCGACTTGGAGCATTATTACACGCACACAATTTGGAGAGAGGAATTATTGTCCGTTCAGGTTCTGCCGAGCATGTTCAGTATGATCGCAATCCTCGTTACGATGCGCGTGAAGTGCTCGCATCAAGTTGCAAACGCCTGCTCTCTTTGGATGTTTTACCGCGTCTAGCGGACATGACAAAAAGTGAAAAAACTTTATTTTTACCTAATGAGCTCAAAGCACAAACCGAGGTGATTGATCTCAAATACGAGCGTGGAAAGGAATTTTTTTTACTGACGGTGTCTCTTCTTACAAAGACACGGGAGGCTTTACAAAGCGGAAAAAACGTGCTACTTTTTTACAACCGCAAAGGTATCAGTCGGGCGCTCGAGTGCCATGACTGCGGGTGGATATCGGACAACGGAAAGCTCACTCATGAACACTGCCCCAACTGCCAAAGTTTGCGATTGACGCAACGTGGAATTGGCAACCAACTCGTGCAAAAAGCGCTCATGCGACTCATTCCAGATGTTCCGATTCTACGTAGCGAGCTCGGTGTGAAGTATGAGGATCCACATATACCGCACATCGTCCTCGCCACGCAGTATCACCTTGAATCTGTTCTTGATCCATTTGATCTCGCGGATATTGGTCTTGTGGCGGAGTTAAGAGCTGATCTTGGTCTTCTTGACACGCGATACACAGCGCTGGAGCGTCTGGCGCAACGTTTGTGGCTCCTGCGTGGAATTGCATGGCGAGCAAAGGCAAAATTTATCGTGCAGAGTTTTGACGCCCAGCTCGCGCGACGCATGCTTGATGAGCCAGAGCGGTTTTTGCGCGACGAACTCGAATTGCGAAAACGATTTCTTTATCCTCCATTTAAAAACATCTATCGCGTTGGTGGAAAACTTGTGCGACCAAACGAAACAGAAATTTTAGTGCTCAAGGAACAACCAGACTCGGTGATTATCGAACGCAATCCAGAACTATGATCCTGCCAATTCTTAAGCATCCAACAAAATCTCTACATCAACGCTCGGTCGAGATAACGACCGAGGAGCTTTTGCAACCGGACACACAAACCTTCATTGATAATATGCTTGATTCGCTTAAGGCCGAAAAAAGCGGTGTCGGAATCGCTAGTCCTCAAGTCGGCACGAACAAGCGCATTATCGTTGTAGATCATGACGGCGAGCGCAGGGTTTATGTGAATCCGCGCATCACAAGCACATCATCGCGAACAGTTGAGTTTGAAGAAGGCTGTTTATCCGTACCAAATGTCTGGGGCATCGTGCGACGTTTCAAAAAGGTCCATGTGAAGGCGCTGGATCGTAAAGGAAAAAAAATAGAGCTTAAAGTCGCAGGATTTGACGCTATAATTTTTCAGCATGAAATTGATCACCTCGACGGTATTTTATTTATTGATCGTGCTGAACGGCTGACCAAAAACTCATCTTCTGCCTTGTGAAGATTATTTTTTTTGGGACTCCGGAGTTTTCTGTTCCCTTTCTCGATGCGCTCGCGAGCGATCCAGAGATCGAAATTCTCGCGGTTGTGACACAGCCAGATAAACCAGTTGGGCGAAAGCAAGAGCTCACGCCGTCTGCTGTAAAAATGCGCGCCGAGGTTCTTGGTATTCTTGTCATTCAATTTCCTACGCTGAAAACATCCGAGGCTAAAAAGCGTCTTGCGACGTTTGGTGCGGATGCATTTATCGTAGTAGCATACGGCAAACTCATACCAAAAATTGTCCTCGATCTCCCCCAGCTTGGATGTATAAATGTTCATCCATCGAAACTCCCGCAGTATCGTGGACCGTCCCCAATTCAGGCTGTAATAGAAAAAGGTGATCGTGAGACCGCGGTCTCAATTATGTTACTCGACGAAGGCATGGATACTGGCCCAATTCTTGCTCAAAAGAGCGTTGAGGTTCTCGAGGATGATACATCACCGACGCTCTCCAATCGCTTAATGCAGATTGGAGCCCCACTTTTGCTAGAAACATTAAAACTCTACGCTTCTGGAACGCTGAAACCAATTCCTCAAGACGGCTCAAAGGCGACGATTACCAAGCTTCTTGATCGAGATTCAGGTAAGATTGATTTGTCAGAGCCGGCGGAGCTTTTAGAACGCAAAATCAGAGCTTATACGCCATGGCCAGCGACGTATACAATCATCAAACATCGTGGAATTGACTTACGCGTGAAAATCCTCAAGGCAAGGTTGGTGAATGGGACTCTCGAGCTACTCGTTGTTCAGCCAGAAGGTGGAAGGATAATGAATTATGATGAGTTTAAACGCGGGTACGGATCTAATTGAGGCAGAAAAATTTTTTGTGTCGTTTGAGTTCGCTCGGGACGATGAACGAACGGCAACAGGAACAACAAAAATCCAATACCGATCGGATGATTGAGATAAGGTGAGAAAATATGGATTGTATATAAAGCTACGAGTGAGCACATCAACCCAACCGAGAGCCATGCTAGTTCTGTTTTTAGACCACGCATAAGTCCGAGTGTCAGGCTCCATCCAATCCATAACAAGGCGATAGGACCAAGGAGTCCCATCTTCAGCCACGCATCAAGCCAGCCCCATTCAAACGAGTAGGTGCGCCATTTTCCGTCTGGATAGATCGCACGAACACGCGGATCATCGGATTCAAAGGCGACCTTCTTTCCAAATCCACTTCCAAGCACTGGCTGATCAACAATGACATTCATCATTTCAGGTAAAAGATTCCACCGTGAACTGATTGCAGAGTCATCAATATCTGTCGTTCGATTTTTCATGATGTCGCCAAAGACAGAAATATTCGTCGGCGTTGGAAATGGAAAAGCGATGACGACCCAAAGGACAGCTAAGCTTGAGAAAAAAATGAGGATTTTTGTCGGTCCAAAACACACAGCTTCACGAAAATTCCACAGTCGTCTCCAAAAAATTAAAAAAGCGAATAAGAGGACGCCAACAATGATTCCGATCCAAAAACTGCGTGAGAGTGAGATAATCATCACGCTTAAAGAAATCGTCAAAACATAAAAAATCATCGGTCGCTCGCGCGGTATTTTCCAAAATGCGATCAAAGCGCCAGAAAAAAGAAATAACAATACCAGAACTGAAAATTGTGCTTGTATGAAGATACGAAAGATGTCGCCAGCGATGCGAGTGAGCTCCGCAAGCCGAGCATCACGCACAAAAGTATAGATAGCGCGTAAAACAGGCTCTTGCAGATGCGTGTAAATATAGAGAAGGCTAATCGTTATTGTGGCGACTGCGGTGGCTGAACCAGCAAGTATCTGCAAAAGTTGCTGGCGTTTTTGCATGTCCCATTTAAAACTAAAAATCGGCAATATGTACAGCAGGTATCCATAACCATTTCCGTCCTTAAATACATCAAGGGCTGGATGTTGAGCAAAGCCGACGACAAATCCGAGGACAATCGCTATGCTAAATAATATCCATGGTCGTAAATCCCATTGACGACGCAGTAGATCGAGTTCAAACCGTGCCGGACCTCGTAGCCATTGCAAACCCCATGCTGACATGATGCCGACAAAAATCGCCATGCGCATACCAAACGAGAAGCCGTTAATTTCCATTGAAACGAGATGCCCGTGAGATGTTGAAAAAAGCTCCGCAAACGCGAACAACAGGCCGTACTCGATGCGCTTGATTGTAAGCATGAACGCAATAATTGCCGAGGCAATCGTCAACAGTACCGCCAATATGTTGCCAAGCGCGACAAAGCCTAGAATCATCGCAATGATGATCCCAATGAAGCTTATCCAAAAGTATTTACCAAAAAATTGTTCCAGCATATTACGGTTTGAATGTATGCCACTCTCCCGACTGCATCTGTCCGATGCTAATGTTGCCGATGCGAACGCGCGTAAGACGCTTCACCGCATAGCCAAGCTGATCGAGGACACGACGGATTTGATGTTTCTTCCCTTCTTTAAGCACAAGCCTGACAATGAGTCCATCCTGTTTTCGTCCGGAAATACGCATTGGCGCGAGTCGTTTACCATCGAGTTGCATCGTACCGCTTGTCAGCCGACGTTCATCTCCAGTGGCAAATGGCTTATCGAGTTCAACTAAATATTCCTTTTCATGTTCATACCGAGGATGAGTTGCCTTGAGCGCGTAATCTCCATCGTTTGTGAGGATGAGCAATCCCTCGCTTTCTTTGTCGAGTCGTCCGACAGGATATAAACGCTCTTCTACGTCAACGAGTTCTGTCACACTCTTCCCTTCCGTATTAGTAGTTGAGCTCACGTATCCACGCGGTTTGTACAACATGATGTATATTTTTTTCTCACGCTTGATCGGACGTCGATTGACGAGGATTTTATCCTTGTCAGGATCGGCCTTTGTTCCGAGGGCCTGACGCACCTTGCCATTCACCATGACGTTGCCTGCTAAAATCAACTCCTCTGCTTTGCGTCGCGATGCTATACCGGCTTCTGCCAAAATTTTTTGTAATCTTATCATCATACAAGACCGTGTTTTTTTTCTACTATCGTCTTTGCGGCTCGATACCGTTTAAGCGATGCTGGTTCCCATCCAATCCAGTTCCACGCCACGCGATAAAAAAATGATGGACGCCATTGTGAGATACCTTTGCGTCCGTGATCATCCACGATACGAAAAAGTTCCTCTGGTGTGTACACACCATGAGCTCCACGCTCAAGCATTGTCAGCCACACATCCCAATCCTGCAGTCGTTTGATCGCCGGATCAAATCCGGGGAATGTTTCGCGTCGGAGCAGAGCGGTCGTATGAATGTAGTTCATACGTTTCAGACGCGCCTCATCAAAATCATACGATGAAAATGCTTTCCAACCAAATCGAAAGGCGCTGTAGGAAAAGCCCGCCTCTGGATTTTCTTGAAGGACGCGCGCGAGTCGTTCGAGCATATCCATCCGCATTACTACGTCGGCGTCGCAAAAAATAACGAAATCGCCGTGCGAGGTTGCAAATCCTCGATTGCGCGCTGAATTTGAACCTTCGTTTTCCTGTTCGATGATGATAACACGATCGGCATAACGCGCGAGTAACGCATCTGTTCCGTCAGTCGAGCCATCATTGACAACGATAATCTCAAATGGCTTGAGCGTCTGATCAAGTACTGATTCAAGACACGCTGAAATTGTCCTGCCATGCTGATAAGTTGGAATAATAACCGAGATCCGCATCATAGATATTCTTCCAACTTACCAAATTGTTGCTGACAGGTGAAGACGTTGTGTGTGCGCAGACGACCACGCGTACCGAGTTCGGTTCTACGTTCTGGGTTGCGAGCCAAAATCTCAATCGCGTCGGCAAGATCAGGCACAGAACCTGACGGAACAAGGATGCCAGTCTCTCCATCGCTGACCGCCTCATTAACGCCGGGCACGTCTGAAGCAATGACAGGCAGACCAAAAGCCCCTGCTTCAATGTAGACGGTGCCAAAACCTTCAATGTCTTTTCCAGCGTGCTCGGTCGGCATAACGAAGATGTCTGACGAACGATAGATTTGAATAAGATCAAAATCGCTAATTGAACGATGTATCGTAACGATGTTCATCAAGCGCAGTTCCTTGATGTGTTCTAGGATGCGTGCGTATAGTGGGCCATCTCCGACGATGTGGTAGTGCAGTGATGGAAGGCGATCGTGATCACGCAAAATGGCAATGGCTTCGAGAACGGAGAGATGTCCCTTACGTGGCACGAGACGTGCGACGGTCAGGAGTTGTATTTTTTCTTTTTTACTCACGCGTTCGTCATTGTTTGGAACGCGTGATGAAGCAAGAAACTCTTCGGCAAGGCAAGGATAAACAACAAGCGTTGTCGCCGAACCGATGAATCCGCGTACTTCCCTTTCTAGAAACTCTGTATTGGTGACAATGAGACGCGCCTGACGCAATGCTCGGCGTGTCAAAATTCGCTTCCATCGGTTGCGTCTAGCGAGCGCGAAGTCCATGCCGTGGAGCAGGATAATGTAAGGCTTTTTGGTAATGATTTGCGCAATGGAAGCCACAAGTCCAAGTGGCAGTACATGACTGATAAATAGCTGATCATATGTGCGTGTATGAAAGATCATCTGCCACAGAGCAGGCAACCAGTTCGGCCAAAGAAAACGCGCAAAAAGACAGGTCGTTGAAACCGTAAGCCTTCCCTCGCCTGAAGCGCGAGGAGCAAAAAATTGCACAAGCTCAAAAAGATAACGCGCGACGCCTCCACATTTTGGCGGATAGTCAGGTGTGAGCAAAAGGGTTTTCATTTTCATAAGTTGATTTTGAGAAAGACTGTCGTAATTCACGCCATTGATTGATGTGTAACTCTCCACTTAAAAAAAGGGTGAATATGTACACTGTCGCACCAATCGGAACGAGCAGAAGAAGTGGAAGAGACGACTTAAGAAGCAATACTGTACCGGCCATTAGCGTTCCGGCAAAGAAAATCATTGACGTACGACGTATGAGTTTCCACCAGCCATAGTCAATGATGCTCGGTACGAACCAGAAGCTCACGACAAAGAGCACGAAAAAACTTATCAGTGCCGAGACGCAAGCACCGATGACGCCATAGCGCGGAATAAGCAAAACATTGAGCAGAATATTTATCATCATTGTAAGGCCCATGGCCGCCGTTTTTATAGCTTGCTTATGTGCGGCGTTCAAAAGTGAGCCGACTGGGAAATCTAAAAAAAGAAAGATTAGAACAAAGATGAGTAACTGCAACGCTGTGACAGACTCACTATATCCATTTGGATAAAATGTTGCGATCAACAGATCAGCCGTGCTGGCAATGCCAAATGTGATCGGAACAGCAAGCAGGGCCATATACCACATAGAGCGATCAAAAAGTTTAGCTAGCGCTTCGCGGTTACGCGTTGCAAGCGAGGACATAGCCGGATAAAGAGCGCCAACGAATGCCAACGGGAAAAATTGAAATGCGTAGGTGAATTTGTAGGCAACAGCATAGACACCGACAGCCTCCTGTCCCTTATAGAGCGAAAGCAGAATTGTATCGACAGATGAATAGATTTTTACAAAGACTCCAGCCAAACCAAATGCCATTGAGATACGCAAAAGCTTTTTCATTTCTTGCGCATTCCATCGTGGCAGAAGCGCAAGCCACCCGAGGCGTCGCGCGACCTGATAACCTGCGTAGAGGACGTTCCAAAGGCTACCAAACAAGAGTGCCATCATTAAAAACGGCAGTGACGGCGACATCCAGAGCACAAGCGCTCCAAGGATCGCCGTGAGTAGTTGGCCAAAGAAAATTCCAATGGCCTCAAAACGCAAATCTTGCAATCCGCGCAGGATGCCGTAAAAGAGCACAGAAAGCGCATCTGCTGCGAGGATAGGAGTAGCGAGCGCCACTAGCTTGATAACGTTTGTCTCATAGCCTAGCAAGACGCTGAATGAGATCACCGCTATGACTGCAAATAAAATGAGAGGAACTTTCAGGCCCATAGCCTGACGCAGGTACGCCGTGGCCTTGTTTTTGTCCGCGGCCGTTTCGCGAATTACAACCGAAGTGATACCCCAATCAGCAATAACCGAAAACATCACAATAAGCGAGAGCGTCAAAAAATAAGTTCCTGTTTTTTCAACCCCAACAAGATTGGCGAGCACGGTGAAGTACGCAAAAGCGATCACCTTTTGGGCGATCGAGGCGAGTGTCAAATAGAGCGTGTTTCTAGCAACTGACATAACCTCACTAATGATAGCGTAAACAGAACAGCCTGTCTTGCGACAGGCTGTTGTTGGTTTTCTTTAGCGCTTGCTCCATTGCGGACTACGGCGGGCCGAGAGTTTACCGAACTTCTTGCGCTCTCGACGTCGCGAGTCTCGTGAAAGAAGCCCATCCTTTTTGAGGGTCGTACGCAATTCCTCATTCTGCTTTACAAGGCAACGCGCAATTCCTAAACGAATTGCCTCGGCTTGTCCTTTTATTCCACCACCTACTACCTTAACCGTAATAGAAGAGCCTGTCAGCCCAGCTACGGTGAGCGGCTGTTCCACTAGCTGGCGCAGTTTGGCCAGCGGGAAGTATTTAAGCATGGAATGTTCATTAACCACAATCTCACCCTTACCAACAAATAAACGAACACGCGCAATAGATGTTTTGCGTCGTCCAACCGATTCAATATATTTCCCTTCAGCCATATTTATTTAATGATGAGGCGCAATAGGCGATCCTGTCGCATACGATTTTTTGGCAACATGCGACTAACGGCTGCGCGCAAAACAAAATCTGGTCGCACACGCATCATCGTATCAAGTGTGGTGATCTTCATGTTGCCGACGTAGCCCGTGTGTTTGTAATATTTTTTGTTTGTCCCCTTATTACGTCCTTTGTACTCCATTTTCTCAACATGCGTCACTTCAACAACATCACCTGTGTCTATGTTTGGAACATAGGTGGGCCTGTGCTTGCCCATGAGCATCATGGCAATTTGTGTTGCCAATCGTCCTGCGGTCTGGCCTGTGGCATCAAGTTTTACAACCGTGCGTTGCATATATTAAACAAATTCAATCTGAACTGTCTTTGCTCCGTCGCCCTTGCGTGGACCGATTTTTTGAATGCGCAAATAACCGCCATCGCGCGACTTGTAACGTGGGCCAAGAACTTCCAGAACCTTTTTTACTGGCAAATCTTGCTGTCCGAAGAATGAAAGCAATTTGCGTCGGCTTGTGAGCGTATCAATTTTGCCGGTCGTAATCAATTTTTCTACAATCGGTCTTACCGCCTTTGCCTTGGCTTCTGTCGTCTGAATTTTTTCATATAAAACTACACTTTGAGCCAACCCCCGCAACAGAGCGTTGCGAGGTCCAACTTTTCGATCCAACACGACTCCAGTATTTCGGTGACGCATAGACGGATTATTCAATCTTGCCGATAATGAGATTAAGATGGTCGAGCAGAATATTAATCGCCTGTTTGACAGCCTCCTGCGGACTTATGCTTCCATCTGTTTCGATCGGCATAATCAGTTTGTCGTAGTTCGTGATTTCACCGACACGCGTGTCCTCAACATTGATGCCGACGTGTCTCACCGGGCTGAAGAGCGCATCAACGGCGATCACTCCAATTTCGCCTATGGATTGACGCTCTTCGGTTGGTAGAAATCCACGTCCACGGCTAATCGTAATTTCCATGTCAATTTCAGAAGAGCTGTCAGCGAGCGTACCAATTTTCAAATCTGGGTTCATTATTTCCACATCGGCGTTTGGTTCAATATCCGCGGCCGTGATCTCACCCTTCCCAGACTTCTTGAGCGTGAGCTTTACGGATTCCTCGGCATGACACCTCAAGCGCAATGATTTTAAATTCAAAATCAGTTCAAGAGCATCTTCCATCACTCCGGGGACTGGTGTGAACTCATGCTGAACCCCTTTAATTTTCACAGCTGTGACAGCGGCTCCGGGCAACGAAGAGAGCAGTACGCGACGCAGAGAGTTTCCGACGGTACGTCCGTATCCATGAAAAAAAGGTTCGATAACAAGTGTTGCCTCTCGATCAGAGGCACCAGACGTGAACGAAATGCTCGATGGAAGCAAAAGCTGTTCCATACTTATGTTCGTGAATAAAACTCTACGATGAGTTTTGGATCAAATACTGTTTTTAAATCCTCGCCTTCTGGAATCCCCGTCACCTTTCCGCTCAAACTTTCTGCATCAACTGTTAGCCATGAGAGCGTGTCCTTCTGCTGTACACGTTCCGCGAGTCCATTGATTAGCCCTTTCTTTTTCTTTGACTCACGGATTTTGATTACATCGCCGACGCGCACATGGAATGATGGGATGTCTACTTTCTTCCCGTTCACATCCACGAAACCGTGTCCTACCATTTGCCGTGCCTGACGGCGAGTCGTAGCAAAACCAAGCCTGTAAAGCACGTTATCAAGTCGAGTCTCAAGCAAGCGAATGAGGAGATGGCCGGTGTCGCCTTTCATTTTGGTCGCGTGGGCAAAGTAATTTCGGAATTGACGCTCCATGATGAGATACAGACGTTTTGCCTTTTGCTTTTCACGCAACTGCAACGCATACGTAGAAAGGCGCGCGCGCTGTGAGGTTGGGCCGTGCACACCCGGGGTCGTTGGGCGGCGCTTGAGTGCACACTTCTCTTTTCCGCACAAAGAGACTCCTTCGCGACGACACATTTTACAAGTTGTTTTCAACGTCTTTCCCATACCTAATATTACATGCGACGACGACCAGCCAAACGACAGCCATTGTGTGGAACAGGCGTCATATCTTTCATTGACAAAACATTCAATCCATTAGCGTTCAATGCGCGTAGGGCTCCATCACGGCCAGAGCCAACACCCTTAACAAATACGTGCACATCCTTAAGTCCATAAGGAACGACCTTTTCCGCAGCCGAACGTACCACAACACTAGCGGCATATGGCGTAGACTTTTTCGCACCCTTAAAACCGCAATTGCCAGAGCTCGACCAAGCGAGCGTATTACCATTAAGATCCGTCAGCGTGACGATAGTATTATTATACGTCGCTTGTATATAAGCGCGACCGCTTGCTACCTTTTGCGTGATTTTTTTCTTTTCACCACGCTTCTCTGTCTTTTGAATTTCTTTCTGCTCTTCTACCATACAAATTAAGTCTTTGTGAGCAGACGACGACCGCTTCCAGTAGTGCGACGCACATTTCCACGCACGGTGCGGGAATTTGTTTTTGTACGCTGACCGCGAACCGGTAAGTGTTTTGCGTGTCGCGTGCCACGATAGCTCCCTATCTCCTTAAGACGTTTGATTGTCCCAGAAATATCTCGGCGTAGTTCACCTTCAATGCGGAAATTTTTCTCCACATAGTCACGCAACTTACCGACGAGATCCTCTGAAAGATCCTTCACCTTCTTCGTTGCATCCACTCCAGTTTTTTCACAAATCGTCAGAGCTCGTGTGCGACCAATTCCATAAATCGCAGTGAGCGCAATGCGCACTTGTTTTTCAGATGAGATTGTGACACCGGCAATACGCGCCATAGTTATCCTTGTCGCTGTTTATGCTTCGGGTTTTTGCAGATAACCCGCACGCGTAACTTGCGACGAATTACCTTGCAGTCACGACATATTGGTTTGACAGATGCACGCACCTTCATAATCAAAATCTGTAAGTCACTCGGCCCTTAGTCAAATCGTAGGGGCTCATTTCGACCTTCACACGATCTCCGGGCAAAACGCGAATATGGTTCATTCGCATTCGTCCCGACAGATAGCCGACGATCTCCTGACCACTATCAAGCTTAACTCTCAAACTCGCTGACGGAAGAAGTTCCATAACTTCCCCCTCAACCTCAATAAACTGCTTCCCCGCGTCTTGTTCACTCATACTTGGGCGCGATAATAGTAACGAAATCAGTTTTTTCTGTCAATCCTGACTTTATCGAATAGCAATCCTAGTCAAGAATCGCCTTGATACGACGAATTCCAGAGGACACGGCCTCCTCCTTGGAGATCGAAAACTTGCCTAATTCATGCGTATTTTTAACATGAGGGCCACCGCATATCTCCGTGCTAAAGCTTTTATCAGGATCACCGACAAAGTAAACCTTTATTTTATCCCCAATTTTTACGTACTTGTCCTCAAACAATCCAATGGCGCCTAGTACTTTGGCCTCGGCCACAGTCAGCATCTCAAAATGAACAGAGAGTGCCTTTTTTATCTGTTCATTTACTATGACCTCAACTTGCTTGAGTTGCTCTTCTGTCACTTTTTGACCATGCGAGAAATCAAACCGCAGGCGTTCTTGAGTAATATTTGAGCCTCTTTGCTCGACATGAGTTCCAAGAACTTGGCGTAATGCTTGTTGGAGTAAGTGCGTCGCTGTATGTAATCGTTTAGTCTCCTCGGAGGTATCGGCCAGTCCACCGGCAAATTTCTTTTCTGATCCAGCGCGTGAGAGCTCCTGATGTTTCTTAAAATCATCAACAAACCGCGCCTCATCTACAGTGATGTTATAAGAGCGAGTCAACTCTTCTGTAGTGAGCTCAAGCGGAAATCCGTATGACTGGTAGAGATCAAAGGCGTCAGTACCAGTGAATGCGCCAGTCGAACTCACAATTTTTTTGAGCTCACGTAGTCCTTGCTCAATTGTCTTTCCAAACTTTGCCTCTTCTCTTTCAATCTCATTAAGGATCATTTCGCGTTGTTCTACGAGACTCGGGTATGACTTCTGGTAAGTTCGAATAAAGGCATCTGAAACTTCGCGCACGAGTGCCTCGTGAACATCGAGACGCCGACCAAACCGCACGGCGCGACGAATCAGACGACGCACAAAATAACCTTGATCCTTATTTGACGGCAGGACACCATCACCGATGAGCATAGTCGCCGCTCGAATATGATCAAGAACTACGCGAAAGGCAAGAGTTTCTTGAGTGTTCGTACCATAAGTTTTATTTGAGAGACGCTCGATGATTAAACGAGCCTCTGTAAAAAGGTCAATCAAAAACATATCTGGATTGTCGAAAACGGCGGTGGCCATGCGCTCAAGTCCACCTCCAAAATCCACATTTTTTTTTGGCAGAGGCTCGAATCCATCAGCCTTTTTTCTATAAGCCATGAAGACATTGTTTCCAATTTCCATCCAGCGTCCGCAGTCGCAATTGATGTGACAAGCTTCATTTTTCCAGATTGAGTTCTCGTGCAAAAGCAGATCGGCTCCAAAATCCCAAAACATCTCGCAGTCAGGCCCGCCAGGCTCTCCATCAGGCATCTTCTCTGGTAGACCAGAGCGGGACCACCAGTTTTTCTTTTCTGGATACTCGAAAATATGACCAAGTGGATCAATACCGGCAGATTGAAAAGACGCCTTAAGGATTTCTTCAGATTCATTATCGCGAGGAACACCAAGGTTGTTATTTCCGGAAAAAATGCTGAACGAGAGGCGCTTTGGGTCAAGCTTAAGCTCACCAACCAGAAACTCGAAAATCCATGTGAGCTGTTCTTGCTTGAAGTAATCACCAAGCGACCAATTTCCAAGCATCTCAAAAAAAGTTGTGTGACGATTGTCGCCAACTTCGTCAATGTCCTGCGTGCGGAAGCATTTTTGCGCGTCAGTGATGCGGACACCCATCGGGTGCGGTTCGCCAAGCAAATATGGAATCATTGGTTGCATGCCAGAGCCAGTGAAAAGCGTACTTGGGTCGTTTTCTGGAACAAGCGAAGCAGATGGAACAACGACGTGCTTACGTTCTCTGAAAAAATCAAGATATTTTTGGCGGAGTTCGTGCGAAGTCATAGTCTGTGAATTCTAGCTAATTTTAAAAATTATGACCATCTTTGATGACTGGTTCAATCGCCTCAAAACGTCGAAAGAATTGACGATGCATGGATGACAAAAAACCAAGCATTTCGGGACTCCTTAACGCAAAAGCGATGAGTCCATACACAGACAACCCAGCTCCGCCCGCAATGAGCCCTTGTCCTAACACACCCCAGAATGTATCGAGTGTGATAAAAGTTACGACCCATGATTTTAACATCTGAACAACAAGACCACAGCCAACGCCGGCAATGCTCATGCGTAACAGTGAGATGATGATCTCGGACTCATTGAGTGATCCAACTTTTTGACGCAACATTGCCCACAGAAGCGCAAGGTTTACGATTGCGCCAAGCGTAAAGGACATGCCTAGACCGACGACACCAAATTCACGGGAGAATAAGAGAGCACTCGTTGCTGTTATCGTGGTTGCGGCGAGACCTGCGATGAGAGGGGTCACAGTGTCACGGTGGGCAAAGAAAGCACGAGCAAACAAATAGACTAGCCCTTGCGCGAAAAGGCTTAACGTGAAAAACGCCAGTGTGTCGGCCGTGCGGATTGTATCTGCCCAGCCAAATCCTCCAGCTCCAACCACAACTCGAACAATTTGCGCTCGTAAAAGTAAAAAAATGATCGAGGCTGGAATGATGAAAAAGAAAATCTGTCGCACAGTTTGAGAAAAAGCATTCACAAAACCATTCTGATCATTTTCTGTGACATACTCAACAAGCGTCGGGAAAGCGGCAACGGCGAAGGAAACTGCGATGACGCCAATCGGAAAAAATTGGATGTTGTACGCAAACTGATAAATCGTGACGCTTCCTGTCGCGAGAGTCGTGGCAATTACCGTCATGATGAACGAGTTGAGCATGTTTACGCCAACGCCGAGCGTGCGTGGCAACATCAGTCTGCCAACTTCGCGCGTATCATGATCAGAAGGACGCCATAGCCATTGATAACGATAGCCTGTTCCATAAACCGCGATGCATTGCGTCACGAGATGCAAAATGGCTCCGAGAACCACGCCCCACGCAAGTCCAATCGCTCCAAGCAATGGCACAAATACAAGCGCTCCGATGATGATTCCTACGTTGTACAAGATTGGCGCGAGCGAATAGACAAAGAATTTTTTTAGCGCCTGTAAGACCGAGCCGAAGACGATAGAGAGAGCTAGCAAGAAGCTGGCAAGGAACATGACGCGCATCATCGAGGCGGTCAGCTCAACTGTTTTGTGATCAAAGCCGGGAGCGATGAGGTTTGCCGCTGGACGTGCGAAAATAAACAGAATGACTGAAATGATAAGGAAAACCAAGGCAAGGATATTAAGAACGGAGTTTGTTAATTTCCATGCGCGATCAAATTGCGGATGCTTGCCAATGTAAGTTAAAAATAGCGGAATGAAACTAGCTGATAAGGCGCCTACGACAAGTAAATTAAAAACGAAATCAGGCAAAAGGAACGCTGTGTAATATGCATCAAGCGTCTGCCCGGCCCCGAAGGTACCAGCTAAAATACGATCCCGAATGAATCCTGCTACGCGCGATAGTAGCGAAAACGTTGCCACGATCGTCGCCGCACTAACGATGGTTTTGCTTTCTTGGCTGAAAATGTGCATCACAGACGTTCCTGTTCATGAAGACGTTTGAGGCGAAACAGGATTGAAAAACCGACAATGAGGAAAACCAACAACATACTGATGATGAGTTTAACTGCTGGATTTTGCCAGTGGAAAAACGAAATTGGAATCTCAACACTATCTGTTGAAATGCTTGCATCCTTATAACTCACTGTAGTTGTGACTGTGTAGCTTCCCGAGTTACGAAAAATATGATTGACGCTTGATCGTGTGGATGTTGCCCCATCGCCAAAATCCCAACGGACCATTGCATCTTCTGGTATGTCGCGCATCTCAAAATAATAAGTCTTCCAATCTAGTTGTTTGTACGCAAGACCCGATGGACGAATAATGATTTCAGATGCGCTCTCCTCCACATCCTCATCGGGCTCTTGCTCATCCGTATCCGTCTTCACCTGCACAGGTTCTGTCTCATTTTTCACAAACGCCGACTCTGTTCGCGCTGGTATAATAACTTCTTTCTCACCCTTCGCAGGATCAGTCGGCGCAATATCCTCCGCGTCAAGAAATCCATCTGCATCCGAGTCTGCAACGAGAGCATCCGTTCCCATCTCCTCCTCAAGCTCGTCCGTGAGAGTATCTTCGTCGTCATCCTCATCGCATATGTTTCCTTGTCCATCGCCATCTGTATCCGCCTGATCATTGTTCGCAGAACTCACGCAATTATCCTGCTCATCTTCAACGCCGTCATGATCCTCGTCAATCATCGGGTCGAACAGATTTGAGATAATAATATTGTTTTCGATATTTTCGTCGAGCAAATCAGTGCTCACAATTTCGGCGCGAACGTTGAATGCGGATTCTGGCACGGTAAAATCAACAAAAACTTCCTCCTGCGCGCCATCGGAGCGCACAGAAATCACCTGTGTATTTCCAAGAGCAATCGTGCCTTGATTAAATGCGACATAGCCTGTTACATCCTCGGTGCCAAAGTTTGTTACGCGTGCGTAGACACGGACACGATCGCCAGCCACAAGTGTGTCGGTTGAGAAAAAAATATCCTCACGTGACTGAAAGCCAATATCAACAGAGACTTGTGCCTGCGCTATCGCTGGAAAAAGTAGAAAGATGGAGACAATGAATAAAAACTTCATAAATCATTTATGTCCAAACGTATAGTTGAAAATGTTGGTGCGAATTGGGCCAATGATCAGCATGTAGATTTCGGCAAGTAAATATTTTATTGCGATGGTATGGCGACCATCTCGATCAAACCGCCGTACTGATACGGCGACCTGTACTGTCTGCAGAATTGCAAAGCGTCCTTTGCTTGAGGCTCGAATAACGTAATCATGATCCTCGCAGAATGTAATCGTTTCATCAAATCCGCCGATTTTCTGATGCATCTCACGCGTCGTAAAAATACAAAATCCGGGAGCGACCGGATGCCATTTGACTACGAGGCGCATGTAACGATTATACAGATTATGAAAAAAAAGATCGATCCATCGTTTTGAGAGCGGTTTCACATTACACGTTGCGACATCAAGATCTCGCTTTTGCATTTCAGCGATTGCTTTCTCAAGAAACCTGTCATCATCTAGGATAACATCTGCGTCAAGAAAAAGAAGAAATTGTGTGTGCACTGCATCCGCACCTCGATTTCTTCCTACAGCAGGTAGACCTCCTTCAACAACCTCACAACCCTCCTCGCGTGCAATATCTGCCGTTCCGTCGGTCGAGGAGGCATCAGCAATGATGATTTGCGCAGGTTGCAAGCTCTGGCGCTTGATTGAGTTGAGCAGTGTTGGTAAAGAGGAGGCCTCGTTTTTCGTTGGGATCACAATCGAAAGCATAAACTGTATAGATAGAGTACCATATCCGTAATTATGAAGAAAACAGAACAGCCTCTATCTGTCGCGAAAAGGCACCGCCTAGAAGCACGCTGTCCATATTTTGGGAAATGCGGTGGCTGTTCATGGCAGGATATTGCCCATGAATTTCAACCGAAAATAAAGCGTGAGTTTGTGCAGGATGCCTTTGACGAAGCAAAGATTGCCTGCCATATTGCGCCAGTTGAGCCATGCCCCGAGCCGTTTTACTATCGCAATCGCATGGATTATGTGTTTGGTAAAAATGGAGAGCTTGGACTAAAAGTTTCTGGTCACTGGTGGGAAACGCTCGATCTCAAAACGTGTTTTCTCCTTTCATCAGAGACGCCTGAAATTCTCGAACGAACTCGTGTTTGGACGAAGGAAACTGGTCTTCCATTCTGGAATGTCAAAACGCATCAAGGATTTTTTCGTTACCTCGTGATTCGTGAAGGAAAAAATACGGACGAGCGACTCATCATGCTTGTCGTATCAAATCAGTTTACGCTTCCCACCGAGCACCGATCTGCCATCCTTCATTTATTCGCTCCATTAGCAACAAGCCTTCTAGTTGGCGTTAATGAGACGATTACTGACCTCTCCATTCCACAACGCATTGAAACCTTGTTTGGCGAGCCGTATCTGCACGAAGTTGTGAATGGTTTGCGCTATCGCATTACGCCTGCGAGTTTTTTTCAGACGAATACCGCAATGGCTGTCGAGCTTCAACATACTGTTTGTGAGCTCGCCGGGAATCTCAAAAACAAAAAAGTTCTCGATCTGTACTGTGGTGCTGGTTTTTTTTCGCTCGCTCTTGCAAAAGAAGCCAAAGAAGTTATAGGTATCGAACTTGATGAGGATGCAATTAAAGGAGCGCGACTCAACGCCTCGCTTAACCAAATATCCAACGCATCTTTCTTCGCCTCAAAAGTTGAGGAGTTTGATTGGGCGCTTGAACGGCCCGACGTGGTGATCCTTGATCCACCGAGGGCGGGATTGCATCCGTCCGTGATTGAAACGCTCCTCGCTGTTCTTCCAAAACGCATCGTCTATGTTTCTTGCAAGTATCAAAAGCTTGTTGAGGAATTGCCACGATTTTTGGAGTATTACGCCATCGAGGAGGTACGAGCCCTTGATCTTTTTCCTCAAACACCGCATGTTGAGGTGGTTGTGTCGTTAATTTCAAAGCCACTTTAGTGACGTGGCGACTCTTAACAGCACTGAAATGCGCTAGAAATATGCCAAAATCAGGATTCGCGGTCCTCATCGGCCGCTCAAACGTTGGAAAATCAACTCTGCTCAACGCGCTTGTGGGCAGTAAAATTGCGATTACGACCCCAAAACCGCAAACCACGCGCCTTCCAGTTCAGGGCATCATCACCGACCCGCGCGGACAGGTTGTCTTCGTTGACACGCCAGGCATCATGCAAAAAGCGCGCGACGCGCTCACCAAGCGCCTTTTACAGTACGCCAAGAACTCTCTCAATGATGTGGATGTTATTTTGTACGTCGTTGATCCAACCAGAGCGATCGGCAATGAGGAGCATCAATCGCTCCATCTCATCGAGACTCTTAATAAGCCAAAGATTTTGGTCATCAATAAAATTGACGCGTATAAGAAGCCGTACATGAGTTCCTATCAAGCGCTGGCGGATAAGTTTGATGAAGTCATTGAGGTATCAGCTTTGCGTGGCACAAATCTGAAGGCTTTGGTGAATATGATTTTTGAACGACTGCAGGAAGGTGAATTTTACTACCCAGAGTTTCAAATAAGCAGTATGCCACAGGAACAATGGGTCGCCGAACTCATTCGTGAAAAATTGTTTCTGCGTTTGCGCGAAGAGGTTCCTTATTCAACGCACGTTGAGGTAGATGAGATGCGTTCACGGCCTGACGGCTCGCTGTTTATCGCGGCGCGCATTCTGACAAACGCGGAGCGCTACAAAAGTATGATTATCGGCGCTGGCGGACGTGGGGTCAAAGAGATTGGACAGTCGGTACGCAAAGAGCTCGAGGGTATCGGCGACCGTAAGGTCTTCCTCGAGCTCCATGTTGAAACCGATCCGCATTGGGTGGAGAGGTTATAAAGATTATCTTAAATTTATCTTAAAATTGGTTCGTTGTCAATAAAGACTGCGTAGATCGTCCTCACTGGCGCCTCCGCAGATTGATTTCTTCGTCTCCGTGTTGTAAAAAAATGGCACACCACCACACAAGCCCTTGTCGTACTCCTCCATTAGTTTTGCATTCTTTTGATCGTGCCAAACTTCATGCTGTTCAATCTTAATTCCATCCTTTATAAGCTTCTCGATGATAGGGGCCATGCTGATGCAGTGCGGACACTCTTTGCCGTAGAATTCGAGGAGTGACATAAACTGGGTTGAATTACGAATGAATGTCAAAATGGTATAGTAAAGATCGTATGACAGCAATATGGACGAAAGGATTGTTAATTGGCTTTGTTATATCCGTCAGCGCCCTGCTGATTTTGCAACTCCTGCCGGAACCAGTACGCGTGCTTCAAGTGCTCGAACAGACCGGTGACATTAAACTCGATTTTCGGCGTGGTGGAACAATCTCGACTGGCACCGATGCTCGAGTCCTTCTCTCGATTGATGGTATTCTCGTTGGCCTGTCTGAAAATACTGATCTGCGTCTAGACCAAATTTTAAGAGACGAGGTGCATTTATTTATCCTTCGCGGACGCGTTGCTGTTGATGCGCGCCAAGCACCGCTCGGCTCCGTTTCTGTCAGAACAGATCGCGTTACCTCCATCAGCGATGGAGTTTGGAGTCTGGTTAATTATGACTTCGCCGAACGCGTGAACATTTTTCCAATCAATGGAACAGTTCAGCTATTTGTAAATGGCATTGAACAACCAACGACCACGCTTCAATCAGTAGAAGTCTCGGAGCTCGAACCGTACACAATCAATTACACGACATCCGATCTCTCATCGAGCTCCGAAGCAGATTTTTATCACTGGTTTGATATGTCTCTCACAGATGTATATCACCCCACCGTTCCTTGAATTCTGCTGCGAGTTCCGCTATCTCCTGATCCTCGTCGAGCTCGCCAACCTCTGCAATACCTTGCGCTCGAACGCGCTCAAGCAGTTCATCCCAAACTTCCTCACGATTATAAATGACGTTCTCTGACATAGAGCATTACGATAAATATAGTCATGAGTAAGGTGGTTACTTGTGAGATAAGACAGGTTGGACAAAAAGCTTTTAGAATAAATGCCTCAACGCCTGTCAGATAAAGGCTGAAGAAAAAACCAATAACGATTGCGGTGAGCAAAAATTGTGTAAGTCCGCGATCAATTTCCTTCTCTTTCCACTTTAGATACGAAGCAATAGCGAGAAACAGATAACCTATAAGACCAACGATCGAAACTGGAATGCCACCTATTTTCGCGTAGACGCTCTTATTGACGAGATCACAGTTCAATACTTCATTAATATTGCAGATGCTTCCGCTCGTAATGCCGAAAAAATGTGCAACACTATAAATCGAGATGGCAATCCCGATGAGACTCAATAAAAATAATACGGTTGCAACTCGTTTGTTATTAAAATAAATCATAGTTTACAGCCACTGAACTCCGCAAGATTTTCAAGCGTTTGCTCCCCAGCAATTATTTCACCTGCTGAGTTCTTCCATGTCGGATACCCTTTCACACCAGCTATTTCGCACGTGGCCGTCATTACCTTTGGCGCTCCGGGAGTTGCGCACTCCTCGTAGCTGATATAACGAAAGGCATTGCCGAAGAGCTCCTTTTGATTTTGGCAGTGCGCGCACCAATAGGCGCCATACATCTTTACATCTTTTTCTGTGAGGCATTGTGCAAATGAGTCATACGACGATGGAGCTGATTTTACGACAACTCCAAAAATGATGAACCCGGCAATGACAAGTGCACCGATGCTAAATAAATATGTTGCCGGTGAAATTTTCCGCACAGCAAAATAATTATATCAAATTTTTTGAAAACAAAACACCCAAATTCTAGGCTCCTCACTTACGAGCTGGGTGAAGGCTGGGTCCAAATGCCAGCCACTCGCAATATAACGCTCGGCGATCTCAAGCGATGAAACGTCAGAGGTAATATCGTCCTCGAGTTTGACTTCAAGGCGCGTACCAGTCGGCGCCAGTTTCCAGAGCGATGTCAGCACGGCAGATTCGAGCTCTGCCGGCACTTCACTTGTTGATTTCGGCGCGCTGATGCGGACAGGCACGCCAGAAGTTCCGAGTTGAATTGCGCAGATGAATGAACCAAGATCTCTGCCAAATGAATTAAAGGAGACGCCAAGAAGATACCCTCGGGTTGACTCGAGATCCTTGCGAAAAGCCGTGACACGTAAATCAGTCAGCACAATACATTGGGTGCGCATCCACTTATCAGCAAGCGATGCGCATGGATTCTCTTCTTCGGCATGGCCCAGCCATTGTTCAATGGCTGGCGTGAGAGGACTGATGCGTTGTGCCATAAAAGTATCGTTGAAGCATATCAATCTCGACGTTGACGCGATCGCCTATTTTTTTTTCCTTAAATGTCGTGCGAGCAAGTGTTTCAATAGTCATTGATATACAAAATGCTCCGTGCTTGATTGCGTCCGAAATCGTCAGACTTACACCGTCAAGCGAGATTGAGCCTCGTGAAACGAATGGATGTTCGAGCTCTGTATGAAAGGTCAGCAGACGCGCATTTCCATCTTTGCGATCATCCACGATTGTTGCTACTCCATCAACATGCCCAAAAATGAGATGCCCACCGAGTTCCTCTCCAAGTCGCAACGATGACTCGAGATTCACTGGCGTGCCAACGCTCCAATCCATCGCTGTTGAGAGACGCAACGTCTGAGGCATCACGTCTGTAGAAAAACTCTCCGCATCTTTTTTAACAACCGTCAAACACACACCAGCGACATTGATCGAGCTTCCGAGTTTAAGTCGTTCAAGTATATCGGACGGGGCAGAGAAACGAAAAATCGCTCCGCCATCCTGCAGGTCATTTCTATCAATCACGGTACCCCTATGTCGAATTATGCCTGAATACATATTTTACGCGCTCAAGATCGCCAAGAATCTTTACGAACATCTGCTCCGAACTTTCAAACGGAATGAGCGGACTTACCTGTTCAAGGAGTTCAATCACTATCTCTTTTTCGTACAGATCACCATCAAAGCCAAGTAGGTGTACTTCGCATAAAACGCCATCCTCTATGCGTCGTAGACATGCGACTGAAGGCCATGACCTCTGCTCAAGCGTTGTTTTAGCCGCAAAAACGCCATCAACTAGCTCGTCGTTTGATGTCAGAAGCACATTTGCAGTTGGAACTCCATAAAGATCCCTGCCTTTCCCTGCCCCTTTAATTACCGTCCCGATGACCGTCATAGAAGGCTATGATAGAATACAGGGCGTGAAATACGCAAACGTCCTTATCTTGATCGCCATATTTTTTTTGCTCCCGACTCCAGCAAACGCAAAGGTGGCAGTTTTTTTAAAACCAGAAATTGAAAAGGCCAGCAAGCAACTTGTCTGTTTCGACACGGCTAAAACAAACTGCCAAGTTGTCTTCACGATCTCTGGAAAGCGCTTTTTGAACAGTCAGGACGCTGGCTCTATGCGTGTTGGCTCCTACCAGGCCAAAATTTTGCGCTGGACTGACACTATTATCTCCGCCTCGGCGCCGGCAAGCTACTACGATAGTTCCCCTGTTTTGAAAGTTGACTCGACTATCACGTACCCAACTCTTGAAACTGGAAACCAAGTCTTGGATGCAATGTTTGAGTCGGCAATTGAAACTGCCATCGCCAATGTCCACATCACGGACGACGGCCAGCGCTATTTTTCTGCTGGTCCAAAATACGACGACGTTGCGCGAACTTATTACCGAGATAGCTATTGGATGGCACAACTCATGCTGATAATTGAGCCGTACGTTGTGCGTGATGAGATACTTCTGCTCGCAGGTGGAGTTGAGGATGATGGTAGCGTGCCGAGCGCTCTAACTATCGAGAATACCGCGCCACAGTTAGAATTATGGAAGGATCATTATGATTCAGGGCCGTATCTAGTGATGATGGTTGAAGAGTATTTACGCTTTACTGGCGATGAGAGTATTTTAAGCGAGATCGTTGGTGAAAAAACTGTCTACGAGACTCTAAAAAATATCATCGAGCATCTCGAGGACACTGATGATGATGGTGACGGTCTGCCAGAAAAGCCAAAGGACTCTTTACAAGACTGGCTTGATACGATTCCACGCGGTGGTGAGGTTCTTTATGATGAGGCATTGTACTATCAAGCGCTCAAAAATATGAGCGAGCTCGCCAAAGTGCTTGATAAGTCAGACGACGAAACTTTTTATCATCAAGAGGCGAAGGATGTTCGTCGCGCTATTAACAAGCAGTTCTGGAGCACGCGACGCGGGTACTATTATGAGCGCTGTGAGGAAGGCGCTTGCGTAGATCGTCTGACGGACGAATCAAGTTTAGCAATTTTGTACGGGATCCCCACCGTTAAAAATCGTAAAAAGCTATTTGAAAGTTTAGAAGCACTTGAGACACGCAATAACAGCGACCAGCCGTATGGCGACTGGGGTGTGCTCAATGCTTGGCCAATTTATTACGAAAGCGATAATGATGATTATCATTATCAAAATGGGACTGACTGGCCGTTTTTAGACGCGATGAATGCTGGGGCACGACTGAAATATAGTAATGATGGTTGGGAATATCCGCTCACGCGATGGTGGACGTATTTGCAGGAAGAAAATCGAGATCCGAGCGAGCTTCCAGAGTTTGTCTCGCCTGTAGATGACTCAAACGGCACGTCGCAAGCATGGTCCGTGGCTCCAATCATGGCCGCGATCAAGTATGGTCTTGGACTCGATCCAGATTTCAACGGTTTTTATAGCTTGCGCGAGCCACCATGGGGCGAAACCACTGGTTCAAATTTTGTTATCCACGGCGAGCGTGTGAATTTTTAGAGGTCTCTAAGAGTTGACAGTGCGATCATCAAACCATAAGATGGGACAACGTACCGCTTACTTGAGGCCATGCGAGATAGGAGGGGTTCGTATGCAAGGCCTTGAGTGCGTAGGAGTGTTATCCTGGGGAGGCTAATACTCTGAAAGCGGAGATGTGGAGCATGGACGGCTCCGCGATCGCAGACCTGATCGCGTTGCCAGTAGTCGCAAGACTGCTGACACGAGCCCTCCGCTCCCTCTTCTTCCCGCTCCGCGTTAAGACCTCGGTCTCAACGCGGCGCTTTTATTTGTAAATAAATTAAAAGATGTAGCCAGACTCTATTCAAGTCACCTAGAACAGATACGTGAGGGTTCACCATGAAGCGAAACCCAAAAAATGAAACAAAAACCCATTTTTGGGTTTCTGCTTCATGGTTCCGCGGCCCGGTCTAGATTGAGGTTATCCACCTTATTTTTTGACAGCATTGTTCAGGGGGGTAATATCTTAGGAGATAATAAAATAATCATAATTCTATGGGAGAGAAAGATTCGCTGAATCGTGAATACGATCGTCAAGATGTCGAGCATGATAAAGAAGGGAAATTATTTGAGGCGGCAGGATGGAAAGGTTTAGACGCCCATCACCCTTTTTATAACTATGTTCCTGATACATCAAAGATTGGAAGTCTAATCACTGTTGCGAGAACAAAGCACGATAGACCATCGGGTAACGGATGTACTTGGTGGAGGGCGGAGGGGGATGTTGATCTTCCTACCGGAGCGGGTGACGGTGCTCGGACAGTGTATCAAGCTCAAAGCAGGGAGAGTACAGAAACGGCGACAGGAAAAAGTGGAGAGTGGGTTGTTATTAAGAATGAAGAACCGAAGCAGTAATAAGGGCGAGGAGGATAGATAATTTTGAAAAAATCAAGAAAACTTAGGAATCATCAAGCAGTAAACTCAAGCGAAAACCCGCACTCAATGAAGAGTGCGGGTTTTCTTGGTCACTTCCCGTTCCGGTCTGTAGGAACAGGTCGTGATGGTTCCGGGACGTGGATGTTTGCCTGCGTTCTCGCAAGTAAACTTGCTTCTCTTCGGTAGGATCCACGTCCCCTCTGTTCTGCGATATGGGGGAAAAACAGAGCCGGGCTGCGCCAGGGGAACCACAAAAACTCCAGCCGAAAGACTGGAGTTTTTGTGGTTCCGGGACGTGGATTCGAACCACGGTTCTGTGCTTCAGAGGCACATGTCCTGCCGCTAGACGATCCCGGAATGTAGCGAGATCGTATCATTCGAAATTGCATTTGGTCAACAAATTAAATCACTATAGACCTCATCAATAATACACCTTCGCTCCTTGATGTTTCATCCTAAACTCATCAAGCCTTTTTTTAACGTCATCATCCTCTGCCGCCTTTGTACCACGGATGTCAATATATGTAAGTGAATCCTTTAGCTCTGGAATGATTGCAAGTTCTGGATTGTTACTGCAGTCGAGCCACTTCAAACCATCTGGAAGCTCTGGGAGAGAGGTGAGGGTGTTGTTATGG
>ERZ1292633.303-Hain-H41-02um-R1-303-length-62489-cov-13_pt1 | contig 62489 bp, 51 predicted proteins | sample MGYA00564406_ERZ1292633 | MGnify/ENA primary metagenome ERZ1292633 (study PRJEB36523, sample SAMEA6512639) | groundwater metagenome | collected 2019-01-08 | study: AquaDiva: Metagenomics assemblies of 32 groundwater samples | reverse complement strand
ATGATCGCCCAAGGCGATCTTCATGTCTATCGGTAATTGTAGGCTTGGCTATAGCCCTAATGCAACTCAGCTCCGCTCAGATCCAGCTGGCTGGGATGGTCGCGGCTGGGGCCCCCATTGAATCGATTCTCAGATGGATTGCGTCGAGGTGCCGAAAAGCATGGTCGGGCGTGGGGAGTAACAAGCTCGTAGCTCAGACCGCGGCGACGTTGATTCAGCCCTCTGAACTCTATGATGTCCGACCGGAATCCGAGCCGGTCTTCATGGCTCCGCTCTCGGTGCGCGCCCTGCCGGGTCTGCAGCGGCCCTGCATGCGGCAGGTCTTATCAGGAGTCCATCTCAAACCGGAGGCAAACGAGCCTCATCACACGCTCGTAGGTGAGCTCTGGCGGGTCGCGATTGAACCCGTAGCTTGCTCATCTCCCGTGGTCATGGACGCGACGGCGCGGGCCACCGCCTATCTGATCTACGTCTGGGTTCGTGGCATTCATACCATGCTGTGGCGGCGCTTCCTGGTCCACGCCGAGAGCACACTGGCTGACATCATACTTGTTGTAGAAGCGGTATCGAATAGAGCGCGGGCGGCGAGCACAATTTGTTAGGGGCAGTGAAGGAGTGTGAGACCTCTATCGAAGGCAACGACGGCCTTCGTCGAATCCGCAGTGAACCACGTGATGAGCAAACGCCTGGTGAAGAAGCAGCACATGTGGTGGAGTGGAAAAGGAACGCACAACCTCTTACAAGTACGGACGTGGCTGCTCAATGGCGAATAGAGAAGCATTATCGCTCGATGGCACCCGACACTCGGCGGCGCAGAGACCAATGGGCCACCAGCCACAAAGGTGGCTTAGGTGCCCCCGGTTTGAAATGGACTCCAGAACCGGCCCAGTACCTCACTGCGGTTTGTCATACCAGCTGATCTGGGTTTTGCTATGACGTGAAGGCTGACGGGTGAATCGCAAACCTGTGTGGCGGTTCTTTCACCTGAATGGAACTCCACCGAGGCGATATTGTGCTCTCCTCTTACCCGGCCGTCGTTGCCGAGGGCGCCGCCGCTTATCAAATTGGATACACTGTTGTATCTTCGCTGTTACGGTGAACAGGGACCTATCTACTGCAAATAGCCGATATATCGTGCCTTGCATTTTGGAACAAAAGGTGCACAATACCTCGCTCAGATTGTAAGGATTGCGATCCTAAGGGAGGCGTCAATGATGAGGATGTCTACACTCATGTCAAAGGCCACTACAATACTGTCTGCTCTTCTCCTTCTAGTTGCTACACCGGCACTCGCGTCTAGTGAATCAGGGCATTTGGTCAATACGACACCAGACGGCAAGGTCGATTGGACGACAGGGATCGCGACGGCTCATGGGATCGGAATTCCCCCGAAGAATCCCGCAAGCCCTCTGCAAGCCAGGGAAATGACGCGCAAGGCGGCTTGGAGTGTCGCGCTGCGGAACCTCTTAGAAGTCGTCAAAGGAATACATGTCAGTTCTACCACGACGGTCAGCAACTACGTCACCACGAACGACGAAGTGCGGACGAAGGTCGAAGGCTTCGTCAAAGGGGCCCGCATCGTCAATGAACAAGAGATGCCCGATGGTTCATACAAGACGACCGTGGAGATGAAACTAGGTGGAGAGTTCTCCAATCTCGTCATTCCGAAGGTGGCTCCAAAGAGTGCGCCTCTGGCTCAATACCAGAAAGGTCCCGTAAGCCCACCAAGATCCTATACAGGTTTGGTGGTGGACGCCAGGGGGCTAGGAGCCCGTCCAGCGCTGGCTCCCCGATTGCTGAATGAACAGGGAGAGGAAGCGTATTCGGTGGCGTATGTCGAGCAACAAGCGACGGCGGAGCAAGGCATCGTCCTCTATGCGCCCGATCCTCAGAGTGCGGAATCGAACCCGCGCGTTACCAATAGCCCCTTGCTCGTCCGGGCGCTGCGGGCCCAAGGCACACAGAAGACGGATCTAATCATCAGTGACGCCGACGCCCAGACCATCCATGGTGTTCCGGAACATTTCAAGTTTCTCAAGCAAGCTAAGGTCTTGGTCATACTTGATCAGAAGTAGCCGAAAGGGTTCGATACAGGAGCTGCTATGAATGCACGACCACCAATCGCCGTTCTGCTTGGCCTGATCACCCTGCTGATTCACCCTATCCTGTTCGGCTGGTCAGGTGTGGCCCTCGCAGAGGGAGCAAAGGGATTGGAAACAGTCCGGGGTAATGCGTGTTACCGATTCGGTGATGACGAGACGCCGGCCAAGGCCCGCCGCGGAGCCATAGCTCTGGCCCAAGAGCAAGCCATCCGCAGCCATCGGGTGTTCGTAGAATCATCCACGCGCGTCAAGAACTTCCAAATGGAAGAAGACCTCATTCAGACGGCCAGCGCCGCCATGTTGCAGGAGATGCAGATCGAGAAAGAAGAGCGTAAGGCTCAGGAGATCTGTATCACGCTGACCGCGAAGATCAGTCCGGTGTCGATCGAGGACATGATTCGGCAGCGGCTCAACGCCAAAGAGATCGCCCGGGATGCCCAAGGCGCCCTTGTCCCAGAGAAGCCGGCCTTTGGCCTCAAGGTCTGGACCAATAAACCCGATGGCCGCTTCCTCGAAGACGAAAAGGTAGTCATTTATGTGCAATCAGACCGGGATGCCTACCTGAAGCTGGACTATTTTCAGGCAGACGGAACCGTGGTCCACCTGGTCCCGAATGTCTATCGTGGTCAAGCCTTTATCAAAGGGGGGAAGAAGTACGCCTTCGGCGACGAAACAAGCCCGGAGCAGTTTGTGATCAGCGAGCCCTACGGCGCAGAAACCATCAAAGCCATTACGGGGGTTCGGCCTTTTGAGACGGCCGCAGATGAAGACAAACCACGAGGTGACAGTCGGGAGTATTTGCAGCGGCTCAGGGGCATCAAGGTGGTGGCAGCCTCGTCCTCCGCAGAATTGAGCACCGAAAGTCGCGCGGTCGCAGACTACAAGAAAAGCTCCCCAAAAGCCCGTCCCCTCCCCTAAACTCAAGCCACCGGAACGACCTCCGACGACCGATCGCCCCTCCACACTGCTCCCACCGAGCGGGCTATGTCGTCCCATCAAAGCCAGTTATTGATGAGCAGGAACGGCGCCCAATAACTCGGATGATCGTGAAGGGGGTTCGCTGGCGATCTTCATCTGCGCCCGTTGAAGCGCGACCGCCTTCGAGATCGTGGGATCCTGCAGCTGCCTGTAGAATTCGCGCACCAATTGAGACGTCGCTTCGTCGTCGATCAACCACAGACTGGCCAATGTGCTGCGAGCACCGGCCTTGACCGCGACGCCGGCAAGGCCAAGAGCGGCCCGATCATCTCTCACAGCGGTCTCACAAGCACCCAGGGTGAGCAGATCCAGAGGGGTGTTCCGGAATTGGAACATCCCGATGAGCTGTGAAAGCTGGTCCATCGTGATCTTGTCGTCGTAGGCCGGGAGAAAACTGGCGCTGATGGCGTGCATGCGCAAGTTGCTGACTATCCTGAATGCGGTGTTGAAACGCAGGACTCCCCGGCGAATGGCGGCCAGGCAGCCGGTGTCATTTTCAGGACAGTTGCTAACCCTCTTCGCCTTCGGGGGGGCTCATCAGAATGCTTCTGAACACATATGGTCGGGGCTGCTGTGTCCAGGGCAAGGGCGTTTCTTGCGCCGACAGTGCCAGACACCGGCGACGCACCGGTGGCTCTTGTGACTGTGCGTGGGGCATGATCTTTCCCCACAAGTCCATGCGGTACCAGTGGCACAGACGTGGTCGGGGGAGCGATGACCTGGGCAGGGAGGGTTCATCCGGTTACACATCCAGATGCCGGTTTGACAGTAATGATTTCTTTGACTGTGCGTCGGACAGTCACGTGCCCCACAGGTCCAAGCACTCCACCCCGCATAGATTGGGAGCGAGAATAGCCCGCGGTGAAGCATCGGCCCGCCGCCGGCCATGATGATCTCCTCGACGAAGGTCTCGCAGTTGTGTATCACGCCTCCCCATGTCCAGGTCTCATTGAGTGACTGCTCAAGCCTCAGTTGTGCCGCTTCGGGATGATGTACGAAGAGAGGAATCCGCTTCAGTTCACTCTTGCCCGTCTCCTTGAGATAACGCCGATAGCCGACCTCATCCATGTAACGGGGACGCGCAATGACACCCGCCACATGAAAATACACGCCGTTCGCCCCACCCGTGTTGAGGAGCATGTGATTCCACCGATTTGGCCAGTCACCACTCACAATGACAGCGGAGGCTCGAGCGAAGTCGAACATGTGCGGAGGACAGAAATATAACTCCTCGCCTTCATAGGCCATCGGTCTGTTCCTCACAGAAGAAAGTTATCTGTCACTACATACGCCAATGTCTTGCCGACTGAGCGATATTCTCTTGTTGAATTCTAATTCCACGTGTAATACGACAAGTCTGGATGGAATACGGCGTTGCCGAGTCGACCCGACCGAACTATGACCGGGCAGGGAACCCCTCCTGTCCTACTCTCCCTTCGTCTCTATCGCCAGCAGTCACAGGGTCAGCGGTGACCCGCCTCCCCTTACGGAATCCCGATCACTTTGACAGGCAGAGGGCTCACGAGAATCCCCCCGTTCCCCAGCTGGCCGACGGTGTTGTTTCCCCAGCAAGACACGGTCCCGTCGGTCAAGCGCGCGCAGCTGTGTCCTACGCCTGCGGCAACGGCGGTCACGCCGGTCAACATACTCCTGTCGGAGTTGAGAACTGCCACAGGGATGGAGGATTGATCCATGGTCCCGTCACCTAGCTCGCCGAAGTTGTTGATTCCCCAGCACCGCACGGTGCCGGTTGACAGGTGCGCGCAGCCGTGGTCTCTGCCGGCGACAATGCCGGTTGCTGTCGTGACATTGAAGACCGGCACGGGGCTGGTTGAAGGCGTGGCAGTCCCGTTCCCCAGCTGGCCGAAGCCGTTGGCTCCCCAGCAGGACACGGTCCCGTTGTCCAAGAGTGCGCAGCTGTGGTAGTTGCCGGTTGCGACTCAATACTCAAGCCTGACCCCATTAGCCTCCATTTTTATTTTCGCTTTCACCAATTTTTCACCTCCTTGCCCCCCCTGCAGGCATTGGCTTACTGGTCTTTTCGAGCATTGTCACGGAATATACATCTCCACCGAATCAAGAGATTCCTTGATATCAGGCTTGGCGTCCGCTATTTCCTGGATTTTCCCACCCACAATGAGGACACTCCCGTCTGGCAGACGCGTAGCCGTATGCAGAGCCCGGCTCGTATACAGATGCTGGGACACGTCTTGCCACGTACCAGAGCTGGGGTCATACAGAACGGCATTAAAAAGAGACTGCCAATCGACTGAGGTCATGTGAAACCCACCAATCAAGATCACTTTCCCGTCGGCCAGGCCGGTAATACTGTGCTGATGTCGAGTGAGTGGCAACGAACCGGTTGGAGACCACGTGTTTGTATTCGGATCATAGAGATAAGCGTTGGCGAACTGTGCTATAAGAGATCCTGCGGTCAATATCCGTCCGTCCTTCAGAGTGATGGAAGAGTGTGCGCCTCCGGCCCCTGGCGTACCGATCACGGCGCTGTTTACAGTCGAATTCCATTGCCCCGTCGGCGAGGGCGTCCCAGTTAGCGGAACATAGAGTTCCGCCTTCGTTCCCCCATAGCCCACAACGAGCACGCTTCCAGTAGGCAACCCGACTGCCGTTTGAATAGAAGTAACACCAGGGTCTATCACCGAAAACCACCTGCCTGAGTCGGTGCCGGGACCACCGAAGGTGTTCGCAAACAATTCTGCGGTGTCCGTGGCCACCGTGTCCACACCTCCTCCAGTCACTCCTCCAGTCACAAGGACCATTCCCCTCTGTGGACCATCGGTAATAAGGGTCGCTTCATGCTGCGCTCGTGGTGTGATCATGCTGGACCCGCATTGGCTCCAAGACCCAAAGGTCTGGAAGAGGAGACAGGTTCTGCTCGCTGTCAGTGGCAAACCGGATTGCCCCCCGGCGACCAATACTTTTCCGTCTTCGAGAAGAGTGGCAGTATGATTTGCCAGGCCCGTGATGGCCGACGGCAGAGAAGGCCCCGATTCCCACGTTCCGGTCGATGGACTGTAAAGCAGCACCGTTGAGAGAGGCACCCCATTATTGAGGCCACCGACAATGAGCACCTTCCCTGCATGCACCCCGGTGGTCAACGGGGTAGCGGTGTGACTATCGCGAGGCCCTCCAGGCATAGGAGGCATAGAGAGAAATCTTCCTCCAACCCCCTCTTTTATCATTACATACGCCTGTCCCTGCGCTGCTCCTGCTGTAATTACCAGCGGGTAGAAGCCAGCTATCGCCCCCGGCAGAGCTGTTACAGCTAGTGTGCTGGTGCTGCCGCCCGGGATAGGAATGACTGATGGCGGGTCGAACACACAGCTCGTATTCGGTGGACATCCGGTGACGCCAAGGGTAAGAGAACCTGGCCCATTAGCTCCTCCAATGGTTGTCAGTTCCACCGTGTATGAACTCGATGGACCACTGATTCTCACTGATCTCGTAGCCGGCGACACCCGAAGTTGGGAATTGCCTGAGACCTCTGGCAGTGGCCCTGAAGGCGGGAGCACAATCACACAGAGGGTCAGCGTTCTAGAAACCCCACCACTCTGAGTTCCTGTGACAGGAATCAGATGGACCCCTGGCTTGCTGGAAGGTCCGGCTGTTACCTGTACTGTAAAGGGCGTCCCACCGCCGGAGCCGGGAATGACTGAACTCTGTCCCAGACTGCAGGTCAAGGTGACTGGACAAACGTCATTCAGGTTAATCGAAGACGTTGATGAGCCTTCGATGGCTACGAGCTGAAACGTTGCGGATGTTCCTTGGGCCAAAAGCCGGCTTGTGGGTGAGGAAGAGGCCGCACTCAAGATAAAGGGTGCAGTAGGCAGCTCAAATCCAAAACCAGGCACCACAGTAACCGGAACGGACGTCGACACATTGCCCAGCGTGACGAGAATGTTTGCACTCCCTTGACTGATTGCCGTTACTTCCCCTCCACCAGACACTGCCGCGATAGCCGTATTCGAACTGGAAAAGCTGACTGTCTCAAGCCCAACCTGCTGTCCCACGTCTTCCGGCGCAGTAATTATTCTTTCAAAGGCGACAGTCTGCTTCCTCTGCAGCTTCAGACTCGCTGGCTGCAGTTTGAGGCTGGTGAACTGTGCCGTGGGTGATACCTCAACTGAGGTGGTGCTCGCCGGACTGACGGACACATTAGGTGTAGTTCCTTCATAGACTGGCGGGCCACCTTGGTAGGGTCTTCCACTGACCGTGACCTGATATCCGGTGCCGGCTGGAATGCCCGTCAGACTCCCTTCTCCGGTCTGACAGCTGAAATCCCCTTGGCCCACTAATGTCCCACCACTAGTCAGCACCTGGATGGTTATGACTCCAATACCGAGACCTGTGCAGTCGATCTTTGGAGCGCCAAGAGCCGCTACCAAAGCGCGACCTTCTGGAACGTTGGACACAGCCCCCGCTTGTGGAAATCGTACCATCACCGCAATCCCACCATGCGTAGCATCAAGACCGGTGGGCTGGGATGAATCCGAACAACCATTCAGGACAAGGAGGCCGGCCAAAACCACCCCCATCGTGTATGGTGCTACACAGTGCCTTACCCCTTGTGAGTTCACCATGGCTTTCCTTTCGGGGCCGCGCTCCTTCTACTCACCGATGACCGCGCTGCAATACCCCCTGCCTTACCACTGTACCTTGACATTGCCTGGACCTGAGGCTGTGCTACCTCCGCCACCGCTGCCTATCGCGACACCGGCAGCGCCACCGGCCACCGCGGCTCCCACGAGCGCCCAGAACCACCATCTCTTGTAAAAGGGCTTGCGCTCTTGAATGGTCTCCGCCTCTTGCATCGGCGGGAGCTCCTGGTTCCCCTGGCTCGCCACCGGTATGGATGCCGGGTTCTGAATCAGCTGGGCGTACCCACCAACCGGGATGGTCAGTTCCAGGCTCAGCACCAGCGCCAGGATCAGCGCGATGGGACGCAAGGTGCGCATCCACGATATGTCTCTGCATAGGGTCTGCATGGTTCACCTACCGATAATGGAATAAGGGACGATGGTTTCCACGAGATCTGCCTCCACGGCCGCCAGCGCCTCATGGAACTCCGGCAAGGAGATGGTTCCCTCGGTCCCGACCGGCACCGGCAGCACGACGCGATCCGCCTGTTTCGTCGCCACGAGGATAAAGGCCTCGGACGTGCGTGGATAGCCGGGGGGCAATTCCATCACCAGGGCCACGCCGGTCGGTGGAAACATCCCGCGCTCCGACGGTTCCAGTCGTAAGGGCAAGCCCATCCACGACATCCGGTCGTAGGGCCGCACGCGATCATCCGCCATCAAGTTGAAGATCCTGATCTCCGCCGGTCTGGTACTGGTGATGTCGAGCCTCGCCTTCTCGCCTGGGGCAAAGGCCACCTTGTTCACCGTCGCCGTCACCGTGAAGCCTGGATCGTGGAGGGTGGCGAGGGGCTTCACACAGGCCTTCAGCCGCACGCGATAGATCGGAATCGGCGGCTCGGTCGCTTTTTTCTGATAGGCCTCCTGGTCCCAGCGCAGCACCTGCTCCGATTGGACATAGCCTTTCGTCAGCGTCTTGATGAAGTCACTGGCCACCATGAAATCCCGCACGAGCGTTTCCGCGCGCACCTCTATACCCACGGCCTTTTCAATGGCCTGCGCCCTGGCCTGGCGCAAGGCCAGCTGTTTGGCCTCTTGCGGCTTGAGCAGATCGCCGGAGACCAGCCCCATACCTTCCGCCCAGATGCAGTCGGCAGCAGGAGCACGAGTCACCATTGCCGTCTCTGGAAGAACACCACACACCATTGCCAGCACCGTCAACTGGAGGACCGGGACGAGTCGCATGAGCCCTCCCTCATCGTTGTTTATCCCACAGCGCAAACTTGCCACGAATCTGCTCCGCCCCTGGCCGCAAGCTGGGTGACTGATCTACGTTCTGGAGCTTGGCCTCGTCTTGGACTTTGGGGGCCACATAGTCATAAATGGCGGCCAAATCTTGCTGGCCATCCAGCAAGGCTTTGAGCCAGTAATAGGTGAAGAGCCCGTGCTGTTTGGCCTTGGAGATCGTACTGATCTGGGTGCCCTCCGCGGCGGCCAGCACCGCCAGATGTCGCGAGGCCAGCACCGGATCCTCGATCTTGGCGACGGCGGGTCGGACTCCTTCCATCAGGACGGAGCGGCCACCCTGGCCGGAGAAACAGGAATCGAGGGTCACCACTACTTGCTTGACGTTCAAGTCGGCCAACTTGGCATAGAGCATCTTCGTCGGATAGGCGGTGTTGAGCAGGTAGGCCGGATCGCCGTCGTGTGGAACCAGATAGGTCTCACCGGTCGCGGGATTCACGGACCCATGGCCGGAGTAGTAGACCAGCACCCGGCTGTCACCTCGCACATGGTCCGGCACCCAGCGTTCCAGGGCCAGCCGAATCGCAGCCTGGGTGGCCCGCTCGTTGAGGAGCACTTCCACATTGCGCGGGGCATAGCCGAGCGCGCGTAGATAATTCGCCACCTGTTCTGCGTCTGCACGGGCGTGCCGGGCCGGGATCAGCTTCTGATATTTCTCGATCCCGATGACGAGCGCGATATCGTTGGGACGCGGAATCGCCGCGAACTTCGGCAGGGTGGTATCGACATCGGACAAGGGCCCACCGACTTCTTGATCGGCCGCGGCGCGCAATCGACTTTCGAGCCGCTCGACCGCTCCCTTGCCGCGCTCCCGCCATTCCGGCCTGGTTTCATTGACGAGTGCAAGCCGCCACTGCTGATAGGCCTCTTCGTCGTAACCGCCCTTGGCTTCGAGGGTGGTCGCGAGGTTTTCTCGGGCCACCACATGCTCCGGATCTTGTGAGAGCACCAGGCGGAATTCCCGTTCAGCTTGGGTCAAGCGGCCCTGCTTGTACAACGCGGTACCGAGGTTCAAACGAGCTTCGATCAGCCCAGGATTGGCCTCGAGGGCAGCGGCGTAGGCAGCAGCGGCCTCATTCAACTGCCCACCCTTGGCTAACGCGACCCCTTCTTTGAAATGGGCGACGTCCGGCGAGGAAGCGCAGCTAGCGGTGAGGAAACCGAGCACCAGGATCACATACGCGAGGCGGTTATCCTAAAAACGGCAGTTGCGGTAGTTAAAAACGAGCACTCACGAAATATCTCAACCATTTGACGCCATTGATGAATTCACCATTTCGGTGAACTGCGGAGCAGTGGAAAAACCATTCGGCTCCACACTTTGCGGTTGGATGTGCGCTTCAACTGCCGTTTCTAGGGTTATAGATCCCTCCGTCCAGGCGACAGTGGATATTTCCGCTCGAATGGATGTTCATGTATCGCGCCATCGCACACTTCCTTCCTTGTCTGCTCCAATACACCACCCCATCTGGCCTCCCGGTCTTGTACATAGCAATGCTTAACAGTAGCAATACGTAGGCCGCTCACAGGCGCGTTATCCGTCATTGAAAATGAAAGGAAACCAGACTATTGCAACACTTTTTCAGGAGCAGGAGGGTGGCACCAAGGGCAGATTGCTACAGATTGGACTTACGCACTGGCGCAGGAAGGGACACTTCACCTGAATTGCACGCTGACGAAGTGACTTTGTGCGAGGCGCCTCGACCTTCATGATGTCGCGGGGGAACCAATGGTTCCAGCAGCCAGTCATTGCCGACGCACACCTTGCATCGCAAGCTATAAACAGAGAAACAGTGGACAAACAGGGGATCACATTGGACTTCCCAGACTTTTGCGGGCACCGTTAAAGCCGTTTTGACAACGCTTCAAACGCCTCCGGACTTAAACCGCTAGGATGGCTGTGTCGACGGGTGCGATGGTAGAACATCTCACTGTAATGGTAGATCTCGGCAGTGGCAATATCACGAGGCCTGTCGATGCATTTCTTGATCCGCTCGTTCTTCAAGCTGGTAAGAACCGATTCAGCCACAGCGTGATCCCAGCAGTTTCCACTCCGGCTCATACGCATTCGGCGATGAAGCAAGCCCGGAGCAGTTTGTGATCAGTGAGCCCTACGGAGCAAAAACCATCAAAGCCATGATGGGGGTTCGGCCTTTTGAGACAGCCACAGATGAAGACAAGGCAGTGGGTGACAGTCAGAACTATTTGCAGCGGCTCAGGGGCATCAAGGTGGTGGCAGCCTCGTCATCTGCCGAATTGAGCACCGAAAGCCGCACGGTTGCAGAGTATAAGAAAGCCGCTCCGAAAAGCCGCCCTAGCCCATAGATTTTCAGCCGCATCAGCTGTGGAGAATGACGTCTCTGCTAGGCTTGCCGCATACACTTCTCAACTACCACCCCGCTCCACTCGCCGGTTCATTCATTCTACTGACCACAATTTTCTTGGGTAGGTCGAGCGCCTCTCACCAAATTTTGGCACGTGTGAGCTTGGGGCTTGGCAGTGCATGCTTGTCAAGCCGGAGATAGCTCACGTCATTCCCTCATCCTCTCCCATACATTGAATAGTTATGACCGGCAGTGGGCCCCTGAGACCTGCCCAATATGAGGAGCATTCAAGAAAATCTATTTATGTTCCGAAAAAGCTAGGATGCTTCATCAGGAGGAACGAGCAACAGGAAACTGCTTGGTGTGGACAAGATTCCTCCATTCCCTCGCTTGTATCCTTCTGACCCTCTGCTTCTCAGGATGCGCCGCGGTCCATGAGCGTTACGTCGAAAAACATGAGATCAAGAACCTGACCGTTGTGTTTCTCGATGAGCACAGCCTTCACGAACAGTGGAAACAGACTATGGGCTCAGAGGCGGTGCGATTTGAACCTCAAATGAACAGTGCTGTTCCTCTGGTGCGGACTGTCAAAGGGTTTTTCGATTTCACCTCGAACACCCTCTACTGCCCGAAATGGGACTTTCAGGTCTGTGGACACGAATTACATCACGCCGCGCTCGGTCATTTTCATAAAGACTAACGGGCTCTCCTCGCAAGAACTGATCGAGATCTCGGCCCACCTGCGCCAAAAGACCGACCGAGTGCCAGCATCACTTGGCTGATTTTCCCGGCACACTACTTTCATCCTCAACGGTCATTGCGCTATAACTGGCCTATGTTAGGGAGGCGCACAATCTACTTGTGGTCCCTTGGCTGCTCAGTGCTTGCCGGCTTCTTCATCTCTTGCAGTCAACCGGCATCTCTCACCGAGTCCGTCGATTCCTCCGTGCCTACATCGGTTGTAGCAGGGAAGCCGCCTCAAGCTCCGATCATCCGCATCGAAACAGAAATGCATACAGCACGGATCTCCAGCATCAGCGCGGATGATGCCGGACGCTATCTTGTCACGGCATCAGACGATAAGACACTGCGAGTATGGGAGCGTTCGACCGGTCGGCTCCTTCGCGTCCTGCGTCCGCCGATTGGACAAGGCAATGAAGGAAAGATGTATGCGGTGGCGATTTCTCCGGATGGCGACACCATCGCGGGGGCTGGCTGGTCAGGTCTCGAATGGGACGGAACACATTCCATCTATCTGTTCGACCGGTCAAGCGGCCGAATGCTCAAGCGAATCACGGGGCTTCCAGAATCGATTCCCCACTTAGCTTTCTCGCCTGACGGTCGAATCCTGGTCGTGACATTCCATGGCAAATACGGCATTCGTTTCTACGGCACGGCCGACAGCAGACTGCTGGCAGAAGATCGAGACTACCGAGCCGAGACGTATGGCGCTTCTTTTGACAAGAGCGGCCGTGTAGCCACCGCGTCGTATGACGGATTCTTGCGGCTCTATGGCCGAGATTTTCAGCTGCTTGCACAGACGCAGATAGCCGGAGGGAAACGCCCATTCACCGTGAGTCTGACCACCAGCGGTTCTAAGATCGCGGTCGGCTACGAGAATGCGGCACAAGTCGACGTCTTTTCGGGCGAAGATCTGCGCTACCTCTATTCACCAGACACCGGCGACTCGAATAAGGGTTATTTCAACGTCGTCTCCTGGTCGAGTGACGAGGAAACGCTGTATGCAGGCGGGCAGTACCGTGTCGGCCACACCCATTTGATAAGAAAATGGGCGAAGCAAGGCCAGGGGCGCTGGACAGACCTCCCAGCGTCATCCAATACCATCCTCCGTATCATTCCGCTCAGAACCGGTGGCATTGCCTATGGCGCCTCGGACCCTGCCTTTGGGGTCTTCGATAGCCGAGATGCTCGGAGTCTCTTCAAAGGTTCGGATGTACTGGACTATCGAGACAACCAAGACAACTTTTTCCTTTCACCCGATGGTACAACCGTTCAATTCAGCTATCACAAAGGCGGACAATCCACATCGCGATTCTCCATCGGAGATCGACTTTTGCAGCAAAACCCCGCTCCACTTCCTACGCTCCGCCCCCCTCGCGTAACGGCCCCGGGGCTCACAATTGAAGGATGGAGAAACGCTCAAACACCCACGCTCAACGGTCGAAGCCTGCGCCTTATGCCGTACGAAGTGTCTCGCTGTCTAGCCATTGCGCCAGATCATCACACCGCACTCCTCGGAACCGTGTGGCATCTTCGCTTGTTTGATAGCCACGGACGAGAACTTTGGAAAGTGGCTGTACCGGCAAACGTGTGGAGCGTGAATATCGCGGAGAATGGGTTAGTCGCGACCGCAGCCCTGGCAGATGGCACGATCCGGTGGTATCGCATGGCAGACGGTCAGGAATTGCTGGCGCTGTTCGTTCATCCCGATGCGAATAGATGGGTCACCTGGACCCCTTCAGGCTATTACGATGCTGGCCCAGGTGCTGAGACATTATTAGGCTGGCATAAGAATTACGGGAGTGATGCAGCCGCCGATTTTTTTCCAGCGGCTCAGTTTCGCTCAATCTCATACCGGCCGAGCGTCGTGAAGGCCATCTTGGAAACATTCGACGAACAACAAGCGGTGATCCGCCCCTCCTCACTTGATGTCCAGACGACCGACACGCAACCATTGGCCATCATCTCTCCTTTGGACGAAGCCCCTGTGTCGTCAACGACGGTTCGAGTTCGCTATCGAGTACATCCCGCAGCCGGAACGAGCGCCAGTGAGATCATCGCGATGGTCGACGGCAAGGTGGTTTCTGGTGCTAGAGGAGTGATGGTTGTTCCATCGGCGGCGAGCGGGATCCGCGAATTGGAGGTGCAAATCCCGGAGCGAGACTGCGAGATTTCACTGGCCTTCGCCAACCAGCCTGTCGGCGTGAGAAAGCCCGTCTCTGTGCGATTACGGTGGAAGCCCGCCTTTTCCGTGAAGCCGATGTTGTATGCTCTGGCCATCGGTGTGTCTCACTCCGCCGAAGGTCAAGCCCCGGCAAGGCTTGCCGCGAAAGATGCCAAAGACTTTGCCGCCGCCCTGCAACTTCAGTCAGGAGGCCTGTATCGAGGAGTGGAGACCAAGGTCTTAACCGACGGCGAAGCATCGAAGGATTCCATTTTGGATGGACTCGACTGGCTTGACCGTGAAACCACCAGCAAGGATGTCGCCGTGATCTTCATCAAGGGACAGGCAGTGCCTGATAGGAACGGCACTCCCTATTTCTTGTCCGCACTCGCCACAACCAGTCACCTACGCTCCACGGCACTCCCCTTTTCTGATATCAAGAACGTGGTGGGTGGATTGGCCGGCCGCTCAGCGATCTTCATGGATGTGTGTCAGGCCAATGACCCTCGCACGACAGAGAGCTGCACCGCAGCAGTCACGAATCTCGGGAATGACCTGTCGGGCTCGGAACCAGGTGTGGTGGTCTTTTCCGCGTCCACAACCGAGCACTATGCAGAAGAGAAGCCAGCCTGGGGAAACGGCGCGTTCGCGACGGCCCTCATCGAGGGCCTGAAAGGGAAGGCCGCCTACGGTGGAGTCCGACACATTACCGTCAGCATGCTTGACCTCTATCTCTCTCAACGGATCAAAGACCTCACACAACACCAGCAGATCCCGGTTACCGCAAAATCCTACGACCTCCCTGACTTTGTGTTGGCCATGGCACAAGGCGACTCACAAGAGCTCGTGCCGTCGGCTGCTCCCGAGGACCAGCCGAGGAAGCCGCCCTCCCAACAGCGCGAGATTTTGCGAAGGCTACCTCCGGTCGTCACCATTCTGTCACCGGAAGACGGCGCGACGGTCTCCTCCACCCAGATTACAGTCCGGTATTCCGTCCGTACGCCAACGAAAGAGCCCGTGACAGAAATCATCGGGCTCTTGGACGGCCGTCCCTTCCCCGTTCCCAGCCCACGCGAGGCTCATCTTGGTGATCACAAGTCGGATGCGATGGAGATTCGAGAAGTCCGGCTGGAGGTCCCAGAACGAGCGTCGGAAATTTCCATACTGGCAAGAAATCGGTGGGCGTCCAGTGATCCATCCACAGTCCGAGTCCGATGGCACCGGCAGGACCGCCCGGGAACCCCTGCACCCAAACCGACCCTGTACGCACTCGCAATCGGTGTCAGTCGGTATGAAGACGCGAACCTAAAACTGGAATTCTCAGCCAAGGACGCAGTCGACTTTGCTTCCGTCCTGAAGAAACAACAAGGCGGGCTCTATAAAACCGTGGTCACCAAGGTTCTCACCGATGTGGACGCAACCAAGGCCAATATCCTGGAGGGGCTGGATTGGTTGGAGCGAGAGACAACCCGAAACGACGTGGCCGTGGTCTTCTTGGCTGGACACGGTGTGAACGACAAAAGCGGGGTGTACTATTTCCTTCCAGTCAATGGCACAGTCGATCAGTTGCGGCGCACAGGCCTCGCCTTCTCCGACATCAAGAACACGGTCGCCTCCTTAAGGGGGAAGACGTTGCTTTTCGCAGACACATGCCATGCCGGCAATATCTTCGGCCGACGCAGAGGGACGGTCGACATCAACGCTGTGGTCAATGAGTTAACGAGCGCGGAAAACGGTGCTGTCGTGTTCGCATCCTCAACCGGAAAACAAGATTCATTGGAAGATCCGGCGTGGGGCAACGGCGCGTTTACCAAGGCACTGGTGGAAGCCTTGAATGGAAAGGCCGCCTACGGCGGCAGCAAGAAGATTACGATCAATATGCTGGATCTCTATCTATCGGAGCGTGTCAAGGAACTCACCAAGGGGCAGCAGACCCCGACCACCACGAAACCGCTGACGATCCAAGACTTTCCCATAGCGCTCCAGCCCGAACCGGTATAGATCAGTCACACTTACAGTTCTCAGAGGAAGCCTGACACGCGGGATTGGCTTGTTGCAGGGTTGAAACCGGAATATCTACGGGCCAGCCCCTGGCCTACCTTCTGTGACACGCTGCATTCAATAAGTCCAGGTCGTGACCAGATAGAAAATGTTTTGCGTGTAGTCGTAGACGGCTAAGTTCGAATCATTCTGGATTCGTTGATATTGGAAGCTCACAACAAAATTGTAAGGAAGCGGGTGCTCCAGTCTCGCAAAATGGATCTGTTCGGTATCATCGCGACGAATCGTGCCGGGAGCAACTTGGGGAAACGCGAGATTCAGGCTGCGATAGCCCCGCCAATGCACCTGGTAATCATACCGGAGGCGAGTGCCTCCCCACGGAAAAGTATACAGCCCTCCAACTAGGAGTCGATGGCCAGAGTAGGAAAAATCGCTCCCCGTGGCATCTTCCACATCGTATTGATAGCCCAACGACACCAGATGCCGGTCTTCTTGAAACCGGAAGGTATGGGTGAACCCACCCATCCAATTCATCGCATCGCGTTGCAGGGCCGAGAATCGCCCGGTCAGATCCGGTTCACGGAAAAACGTCTTGTCCTGAAACCGAAATAAGGCCGTGGTCATCTGACGGGACGACTCCACTAGCGTGCCGGACAGCGTTGGCGTGTGCCGTGAGAGGAACCCATCTTGGCCCAGAAAGAGATAGTCGTACGCATACGAGAGTCCCACCTGATAAGGCATGGCCCTGAGCGTGCCTCGATAAAACCCGGCCACTGCCCCTTGGTGATCCTGAATATTGAAGCGTGACAACCCATCGTTCAGATTGACCGTTTGGAAGAAGTTATAGCTCACGATGGATTCCCAGGGTCCACGTCTTAGCCACGAATACTCACCATACGCCGACATCATGAGGCCCGGAGACGTCGTCGATCGTACCCGTAACGATTCTGCGAAAGCATCGCTGCTCCGGTTCGGATTCAGCGCCACGTTATCGCTATAGAATCCTCCAAAACCGAGCGAGGCACGGAAGCGCCGTTCCGTACTCTTCGTGGCCGTCAGCGTATCCCTCATCCGTTGGACAGGCGCACTAAACGGCTCCGACGTCTGAATCTTCAACGCCTCATCCAATTCCGTGACGGCCCGATCGGAGAGGCCGAGGTTCCCCAGTGTCAACCCCTTGTAGAACCCGATCAACTGGCGCATATCGGGGTCCGTAGTCTCCACCTGAGAAAAGGCCGCCAGGGCCTCAGAATAGGATTTCCGCTGGTACTGCAGGAATCCCATATAAAAGCCGACATGCTCCAGCTTCGGCTGTTCCGCGTAGACGCTGGAAAGCAGCGGCTCAGCTTGGTCATAGCTCTTTTGGAGGAAATAGGCTTGGCCCAAATGATAGCGGATAAAAATATCGCGGGGCTGACCGGCCAGAGCCGTCTCTAACGATTTCGCGGCCAGCTCCGGCTTCTGTTGCGAGAGAAATAGCAGGCCTTTGTAGTAATTGGCCCGCGCATTGCTTGGCTCCAGTGCCAGGACGCGGTCAAGCAACTGCAGCGCCTTGTCGTATTGTTGATCATCATAGGCCAACGTTGCCTGCGTGAGCAGCACATCGGCCTCTGCCTGTTGGGCCGCGGCTGGATTATTGCAGAGCAGGAAGAGTAATATGCTATATAAAGCGACGCCGAATATTCTCAGAAACATAATCGTGTCCTCTCACCACATGACTATAATTAAGACGTTGTGCCTGTCTCGTCCGGTTTTTTCTCAATACAAGTCAGCCTAAAAAAATGACCTAATGCCAGCCACGTACTCTTCCGACACACATACTTCAACAGCCAATAGCAGGAGTGTGTGGCATGGAACATATATCCCGAAACCGGACACGAGATCCGGAGTCTTATCCACTACTGGATTACCGTTCGATCAGCAATCATAAGGGACCAGCACTTCTGGACAACCTCGCACAGGTGCGATGAAAGCACGGCAATTCTGGTCTCTAATGGCATGGGAAGATCCCTCGGCGTGACGCAGGCGATAGCTAAGCACTATCCTGGTTACAGGTACCATATGATAGCAGGACAGTTCAGAGTTTCCTCACTGCGACCTGCCGAAGAATAATTTCGATACGAGGCAGGAGTCATTCTGCGAACGACGTGCCCACCTCGGGTCTCTTCAATCTGTCTGTTGCGTCGAGGCTTCTCCGATACATTGAGTCGCGCATGACACTTCTGGAGGCACGCGTTCCCAGTAAAGAACCCCGCCCTTCCAGGCGGGGCTTTTGTAAACCAAGAGGGAATGTGCCTCCGCTTCGCTACGGGCTGCCATTCCTCCCCGCTCTTCCGAGCGGGGCATCCTGGCAGATCTTGGTGAAGGTACATCCGTTGACATGCAGAACATCAATCAGAACTCGAATCAGAACTCCGGAGGGGTGATGTCTGACGGCAGAAGGCCGCAGGCTCCATCTGCAATCCTATTTACCGTGGTTATTGCTCCTGTTGCTCCATCCAAGCTAAAGACTTCCCAGTCGCGCCCAGCCCCTTGGGTAGGCATGTTATATCGTGCAATCTCCCTGTTACCGTTCAACACCTGTACAGATGCCTCTGATGCCGTCAATGGAGCTTCGCCCGTGAAGTTGTGAACAAAGTAGCAATAGGTGCCAGAAAAACGTGGTGGTGGTTCTGAAATTGGAGCGGCGATTGTAATGGTCTCCGGTCCAAATCCGGTCTGGATATCGACGTCCAATTGCGCATATGGAGAAGTGCTGAGGGTTCCTCTTTGTGATAAGGGGAAAAAGATCTGAAAGGGGGGGGAAGACGGGACGAGCAGATGTGCATCCAAGTCACGTGGTGTGGCACCCCAATTCAGGATGATGCGGATCAGATTAGAGGAAACGACAGGATTCAGGCTGATACCAACGATGGTAGTCTCCCCTTCTCGTACATTTGCCAGGACAGAATTAGCAGTAAAGCCGGCAAGAGTTGCTACAACAGTCTGCTGTCCTACTGGAACACTATTGAGCGTAAAACTCCCGCTCTCATCGGTATTCGACTGAATATCTGTAGTACCGATACGTACTGAAGCGTTTATAAGTGGTTGCCCGTCGGTGGCACGAGTCACCGTGCCAGCAACCGTCCCGATCCTTGGTATGGATCCTGTGGTGAAGGTGGTCGGTACGCTAACTCCTGGCCCACTAGCGGAGAAAAACAATGGATTCCCTGTTGCGTCCGTGATTCCTTCTCTGAGCGCGATCGTGAAGGATGTGTCAGGGCTCAAAGGAGAAGAAGGGGTTAGTGTAGCAATGGTACAGGGAGTATTGCAGGTCACTGAACTCGGCACTAATGCCGACGATTCCGAGTTCCTAACTATGAATGTCTGGGTATTGATAGTGCTGGCAGCCATAGGTGTGCTGAACGTGATCTGAATGGTCGACCCAAATCCAACATTTGTGGCGCCATTGGCTGGTGAGACTGATGTGACGAACGGCACACTTTCAGATAGGAGGATGTCTACCGTTGTGGCTTGCCCCGCAGTCAGTGTAAGAGGATCACTGCGCCCCTGGCAAATTGGTTGTCCTTGAGTATTGAGGCAGGTTGCGATAATGGTTCTATTTGATCCAACAGGGACGTCGAGGTTGAACGTGATGACATCTCCACTCCTCTTACCTGAGGTTTCTTCTTCGGTCGTAACAGGGAAAGGTAGATCTGGGGCTGTCACCTGAATCTGGATTTTAGACACATCGGCGGTGCTGACAGCCCAGGCTTCTGTAGGAAGAAGCCACCGCCTCACCGTTGCCCAGAAACCGCTTTGATGGTTCTGCACTGCGGCAGCCTTTTGAGACAGGGTAAGGTTGAGGCTCACTTTCGCACTTCCGGTCGGTCCAAGATTGGGCTGATTCCCAGGTCCGCAGCCAGAGAGTGCGGCGAGGAACAGGGCCGTCGCCAAGAAGAGCCCTTGGTTGTCACACCAACTCGTTGTGCTGCGGATCGCTGAGATTTGATCTCGCGGTTCGAGTCGTTGATGTGAGCCGCTGCTGTAGATCATGCCAACCTCCCTTAGGGCAGCCGCACTTGAATCGTTGTTCGCGTGGTTTGGACCAGAGACTTGTCGTTAGAAAAGGGAACATAAATCCCACCCGGGATCGTTCCGCCCGATGGGGCAGCAGCAGATACTTGAGCCATGGCGGCTACACGTTCCGAGCCGACGATGTGCATCTGTTGCTGAACCACCAGGTGTTGAGCGGGCGCGGGAGTATTCGTGTGGACCGGAATGATCTGCATGTCCTGCACCCGGCAATTTACGATCGGTGCGGTGAACGGTTGCCCCCTCACTCCACCCGTCACACGCAGGCTTTGTCCGCTGCGGAGAGAGATCGGAGAGGGTCCCGGGGCCAGAGAAACAATATCAACGCTCCCCTCTACAACGTGGTACGTTTCAACAACAGACGCCATCCCTCCCGTCACCCCTGGTGTCGGCATGGCGACAAGGGTACCAGCTCCGCTCACCCCCTGCTGTAAGTGACTCTTTTGCGGCGCCGTCTCCACGTCGACGCTCAGTAACGTCCCAGCCGAAGCCGTGATCAGTGATGTCGGTGTTCTCACGGTGAAAGGGCCCGTGCCGGCATCCCCCGGACGACTGACCGCAAGACAGACTTTCCCCTTTGCCACTTCCAAGATCTGCTTGTTCCTCACCGTCTCAGCGATTCTGACTTCCGACAACTCACGCATCGTCAGCAGCGAGTTCTGGCCGACGAGCAGGCCGAGCGTTGAGTCCTTCCCCGTGGAGAGATGGTCACCGTAGATGATCGGCCCACGGAATTTGGGTTGATCTGGTTGCTGAGTGCCCGCGGGATGTGCAATCCGCGCTTCACCGTTCACGCTCGACACAATTCCCACCGAGCCTCCGTCCTCGTTCACAACAGCACTAGCTTGCTCGATGCTCAAAGACAGGACTAGCGGAACTGCCAGGATCAGTAGACGGACAGTGCTCCTCATATTCACCCCTCGAATGATTGCGGCAGAACTCTATCGGTTCGACTCAGATTAGCCAATCCTTCTTCAGACTAAGGAGAATTGGATCTGAGCATGTCACCTTAATGGCTCTATCATCATGGGCCAATTGACCCTAGCACCTACCGCTTAAAATTGAAACGCGGCGCTGCTGGAACGGTTATGTAGCAATACGTATGCCTCACACAGGCGCGTTATCCGTCATTGGAAATGAAAGAGAAATAGCCTATTGCACCAATTGGTCAGAGAGCAGGAGGGTGGTACCAAGGACAATCTGCTACAGATGGGACTTACACACTGGCGCAGGAAGGGACACTTGAGGGGCTGCGAGTCGATTTCTTATATGTGCAGGCGCTCTGTGACGGACCGAGCGTGATGTGATGATGATTCCCGTGATCTGCTGACTTCGCACCAGCTCTCAACCTGGCCAACCAGCTTGTCCGCCTCTCTCATTTCGGATACTCTACGCGCGCCTACTCTCCTCCTCTCACGCGTAGGAAAGGCCTCAATGCCCGAACAGATTCTTGCCGGCAAATATGTCGTCCAGAACGAAATCGCCAGGGGCGGCATGGGAGTCATTTACAAGGCGCTCGATCGCACACTCAATCGCATCGTGGCGATCAAGATGGTGCATGCCCATCTGAGCGGAGATTCCTCTTTCGTTCAGCGCTTTTTGCGGGAAGCCCGCGCGATGGCCCGGCTCCAACATGACAACATCGTCACGATCTACGCGGTCGAAGAGGATCGGGGTACCCCGCTGCTGGTTATGGAGTATTTCCAAGGCCGTAACCTTCGTGAGCTGACCAAGAATCGACCGCGGCTCCCGCTCCGAGATATCGTCAGGATTACAGAACAACTTGCCAACGCCCTGGCCTTTGCCCATGCGCACGGCATCATTCACCGGGATATTAAGCCGGCGAATGTGATGGTCGATGCACGAGGGAAGGCCAAATTGACCGATTTTGGGATTGCCGCAGCCTTGGATGAAGCCTCCATTACGTCCGCGGGGCAGGTCATCGGGACTCCAGAGTATATGTCACCGGAACAAGCCTGTGGCACCAAACTCGATGGCCGGTCTGATCTATATTCAGTGGGAATTCTACTCTACGAGATGCTGACGGGCACAACGCCCTATGTGGAGGACTCGAAGACCTCGATCCTTGGGAAACTCGCCTTCGACAAGAAGGAGCTGACTCTCGCATTTCCCCCGGACGTTCCGTCGTTGTTGCAGGGAGTCGTTCGTGATCTCCTGCGTCGGCAACCGGAGGAACGTATTCCGGACGCCGATACCCTCGCCACCCAGTTGCACGAAATCCTGTACACGTTGCCGCAGACTCCGATACCCGCACAGGAGGAGTCCGAACCGACGATGGTCTTACCATCCTACCCATCTCAAGCCGACGATCGAACCCGCGCTATCTCTCCTGGGTGGGAAACCGTTCCCACACCGCTCGGAAGCACGGAACATCGAGAACGGTCTGCTTCTGCAGAATCGTTCCCGAGTCGGGAAGCGCACCCAGCTCCACAGAAGCCTCCGCGAGGTGGGGATGAAACGACCGTCCTGCCGGAGCGATCTCAAGTACCGCCGGAATACAAGCGGCTGGAACCCACCTTTCCCCCTCCACCGCACCCCGTTCCCGGTCCATCTGCTTTTCCAATCAAGTCTCTGATCGTCGGGGGACTTCTCCTGGTGGCGGCATTAGCAGGACTGGTTTCGTATCTTGGGTCCCGGCCTGGGACCGGCACTTTGGATGGCAAACCGCCCGTGCTTACGGAAGGCACACCAATGCCCCCCCCTTCGCCACCAGAAAGGAAGGTCGATCAGCTCAAAGAGAAACTCAAGATTCTCGAAGAGACATTGACCGACGGCGAGAAGCTGCTTCGAAGCATCTCGGATCAGCTTCAAAGAGAGCGACAGACGGCAGAATGCCCGACCCTGAAGACGGGGCTGACAGACACTTACGGCAAGTATGAGGACGCGGTTCGTGAGGTCAACCGCGTACGGCAGGAACTGGGACTAGAACCGGCCGCTGCGGCCAGCCGGCCGGTTCAACTCGACATGGAGTGCGAGAAGCCAAAGCGCTCTTTCCCTGTGGTCATCAAACCGAAGCCAACCCCAACGCCTGAACCGAAACCCGAACCAGCGCCGCCCACTCCTCTGGTCCAGGTTGCGACAGCATTTCCGGATGCACAACTCCGGTTGTTGCTCGAGAAATTCAAGCAGGCGTATGAACGGCGGGATTTGGGGACGCTTCGCTCGATCTCCCGCATGAGCGAGGCACGCCAGCGTAACGTGGAAATGATGTTTGGTAATTATGAAACGCTCATGCTGTCCATTGCCAGCATCACACCGGAGGACAACGGCGCGGCCGCCGTCATGGTCATCGACACGGCGATCACCGGCACCGGGGAAACGGTAGCGCTCACTCCCATTGCCAAAAACATTACCTTGCGCGTCGCCCGTCAGGGGGAAGGCTGGGACAAGATCGTCTGGTGAGTCAGTTTCGGATCGGAACGTCCGACCCGACAAGTGGGGGCGGAAAATCGAATCCAAACAACTTTGGATTCTCCCCGATCACGGCGGCGGCAATAATGTAGAAAACGTAGTCGTAGGTTTCTGGTGGAATGTTATGCCTCTTCAAAAGCTGCCAAAAATTTCGATCTTGAGGGTTCTGCGGCAGTTGCCTGATTATCTTGATCATATTCCCTTCCCCCCAGTTGTACGAAGCCACGACCAGCAACCCTGAGGCTTGCGCATCGGTCAGATAAATCCGTTTGATGTATTTGGCGGCCGCCTCTGTGGCCAACTTGGGGTTGAACCGGTCGTCATCCGGATCGAAGCGAGGTTCGTCCTGAAGTGGTCCGGGTTTCAGGCCGTAATCCTTGGCGGTGGTGGCCACGAACTGCCATAAACCTTTGGCATATCCCATCCGCGTCTTAGGACCGATGGCTTTGGGATCGAACCCACTTTCCTGTAACGCGATATAAAAGAAGTGCGGCGGAAGATTTCTGGTAAACATCGCATTGGAAATCGTGCCGGGATACCCCGCTGCCAACGCTCGCCGCATGCCACTGTGCAGACGTTCTGTGCTTTTCCATTTCTGAATATACTTATTGACTTCGGCAAGAAAGTCTTTCGGCATCGTCGCTTCACATTCGCCGAACAAACGGGCGACGCGGAACACGGCACGGTCCTGTTCACTCATGTTCGCATAAATGCCCAGCTCCTTAATAAATTTGTCATACTTGCTCTCCAAGAGTTTGATCTCTTGACGCTTGGCCAAAATGTCCCGCATCTCTTTGTCGCGAGTGAATTCGGCGACCATCTCTTCCAATTGTGCGACCTGCAATTCGACCCGCTTCATGGTGTAGAAAATCTCGCCCGCCGTCTCTTTGAGCCGCTCGATCTGGTTATATTGCATCCACGCGAGCACAACCGATCCCAGCAACAACACCCCGATGATCCCAAGCGCGATATGGTACCGACGCGAGCGGCGTTTGGCGATTCGTGCCATCGCCTCCCGATAGAGTTCGGTCTGCGGACCGACATCGGCAGTCTGGTCTTGCTGCTCCAACCGCCGCACCAATTCTGTCACGGATTTTGGTGCCTCGCCGACTGACGTGCGATCGGATGCGGACGGTGCTTCTACGGATCGGCCGATGGCCATCCACAGCATCACATGGCCTTGTCCCAGTTCGACATGACAGGATGTAGGCAACCGCGCTTCCTGGATGCGGACGCCGTCCAGGTAAGTCCCGTTCCGGCTTCCCACGTCACGCAGCTGCCATGCCCCGTCTTGCCACCGGACCTCCGCATGGTGTTTGCTCACCGCTGGTTCGGAAATGACCAGGTCACAGTCCTGGGCGCGCCCAATGGTACACGAGCCTGTGAAGGTGCGTTCATCCGACCAGGTAGTGCCCTGTTGGATTCGCACAAAAAGTGGAGGTGAAGTTCCTGCAGGCTGTTGACTCTTGGGCATCAGGTGAGAAGGTTTCGAAGTTGTTCGGTGAGAGGGTCGACGTAGTTTCGGAGTGAGTCCGCTTGAATCAGCTCCACAAAGGCCGGCACCCCCGACAAGGCGGTGGCCGTCATCAAGAGATCATCCGGTGGTCGGAACGAGTCAAGGCAAGCGTGCACGGTGATAGTCGGCAGATTCCCGAATCCCGTGAGTACCTCCGACTGGACGCGATACCGCAACGCATCCAACAGTTTCGCGAGGCCGGGATAGGTTTGGATCATCAGGCCCATCGTCAACGCATTCACCACGAACTGTTTCATCGTCTCTGTTCGCCGTTCGACTTTCCCTTCCAGCATCTGACGAACCAGTGCCGGCGACGCCCCGTTTTCGTACGTCAGCACCCAGCGAACCGGCGAGGTAATCGTGAGCGCTTTTTGGTTCCCGCCATGCGTCGCTGCATGGAGGTATTCGATCGGATAGACCATCGGCGAATTGTCGAGATGCGTTAGCGTCCGCTCCGGAAATTCAAGCGTCATGCCGTAGGGAGCGCGTCCGACGGCTTGGCCATATTGTGCCTTGAGTTGATCGAGCATCCGATCCGAGATATTGACGTCTTCACGCGACGCCACATGTCGCCCCAACACTCGCCTTGGCGCTAAGAGGGGCTTGATCGTTTCGAGATAGGACTTGAGCTGACCGTCGAGGAGCTTGGAGGCCGCTTCGGTCTTATTGCGGAGAGAGGTCAGTTGTTCAATCGTCAAGGCAGGCGCTGTGGCCATGAGACAGCTCTCCGTATTCGTGAGGGAGGCTCATTATCTCCGGCCTTTTCTTCAATAGCAAGACCGCCGGTGATGGAACACACCGCTCTTGGAGTGCATCCGCAATCAATTGAGTCGAGTTTGAGCCTAGTGATGACGTACCGCTTTCAGTTTCCACTGTCTTGCACTACAATGCCGCCCGTAAAGGTAGCACCATGACTACTCCTCGTCCCACTAGCAACGTCGACGTCGTCCTCACCGCCGGAGAACTGCGCCCCCTCGGGCGGCCGGAGCCAGACGTTCCATTTCGCATGTTGATCATGGGAGATTTTGGCGGAAGAGAACGCCAGGCCGACCGCAGTGCACAGCGACTGCCGGTCACGTGGCGCCCGATTCGCGTGGATCGCGACAACTTCCATGAATTGCCGGGCAAACTTAATGTCGGACTTTACAGCCCACTCGTTGGAGACCATACGCCTGCCGTCACGCTCAGGTTTGCCGACCTGGATGACTTTCATCCGGATGGCCTGGTCTCTCAAATTGATCCCCTGCGCAAGCTTTCTGAGCTACGCCGTCGCCTGAATGATCCCGCCACGTTTCCCCAGGCCGCCGACGAGGTCCGCGCATGGACGCAACCCGAACAACCAGCCAAAGCCACATCAGCGCCTAGCTACACTCCTCTCCACGAGACTGGCGCAGGTAGTTCCCAGACAACTGGTCTTCTCGACAAAATACTCGAACAAGCGTCCACCTCGGTGGCGGACCTTCAGCCCACGGAATGGCAGTCCTATCTCCGATCACTCGTTAAGCCCTTCCTGGTGCCGAAAGAACATCCCATGGCGCAAGAGCTCATCGCGCAAGTCGATGCAGCCATGGCACAGATCCTAAGAACCCTGCTGCACCACTCAGCATTTCAGGGACTGGAAGCGGCCTGGCGAGGGCTTTCATTTGTCGTGGAGCGGCTTGAGACAGACGCTCAGCTTCAGCTGTACATTCTGGATCTTCCAAAGAGTGAACTGGCAGCCGATCTGCTCCATAGCGCTGATCTGCGGGCCACCCGCCTCTACCACCTGTTAGTCGAAGAGGCCATTTGCACGCCGGGAGCGCATCCCTGGGCGGTAGTTGGGGGAGTCTACACCTTCAATCGTACGAGTGAGGACGTGCAGCTGCTGGAGCAACTGGCCAAAATTACTCAGGAAGCAGGGGCACCATTCTTGGCCGCCGCATCGCCCGAGATTGCCGGCTGTCCGTCATTTGGAGCAGTGCCGGATCCGGACGCCTGGCAAGACCCGGCGGCACATCGGGAGGACTACAGACGATGGCAACGCCTGCGACAGATGAGCGAAGCTTCCCACGTGGGGTTATCGCTTCCACGGTTCTTGCTTCGCCTGCCGTATGGGCGAGAGACCGAAGCGATCAGCACCTGTGCGTTTGAGGAAATGATCGGCGTTCCCAACCATGAAGACTATTGCTGGGGTAACCCAGTATTCGTGTGTCTTCTGCTCTTAGGACAGGCCTTTTCAGAAGACGGCTGGCAACTATGGGCTGGATCAGTCCAAGACGTGGAGAGGTTCCCCTTGCACGTCTATCAGGATGAGGTGGGAGACTCCGTGACCAAGCCTTGTGCCGAAGCCTGGCTCACGGAAAATGCGGCCGAGATGCTCCTCGAACAGGGACTCATCCCGCTCCTCTCCTACAAGAACCAAGATCGCATCCGACTACTCCGGTTTCAGTCGATCGCGTCACCATTGAAACCGTTGCAAGGCCGGTGGGGCTAGGCCAAATTATTCCGCCATGGTGAGTGCGCCTTCGGGTAGGGCCAACGGAATTGGGGTGGGACTGGGAGCTCGCCAAGGGGTTGGGGCTCGCCCCCCGCACTCCCGATTAGCCTCAGTCTCCACCCCGTTATCTCCCGCGCCACTGGCGTGGGGACTGAGACGCCTCGGCCGTGAGCCATGATGGGATTGGCGCCAGCAAGCTGGCAGCCAAACATCCTGTGCCGACATGCGGTGGACACAGCCGAGTCCCGACGGTTGTCTGGGGCACGAAGTGCCAGGGGCCAGAGTGGATCCTCATGGGGGATTCTTCCCACGCCTTGATCCTGATGGGTGACTGGTGCGGCCCAGAGGCAAGTCGACACGACTGACGACGACAACCGGGATACAACGGAGTCTCCTAACCGTAGTGGCGACGGACCCTGTGGGATCTCACACCTCGCCCCCTTGGCAGCATGCGGGACCACGGGTGAGTGGTTGTCCTTTTGAATGGAGCCTTCGAGATGGGCGACCTTTTTTCGCCTGCCCTCCGTTTCCTCTCAGGCCGATATCACTCCCGTACAACCAGCGCGATCTTGTCGGAATATATTCCATGAATTCGATTCTCAGTGCCTACTGTGATGTTGTAGAAAACCATCGTTACAAGAAGTTCGCCGTGTTGCGCATGCTTTTCCAGAGACCAAGTCTTTATGAATGCACCACCGTCAGCCATTAGCACCACTAACTGTGATGCGCTCACAGAGCCCGAGTCAGCCAATCGCATCAGTCCGTCGATGGTCGATGTGGCGACCGTGATTGCCGTGCCTACAACGGGAATAAGACTTGCTGGCCCGAGGATCCACGGGATTGATCCTCGTTCCGCTTGACGTTGGAATATTCCCGCATAGGTTTTCGCAGTACCCTTATTCAACACATATTTATCCACTACATACTTTTTATCGCAAGAGAGCTTGCTGCGTTCCGCCGTCGACAACACTGCAGAAATTTTTCCTTGGCTCACCAAGCCCTCTATTCGCAAGCCAGTCCTTGGAAACGCCACGCTGAGCTGAGGCCTGAAAAACAATGGATCGTGTTGCTCAAAGTAGCCAGCCATCTGTAGCCTCCTCAAGGCCCCCAAAACCACTAAACGCGATACGGTTCGACTTAGGGACCGTCTGATTAATTCGAACTCGAACTGAACAGCCGCTCCGCTGTCCGCCGGACCCATGCTTCGCCTCCAGAAGGCGTTGCCCGACTCAACCTGCGGCGCAGACGCTCCACCTCGACATCATTCATCAGCTCGTTGCCCCAACGAACCCATTTGCTCGGCAAGCGTACGGAACACACATGCATCCGTAAGCTCCTCCATCAAAGAGACCCTGTCAAAGGAGAACTTCTCGCTTCTGACGCTGAAGCAAGAATATTCGATCAACGCGAGACCTTCGAGGCATGAAGCCGTCCCCCCAGATGCCATTCGCCCGGTTAGAATCGTCCTTCATTCGCATGATCCATTCTTTCCTCTTTGTGATAGCTGCCTGCCGCTGTCTGACTGGCTAGAGGTGAATATTAAGTCAATGGGCAGGCCAGACCCCATTTACTCCTCAAGAATTGGGCCTAGACCGAGCCCATGCCAATAGGACCTGGTTGCCGCTTTGGTCCTCCGTCGGCTGGAATGAAGTTAGCCAGTACACGCCGACCACTCGTGGCCGGTTTCTCAGCGGGGCGGAAAAGGCTGCCACTCTTTGTTTTGGGGACAGGGCGATAGGCTTTAGCAGTCCCCTTCACCGTAATGATCCTTCGTTCCTTAATGCTATCTCGCTTTGTTTCTTCCCCTTCCTCCAACCAAGGGATAACGTTTTGTGTCACCCTATCTGGCTTCGGCTTCACATTTTGCTCCACCACGACCACACTCCCGTCATTTCGTACTTCAACCACAATGGCAGTGTGATGGGGGCGCTTGGAGGGTCCTTGCTCGGATGTAGTTTCCCATTTGAATTCGCCTAAGGTCTGTGTGCGCACCGTGACGCTATGATCTCGGAATTGAAGAATGTCCCCGGGTTGAATATCCTTTAGCTTTACCTCCACGCCCCAGACATAGTCGGCTGTGGGCGTCACAGTTCCAAAATCAGCGGCGGATTTGGCTCCGTGGGATTTCAACACTTCATCGACAAGTGCGAAGCAATCGATACCTCCCTTCTCTTTTCCACCATCCACCGCTTTGCTGCCGACTTTTGCTTTGGCAGCGTTGCTAATTTTCTGAGACAAGCCATCATCCGATGTGCCCACGGGCCCCTCCATACACCTCGAGCGAGATTAGAACCATAGGACATTCTCCTTCGCAGCTCGTTACTTCAGTAACGCCTGTTGTCGGAAGCCCGGGGCGCTGGTGTTGAAGAGCGCGGTGCCGGGTTGGCGGATGGCAGATTCGCTCGCACGGGCTAGTAGTGGAATCAAGATAGCATTGACCGCCCGCCCTGGTACCATTCGCCTGCTTTGAATCGCCCTTCGTTCGCAGTGGCCCAACTCTTCCACTTAGCAATTGCTTCCTGCTGTTGTGTGACCGGCATATCGGTTTCGAATGGAATGTCGGCTCCGTAGCGGATGACCAATTCCTCGTAGGCCAATTGCCGAATTATTCGAGGCGTCTTTGGAAAGGCCAGATTGTCCACGAGGACTGCTGGAGTCACAGGCATCCCACTGCGGTGTCGCAGCCCAGAGGCAAATCGACTCTTATTGGCAGCCCACCAGGCCTTCCATTCCTCAGGCTTTTGAGACAACCGAATGACATTCTCGCCGTATGGCTTGCCGTCTGGACGCAAGACCGGCTGCCCTTTCTTGACCTGTTCTTTTTCCTCGTCGAAGAGTTCATCCTCTTCCATGACCTCAGGAATAAAGACCTTTTCATAAAGCTCAGCCCCTGTGAGGACGTTCAAACCCAAAGCGGCACCGGAAGCGACCGCTTCATCCGCGAGAGAAGACAGCAACACTGGTAGAGCAGCAATGTCACCCATGAGACCCAGAGCCAAAAGATCGTCTAGAGTAGGCTTATGCTGGCTCACCTGTGCCAGCAGAAGATTGACCTCTTTGGGAGTTGTGGAAATTGTCCGTATCGACCAAGGTGCGGCAGATAGACCGTTCTGAAGCGTCGCTTCTTGAACGAACTTCTGCTCACCAAGGCGGAGGAGCGCAACTGCCGCAGCCGAGCGAACAGATCCATCCTCGTGTCCAAGCCAGTCGTGCAACTGAGACTTTGCTTGCTTGTCACCCAGACGACCTCTCGTCCACACAAGCATTCGCAAGGCTGCAGGAGGTAATGTAGCAACGTCTGCCACCAATCCTTCTCCGGACTTTATGCGCCAGTACCCATAGAGTGTCGCTAGGATAAAGATGAGCCGTGGATCATTGGCAGGAAGAATTTGCGCAATCTTAGATACCCATTCGGGCGGGCATTCATACTTCAGCGCATCGGCGACCGCCTGCAGTTTCTCGGGGTCTTCCGGATCAAGCGGTTCCAGCACTTTCTTGAGCAAGTCGAACTGCCTCTGCCGACAAAACACGGAGACCACGGCAAAGAGCACGCCAAAGTCCCCCTCCGCCGCCTGTTTCTCACAGACCTCAAGGGCAAGATCTTCCCCGACCACGAGTGCATCGATATGCGCCTCGAGCCGTTCCTCCCATTCAGCGATCGGGACCCACGTAATTTCAGGATCATCGAACAGAGTCAATCGCTGAGCGTACAGGAACGAGGCTTCTTCAAGATGCTCTTCATACAGCTCCACATAAAAGCGGCGCGGCGATCGAGCTACACGGGATGGCTTCATCTCCTTCGTTACGATAGCAGAGACCTCCGGCTGGGCCAGAGTCGCTGCCGGAGTAGTAGGCGCGATGGTCAGGGCAATCGTCTGGTCAGAACCGATGGATTGCTCAACAGAAGCCCCTGTTCGAACAGCCGATGAGGCAGACAGAGAGGCCTCATGAACAGAGACAACACAGGTCGTATGTCCGGCGCGGATTTCATCGCCGGTCTTGAGCAGGGCCTCAGTAACACGCCGCCCGTTCAGGAACGTCCCATTGCGGCTCTTCAGGTCCCTGAGGCGGCAAGTCTGGTCGGCACATTCAAGGGAGAAATGCAGGCTCGAGATCGACTTATCGAGAGGAAGCGCAACGTCAGAGTTTTCGCTCCGCCCAACGCGCAAGAGTTGATTGTCCGATAGCTGGAGGGTGCGCCCTTTCTCAGGGCCGGAGACAATTTCGATAAAGATGTTCACATTCGCAGAAGAACTGTTTCTTTCCGTATATCTGCCTTTATAGCGGATGCTTCGCCAAGGCTTATTCGCCAGGAAATGGCTTTGTCATAGGGCTCCTAGCCAAAGCTGGACAGTAGCGATACTCGGGGGCAGTAACCAGGCCGACCTTATCAGCCAGTCTTAGCAACCCAAGCCCCTCGATCCAGACACGCTGGTTAGAGACAGATATAGCTTCTTCCATCACAAACCTTGCCCGTTGAGCTTCAAGGTCGTTGTCGTGCTCTGCCAGCAACTCCTCAAACGCCTCCTCAAAGTCACCCTGGCTCCTAGCCGCAAGAGCCTGACATACGCCTAAACGAGCAGACGCTGTGCCATCTAACGCACGCTCAAACTGGGCCAGAAGATCTGGCACACCCTCTGCTGATGAACTGCCTCCTCGTAGCAGTTGCTGAATGATCTGCGTATACATAAAATCGTCCTCGTATTCAGCATTCGACAGCCACTCGCTTGGAGACAGTTCAGCGATACGAGCCGCCCTTTCAAAATCTCCGGCGGTCAAGGAATCAAACAATGCCTCGTTTCGACTAGATGCACGACGGAAATGCTGGAGTTTGTTTTCCGCAATACAACATTCAAGGAAACGAATCCTCACTCGCGCACTACGGATGAGATGGTGATAGAACACATTCACATTGGCATCCACGAGAAGCGCGGTCACCGCAAGGGCGCGAAGCTTCTCACCTAGATCCTCACTCAAGCCACCCACTTCTTCTACGGAATGAGCTTCTTCAAATATCTCAACGAGCCAAGCCGCCACCTCAAGCGACAATGCCTCTTTCATGTCTCGTAGTTCCATTCTTTCCTTCCCTAGCCTAGCCCTTATATTCCAAGGGGTTACTCCAAGATAGCCCTGAAAACCCCGCAGCGAGAATCGCATTCGCTAGTTGTGCTTTTATTACAACTGGACTCCAGAAGTTCTTTATACGGAAAATTGAGACCTCAGGATCAATTCTTTTAGGATCCAAGACTAGCCGTTTGACTCTCCTTATCTCAGTGGGCGATACATTGTAATAGGCAGGTTCACTCTTTCCCAAATCAAGACAGTCTTGGGGAAGAATAGGGTTCAAGATGAAATGGCTACCGGGGACGAGCTTGCCCTTATGATTCATGATTCCGACTGGCAAAAACTGAATATTTGCAGCACTCTTCCCTTCAAGAAACTGCCTCAAGGGATCAGAAATCACTACCAAGCCACTAGCACTCAGTAAGTTGTCGGCAAGACCGATATTCCTTGGGAACTCAGGATCCATTTGAAAGTAGGCATCAGGAGGCCAGCCATTAAGAAGCTCCACTCCTCGACATAGACGTCCAGTTTTCTCAACTTTCTGAATTACGGATAGGACACAGGTGTTTCCTTCATCCTTTGAATCCCATACAAAGAAGTCTCTCATCCACTCCATTTCCATTATGATGCGCCTCCAAAAAACTCCAAAAGTTTCTTTAGCTTACTGATCTTGTTCTCAATTCGTAGCTTAGGGCGGTAGGTCGCATTCGAACCCTTAGCCATAGAAAATGGATAGTACCACGTGTCTGGTTTGTTCACCCAGGCGTCATGGGTGCCTTGGCCCCTCTCTGTGATTTCTGTCCGCCAGTCAGTTTGCATACTTACTAGGTCATTCTGAATCGACTTCGCTGTAGCTGTGTGTCCTTCCCCTTGAAGCTCGAGCGTCTCATAGAAATTCAGTATGGCCTTTTTCACATCAGCGCAATAACCTTTCGTGCTATTGTGGTCCCAGTCATGTTGCGGCCAGTTTTCCCATCCTGGTGGGCCAGTATTCTCATCGATGACATACCATTTCAGGGAATGGCCAAAGAGGGGAAGGGGAATCAAATTGTCACTATTATTTATGTTCCAGTCTGTTTCGTGACAACAGCGGCGCACCACATTCTTTTGGACTTCGGACATTTCCCCTAAGTTGTTCACACAAGACACCGACAAGATGTGATGAGCCTCGTGCGGCACTTTATAGTATCTAACCGTTCCGTCTTCCTTAGAGGTTTTCTTGCCCGCAAAGGCGAATGCATCCGCGGATAACTCGCCACCTTTCTTTCTTCCCTTCCATCCCGGGTTAGCACAATTGTCCCGATACTTGTCATCTGGCTCACACACAAACTGATTTTTATTGCCTATGGGATTGTGTTTGTCTGACATTGCAGCACTACTTCATGAGACTGGCACTCATAAGTCCCACCGCTCCGTGACGTCCATCGGATGATGATGTGACAACCCAGGCCGCAGGAGCTGTTGCATATCTTCTCTCCAAGGCGGACATGGCCATGCACGTCCCCACCGCCCCTGCCGCCGCCCCGGTATCTCCGAAACTGAGAGCAGGATAGGCAACCTGATGAGTAATGACGGCTGGATACGTAGCAGACACTCTGGTTTGCGCCAGTCCCCACTCGTAGGCCCTATACGGCTCCCCATTTTGATCCGTGAGGATCCAAACTTCTGTTCCAAACTTCAAATAGGATTTCCCGAGATCAGTCAGGAGCTGACTGAGTCCTGTCCCATCAGCAGAATGGCCAGATAAGAGGGATGTCTCTTGATTAGCACTGCTCACATATGTAATGTGCGTTGATAAATCGACCGATTTGCCACTCGCCTTGCCAGGTGTCTCCAACACCATGAATGCCGCTGCTTCTCCGGGCTGAAGTCCTACGGGCATATCGCCACATTTGAGACGTCCAGTTTGATACAACCAGATCAGCACGTCGTGATCGATGAGCGAATCGACCGATCCCACGATGGCCTTATCGATGCGCCCTGCCTCTAATGCGGATATGGCAGATCGGACTGCTGTTACAAATGCTTCGTGTTCCCCGCGTATGATTACGCACATACTGGGCTCCAGCGGAAGACTGGCAACGCCGAGGAGCCTTTTAAGAAATGCCTCATCCGCCTCAGTTACTTCCACAGGTGTTTCGACGCCTGCATCGTCTTTTTGTTTCTGCTTTAATTCCTTCAACGCTTCGTCTTGAATCAGCTCAATGCCCTTTGAGGTCCGCATGGGGTCAGGCAACCCCATGAACAGTCCACACCGCCTCCAGTTAATGGATCCTTTGTCCTGTAATCGAAAAAGATCCCGCATGGTGGCAGAAGCCAAGGCCAGAAGGCGACCTTGTCCTTCGAAGCCCGTTAATCCTTCTACCGCATGCCCAACCACATCTTGAAGTTCTCCATCTTCGGAATTTCTGACTTTGAGAACTCCGAGTTGCTTCGCCCGCGTAAGACCTGCACGTGCGCCAGCACATGATGTCGCCAGATCAAGCCCTAGTGAGGTCACCATACCGGCGGCTGTTATAACTACATTCATAGAAGTCAAGGGAAAAGAAGCTGCCTCCTAGTATGACTCTTCACACTGAAAACAGATTCGTTCAGTCATCACCACAGTCGGAGCGGGCGGTTGAATGACAGGAAATGGAGGGGTATTTTTATCATTATGGAGCATTAAATCGAGAGCACGGGCCACATTCTTCCCCTCTGCTTGTACATCGAAGGAGAAATTGACAAATTCAGCCTTGCCTTTGATCTTGTTCGAAGCCACCCCTCCTCCTGCACTTCCAGCCTCATCCCCTGTGCTCATGCTGAAGTTCGAGTCTTTCAGACAGATTGGGTTACCGTCGCACTTCACCTTACTACTACCCTTCGCTGTGTCGGAAGACTTGGCTATATTTGGATATGGAATGGGAATTGGCCCGGCTGGCGATGGAGTTTTGCACACATCTGGGAACGAGGGTGAAACCCCACCACTGTCGGCGTGCACCACTGACAGCATGTTTACGCCTACCGTGACGCCCATGAGTTGGTTCTCCCTTACATGCTCGATTGAAAGTGTATTTCACGTACGCTGTGAAGCCGACGATGGATCATCGTTCTAGCCCCCCAGATAATCGTTGCCTGGGAAAGGTCTGGTTCTACAACCAACGTATCGATCTTCGGAACTGGTATAAAGTCACAACCTATTGTTTGCACGACAATCTTAGGCACTACACGCGGCAGCTGAAAACGAAATTCATACGAAGAAGACAGGTTCACTCCTCTCACCCATTCTCCTCCCTTGAGCGCGTCTTTGACCACAAGAGTAGGATGTGCGCTGAGGAAATACCGATCATCAAAATCTTGTGGGAGCAAGGGATTCCGAAGTTTGGTCCACGACGCATCATATGTCCCAGCATAGCCCCGACGTGGCTCCCAATCCCTTCCAATGAATCCGAACGCCGCCGGTTCTGGGCAGTCTTTCCAACTGCCTATCAATTGTTTTGGATCTTCAAGGTTGGGAAGCTTCGTCCCCTCAACCTTCCTCGAGTTCTTCATGCGATAACCAGTGCCTACTGGATTCCGAGTTTCGCTTCCATGTCTCGTAGGATCCAGATGTGTCGTATCAGAGCCGCCAAAGGCCCTTTCATAGACTAATGGAACCTTGTCAAAATACGAAGAGTTAGATATCGAATGTCCGCCAATTGTTTTCTTCCATACTCGATCGCCGAATACGCGCACCGTTTTTCGGAGGGGCCCGACTTCGAGACTCGCATCCACCTGCCTTCCCTTTCCTTTCAACGCATATGCATGACCAAGAAGGGCCACATCAGTCCCAGGTTTAGATACAGCCAAATCACTCGCATACTTGACACTAGATTTACCCGGCTCACCGTAGAACACCTCGGCCATATAAACCGGAGCTTGCTCGTCTGCTGGTGCTAGAGCCCCTTCTTTTACCCACTTATATGTTGCCTTGATCAAGAGTAACAGCACCTCCTGACCATCCTTATCTAACAATACCGTGGCTTCTGCCACGAAAGGCGTGTGATTGACGACTTCCATTAGTTTATTTTGACTGCGCTGCCCTTTATCTTATTTACGCCAGAAGATCTGGATACAAGCTGTGTTCCTTTAATTATGATTTTCCCATCTCTATGGATCGCAATACTTCCCTTTCCGCAACGAAGAACAATTTGATCCGTGGCATCAAGAATCAATTGCTTCCTGTCTAATTTCACATCAAGCTTCTCCATTCCCACTGCATCAAGCTGCATCTCCTCAATAACCTCTTCAAGGGGAGAACGCATCACGCCAATAATTATGGGACGTACTGGATCACCTAGCTCGAATATGAGAACGACGTGGCTATTTGCTGACCAGGCGGCTTTCCACCCGCCGCTTCCAGGGGATATCGTATAGCGAGCTGGAAGTGGCCCTTTGGTGTTGTCTTGATAATCGACAAGAGGGAATCCTGTCTCCTCAACTCCAGCCAACCAACCTATGAGGCAACCAGGAATTCCACAGTTGCTGGTCAGAGGAACAGCGTCATCGGACAGATACATTGGAGCTAGTTGTTCTTCCATATGACCTCTTCACCCAAACAGTGAAGTTATAGACTCTGCTCGTTTCTATGAGTCTGGTTAGTTCTCGGATATCTTTTGCCCTTTTAAGTTGATCTCTCCGGATGCCTTGACGGTGAATTTCTTCGCTTGAATCTCTATATCACCGTTCTTCTTCATCAAGATGCTTGCGCTCCCTGTTTTGATTAGAATTTCATCGGCAGCTTGAATAGAGATTTTCTTCGAAGACTGAACTATATAATCCTTCTTCACGCTTAACTCTGACTTACCAAGAATCTCCTCTGAGCTATCTTTGGCCACCGTAACCTTATGGTTACCTCCAACGTTTTCAGAGAAATCCTTTCCCGCACTGAATGTCTTTCCTCCTCCAATGCTTTCACTCTTGCTTCCCCCTACAGCCTCGGACTTTGCCGCTCCTACCTGTTCAGCCTTCAGGCCCCCTACGCTCTCATTCATTGCAGCAGCAACACTTACTTGATAGGCCGCTCCAATAGTAAGGGCCTTTGCACCCCCCACTGTCTCGGTCGACACTAAGGCGACGACCTCAGTCTTAGCACCACCAATCATCACGGTTTGGTTCGAACCTATCTTCTCTGTTTGGTCCACTCCGATTGTAATAGCCTGAATGTTTCCTACGGTGAGGGTGTCATCGTGCCCGATTTTCGCTATCTTGTCGTTTCCAACGCTCAATGTTTCGTCATGACCAATCTTCTGGCCCTTATCGTTCTCGATCAGAATATTCCAATCTTTCTGCCCGTGGAGAAAGATTTCCTCGCTGCCTTTTTTATCTTCAAATCGAAACTCATTTGAGCCTCCCCCGCCTTTGGAGCTATTCGATTTGATCGTGCTCTTCGTCTGCTCCGCCGGCAAGGGATAGGGCACCGTCTGTTCGGCGTTATAGACACGGCCGGTGATGATAGGCTGGTCGGGATCGCCTTCGATGAACTCGACGATGACTTCCTGGCCGATGCGGGGAAGGAACATGGCGCCCCACTGCTTGCCGGCCCAGTTTTGGGAGACTCGAATCCAGCATGAGCTATCTTCGTCGTACTTCCCTTCCCGATCCCAATGGAACTGGACCTTCACTCGGCCATACTTGTCCGTCCAGATCTCCTCGCCTGCCGGCCCAGTTATGACGGCTGTCTGTGAACCCTGAATAATCGGCTTGGGCGTCACCTGCGGTGGACGGAACGGAATCTTATGAGGGATACATGAAAAGGAGTTGGAGTAGTCGGATTCAGCCGCCGCAGTGGCGCCGGTCGTATAGGTCGAGCCGACCGAAGCCACATGGTGCACGCTGGTCAACAGATAGGCCTGATTCATGTCTTTGCGGACATAGTCTTTCAAATCAAACCGATACCCTGATGTGAACGCGCGGCAGGAGCTCGTGCCGGTGACGACGAAGTATTGGGCTTCCTCTTCCTCCATCCGAATCTTGGCGATGGTGTCTCCTTGGTTCTTCTTGCCGTACTCCCCTGGGTAATCGTAGATCTCAAACTTGGTGTTCCCTCCCACCTCGATGGTACTTTTCATTTCCGCATCGAGGCTCGTACTCGGGGTCTCAAAATTGTAGTCTGTGACGGCATACTTACCCGGTCGCAAGACCTGCTCCCATTGCAAACTCGTGATGACGTCTTCGGCCAGCGCACCACTGCCCTGCGGGTCCCATTTGGCGTCCTTTTGCTCCGGACAAGGCTGATGCGCTGAAGGATCGTCCGCAATGACCAACGTATGTTTGTCCTTCTCATGTTTAAAGAAATACAGGAGGCCGTACTGTTCCATCAGGCGAGAAACGAAATTGAAATCTGTTTCCCGGTACTGGACGCAGTAGTCGCTCGGTTCAAAACTGCCCTGCAACTGCAGCTTATAATCCGTGAAGCCCAAGTCTTTAAAAATCTGCTCGATGATGGCCGGAATGGTTTTCTTCTGAAAGATCCGACAGTCCGAGGTCCGCGTCAAGAACCAGGTCCAGGGCACCATAGTCGCCCGATAGTTGGCGAGCCCGCGGTCACTGCCGGTTTGCATGAAGCGGCTGATAAAGCCGTTGAAATATCGTTTTTTGTCAGAGCCGAGCGTGACGCGGAGCGTGACGCGTTTGCCGATGATGTCCTCGAATTTGATATCGGGATCGTGCGAGAGCAGATCCAGATCGAAATTCGAGAGCCGCGAGATGCCCTCCTGCCCGGAAAAACCTCGGAGGAGCAGGACGTCCTTCCCAAGCGGCGTCTCGATCCCGATCAGCCTGTTTTCCTGTGTGTACGCCATAGCTTCAACTCTCACTTACCATCGTTTCGCGATCTTTGATACTCTGATTCCTCGTCGCCATCTTTCCGGCCTGCGCATCCGCATCCTGGCGTGAGCAACTGCATCTATCACGCGGCGTTGACCGGACTCCGAAACCGCTCGTGAAGGACTCGCGCCACCCCATAGCGGAAGTTCCCCTCCATCGTGACGGAAATATGTAGCCTCCTCACAGGTTATCTCGTTGCTATTCTGATCTCTCTTGTCGATCGTGCCGCGGAATTACAATATCGTCTCCGGCAGTCCAAGCTCTTTTCGGACCGGCTCCATTCTTTCTGCTAAGTTTGATGTGTCTTTCCACACTCGTTCTAATTTATTCTTCGACTCTTGCACACGGCTCATCAACACCTGAGGATTGTGGCAAGACTCGAGAATTGAGCCAACCGAGGACTGGTCTCCCAGTGCAACTATCTTCTCGTCAAATGCTACAAGGACAGCATTTCTCATCTGAATTTTCCCAAGCAGAGGGCTCATTTGAGCGATCACCTTAACGCCAATATTGATGGCACCTGTAGGATCGAAAATAGCAGCCGGCGATGGCCAACCACCAACTGCCTTGCCAACCTTTCTTAATACCGCCACAGGCCCAACAAACGGAGCCGTCAAAGGAATCCTCCAGTTTCGGCAGAACTCTGTGATGTGCAGTGGATCAACACCCGGGCCTTTAGCCACCCTAAGACACTCTACTGCGAGTAGATGATGACGAAATTCCCGTTGAGCGATTAAGACTTGGTCCAGTTGACCCCTCCACATAGGTAACAAGACCGTCAAGAAATACCCTTTTTGAGCCGCGCTCGGTCCAATAGTCATCAGCTGCTCCAGTAACAGGCCACCTTTTGAGACAGCCCTCATTCACTAACCCGTGTCAGCGCCTCAGCTCACCCCACGTCATAGCGGAAGCTCCCTTCCGACGTGACCGAGATATGGACCTTACTGACCGCTTCTCCGGCGGCCATTCGCCCAAGAAATTCTTTCGACAGCTCCGGCAGCAATGTGCGCGTCAGGATGTGGTCCACGTTCCGCGCGCCGCTCGCCACTTCGGTACAACGATCCGCGATCGCCGTGATCAACGCCTCATCGTAGGACATCGCCGCGCGGTGGTTTGCTTTGATGCGGCTTCTGATGCGGTTCAGCTGCAATTCGATGATGCGTCGCATAATATCCGGTGAAATCGGATAAAACGGCACGACGATCACACGCCCCAGGAACGCCGCCTTGAAGTATTCGAGGAGGTCAGGCCGGACGGCATCGGCTAAGCCCTCCGGTTCCGGCTTCGTCTCCGGATCGGCGCAGAGCTTCATGATCCGATCGGTCCCGGCGTTGGACGTCATGATGATGACCGTGTTCTTGAAGTCGATGTCACGGCCCTCGCCGTCCTTCATCGTGCCCTTGTCGAAGACCTGGTAGAAAATGTCCTGCACGCCGCGATGGGCTTTCTCCATTTCATCCAGCAGGATCACGCTGTAGGGTCTTCGGCGCACCGCTTCCGTCAACACGCCTCCCTCGCCGTAGCCGACATAGCCCGGAGGAGATCCCATGAGCAAGGAGACTTTGTGTTCCTCCTTGAACTCGGACATATTGAGGGTGGTGATGTTTTGATCGCTGCCGAACAGCAACTCGGCGAGCGCCAATCCTGCTTCCGTCTTTCCCACGCCGCTCGGGCCGACGAACATGAATACCCCGATCGGCCGACGAGGATCTTCCAGTTTGGCTCGCGCGGTTCGCAAGCGCTGACCGAGCGCCTCCAGGGCATGCGATTGTCCAATGACGCGCTTCTCCAAATGCTCCTTGAGACTCAAGATGGTGTTGATCTCGTCTTTCACCATGCGCCCGATCGGAATACCGGTCCAGGCCGAAATCACCTGGGCGATGGCCTGCCCGTCCACACAGGGCTGGAGCAGAGGGGACTCTCCTTGGACCGATGCGAGTTCCTTGTTCAGTCTGGCCAGATCGGCCTGGAGGGTCTCGATTTCTTGCTGGGTCAGCCTCACAGGCGGCTTGTCACTGACCTTGTTAGGGGTCTTCTCGGTTGCCTGGTCCGGCGTCTTCGGCGCTATGGCCTGTTGCTCTAACTTCTGCCGGATGGCGCCGATCTCTCCGACCAGCTTCTTTTCCTGCTCCCAGCGGGTCGTGAGTTCGGCCAGGCGCTTCTCTTCAGCCTCTCGTTCCTTGCTCAAGTCCGTGAGGCGGTCCCGGTGAAGTGCGCCTGTCACAGCTTCCCGTTCCAAGATGGCGATTTCGGTATTGATGAGAACAATGCGCCGGCGCGCATCCTCCAGTGAGGGTGGTTCCGCGACCTGCCCGAGCGCCACTCTGGCGCAAGCCGTGTCCAGCACGGTGACCGCCTTATCCGGAAGTTGGCGGCCGGAGATATACCGATGGGACATCCTCACCGCCGCCTCGATCGCCTCATCCAACAGCCGGACCTTGTGATGTTCTTCCAGCGTCCCAGCCAATCCACGCATCATATTGATGGCAGCGGATTCCGTCGGCTCCTCCACCTTGACCACCTGGAACCGTCTGGTCAGCGCCGGATCCTTCTCAAAGTATTTCTTGTATTCGGCCCAGGTCGTGGCGGCAATCGTGCGCAGTTCTCCCCTGGCCAGCGCCGGCTTCAGGATGTTGGCAGCGTCGCCCTGTCCGGCCTGCCCGCCGGCGCCGATCAAGGTGTGGGCTTCATCGATAAAGGTGATAATCGGCTTCGGCGAGGCTTTGACTTCGTTGATGACCGACTTAAGACGGTTCTCGAATTCTCCCTTCACCCCGGCCCCGGCTTGGAGCAGGGCGAGATCCAGCACCCGCACGGTGACGTTTCGCAGCGGCGGGGGCACGGCGCCGGAGACGATTTTGAGAGCCAATCCTTCCACGACAGCGGTCTTGCCCACCCCCGCTTCTCCTGTGAGAATAGGATTGTTCTGTCGTCGTCGCATCAGAATATCCACGACCTGCCCGATTTCCGCATCCCGTTCCAGCACCGGATCTACCTTACCCTGCTTTGCTCTCTCCGTGAGGTCGGTAGTATATTGATCCAGGGCCGGAGTCCTGGAGGCGTGAGGCGCTCCCTCGATTGTGGGCTGCTCAACTCCTCCCGTCTGGATCTCCTCCAGATCCTCCATCGATCCTGAGACGATCTTCGGCAGTTGGGCATGTAGGTCTTCCGCTGAGATCTTCTGCACCTCGGGAGACATCTCGCGCATCATGCGAGCAAAATCGTCCTCGGTGAGCAGCGCCAGCATCAGATGACCGGAGCGCACGCGATTGCCCCCGTATTCAATAGAAGCCAATGACCAGGCCTCATTGATGAGCCGCGGGACCCGCGGTGTCAGAGTCGGTGTCCTTGCATTCCCGGTCTTGAAATGATCGAGCACCCTGGTCAGGTCTCGGGACAATCGCGACTGATCGACACCATAATGGCGACAAATCTTATGGATGTCTGCGTTCGACGTCTCCAGCAATTTACTCAGAAAATGCTCGATATCCACGTCGTAATGGGTCCGGCTCAGACACAACCCTGCGGCCCCCTCTAAGGCGCGACGACAGGTGTCATCAAGCTTGCCGATGAGTCCCTTGAGATTAATGTTCATGTCTGTCCTCTCCGCAATCCGCGTTAGGCCGCACCGGCCCCTGCCATCATGGTGGAACCGGAGAACTTCACGTCGTCTGCATGGTGGTCAAACGCTTTGGTCTTCAACCACGTGGTCCAGCCGAGCCTCGGGGCATAGGTTTCCGTCGACTGCAATCTCGTGGCCGGCACTTCGTCGGCTCGTAAACGCAACTGCACCTCGAAATCCAGTTCCGGCCCGGCGAACAACTTCGTCAGTTGCACGAGGGTCGGATAGGCCTGACCGGAGGGCAGCAGCCGGTCGAACTGCTCAAATTCGAGCGGACCCAGTTCAATCTTAAAGGCCGCCTGTTGGTCCCAGATTTTGGTTCCGACCAGTGCTGACTGACCCAACATATTGTTGCTTCCCGTTACGCCGATGGTCGTCCATTCGGCTTCTTCCAGGGTGAGCCAGGCCCCGATAAATTGATTCATGCGTACCGGCACTTCAAAGTAGTCTCCCAAGCAGCGCTCCAGCGCTTCAGCCGACCGCGGACGTTGCCCAAGCAGCCCGATATAGCGAAGGACCGATCGCTCATCGATGGTCACTCGTTCCCGAAGCCCCTCGGTCCCGAGACCGGCGAGGGCGAAGAGAGTCTGAGCAAAACGATCCTCTCTCCCCTTCAGCAACCATTGCTCAAACCCCACCGCGCAATGGTGTTTTCCCCAGGCTCGAAAAAACAGCGAGATCATGCGGTGGTTGAACACATCGAAGAAATCACGAAGCGTCTGGTCCTTGGCGTGCAACCGCTCCAGCATGAGCTCGGAATAATAGCGTGGCAGAACACCTTGGGGACCAGTCAGCCCCATAAAGGCCACGGTCATTTCAACGGGGCGGCTCTCATCGCGAGTTTGGCGAATCTGACTAATCTCACTAGGGGGAAAGGCGAGGGATTGATGGGCACGGAAGCGAACAACTTCCTTCGAGGGACTTCCACTGTCGCCGACCGGCTGCCGATCGGGATACACGCGTGCAAGCAGCCGGACCGCCTGAAAAAACTCGAACCGGAAGCCCCGCTGAAGAAGTTCCTGTGTTAGATCAGGATCTGCTCCCCTGCTCTTGGCGGCCATTGTTTCAGAGGCCTTTCTCGTTGTTGCGTACGAGCGACACATTGGGTAAACGAATTGAGCGAGGCGTAGAGCCCAAGAAAGTTTTCCAACACGCTCGCGAACAGATAGACGCTGCTCCCCACATATTTGTTCTCATCGAACTCGATGGTGACTTCCATTCCCCGGCAGAACCCGTTCCACCCCAGCGAGGTCGGCCGGCGGGTCACCCGGCGAGAGGACACGGCCCTGATACCCTCGATTTGTTGATGGACCACGCTGGAATCCGAGAAATCATAGAGCCGCAGGATTTCCTGTAGTGCCTGCGGGCTTCCCTCTCCCAGAGAGAGATAGTTCAACGACAGATGGGAGATCAGCCGCCATTGCTTCTCGCCGCCCAACGGCGGCTGCAGCGGCTGCGTGGGTTTAACCAGCGCCCGTATTCTTGCAACCGGCGCAGCCTTTTCCAGTTCGAAATCGCCACGGACATCGTCCACTACCATCCGTCCGGTTAAGCCACGATTGGTACAGGTCGTAGAGACCATGAGTGTATCGCCCGCCGGCAGGGTGGGATCCATTTCAAGATCGACCAGGGAAAGATACACCTCGGAGCCTGCATCACCTTTCCGATCAGACGGCCTGCGGGTCTGGTACCAAAAGGCGCTCTGCTCACGGGCCTCGCGCGTATGCTTGAGCGAGTAAATCGGTTGTACCGGCCTGACGGTTGCCTTATCCCCGGACAGGAGAGACACAGCATCAATGGAATAAATTTCGTTCGCCAGCGGTCGCCTCACCTCGGGAATCACCCGATACTCATGCTGAGTCTGGTCCAGCCGGATCGGTTCAGCCTGCTGTGTGAACAAATTCACTACCGGTGTACAGCCGAGTCGAAACGTCTCGGCCGTCGGGATGTAGTCCGCCCGTGGCGGCTGATCGAGCAGGATCTCAATTTCCAACTTGCTTCCCATCCCGGCCTTCACCGCTTTCTGCAAGCCGCCGAGTTCCACAAACAGGAACTTCTGCGGGAAGGTAAAGTATTCATGCAAGAGCCGATAGCCGAGGAGAGCCTGTGGAGGATATGGAAGTACGCCTTCCTCCATCCCGAAGCCGACCGGGCGCAGGCAGCCTACCGATAGCACGATCGGTTTTTCGCCCGGCTTCCCTCCGACCGCACGACAACGGACCTCGACGGTATGATTCACCAGCAATTCGTATAGGGCATAGGCGGGCGACGCCTCACCGCTGAGATAGAAGCGTAATTGATCGACCTGAAGATCGTTGAACGTGAGACCGCCCTGCGCGTGAAGCTCCAACTTCATGATCGCCCCCGGCTTCCCTCCGGGAAGGGCACGATCAGCCGGCTGCACCTTGACGGAAGTCAGCGTGATCGGCCAGAGGGTTGTGGAGTAGCAGGTCCGAAATCGACATTGTGTGCCATCGATGGGGCGGGAATACAATTGCGTGCCGGACGGCAGGACATATCCACTCGTCAACTTCCCCTGCTCCGGATCAAGCACGAATTCGACGATCGACATGGAGGGAATAGGAGCCAGGTAATGCGGATAGAGCATTCCGAGGAGGGCATCGGTAATCTGGGGGAACTCATCGTCGATCTTCAGGTGGACTCTCGCAGCGAGAAATGCGAAGGCCTGGATCAGACGTTCGACGTGCGGGTCCTCGCATTTATTGGGTTCAAGCAGGAGCCGCCCGGCGACCTTAGGGTAAGCTTGAGCAAACTCCTGACCTAATTGCCGGAGGACCGAAAGCTCCCGCTCGTAGTATTCGAGCAACGTCTCTTGCACTAGGCTTCTCCCCGCACGGTGTAGAACGATGTCCCCAGTTGTAGAGCTGCGTCGAAGGTCACCGGTTCCGGTATCGGATCCAGACGCAGCAGCGCATCAATGCGAAAATGAAGCGCCGCATCAAACTTGCGCGGTGGTTCGAGCGTGACCTGTACTGATTTCAACCGTGGCTCGAATTTGCTCAAGGCCTCTTCCACGGACCGGCGGATCAGCTTCCGGTGTTCGGGATTCAACAGGCTGTAGCTCGTGAAATCCGGCAGCCCGAACATCAAGAGAGAATTATTCACCTCTTGGTACTCCGGAGGCGCGCCGTCCAGGAGTTCACGCCTTGTGTTCAGCAAGGCCTCAATATCTCGGGATACCGACTGTTTCAGCTCGCGGACGTTCGCTGAAAACGGAGCGGGCTTTCGCATCTTGTGCAATTCGTCGGCAAAGACCTCATCCAGCAAGAGACGATTCAGCAACGCCACATGAGATGTTTTCCGGCTATCTTCCATGAGACGCACCGTGTCCGGGGAGAGTGTGATTCCTTCGAATCTCTTTCGCTCGTATAGAAACGGCCCCCTGATAAGGCGGTTGAACCCCTCCGTCAAGGCACCCAGCACGTCATTGGATACCGGCCCGGTGCTCATGCGATCGATTTGCGCTCGCTCTTCCGACCCAAACTGCTCCTTGATATATTGCATCAGGGAGTTCTGAGGATTTTGCAATTTCGCGGCCAGCTTAGCCGGATCCTTGAGATCCAGCGTATCCAGATAGGGATCTCCCGCCCGAGGATCGTCGTCAAGCAGACGATCAAGCAGTGAGGCGGTGAACCCTCCCTCCGATTGGAACTTGTCAACCATGAATTCTCACCGGTCTCTCATCAGATCTACCGCATCACATGGCTTACTTCTTCGCCCCCTTGCGCAGATCATATCCGCCCTTTGACGTTCCCCACTCCCACATCGCAGCACGATACCGCAACGAAATCGTCTCCGTCGGCCTGGCCTCGCCGCTTTGAAATCCGACCGAGACGTTGCTCACGATGACATCATCCAAGGTCACCTTGCAGTACACATCCTTGCCCGATACCAGTGCAATTTCTGCCTTGGGGATCTGCTCCTTCATCGCACAAGCCTTGGCGAGGGAGGGACTCGACGCATCCATTTCCTTCACGATCACCAAATCAGCAAAGGTGGTAATATTGCCGGACAACCGGTCGCCTTCCTCCCATTCACCTGCTTGATTCACCCCATAGGACATCGACTGAAAGACGATCTGGTCTTTGAATTTATCGGTCGTCGCCTTTCCCTTGATGTCCCCTAATTTTAAGAACGCGTTCTCTTGTCTTGTCTCTGCCATGATCACCGTCCTCCTTGTAAATAGGGTTGCGCATGTCTTCGCGCGTTGTTCTTGTCGTGCCGGATCTACCGAACATCTTCCACCGCAAAGCGCGTGCCAGCCGGGGCCACGCGCATCCTGTTCGCCGCAATCGCCTCTAAGTTGCGGAATGATCGTGGAATAGCCGCTTCATTCCCGTTCGTGTCCTGTCTATCGAGTCACGGCGTCATTCTGCGAATGTATCCAAAAAGATAAGCGAGCGATGCAATCGGATACGCATGCGACTCGGACATGAAGTCAAGAAGCCGGAGGAAAGGGCCCACCGACTGATGCAAGTGGAATGGTCAGGGAGATTAGGACAGCAAGATATTCCATCTCCCCCCGACTTCAGAAGTACCTCCACTTCCCCTTCTTCAAAGTGGAGCCTCTCGCTTGTCTATTTCTTCGCCGGTGGTGGTAGCTCAGCCACTAACCTGAGTGACACCGTCAGCTCATCCAACTGGAAGTGCGGCTTCAGAAAGGCGATGGCCCGATAGACTCCAGGCTTCCCAGGCACCTCGGCGACTTCCACTCGGGCTTCCTTCAGGGGGAACTTGGCTTTGATTTCCTGTCCAGCATCTTCTGTGCTCACGACGTACTTCATGATCCAGCGATTCAGAAAGTCCTCACAATCTTTGCGTGTCATAAAGCTTCCGATTTTGTCGCGCATAATAGCCTTGAGATAATGGGCAAAGCGGGACATCGCCAACAGATATTGGAGCTGTGTCGACAACCGCGCATTGGCATTCGCCGCATCCGTGTCGTATTTCTTGGCTTTCTGGCAGGATTGCGCACCGAAGAAGGCCGCAAAGTCCGTCCCCTTACAGTGTACGAGGGGAATAAACCCAAGATCCGATAGTTCCTTTTCACGACGATCGGTGATGGCGATTTCTGTCGGACATTTGAGCGCAATTTCCCCCTCATCGGTTCGGAACGTATGGGTGGGAAGTCCATCCACGCGCCCTCCCCCCTCGACACCTCGAATGGCCGCTGTCCAGCCATACTTTGCAAACGCATCCGTGAGACGGGCCCCCATCGTATACGCCGCATTCCCCCAGAGATACTTGCTGTGATCCGTGCCGTCCACGTCTTCTTTGAAGTTGAACGTCTCGACCGGCACCGTATCCGGTCCGTACGGCAGCCTCATCAGCACATGGGGCAACGTCAGGCCTATATAACGGGAGTCTTCTGATTCGCGGAAGGATTTCCACTTGGCATAATCCGGAGTCTCGAACTTCTTGGCCAGATCCCGAGGATTTGGAAGGTCTGTGAAGCTTTCGAGCCCGAGCAGACCAGGAGCAGCCGCCGAGATGAACGGCGCATGAGCCGCAGCTGCGACATTCGACACTTTTTCCAACAAGGCCAAGTCCTGAGGATGGCGGCCGAATTCGAAATCTCCGATCAAGGCCCCATAGGGCGCTCCGCCGAACGTCCCGTACTCTTCTTCGTACACCTTCTTAAACAACGCGCTCTGGTCGAATTCTACGGCTTTCTCAAGATCCTTCCGTAGTTCGTCCTTGCTGATATTCAGCACGCGGATTTTCAGCATGGTACTGGTTTCGCTTTGCATGACAAAATAATGCAACCCGCGCCAGGCCCCTTCCAACTTTTGAAACTCCGGCGCATGCATGATCGCGTTGAGCTGGGCGGATAACACCTTGTCGATGTCCGCAATCCGCGCATTGATCGTCGCCTCGAGGTCTTTCGACACCCGGAGGGTGCCCTTCATCACCTCCTCAACGAGGGTGGCAATCTGCCGGCGAGACTGGTCACGCTCCCAGTCATCCTTTCCGATGCGGGTTTCATTGATAATCTGATCAAGGACTCCGCCCTCCTCCGTTCCCACCACCGCCGCGCCCTGGGGCTGCGCTTGTTTCACTTCTTCCGCCATGGTTAGCCCTCCTTCTGGGAACCACCTTCAGTTCCCAGTCCTGCTTCTTTTCCGATCTTTTGCTGCAACTCGGTATTACCGATGATTTCCTGTAGCTTTTCAGCGAGCTTGTCATTCCCGTCGGTTTTCGCGAGGAGAGCGGTCAGTTGTTTTCTCACCTCGACAAGCTTCCTCAAGGGCTCGACCTGTTCGGCCACCTGCTCAGGGCTGAAATCGTCGATGTTGCCGAGGCGAATTTCCACGCCGATCTTAGAGTCGTCATTGGTCAGCTTGTTGTCCACTTTGTACGCGAGGCGCGGCCCGATTCCCTTCATTACATCGTTGAAGTTATCCCTATCGATCTCCACGAATTTGCGCTTGGGATCCTTCAAGGACGGAGGGGGCTGATCCGGTTTTCCCGCCAAGTCAGCCATGACACCGACGACGAAGGGCAACTCTTTCATTTCAATGGCGCCGCCGGTTTCGACGTCATAGGTGATCTGCACACGCGGCGGTCGGATCCGATCTAATTTGTGTTGAGTACTTTCACGTGCCATGAGCATCCTCCATCGGTTAGTGTCTACGAAGTCTGGTCGGTGGTCGGCCTGCCCTGGGTCAGACCCAACGTCTCTCGGACGTTGCCGAGCACATCGTCGCTCTTAATGACCTCCTGCAGCCATTCTTCCAACGGCATTTCTCCCCACCGGGCTGCGCGCTGGACGAGATACGCCACAGGGCTATGCGGTTCTGTCCGACGGAAAAATTCAGCAACGGCCCCCAGTCGCCGCAACGCATCCGCGCGGTCAACCGGCATGATGCCGGACCCGCTTGCCGTCATGTGTACCACCGGTGCCATATCAGCCTCCCGAGGAGCAATGTCTGGTTGACTGACAGCTGGTGCCCCGACGCCCCCCTTTTTTCGAACGATTCCACTCATAAGAGACCGGCATTCGCTCAAGGCCTCCTTGATGACCCGCAAACTCGGCGCCTCCGGGCGGTATTTATCATCCAGAATGCGCTCGAACTCTTCTAATTCATCCCAACTCTGGTTCAGATTCTCAAGGATAGTCGAGCAATGACTGAGAGGTGTCGCCGCGACCGCCTTGTCGAATTTCTCCCCTTCGAGCTTGCCCTCTTCCAAGGCCTCTGCAAGCTGCCGCTTCCGTTCCCCATCCGTCGCCGCCCCACGACGCAGATTCTCGACTTCTTGGGATTCTTTGTAGTGCCAGCAGCTGTAGGCCGGCCCGCCTGGTGGATGAATCAGCGGCATGTTGAGGATAGCGACGGGGAGAACCTTGTTCAGTGCTTCAAGCCTTCCACTACGATACTCCAAATCGCCGTTTTCGATCGGAGGGTAGAACGCCTCCCAGTACTGCTCATGTAAGCCACGGAGAATCCTCAGCCCGTCCCGGAGTCCCGCCGCACCATGCTTCTTGACCAACCCTTCAGTCAGCCAAGCAGCCACCTGAAGGTCCTTGCCCTCGCTCGACAGAATCTTTGTAGCGAGCTGAATCGCCTTGGGCCAATCGGCGACCTTCACTTCACGTTTCCAGTCGCCCTGACTTACCGCCTCCTCTTCCCGCCGTGCTTCCTTGAGCAGCTCAAAGGATTGGCCGTCCCGAGGGTCCCCACCACAGGGTCTTTCCCCTGAGACGGGTTTCAGAATTTGTTCGATATCGATGGTCGGTACTGACGGCATAAAACGCCTGCTTCTGTTCAGACCCTGACCGGCACTTCGAACTGCAGCTCGCCCACTTCCAACACGGATAACTCGCGATCGTCTACGATGAAGGTGCGCTGACCTTGGGCCACAGCGATCCCTTCACCGCCGTCAAACCATTCCGTGATCCGCCCGAGACGAATCAGATCATTCTCGCTCTGTTCTGACCCTGCGTACACCACCGGAATGAAGAGGTCTCCCGTCGGCCCTTCGTTGATTTCAGCCGTCGCTTGCATCCACAGGAGATCTCGCAAATGCCTTGGCTTGCCAACCGTCAGCTTATGAACTTGTTCGAGCGGTAACCACACATATGCCCCTTTCACGAAACATTCGAGAAATGGAGCCAGCACATCGTCGGAATCACGGCAGGAGGCAAATGGTTTTCCGTCTCGCCAGCCCTTCAGGGCCTGCCGCTGTGATACTGCTCGATCCAACAGCCCTTTTGCAGAACTGCCTCGGCCGTCATGGATTTCCTTGAGTGCCGTGACATGCAAATCAGCATAGGCCGGCGGCGCAAGCAAGAAGGTCGGTCGCATCGTTCCGGCGTAGACTTGCTTACGGACCTGTTCGGCCTTGATAAGTTGCCGATAGATCTCGATGCCGAGTCCTGCAACCTCGTCCTGCTGCGCAAGAGCCTCGAGTTGCTTCTCCGCCCGGTTGTACTCGCCCGCGAAACAGAGGGTTTCGAAAAGAAAGGTTCTGAGTCTCGTATCGGCAGGGTGGGACTTTACCTGCTGGGTCAGTTCTGCGATCGCGGCTGAAAGCTGATTGGCATCAAGAAGTTCTTTCGCCTTCATACTTACCTCTCAGCCGGAATGAATCCTAACCAATCCTACGGAACATAAAAGAAAAAGGCAAGGCTCCCTAAGCAGAAGTCGTGACGTTTATCGAGAAAACCACTTATACAGGTACAGTGCGGAAACACTTCAGGCTTGAGACAATTGCGCTCCATCTTTGGAGACGAAGAACTCAGCTGAAATGTGGATCACGTCTTTTCACGTCGTACAACACATCGAGTAGTTCCAGCAAGGACTTCCCTGAGTCGCATTGTTGGCGCTCATTCCAGTTCAGAGCACTATTTCCTCCGGCGCAATCCAGTGAAGATACGCCTACTGCGCGCCATCCCTCGTCTTGAGCCTCGGGAGAAAGAATATACCGGACAACATTGGGTATGCCTGGACCGATCGAAAGCAATGCCGATCGACCTGCTTTAGTCGCCTCTACGCCCCAGAAGCAAACAAACCCCGCATGAGATCGGTCTTCTTGTTCTGCATCTCGGAAACAGGCCTCCAACCAAAAGGCCACATCGCTGTTATCTTCGGTGCCCTGAAGAAACAGCGGAAACGTGATTCCCTGCTGCCCTTGCCTTTCAACCTGCCGCTTGGCGAAACCAATCATGCTTTGCAGCTCTTGTGCACCGCCATGCTCGCTTTGGTCATCGCCGTTCCCAAACGTCTTGGTCCACCATTGTTCGATTGTTGTGGTCGACAGGAACCTCTTCGTGATTTCCACCGCCGCAACCAGGTTGCTTTCTTGAATAATTCCCCGCTCATGTCGACGACAGAATTCATTCCAATCAAGCGAGGCACGGAGTGCGCCCATGGACGCCGCAGCCTGCTCAAGAAATCCAGCCGACGCCACCGGAATCAGCCACGGCTGGATGACACGATCAAGCAGCACAAAACTGAGGAACGGGAAGGCTCTGCCGGCCTTGTCCTGACTCGCCAGGATGACGCCGGTCACGAACCGTCCCTCTCTCGGTGGGACGTAGATGAACCGCCAGGGCTTGGCCTTCGCGATCAAGGTCGGCCACCGGGGTCTCTCGACGGACTTGGCATACAGCGTACCCTGCTGAAGCCATTCATCGAGCCAGCGCAACTCTGGACCGGCGGCATTCAGACGGAGAAACTCGGGGGAAATGGGAAGCTTCCCGTAATACCCGGAGACCGCTGGACTCATCTCTCCTCCTCAGAGATGCTCGACACAACGGAACTGCTCGAACAAGCCTGGCCTGAAAGGATTCTTGTGGCTGCCGGTACGCAAATCGTATTGGACTTTGGCCACCTGTCCGTCTGCTGTCGGGAATTCCCATTGGAGGCGATAGGTCGTATCCCCGGCCATCGGTGAAAGTCGTCCGGCCTGAACCAGGCGAAAGAGCCCCCACCAATCCCTAAACTCCTTGGTGATCCAGATTCCGCCGACCTGGATCTGCAGCAGCGCCCCGGCTGCTGGAGCTTGCCCCGGCCATTTGATCTCATGCCATTCCTGCGGTTCCATCCGATAACGGAATGGCTGTCCGCCCACTTCGAGACGAATTTCGGTAACAGACTTGACTCCACCCAGCGGCGGATAGGGATAGAGCTCGAACGTGACGCCGGGATTCGCACTGCCTTTCGGGAACAGACTTTCCGATAGCAGTCTGGCATGCACCAGGGAACCGAGAAATTCATCGGATAACCCCACACTCACACTGGCCCATTGTCGCGGTTCCCAGCGATCCACGCCTTCCACAATGAAGGGCTTCAGCTCCGCCTGATAAAATTTCCATAACAAGCCGTTGTCAGGATGAAACAGATCGGATAAGTCCGCCATGGGCGCATCCCCTCCCACTTGGCGAAACGGATAGCGTCCCTCCACGTTTCGCTGGCAGGCCGGATACACTTCAACCTCCCACCGTTTGCCCGCCTCTGCCTTCGCACGCTCCAGGACCCCGCGCATGGTGATCATCCAGGGTTCAACGAGTAAGGGTGTGACGATCTCCATCGATTCCGGATCGAGCCTTTGCAGCATTACATCCGTATTCTTCATGGCCTGGAGAATATCGTTCGCCTCTCCGGACACGATGGTCTTTGCCAACGCCTTCATGTCTGCCGGCGGGCTTTCGGCTCGCAAGATTGGACGCACAGCTTGGTGAACTTTCCTGACATCGGTCAAATACTTGATAAGTGGGGCCTCTTCTTTTGCATCCTTTTGGACATGCAGCAACTGTTGAAGTCCTTTAAATCGAAGTGAGACGGAGCCTGAGAAATCGTTTGGGTCTCCCAATCGTCGGAGGAGTTCTTCTGTATCCTTGGGAGAAGCGCCGACGCTGTCCCCCACCCCCTCCATACCGAGCTGCTTCTTGAACTTATCCAAGATCCCCGTCGCTGTTTCCTGCAATTTGGATAGGCCCTCTGCCTCGGGCACCGTGTTCTGCACGACAGCTTCGAGAACCCGTTGGATGGGCGAATCAGCGGAGGCCAGCAGGCCGAGTTCTTCCTCTACATTGCTGGGGGTGACGACAGCCTTTATGCGCAACGAGCGGAGGAACTCACGCCAGTGACGTACGTAGTCCTGAAAATACTGGCGTTTGATGCCTTTATCGAGTTGAGTCCGCTCCACCTCAGGCTCTCCAATGATCCAACCCTCATCTCCAGACTCTTCCAGAACCTTGGCCACACTGGCTTGAAAAGGACCTTTCCATCCTGCCAACGTATACACACCCGGCACGACATACTCGCTGGTAATGCTGCCTTGGAGGCTGCCTTGCAAAACTAGATCGACTGTAAACGGCTTGACGAGATCTTCCGCCTTGCGTCGGCTTAGTGAATAAATGCGTTGCCCCAATGGAACCTGCCTCAGCTGTTCCTGGACATCACGAACTAAACGTACATTGAGCGCCTGCCGCGTACTGTTGTCGCGTGCCAAGTACTGGCTATAGAGAAACATCTGTTCGAGGACCTGACGTTGAACATCCTCAGGGGTGTCGCCTTGTGGGTAGATCTGCTTCAGCTTGTCGATCCAATATTCGTTCAGCCACCGGTGCAGATAGGTCGTTTTGAGATGGGTCGGATCGCCCAACATGAGATAGGCTTTGAGCAGAGAATAATACTCGTCGTACTCTGCCGGTGCAGCCCCACTTCCTCGGGCCATCAACGCATACTGCGTCAAACGTCCTTCCATCTCTCTCTTCATCTCTGTCAGAAACAACTTGGAAAAGTGCCGGAGATATACTTCACCGAGTTCCTCTCGAAGTCGATGCCCCTGATAAAACCCAGCTAAACGCAACGGCACTCCCTCCCGGTCAATGTCCATAATGTCCTTGAATCGACCACCGAGTTCGGCCAAATACCCGACGCTCTTAGGGAGTTGGACTGCATCAAGTCCTAATTCAGAGGGCTGATGGGCAGCAGATTGTGTCCCGTTGAGTACTCGTTTGTTTCCAATAAAGGATATGGCGAGGCCGACGACGGCCAATAGAACAAACAGCACGGAGATGGCAAAGGCTACAACACGCAGGTAGCCACGCTGCCGATACATCGTCGAAGAGGGACTCACGAGGCTCTGGTCCGGGAAAATGATTTCCGAGAAGAGGTCCTTCAGAAAGTAACTCTTGGGTTCCGTCGGCGTGAACGCAGCTATGCTGACATCGGACAACCCTGAGGCGCGACTCACCGCCCCCAGGATGCGATCGATCGGCGTCCCCTCTTGGGTGCCACTCGTAAAATAGAATCCACGGAACAACGGATTTTCCTGGTACTCGTTGCCCTGGAATAACGTCTCCACAAACCGCGCAAGCCGATCACGGGTTGAGGCCATTTGCATCGGGAAGCCAAAAATGCTGATCTTCTGACTTCCCCTGGTCGTCGAGAGCCTGGTCAGCCTGCGCTCATGGAGGACCGCTAGCAGTTGGTTGAACTCTTGTTTGAACTTGGCAGCCGGTGGCTCATTGCCCTGGCCAGATTTCGGGAAGGTGCAACCCCACACACGCTCTCGCTCGGTCCGATTCAGCTCGTCAAAGAACTCGACGAAGCCTTGCACCAAGTCACATTTGGTAAACATGACATAGACGGGAAACACAACACCGAGGCGCTTGATCAGCTCATCGATGCGGGCCCGCATCTGTTTGGCATGGACCTCGATATCTTCATCGGTTCCCTGAACCATATCCGCAATGGAGATTGTGGCGATGACTCCGTTAATGGGCTTGTTCCCTCGATACTTCCGAAGGAGATCCAAGAAGGCCAGCCACTCTTCCTGATCTTCTGCGTGGGTCACATATCGCCCGGCTGTATCCAGCAAGACGCCGGCGTTCGTGAACCACCAATCACAATTCCTGGTTCCCCCTAAACCTTGAAGGCCTTGGGCGGAGCCGCTCAACGACGGGAATTGCAAACCGGAATGCCTCAATGCCGTACTCTTGCCGGATGCCGGTGGACCGATAAACATGTACCACGGCAATGCATACAGTGCGGCTTTCCCACTTAATCCCTTCGCCAGCTTTGAATCCTTGAGAGCCGCAATTCCCTTTTCGAACTGAATCCGAACCGCATCGATCTCTTCTTTTCTGTCGGTGCGACCCCGCTGTCCGGCTTGGCTAAGCGAAGATTCCAATTGGGCGGCCCGCTTTTGTACCAGGACATGGCGGACGACATACGCAACTGCCCTCAACACGACAATTCCAATGATGACTTGGACCCGCCCGTCGACCGAATCGAGGCCGATCCATGGACCGGTAAACCACACGAGTGCAATGAGGAAGACGACGGCGATTTCCGCAGCAAGCCGTGGTTGCTTCAACAGTGCGACGAAGGGAGCTTTCAGAAAGGTGAACATCTGCTTCATGTCGGCGACTCCTGCAGGAGCAGCTTCTTCAGCTGATCCAACACCTGGCTGACATCCTGATTGATGAGGAATGTGAGGGCGAGATAGAAGAGCAACACGATGCCCGCGCTCGTCACCAGCACCACCCACACGGGCAATTCTTGTTTGACCAGCTCCATCAATTCTTCAGGACGCCGACTATGAGGGGACAGCACCAGTGCATCCCCTCGCTTCGCCTGGACCTCCCTGGTCACATCCTCAATCAATCCCCGCAATCGTTCCCGCTCCTGAAGGCGATACAGTCCCTCAAACCCAAAAATCAGGCACAGGCCATACACCTCCAACAAATTCACATCCAGCGGAAACGATCGCCTGATGGTTTCCAGACGTTTAAAGAAGCCCTCGCCCGCCACATACTCCCCGAAGAAGTCATATTGAAGCGGCCTGGACGCCCATTGTTCACGGTGGGTCCAGCGGGAATTGATAATCATCTCGTCGAGATACGCGGCCACGGCATAGCGAGCATGGGTTAGCGCATCAGACGAGACGCCGTGCGTCTTTGCCGTTTCGTCAGCTTGGTGAAACAGATGATGGAGCCTCGTGCGTAGATGATCGGGGCTCCCGATATCTTTGGTGTCCTTCAGATAAGTCCCCAGCACCAATAAATCGCTGAAGGCTTCCGCGATTTTTCCGGTTCGCTCTTCCGTCACGTACCGAACTCCCTATTCTTTGGCTGCCACGAGCTGAATCCGGATGCCCTGCAGGCTTTCCGGAACATGCAACGCGACAACCTGCGACTTCTTGATTTCCTCCCAAAACACACCCCGATCGTCCAGCCGGAAATACTGAGTACCGATTTTCATCGGAAGCGAGGCGGGGGGACGAGGCGTATGGTACAGCTTGACACCCGGCATGGCGGCCGCCACAATTTCTTTGAGCTTGCTGGGGGAACCAATCTTGACCTGATGCGGCACGAGGTTGCGGACCTGATCCTCAGGCAAATCGCCGGAGGCCATGACAAAGAACTGGGCAGAGGCAAAGAGTCGGCTTTCCGGCACGCGACCGACCCACACATTGTCGCCGGTGCTATCCAACGAAATGGTGACATATCGTGTGGGCGTGACGCCCTCTATAATGGACCGAATCCGTTTATCCAGGACCTCGAAGGTTGCACTCAGGTTTTCGTGTTGGTAGGGAGGAAGATCCGGCGATTCGCTGGGGGGAGCGAGCATCAGCAGTTGTCCGGCCAGCCGAACCAGCGCCGAGTAGAGGGATTCTGGATGGACTTGCTCAATCTGGCTCAGGTGCTGGAGTACGGGTAAGTGCGTTGAGACGGCAGCGACCAGCGCGAACTTTCCCAGATCTGCTCCAATGAGCTCCATCACGCCCCGCTGGGCATCCGAGAAAGTCGCCCGCTTGGCCACCAATAATTCAATCAATCCCCTCAGCAAGCGCAACAAGTAGATTGAGGCACTCATCCATAAACAGGGAGGTATGTACGTTTCTTTCAGCCCAACGGCGCCTGTCGGCATGCGGACTAATTCAGCAATCTTGATCGACACCGTGTCGGCAGTTTCTTCTCCGCTAAAGAAGATCCGCAAGTTCTTCTTCGCCACCAGCACTTCGCGAGGGTTATCACCCGTGGTGGTATCCACCGCTTCGATGTGCTCAGCGAGAAATCGTGGCGGCCGAGCACCGGACTCCTTCCCAAGTTGACAGGTCATGCCGTCCGACCGATCGACAGGAAGCCCCAAGTAGACGCCGAGGCTCTCCATAGTCGGATGAAACAGCTCCGTGAAGACTCTCGTTTGCGGAGCACCATCTTCATCTGGAATATCAATAACCAACCCATCCGGCATGATGACGGTGCACTGCAGCAGCGTAAATCGTCCATTGGCGAGGCCGTCGTGGTTGATATCCAAACCGGTGATGCCCCACGCAAGCGGATCATGAACTCGAAAGCGAGCCGAAATAAGCCCTTCGAGATGCCGATCCCACTGCTGAAAGTGCTGCGGAGTCAGCAGCATGCCTTCGCTCCACACCACCTTTCGGTTCATGGCCATAGTCTCAACGTCTTCCTTCGCTGTTAATCAGCGAGCTTCAGCATGTTCTTGTCAACTATCAGTTTGACTTTAGGGGTCATGGGATTGAACGCGGAGGAACTGGCTTCTACGATCTGCCTCCAGCCTTCCACATCATGTTTCCGGAATAACGCCATCACTCCCAGGTGAGTCGCTCCGCGCTTCACCTCGAGATCGATTTCCAGCTCAGCTTTCGCACCAGGTTGAACCGTCATTTCTTTACGGTCCACCATCTCGTCTCCCAGCACTTCCTTATCACTTTTCCAGAGATCATTAAATGTGGCTTGCTGAAACTTACTCTTCCCTTTCAATTGATACACCCTGACCAACACCGGAAGGGAATACCCGGTATCGTCTTGATTCAGCGTATTTGTCGGTAGGAGTAAGACCCGCCATCTCTCGGTATCGCTACTGCAGCCGATGCAGAGCGCTAAGGCAGCAAGCAGACAGACGGTGGTGGCGCTACGCCCGCTTTCGAGTCTTATGAACCGACAGATACCCTTTTGTAAAATGAGGAGCCAAGATTCGTTCAAAGACTTTCACCTCCTCTTCGGTCAACTGCCGATGCTTTTCCATATAGCGGCGCCATGCGGCTGCTTCAGATCGAATACTCCCGCCGCTAAGTAGCCCTATTCCCTTACCTTTCGATTCACCGGGTCGGCCCTTCGCGAGCATCTCAGGATCCAACTCTTTGAGGAGTCCACGGATGCATTCACGAAACCCCGCCATCAGTCCCAACTGGTGTAGCGTCAGATCCTGAAACACCTCTTTCAGGCTCGCAATTACTTCCTCATCCGACAGTCCACTCGATCTGGGATCGAGCAGGATGGTTGCGATCTCCGCCGCATTTTCCGCATGTTTGATGGGGTTCGGTTTCCAGGCCAAGATCCTGGTGGCCTCGACCTCGAACTCTTTTTGGAACTCTCTCCTGCCCCGTACGGCATCTGCCAACCCGGCACAGATGGCCTGCAACACACTGGTAAGCTGCCGTGCCATTTGATCTTGATTGAGAGAAGACCCGGGCACAGCCAGTTCCTCGTATACCCCTCTCGCCCGGCCGCCATCAAGAAACCTCTTCTTACTTTCCTGCCGACGCGGTTCTGCAGGCGCAGACTCGACCTTGGGCGCAGGCGCTTCCTTCCGCACATCAACGGCCTGACCACTCGAGCTACAAAGAACTGTCCGCAGAGACTGCACTGCGGATCGTACTCTGCCCCGGTCATACCCTTCAACCGCTCGACGAAGGACGGATTCCAGATAGCTTTCCCTGTTTCCTCCAGACACATCATCAAAGTCCCCGTAGGCTCGCTGCAAGATATACCGGAGCCGTTCGGGGTCCGTCGCCGTTGGGCCCGACGATGTCGTGGGTGATGAAGTAGTCTCTCGCATTGAGTCAAGGGTCGCTTGCGGGGCAACAGTTTGAAAAACCAACTGATATGGGCCGATCGTGAGCTGATCACCATCATGAAGCTCGTGTTCTTCTTTTGAAGCAATCTTTGTTCCATTGAGGATCGTTCCGTTAGTGCTCCCAACATCGCAAACACTCCAGACTCCCTGCCTCCCACGGATTTCGGCATGCTTCGTCGACACCACCCGCGTCGGATCCTTGAGAACGAAATTATTGCCGACTCCGCGTCCGATCGTGATCCGGTCATGATCGAAGGCTCGCTCGACGGTTTGTTCCCGTCCGTCCTCAAGCCATTGGGTAATCAGCTTGCAAGGCATGCCGTCGCTAGACACCAGCTCCAAGGTGGTCCATTGCTCGATCACATACGCGCAGAATCATCGCATCTCGCTCGCCGGCTTCGAATAACTCGATGCGCGCGCGCCTTGCCAGCGAGGCCAGGTCGCGTGCCAACAACCGTGCAGGGCTCGGTTCGTACAATGTCGCTTCGTCCGCATAACTAAATCCCCGTATACGTGAGCAGGCACGAAGCACGGCAACCAGCGCATCCCACCAGATGGCATCGGGAATATGCTCGGCTTCGAAACAATCGGCCGATTCTCTCAACCGATCTCTGACCCGCAGATGGATGGTGTAATCATCGTCTTCGGCGAGGCCTTGGACGATCGGTTCCAAACCCTCCGCTAGCGAAGGAACTAGTTCACAGGCCCGACTCCAGCGGCGCTCATCTGATCCGAGCAGCGCCCGCAACAGCAACATGCCACAACTGTAGACATCGTGTGCCGGTGAAGCCGCTCGATAGACGGCGATCTCTGCGGCCGAACGCACCTCTCCCACCGAACGAGTGAACCGGCTCCAGGAGTCGAGCGACAGGGTATCCGTCATGCCGCTGACGATAATCCCGCGCTCTGGCGATTCGATCTTTCGTGTCCATAGTTCCACGCACGCCCCACGGCTCCCGCTGATCGGGAGCGAGGCTCGAAAGACATCACGGTCGGAAAAGTCCCGGGAATTGAGCCCATCGGCGATCACATGGACTCGGGCCAATCCCTTCATATTGGCCTGATCATCATCCGGAATCGGATCGGCTGACTGGACGATGGCCGTGACCGATAGTTTTCTTCCGAGCGGCCATTCCCTGACCAGCGGCGCCGCATACACGAGGTTCACCCCGACTGGCATCATCGTCAGGCTATAAGCCATCTCTGCCGGCATGTTGCCGAACGTAGGAGGGCTATCTTGACCAGCCACTGCCAGCGACACCGAAACACCCCAACGAGTCGGCACTATAGTGGCGCGGTGCTCTGGAAACTGAACAACAACTTGCTCGGGACCGATCACACCATGAGAGCGACGGCTACGCTCATGTTCATCGGTGACGAGGACGCAGAGCTGATCCAAAAGAGCAAGTTTTATGCAAAACGCTTCTATCGCTCGTTTCTGCGGATGCATCTCGAAGAAATACTGGCCGGGTCCAGTGAGTTGTTCTCGGAGGAGGCGCCAGTCGTCACTCGATCGACCAGCCTGTCTGGAGAGAGCTACCCGAGGCTCGATAGCGTCCCATGGGACACCATCGAGGAGATCGCAGAACGCACCCCATGCAAGGCACGGACCATCAACGTTCGGAAGTCTTAGGAGACTGTCACGTTCTCCCATAGGTAGAGCAGATGCTTTCCCCAAAACGAACCAACCAACGCGCTACGAAAGGCACAGACAAGACGTTCGGATTAATAACCAAGTAGCTACGTATGTAATTTACACAGGACGGGCCAAGACTAAGGTTTCTGCGTAGAGAAAGCAAGACGTGCTCGAGGGAAGAAAAGGCTGCGCAAGGTGTTGCGAGAGCATTACCTAGAAGGCGCCTCTGTCGATCCTTCCAACGGCTGGATCGTCCCTCCCCGAGTTTTGCAGTCCGCCTGAGTCGCTCGAACAAGTCGGCGCTCTGTCACATAGGTGACCGTCTCATCAAGCTGCCGAATCTGTCCCGGCAGCAGACAATCAACCATCTCCTGAGAATGTGGCGCTGCTGGAGCTGCTTGCCCAGGTTTGTTCGATCCCGATTCCGGATTGGCCGACACACAGCCCAGCATGGCGCCGACCATCGCACAAAGAACGCCTGCCTGGAAACCTCTGACAACGGCAATCGCATTCGCATGGTTCATCTCTCTAAGCCTCCTATTGACCAGGATGTCCGATTTGAAAATCCCCGTTACGGGTGTAGAAGAAACTCTTTGCCGCATTCACGCTTGAATCGTGCTTAACCCGCATTACTCATGAAGCTTCTGCTGCAAGCGCGGATACGCGGCTGCGACGAGCAGTCTCGTCGTTCAGTCCTTCGACATACTGCACGAGTATGCCTCAGGGCTTCACGCCTCCGAGTGCCCGT